>Ga0209652_1000211_pt1 | contig 49287 bp, 41 predicted proteins | sample SaaInl74LU_5_DNA_FD_184641 | JGI IMG/M metagenome (GOLD analysis project Ga0209652, IMG submission 184641) | Marine microbial communities from expanding oxygen minimum zones in the Saanich Inlet - ESP_74LU_5_DNA (SPAdes) (version 2) | ecosystem: Environmental > Aquatic > Marine > Intertidal zone...
GTCCATACCCGCGTATTAAGAGGCGTCGGCCAACAGATCTAAGATGCTTCGCACGTTAATGTCTATCGGATAAGCGCCGCTAGTCCAACCTAAGCGAACAATCACTGCGTCCTCAGACGGTATGACCATGACAGTTTGCTGACGGTTACCGTTTGCAAAATAGGCGTCCTCAGGTAGGAGAGGAAAACGCAGCTCTTCATTGCCACGGTTGAGCCACCATTGATAGCCGTAGGCTTTGTTGTTGGTCGACGTATTGGGCGTCGTCGCACGCAACACCCAATCCTCGCTGACAACCCGGCGACCCATTAACTCACCGCCATTGAGCATTAATTGCCCCATACGCGCCCAATCCCTTGCGGACGCATAGAAGTAGGAACTACCTACAAAGGTGCCCGAGGGGTCAACCTCTAACACGGCATTCTGCATGCCCAAGGGCTCGTAGATAGATTGAAAAAACGCATCGTAGGCTGCTTGGGGCGAACCCAGCAGGTTTTGGTAGTGTCTCGCGAGTAAATTAGCTGTTCCCGAGCTGTAATTGTAGCGCTCACCGGGTGTCGATGACGCAGGGGCTCGCATCGCGTAATCCGAGGCCGAGGGGGTGTCGAACAACATAATCGTTGCATTATCCCCTGGCTCATACGTCTCTAAAAAATCGAGACCATCGGTCATTGTTAAAAGATGTGACGTCGTAATGGTCCGACGAGCATCTTGATCCCAACCTGGGAATCCTGGAGACAGAGACAGATCGACCATGCCTTTAAGCTCTAAATTACCCAGCATAATGGCCGTTAAGCTTTTCGCCATTGACCAACCTAACAGCGGCGTAGCGGGACCCGCACCCTGATCGTAAGCCTCAGCCACGATACGGCCCTTGTGAACGACGAGCAACGCACGTGTATTTAAACCGAGGGCATTATCCTCCCGGACGATATCGGCCACGTGCACCTGCAGTGAAGGGTCAATAGTGTCTGCCCGACTCCCGAGTGGCCAAGGAGCATCAGATTTAGTCGTGGCGACGGTCGTTATTTGATTGCGCGCGTCAGTATCAGAGAATGTTATCGCGCAGCCCAAACCCTCAATGTAGCGAGCAGTCTTCTCGGAAATACCCCAAAATGATGCGGTCACTGCATCGTGCTCTTGATCGTAAGTTACCGTGAGCTCATTTAGAATCGGTGAGTACTGCCTCACATCCTCAAACGCCTGCTCTCGACTCATTCCCGAGACGTGTTCGGCACTGCACAAAAGCTTCGCACCAATACCCGCAGCAATCGACGGACCGTGGGTGATATAGCCGGCACTAATCCCCAGACTGCGCCAACCAACAACGCTCAGCACACCCACCAGCCCTATGAGCAACCACCAGCGTTTAGTCATTCATTACTCCCACAGGATTCGAAGCACCACTCTCGCGCGCTCACTCGTTGTTACTCGTCAACTGTCACGCTGAGCCATTAGCCGCGCATGCTCAAGAACGCAGCCATTTGAGCCTGCTTTTCTTCTGCGATTCGTGCGGCAATGGGGTCTTCATTTAAACGATCCAGTAACGCCTTACTGCCTTTGATGTCGGCCAACATATCCCAGTCATAGGTTTTTCTTGCTACCGCAGTAGCTAGATCTAAGGAGTACATCAGCATGAAGTCGGCGGCAGTGGGCTCGGCGCCCATTAGGTAAGGGTCAAAGCGACCTAAGACATTTAACGCACGAACACCCTTTTCTAGGACAGGCTTAACCTCCTCTACCACGGCATCTGAATTCTTACCGCCAAAAAACACGCCGGGATAAAGTCGTCGCGCGGGCAGCTCGATGTAAAGCTTGATCATTTGCATCAGCTGTCGCGTCAGGCCTTTCTCAAAAGGCGTTCCTGGAATCAATGGTTTATCGGGAAAGCTATCATCAAGGTACTCGAGAATCACAATAGTCTCGGCGAGGGTTCCTTCAGGAGTCTCAAGACAGGGAACTTTGCCAATCGGGCTTAAAGAAAGCCAGTCCTCGTCCTGACTCGGAAAGCGCTGCACTACCTCATAAGGAATGCCTTTGGTTTCGAGTGCGATTCGTACCATATTGAAATAATTGCTGACGGCAAACCCGTGTAATTTAAGCATCGTAAGTTGTTCCTATATCAGTAAAGTGAAACGGTAAAGATACATCCTGCTAGTCGTGCACCACTCGGCGCGCGCTAACCTAACCACTGCCGTGGCGCTGTGCCAACGTCAAAAACTGATCAATCTCTGCGTCGTCAGTGCTCCAGCTTGTTATCAATCTGTACGCCTTTGCACTCGCCGGGAGGCCGGGACATACCCAAGGGTAAAAGCTCGCACCCGCATTGTGTAATGCCGATACCAAATCGTCAGGCATGGTCACGAAAACCTCATTGATCTCTGTTGGGTAGATCAAGTCAACGCCCGGAAGCAACGTGAGCCCTGACGACAGACGACGGGCCATAGCGTTAGCATGCGCGGCCAACGTCAGCCAATAGCCATCGGTTAAATAGCCGTTAAACTGCGCACCTAAATAACGGCCCTTCGACCAAAGATGACCTGCCCGCTTACGAAGAAATTCCACGTCATCCACAAGACTCTTATTGAAGACCACCAACGCCTCGGCCGCCAAACAGCCATTTTTGGTACCACCAAACGACAGCATATCAACACCTGCGCGCCAGCTAAGCGCCGCAGGAGAAACACCCAGAGCCGCAACAGCATTCGCGAAACGGGCACCATCCATTTGCACCACTAAGTCATGATTACGCGCAATCGCACTCAGGGCCTCAAGCTCTGACACGGAGTAAACAGTCCCCGCCTCAGTGCCTTGCGTTAGCGACAGCACTTTATAGGGTGAGCGATGAGGGCCCAGCATAGGCCGCTCATCGAAATGCGTACGCAACACATCGGGACTTAGCTTGCCAGCCGATGACGTCAGTGTTTGAAGCTTCGCGCCGCCGGTGAAGAACTCAGGCGCACCACACTCGTCCAAATGAATATGCGCGACGTCGGAGCAGAGCATAGCGCCATGGGGAGGGGTCGCCGCCGCTAAGCCAACGCTATTGGTCGCCGTGCCTGAGGCAAGAAAATAAACCGAGCAGTCCGTCTCAAACAGCTCACAAAACAGTGCTCGCGCATGCTCGCTTTCACTGTCGACGCCGTATGATGGTCGGGTCCCTTGATTAGCCGCCATCAACGCGTCCATAACATTCGGGGCGACAGGCGCTGTATTGTCAGAAGCAAAATTCATTTATGACCCTTTAACTTGGCTGTTATTCAGCGACTTTCCGCGCAGCGCCCATTAAATGCCGTCCTACCATCACGTCATCGCGCAGCTTCCCGTTATCGACGACTACCTCGCCATTGATAAGCACCCAATCGATACCCACGGGTTGCGCATAAGGGTCTCCATAGGTGGCTTGCGCCGTAACGGTTTGAGGGTTGAAGACGACAAGATCGGCATCTTTACCTAACTGCACTCGCCCTTTCTGCTGAAACACAGGTGCCACGCTTTCTAGCCATTGCGCCTGCTTTAAACTCATACGTGATAACGCATCTGAAAGCGATAGATAAGCTTTCTCTCGGACATACTCTCCGAGCACCTTACTAAAGGTGCCAGCAATATTCGGATTGCTCAGTTGCTGCGTGCTAAAAGCGGGCATGGCGTCAGTGGATATCATCATGTCCGGCCACTCGAGTGCGGTCTTGAGCCATGCTTCTTTGAGATAGTGATGGTTCACAGCCCCATGGGGTTCATGTTGCGCGTAGTAGTCCCATGACTCTTTAGTCAGCCATTCGCCCGTCGCGGTCCACTGAACATCTTCGTAGCTTATGTCAAAGACACTTTGCCAATCACGCTTTCGAAAGACGTCGGCAGAGATACTCGTACCACCTGCCAAATAGCTCAGCGTCTCGGTAGTCACTTTCGCGCCTTGTGCTCGCGCTGCATCAATCTTCGCCAGCCACTGGGCAATACCACCCATCGCATTGTGAGTAATGTGACACACAAAAAGCGGGGCGCCTGTTTTTATGGCCAGCGCCAGAGCCTCATCGAGACCTGAGGGATCACCCGGCATCCCTCGCCGCACATGGACGAATACCGGTGCGTTGTAGTGAGCTGCCACGTCAAAAATCATAGCCAGTTCGCGGTTATCGACGCCATCTTTCATGTAGTCGAGCAGAACCCCGATGCCAAGCCCCCCCGCTGTAAGACCTTCTTCTAACGTCACTCTAATCGCTGCAAGCTGCTCGTCGGTCGCGCGTAGCTCCCATGCGGGCGTCCCCATAGTGATTACGCGACTGCCCTCAAAAAAATAGGGCAAATCGCCCCCTTCAATCACTTGAATACGTGCAGCAAAGTGGCCAACGGATGCCCCGTAGTTAATCAGCGGCTGATCGCGCACCGCGCTGCCGAATTGTTTGACTGGATAAGCACCCGCCTCTGTATCGAGCTGAGTTGTCACCCCATCAAGAACATTAAGACGCTGGCCTAAAGGCGTTGGGGTATGGCTATGAATATCAATAAACCCAGGCGCAACAACGTAATCACTCGCATCAATGACGGTGTTAGCGTCAAGGGGCTGCTCGCTAACAGCGGCAATTTTTCCGTCCCTAACACCAACATGGCGAATGGCATCGAGTTGGGTTTCGGGATCAATGACGCGTCCGTTGTTAATCGCAATGTCATAGGGCTGAGCGTGCGCGGCCGCCGACAGCAAACTGGCTAAAAAACTTGCGCCACAAAACTTAAACAGATCTTTCATCACGATTGCCTTGTCGTTCAATCAGAGCACAGAAATAGCCGTTGAGTGCATACGTTTTATCGCTCTGCGGCTACTCGCCAGATGATGTTACCAACGTCATCGGCCACGAGAATCGCACCCTGACCATTGACGGCCACGCCTACTGGGCGACCCTGTGCTTCACCTTCACTGTTCAGAAAACCACTTAAAAGATCCATGGGAGCGCCCATAGGCTTGCCGTCATCAAAGTTAACTGCGATCACTTTATAACCTGACGGCTGGGCTCTATTCCACGAGCCGTGCTGACCAATAACGGCTGAGCCTGCCAACGCGGGAATCGCGCTGTGCGTATAAAATGCAAGGCCTAAAGACGCGGTATGCGCGCCAAGCGCATAGTCCGGCGTGCGTGCCTGTGCCACTAACTCTGGCTTTTGTGGCGCTACGCGCTGATCCACATTATTACCCCAGTAACTGTACGGCCAACCGTAAAAAGCGCCCTGTTCTACTTCTGTGAGGTAGTCAGGTACCAGCTGATCGCCAAGCTCATCGCGCTCATTAACCACCGTCCACAGTGCGCCAGACACTGGCTCCCATGCCATGCCTACCGGGTTTCGTAACCCACTGGCAAACACCGAGGTATCACCGCTTGCTGTATCAATGGCCAAAATAGCTGCGCGGTGATGCTCGGCGTCGAAGCCGTTTTCAGCAATGTTGCTGTTTGAACCAACGGCCACATAAAGCGTTTGGCCATCCACGCTGGGAAGTAAATTCTTGGTCCAATGGTGATTGAGTTCTTTACCGGGCAAAGGCGCTATCGGCTCCGCCTGTGCATCAATTCGGGTGTCACCCACTTGATAAGGAAAACGAACTAATTCGGCCGCATTCGCGACGTAGAGAAAACCGCCAACAACCGCCATACCGAATGGGGAATTCAGACCCTCGACCAAGGTGGAACGAATTTCTGCATGACCGTCACCATCAGCATCACGTAGCAGCGTAATGCGGTCTGGACTAGCCACCCCGGCACCCGCATAAGACATCATTTTGCTCGCAATCCAACCTTTGATGCCACTCACCCCCGCACCCCCTTGAGGCGCGTTAGTTTCAGCGACCAAAACATCGCCGTTTGGGAGCACCAACAGCCAGCGGGGATGCTCGAGATCACGCGCAAACGCATTGACCTGCAATCCCGGAGCGGGCTCAGGCGCAGTACCCTCAGCCCAGCCAATGGCCTTCGCAGGATTCACCGTCGGCAAAAGCGCACCCGAAGGCTCAACCAGTTGCGGTGCTGTGCCAAACTCATTGCCTGTGTCTTCGGGCGCGGAATCGCTGGCGCAAGCTGAGAGCACCGCAGTTAGGACTGCCACGCCCATTAGGCGGTGCTTTAGCAAATGCGCTTTCGCAGCGTTCGGACTGTCTGAGATGACCATGGCGAGTTCCTTTTTAACGATTACCGTTAACTACCTATTACCTTACATTATGACCGTTTGGTCACTATCGCTAACTGCGTGTCGAGAGTATCCGTTAGCCACTAAACCGACAGCTGATCTTTCATCGGCAAGTCACGAATACGCACACCGGTTGCCGCGTAAATCGCATTAAGTACGGCAGGAGCGCCAACCGCAATGGTGGGTTCACCCACGCCACCCCAGAAACCACCTGACGGCATGACGTCGGTCTCCACCTCTGGCATTTGTGCGATCTTCATTGACGGATAACTATTGAAGTTCTCTTGCTCAACACGACCATCCTTGACCGTTAGCTCAGCATACAGCGCAGCGGACAGCCCATACACAAAGGAACCCGACACCTGTGCTGCAATTTGCTGTGGGTTAACGGCATAACCTGGGTCTGTGGCCGCCCATATTTTTTTCATGTGTAACTTGCCATCGACAACAGAGACTTCCGCACAGGCTGCAACATAGCTGCCAAAGGCTTTACACAGCGCTAGCCCCAACCCTGTTCCGGGAGGCAGCGTGCGCCCCCAGCCCGCATTGCTTGCCACGCGCTCTAAGACAGCGAGGGCTTCGGGGCTATCGCGGAGTAATTTACGCCGATAATCGAGAGGGTCAGTGCCCGTTTTCATTGCGAGCTCATCGAGGAATGATTCGACGTAGAAAACATTCTGATTGATATTCACACCGCGCCAAAACCACGGTCTTAGATGCGTATTCCGCATGGCGTGATCGGCCAGAAAATGGTCGATGCCATAAATAAAAGCGTGGTCGCCTTCGGGCGCCAATGCTTGAAACACTGCTTCGTCAATTTTCGGCTCACCCAAAGGGGGGCGCAGCGCATGGAGAATAGATTGCCCAGAAATACGAATGTGCAACGCTTCTGGCAGGCCTTCATCATTTAGCTTGGCGGTCATACGACTGCGTGTAATGGGGTGGTAAACGCCACGAAGCTGATCTTCCTCGCGACTCCACAATAACTTGATAGGCGTGCCGGGGATCTGCTTGGCTATTTGTGCTGCTTGAACCAAGAAGTCGTGGTTACCTCGCCGCCCAAAACCACCACCCAGGATTAATTTGTGCACCTCACAATTATCACGGAACAGCCCTGCGGCGTCAGCGAGGGTCTCCAACGCTGCCTCACCGTTTTGAGTGGGCACCCACGCCTCGCAGTACTTTTCAGTCCAGATCACCGTGGCATTCATGGGCTCCATTGGCGCGTGATTCTGGAACGGATAGCTGTACTCAGACGAGACAACAGTGTCTGCATCCTTTAATACATCCAAGGTTTCTCCACGACTGTTTCCGACGAATGTGTCGTTAGCATCGAGGCCCTTTTTCAAGATAGCGGTAATGCTGTCGCTGTCGACCTTGCCGTTCTCGCCGGTATCCCAATCGATTTTTACGGTCGCGAGCGCTTGTTTGGCCTGCCACCAGCTATCGGCGACGACCGCTACTGCATCATCGCTGACAGCTAAAACATGTCGCACACCTGACATTGAACGGGCGACATCAGCGTCGAACCCGACGCGTTTTCCACCGTGAACTGGGCAGGCATGAATGGCGGCATGCAGCATGCCCGGCAACTTAAGGTCTGCCCCGTAGCGCAGAGCTCCCGTAACCTTGTCGGCGGTATCAAGTCGCGGCATTGGTTTGCCGACAATAGTCCAATCGGCGGGATCTTTGAGAGTGACTTCAGTCGGCGCCTCGAGCGTTGCCGCGAGCCTTGCGACCGATCCAAAGGTAGTACTCCTACCGCTGGGCAGGTGCGTAATAAGGCTATTTTCAGCGGAGCACTCCGCCGGAGGTACATTCCACGTCTGCGCCGCTGCGGCTATTAAAAGCTCACGGGCAACAGCACCGCCCTCGCGCACATATTGATGACTATCGCGGATGCCGCGACTACCGCCGGTAGAGAAGCTACCCCAAGGTCGCTTACGCGCAAGACTCTGTCCCGGCGAGGGGAACTCCCAGCTAACGTTGCTCCAGTCACAGGCCAGTTCTTCTGCCACTAACTGCACCAAGCCCGTCAGGGTCCCCTGCCCCATTTCACTACGGGCAACCCGGACAATGACGGTGTCGTCTTCATTAACAACCACCCAGGCGTTGATTTCCTCGGAGGCATCTTGGGTGCTGGCCGCCTGTATCGCGCCTAGCGGCAGGGATATCCCTACGGCAAAACCCGCGGCGGCAGTCGCACTACCAATAACGAAGCGGCGTCGGCTGACGTCCACACTCACAGTATTTTTCTTTACATTGGCAGTCACGCTTTTACCTCCGTCGCCAGCTCTGCGGCGCGGTGAATACCTTGGCGTACACGGGCAAACGTGCCGCAACGACAAATATTGGTAATGCGCTGATCGATATCCTTATCTGTCGGCTGAGGTGTCTCACTGAGAAGCGCCGCCGCTGCCATAATCATGCCCGGCTGACAGTACCCGCACTGAGGTGTATCCAGTTCGACCCACGCGCGCTGCACGGGGTGATCACCATTGGCAGATAGCCCCTCGATCGTGGTGATTTTTTTGCCCGTCGCAGCACTCACAGGTAAGACGCAACAGCGTGTTGCAACACCATCCATATGAATAGTGCAGGCACCACACTGGGCAATGCCACAACCGTACTTGGTACCCGTCATATCTAGATGGTCTCGCAACACCCAAAGTAGGGGCGTTGAAGGATCAACATCAACGTCTACTGTCTCACCGTTAATCGAGAGCATTGGCATAAGTGTGACCTCCAGTACATAGGTTAAAAGCGCTAAGCCTCGAGTGTAGCGCCTCACAACAGCTGGTGCAGTTAATTCGTCGAACCACAGCCATTGGTCGAACCACAGTAAAAGGTGCCCCGAGGGCGACGTTACGTCTTACGAGGTGAATAGTGTACGCTTACCCAAGAAAAATATAGCCGATTACCTCCTTGTTCAACGCACTATGAGAACTTTCCCGTGAAACAAACGATTAGCGATGCCTTAGCCTGGATAGCCTTCAACGCGCTCATACTATGGCTGATGAGTCTTGTGGTCGGCATCAGCGGCTATTGGGAAATCTATGAGCAGCTCGCCGCATTTATTGACACTATTCGAGGCTGCGCATCGGAGCATTGTTCAGTGCAAATGTCGCTTGAGGGAACGTCTACCGATCCAATTTGGCTGGGCGTTGATCTTTCCTTCATGCGCGAACTCCGATTCCCTGCATTTTTGACGTGGTTTGTTATCGTTATTTTCCAGTCATTTTTCGTCGGGCACTTTCGACTCAAGCCGTGGAAGACATTAGTCCCCATCGATGACGCCAGCCAAGCGTAACCCCGATGCAAACACCCTTATTCGATAATGGCTTTGAGGCCCCTCAACAATTGATCGAGCCCAATGACGGCGGCGACGTTCGCCTGTATCCACACATCATCGATCAAGGCTCAGCCGACCATTTCTTAGCCGAGCTTACAGATACTATTAAATGGGAACAGCGAGCAATTACGGTTTACGGCAAACGCCACCTTCAACCGCGTCTTATCGCCTGGCATGGCGATCCCGGCATACGTTATCGGTACTCCGGAGATACCTTGATCGCGGAGCAATGGACGCCGGCTTTGCTGGCCCTGCGTGCGCTATGCGAGCGCGAGTGTGGAGTGAGATTTAACAGCGTATTACTAAACCGTTATCGAGACGGGCAAGATGCCATGGGCTGGCACGCCGACAATGAGATAGAGCTTGGCGATAAACCTGTTATCGCATCGATCAGTCTCGGAGAAATGCGTCGCTTCGACTTGCGGCACAGGAAAAGTCGAGAGAAGCGCTCTGCGCGACTGCCACATGGCTCTTTGTTAGTTATGGCCGGCGAGACGCAGGTTTACTGGGAGCATCAGATTGCGCGCAGCAGAAAAGTTGTGGACGAGCGGATCAATCTCACGTTCCGTCATATCGCGCAGTGATTCTAACTATAACGATCATACAGCGGCGCCCGTGATATCGATTTACGCGCGACATGAGCAGAAATATAAGGCTCGATCTAATTGGATTTAAGACTACTGGGGCAAGGGGTTAGTCATTATGGGTGGGTTACTTCGACAAACAACCGCGTACGCAGTGAGCGTATTGTTCACTGCGCTCGCGCACTCGGCACCAAGTCTTGAAACCATCATGCAGGATCCCGATTGGATCGGTCCACCCGTAGAAGCTGCCTGGTGGCAGTTTGGCGATGACAGTTATGTTTACCAAACTAAGGCGCAGGGCAATGACATGCGCGAGCTTTATCGCTGGCGCGCAGGCCAAGCAGCGGCAGAACAACTCGCCGACGAAAGTTACCTCATTGACGGTCCTAGACCCCAGTTAAGTGCCAACGGGCAATGGCTTATAAGTCTTCACGAGGGTGTGCTCATGCTGCGCTCGCTGACAACCGGTGTGTTGAAACCGCTCTATGTTGGGCGTGAAGCAGTAACGCGCGCTCACTTTGGTAGCGACAGCGCGGCCATTTTTTTCCTCACACAAGGCCAATGGTGGCGGACTAACGTTACTGGGGAAACTGCGCACCCAATCACTGATTTGCGTTTTGAGGCACCGCCATTTACACCTGCCGACGATCTGGAAGCTGAGCAGCTGGCGCTTTTCTCCACCTTGGAAAAGCAGCGCAAGGAACAAGAGTTGGCCCACGAAAAAGCGATTAAACGTTCGCAAGCTAGCGCGCATTTAGGGGCAGCACCCTGGTATCTCGGTGCTGACTATCAAGCCAACTCATCACAGCTATCAGTCGATGGCCGGTGGCTCGCAGTGGCCGTGCAAACTAGCAGTGATACCGGTGGCAAAGACGACAAAATGCCCCACTACGTTACCCGTTCGGGCTATGTCGAAGTAGAGGACGTGCGTCGGTTGGTCGGGAAGAATCCTCCGTCGCCCGAGCAAGTGTGGTTATTAGACCTGCATACACGAGAACGCTACACGCTGGATCTTTCCTTTTTATCGGGTCGCGACGACGATCCACTGACCGAGCTCAAAGAAGCGCAAGGCTTAAGTGTTCATAACGCCGAGTCGTTACGCCCGCTATCAATCGATAATCTTGTTTGGCACCCCGAAAAGCCAGAACTCATCATCCAGGCGATCGCACTCGATCACAAAGATCGCTGGACCGTCCGGGTTAGGGCAGAAGATCTGGATTTGAAAGAGATAGACCGCTATCAAAACCCTGCGTGGGTAAGCTGGGACCTCAATGACGTAGGTTGGGTACCCGGCACTGACACCATCTGGCTAATCAGTGAGAAGAGTGGTTATGCCCACGTCCACACAGCGAAGACTACTGGCGAAATCCACCCCGTAACCCAAGGAGAATTCGAAGTTCGCGACGTTGCGTTTAGTCCCGACGGCACAGCACTCTATGCGCTCAGCAATCGTGAGCATCCCAGCGAATGGGACGTTTACCGTCTCGCAATGGACTCCGGAAGCTACACCCGAATAACTGCATTAAAAGGCGTGGAAAGTTTCCAGCTACACCCTACACAGCCAAGACTTTTAGTCCGCCATTCGAGCAGCTACATACCGGCGCAAGCGACCGTGGTTGATGTCGTGAGTGGTGATTTATCGCGCAGTACCGACACACGTACGGATACCTACCGTGGGCTAGATTGGCAAATGCCGACCTACGTGGGCGTACCGTCTACCCATGGCGCCGAGCAGCCTATCTGGTCAAAGTTTTACCCCGCCAACCCGAAATTCGAAGGACCTCGTCCGGCAGTGATGTTCGTGCATGGCGCAGGCTATACCCAAAACACCCACCACAAATTTCCCTATTACTTTCGCGAGCAAATGTTCCACAACTTACTGACTGAGCGAGGCTACCATGTTCTCGATATGGATTATCGTGCCAGTAAAGGGTACGGACGCGACTGGCGCACAGCGATCTACCGGCACATGGGCAAGCCCGAGCTCGAAGATTACATCGACGGCGTCAGGTACTTGGTAGATCAGCACAATGCCGACCCTAAGCGTATCGGTATCTATGGCGGCTCCTACGGCGGATTTATGGCTTTCATGGCCATGTTTAATGCCCCCGACGTGTTCACAGCGGGTGCGGCTCTACGCCCCGTCACCGATTGGCGGCACTATAACCATGGCTACACGTCGCGCATATTAAACACGCCCGAGGTTGATCCCGAAGCACACCGGCGCAGCTCGCCCATCGAGTTTGTTGAGGGTTTGTCTGGGCATTTGCTAATCAGTCATGGGATGTTAGATGACAATGTTTTCTACAAAGACTCTGTTCGCTTGGCCCAGCGTCTTATCGAGCACCGCAAAACCAATTGGGAGCTCGCTTCATACCCGCTGGAGCCTCATGGTTATATTTATGAGGAAAGTTGGCTCGATCAGTATCGCCGCATACTGAAATTATTTGAGACGGCTATCGGCGACCCCGACCACTAAGTGGCCAGACGTTAAGGGCGATCTGATGGAGTGAACCAAATGGGACTGGTGTACGCACGGTCTTGAACTGTGAGCTGCGTTCCTTCTGGTGCTTCGTTACCAAACCACGCCATGTCGTATGCGGGCCAGCGGGGCTGGGGGATCTCAATGACGCGCACATAGTAGAAGGCCGTGAGAGACTCATCAAAATCAGGATCTCGCCATACCGTAGCCAATTGAGGAGCGCCAATCGTGTTGCTATAACGCGCGCGCTCTAAATCGACGGTGCTTCCCACAGGGGTATCGCAGCGCCCGTCTGCATCAATGGTCCGACCATCGGATACAGCGACGTCGTAAATACGCTCTTTTAGCTTGCCATCGCTGGTAACCCAGCCTTTAACCACTTGGATACGATCGAGATTGGCGCCACGCGCATCGCGATTAGCCATGATCATAAGCGTCGGTGCTATATCATCACGGTCACCAAGGTTAGCGCCTTCCGTGGACGTACTGTTTAAGCGTGGGGTCAAGTCAGCGCCCATAGGAACGCCTCGGTCTTGCCCTAACTGAACCCAATCTGGGCTCAATAAATCTGCCTCGGTAAAGTCCCAACCGGCAAACAGGCGAACCGAGAGTCGGCTACCCGTTGTCGCAAACACTTCACGTCGTGCAAACGCATCCCATATGGCTTCACGGGTGTTGTCTGTGGCCCATACACCGGCCAAACCTGAGGCGCCCAGATCCTTAACCATCAACGAAAGCTCCGCATGAGGAGCCTCGATAAGTGCCGCCTCTAAACGCTCAGCGGATGGCTCCACGCTTGGTGCTTTGTTGAAGTTATTCTCCTCTCTCGACGAGGGCAAGCCGGTGTGCGCATCGGTACTACCAATCATTCCAAACTTAAATGGATTTACCCCGAGCGCTTGCCCCTGACGCAACCCTTCTTGCAAGGCATAGCGGGCATACTCTGCTGGGAGCATCGCCTCAGTCTTCGCCGTCTTACCACTTAAATTACCGGCATCCATAATTTCAAAATCGGCAAAGGCGTCGTCGGGGGACAGTAACGGATGAGACTCACTGGTGCCTTTCATCTGAGTCACTTCAACAACGGGCTCATAGTAAGCACGAGTCTCCGCGTAGGACCGATCAATCGGGCGGCGGTCATCAACCGTTTCAGTCGCGAACATTGTGCCGTTGGATAAATTAGCGTTATGGGGAATGGCCAGCACTCGACCACCGGTAGTCTGCTCGTACGCCGTTAAATACGCCCACAGGTCTTCAGGATTGATTGAATCATATTGCGAGTAAGGCAGGACTTGCTGGGTTCGCTCGGCACCGTCGCGAAACATCACCACGCGATGCATGTTGTTGCCTCCCGGGTGCGAGGTCCATTCAAAGCCGTGCAACGTCGTGAAAACGCCAGGTTGATAGTATTGGTCAGCCATATTGGTCACGTATTGCCAAGCAGTTTGGGCCATCGTGGGCTCGTTGATCAAGTCAGTATTATCGGCCCGCAACCATTCAATAAAGGCCTGATACCCATCACCACCTTTTACCATGTCATGCCATTTTCGCCCCTGTGGATTCGCCAATAACACGGGGTCAGATCGACGAATAAAATCTGCCAACCCTAGGTTCTCTGCGTGATCTGCAACGACAACAAAATCGAGGGGGGTCTGAAGTTTAAACGCCAACCCCGAGTGGCTAGTCACTGCATCGCCTCGCGCTGCTTGGTACGCTTTATCGGGGCCAACTGACGCGCCACCCATGCCCACATCGGTAGACCACGACGAATGCAGGTGGGTATCGCCGAACAGTACTCGCTTGTGCGCGGCGGCATCGACATACGGGGAATAATGCTCCCCCCGAGATTCGGCGTTACTATTTATAGCGACGCAGCTCATGGCGACGCAGCTAAAAATAACGCTGGCTACTGTGACGATGTATGCACTGGGACGACGAAGAGTAATCATTAGGGTGACTCTGAGCATCTAGATGATAATCCACAAGCGCATTGCACTTAACGAGTGGGCTTGGCCCATACACATGAGCGTCTCGCCACTATACGATGTTCATGGGGGTTATAAAATTCCTAAAACTTGATTAATGTCAGGCCTACAACGTATCGTGGTCTTCACTTTACGTGGAGCAAGCACTATGCCCTCAGCTTTTCCGCCCTGCCCTGACTGCCAATCGCCCTATACCTATCAAGATTTAGAAAAGCTGCTATGCCCGGAATGTGGCCACGAATGGCAACTCGACGACGTTGAACACGCTGAGCACGAGCCTGTAGTTAGAGACTCAAATGGGAATCAGCTCAACGACGGCGATTACGTGACACTCATAAAAAATTTGAAAGTGAAGGGAACTTCGTCTGTCGCCAAAATCGGTACCAAAGTGAAAATCAATCGACTTGTCGATGGCGATCACAACATTGACTGCAAGATTGAGGGCATCGGCCAAATGATGCTCAAATCAGAATTTGTAAAACGAGCGTGAGCTCTCAACAGCGCAAGGCAGGTGATTCAGCCCGCGCACGCCTGAACACGGAATGAGCATCGTGTCGTGCCGGTTGCGCCTGCCACAGAGAGTTCACTGATGAGTGGCGCTCACTACATGCTACTCAGCGCCTTCGGATTCGCCGTTATGGGCGCGCTCGTTAAAATAGCGGGAACCGCCGACATACCGCTCCTGCAAATCATCGTCGTTCGTGCCGCAGTGTCGATCGCGCTGTCACTGGCAGCCATTCGCCGAGCCGGCAGGCATCCCCTCGGCGAGCGTCGAGGCTGGTTGCTCGCACGGGGCGTTGTAGGCTTTTTGTCATTAACCTGTGTTTACTACGCGGTTTTGCATCTTCCCTACGCACAAGCCACATTACTTCAGTACCTGCACCCGGTTTTCACATCGGCTCTCGCTTTTCTCATTCTTCGTGAGATACCCGGCTTCCCTACCGTCGCGTGCGTAGCACTCAGTTTACTAGGCTTGCTTGCCATGGTCGCACCTGCCTTTACGGTCGACGCGATTACGTTGAATTGGCTAGCCGTGTTAGCGGGTCTTGCAGGCGCCTTTGGTAGCGGCCTCGCTTATACCATTGTGCGTAAGCTAGCGGTGACGGAACACCCATCTGTCATCGTTTTATACTTCCCCCTGGTGTGCTTGCCCGCCGCAGCGCTGCTTGGCTGGGACGACTTTGTCTGGCCCACATGGGACCTTTGGATAGTGCTGTTGGGGGTGGGCATTTTTACGCAAGTGGGCCAAATAGGCCTAACTAAGGCCATGCAAACCGATTCGGCAAGTCGTGCGACAAGCTTAAGCTACGTGCAGATTATTTTTGCTGCCCTGCTGGGACTCGTGTTTTTCAGTGAAATCCCTGATATCGGAACCATTGTGGGAGGCTGCTTAATCATGATGGGGGCCCTCGCCAACCTGCTATTGCATCGTCGGGACTCAACGAGCAAAGAAAAGCAGGTTTAAACAACACCGATGTCCAACTGTGCAGAGTCACTAAATGAGACTTGACCGTTTTTTCGGTGTAAGTTCAGTGAGTGTCTCAAAAAATTGTGTGAGTTGATGTATGCACGTAATCGAAAAGCGTCGCCATATTCGCGTTGATGATCGGCTTGTTCTCAGCTGGCGAGACGTCGATGCCGACGATCTCAGCGGTGATGAAACCCGCGAGATCATGCGCGCATCGGTGAATCAAGAAATTCATCGGCTCATCACAGCGCTATCAGACACATCTCCCGACGTCGTTAAGGTTCTCCAGCAACTCAATCTCAAACTGGACCTGATTGCTGATCAGAACAATGAGAATCAGTACGGACCGAGTCTAACCGCCCTCAATCTGAGTCAATCAGGCATCGCTTTTGAATGGCGTGATGCACTACCTGCAAACAAGTCGATTCAACTCACCTTAACGCTGCCACCGGACAATATACGCCTTAAGCTGAATGTCGATATCCTAGAGTGCCTTGATCGGGACGACGGGCAGCGGGCAATCGTCCGATGCATATTTCGTCAAGATCAATCGCGCGCTCTGCAAATACTCGCACAGTACCTAGCGTATTCCGAGAAGATGCAAGCGAGGAAAAATAAGCTTGTGGCGCCATCTGCTAGTGAAACGGGCGCGGGTAATATTGGGGATTATCGGTAGCACACGTGAGAATCAATGGATAACCCCATGTGTAAAAGGGCGACCCTAGGCCTTAGACATGAGCCAAATCCCGCAGCCAATCATAGCGCCACCGAATACCTGAGACGCTGAGAATGACGCCCCCAAGATAGGGATCGACAACAACGCCGTAAACAATGGCACTAAGAAAAGGTAACCCGACGTTACTCCCGCCCCACCTAATCGCAGTGCCGCAAACCAGAGCCCAAAGGAAAAAATCGAAGCGGGAACGACCAGCCAGCTAAGTGCTAACCATTCGCTTAAACTTATGACTGCCAAAGCAGGCCTTGCAAGCAACAGTTGGAGCAGTAAGACCTCACAACCGCCGATCAACATTTGCCAACCATTTAAGCTCCAGCCTGAAATCCCAAAGTCGACCCTCTTGGCGTAGAGGGTAGCAAGTGCCCAGGCAATTGCCCCTAAAATAACGAGTGCAGCCCATAAAGGCTGATCGGCTTCTGGTGAAGAGAGGCCGTCTCCAACGACCATGGCTACGCCAAAGACACCCAAAAACAACCCTGCTAACTGCGCACGCGCAGGCATTTTGCGATCCAACGTTGCGCCAATACCCACTACCCACAAAGGCATCGTCATGGTGATAAGAGAGACAACAGCGGCGCTTAGGTAGCCCATTGCGGAAAAGCCAATAGCGAACAAAGCTGCGGTTTGTAGAGAACCTACGATAACTATGCCTAAAAGTGCTTGCCACGAGCTCGGCATCTGGAGCTTCCCCAGCAGTTTTAGCCACAGTAGAGCGATAAAGCCTGCGGCAATAAAGCGACTAGCAACGAGCGCAATCGGGTCGGCGCCGGCCACAATAAGCACTTTTCCGGCGACAAAGGCTGACGCCATGAGCATAGTCGCGATGATCAGCAATAGGTAATAGCGCATCCGTTATTCTCGGTATTCGACACGTGTGAGGCAGAGCAAGGGTTTCGTGAGGTCGTCGTCTGAGGCACTATAACCCAGCAGGAATAACACGATAATAAAACGTGAGGTGCTTTTGCCTATGGCAGATCTTCTGGAGCTTTCAGCAAACGTCATCGACGGACGCGTTGATCTTGAGGAATCAGGGCCGCTAAATCGGATCAATCACCAGCTGTCTGAATTGAGCGATGGGCTCGCAGTCGTAGAAGCGTTTTCGCACTGTATCGCTTTTAAAACCGACGAAGGACTCGTGGCATTTGACACGTCCAACGAGCAAGGCGGCCAACGCTGTGTTCAAGCTATCCGCCAGTGGTCTGACCAACCGTTTCACTCAGTGGTGTTTACCCACGGCCATATTGACCATGTCGGTGGCTGCGGCGCATTTTGTAGCGAACGCCATCGGCCGAGTATCGTGGCTCATGAGAATGTCTTGAAACGCTTTGAACGCTATCGCATGACCAACGGCTACAACCATGTCATCAATGAGCGTCAATTCGGACAGTTCAAACGCCGAGGTTATGACCTAGCGGGCGAGGCGCAGTTTTTACCGACCACTACGCCCGACCCCGACGTGATCTACCAACAACAACACAGCCTGCATGTCGGCGGTCTCGATTTCGATTTACACCATGCTCGCGGTGAAACTGATGACCATACTTGGGCATGGATTCCATCGCAAAAAGCGATCTGTGCGGGCGACTTTTTTATCTGGGCGTTCCCCAATGCAGGCAACCCACAAAAGGCGCAGCGCTATCCTAGAGAGTGGGCACAGGCGCTGCGTGACATGGCAGCGATGGAGCCAGAGCTATTTCTCCCTGCCCATGGCTTACCGATTCACGGAAAAGAACGCATTGCCCGTGTTCTAGACAGCGTAGCAACAGCACTCGAATTTTTAGTCGAACAAACTCTGACGCTTATGAACCAAGGTGCAAGACTGAGCGATATTATTCACTCTATCCCCATGCCTCACTCGCTCACCGATAAGCCCTGGCTTGCGCCTGTTTACGATGAGCCAGAATTTGTTGTTCGGAATCTATGGCGACTGTACGGCGGCTGGTATGACGGCAACCCGGCGAACCTCAAACCAGCGCACGATACGCAGCTTGCTACCGAAGTGGCGCGTTTAGCAGGTGGCGCTGCGCTGCTCGCGCGTCGCGCGAGTGAGCTCGCCGACACTGACATTCGAAGTAGCTGCCACCTCATCGAGATGGCTAGCCTCGCCGAGCCCAAGAATACTGACATTCATCGGTTACGATCCGATATTTACCAACGCCGACGAGCCAGTGAGACATCGCTCATGGCCAAGGGCATCTTTGGCTCCGCAGCTAACGAGTCGAAAGCGAAAATAGAGCCCGATGGTTAGGTGAAGTCAGCGGGCAAGTCACTCATACTCAATAACCGCCATCAGGCACTCTAAGGACCGATAAATACCATGTTCGAGCTCGATCCACGCCTCAAAGCGGACACCCACTTCATTCTGCAATGGCCGTTAAGCCAGGTATTACTTATGGATGACAGGCGCTATCCATGGCTCATTCTTGTGCCAACGCGCCTCAATGTTTCGGAGCCTTTTGATCTCACCTATGAAGAGCAAGCACTCTTATCGCGCGAAACGATGGCTTTGGGAGAGCTCATGAAAGAACATTTTGCCGCCGACAAAGTCAATATCGCCGCGCTAGGGAACGTTGTGCCCCAGCTCCACGTGCATGTGATTGCGCGATTTGAAGATGACGATACCTTTCCTAGTCCAGTGTGGGGGTTAGGGCACGCTGAGCGTTATGAGCTAAGCGCCCGCGAGTCGCTAATCGACACACTGCATGCGCGCTTACGAGACATTGAACCTTAACGAGGCCTTGTTTATCGTACAGCGGTTTATGCCATAAGGTTTTATCGCGAAACGGTTTATCGCAAGACGGCCCGCTTCATTATGATATAGCCCTACAATTGCTTAGCCGCCCAACCCAGCGGGCATCACCCTTGGTATTCCATGACAACCATGACTTTGCTCTCGAACCGAATGGTGTACTTACTGGCCTTTGCATCGGCGGTAGTCACTGCTAATGCCTACTACATACATCCCATTATCAGTCGAGTCGCGACGTCACTCGACGTATCTACCGCGCTCGTAGGTATCGTGCCCGCCTTAAACCAGATCGCGCTCGCTCTAGGCGTGCTGCTACTCCTTCCTTTGGGTGATCGAGTGAACAATCGATCGTTGGTCGCTGTTTGCCTATCGATTCAAGTCATCATGCTCGCAATCATGGCCACGGTGAGCGATTTTTGGACGTTTACCGTGGCGTCGACCGTACTCGGCTTTTTTACCATTACGCCCTATTTGCTCCCCGCGTATGCGTCAAAACGGGTCGAGCCGCAGCGCTTAGGCTTTGTAACCGCCTTGCTAGCATCGGGTGTTATTGCAGGCGTACAACTGTCTCGCTTGACCTCAGGCGTGCTCGCAGAAACGATTAGCTGGCAAGCCGTCTACTGGCTTGCGGCCGGCATGATGAGTATCTCTGCCGTAGCCCTACCCATGCTGATGACCGAAACCGGGCGCAGCGCCCCCTCAATGGAGAAGCTTCCCTACCCCGCGCTTCTGGTGTCGCAGTTCAAGTTGCTTGCGGCAGTACCCAACGTATTCATTTCAGGAATTATTCAAGGCTGTAACTTCGGTATTTTCCTCGTGATTTGGATGGGGATTAGCCTGCATCTCACAAGTGACGCCATGGGTTACGGTACAGATTTAGTCGGCTATTTAACGGCCTTTTCGGCAGTTGGCTTGTTAACTACCGCGGGACTCGGTAAATGGGCCGATAGACTAGGTGCGGAGCGTGCAAGAATGATCATGGCCGCAATCCAGTTCGGCGGGATTGCACTGTTTTCCCTAGCGGGTACGCATTGGCAATGGCTCATTCCGCCGCTGCTGATCACCAGTGCTGTCGGACCGATGATAGATGTAACCGGTCGAATGACAGGCCTTAAACATCAAGCAGAAAACCGCTCGCGCCTAATGAGTGTTTATGTCGCGCTCATGTTCGTCGGCGGCGGTGCGGGCAGCTGGTCGGGTACAGCAAGTTACGCTGCATTTGGCTGGACGGGGATCGTTACCCTCGCGCTCAGTCTCTCATTGGTGGTGATGGGGCTCTCGTATCGACAATATCGCCGGGCCAATCTCGAAGGACTATCGTAAGGCCATCGTAAGGCCATCGTAAGGCCATCGTAAGACCAATATCATGAGGCCAAGCAGATTCCCGCGAGCTAAGCGCTGTATTTGGCAAGCAACGCGTGCAAGTCCTCATCCGTGAGTCGGTCGCACCCCTCGGCATAACTGGCACCAAATTGCTGATACATCTCTGCATTGATTCGGTTGGCTTTGCCATTATCTCGTTCGGCCACTAACTTGCCCGGCACACCCGCTATTACTGAATTCTCGGGAAAAACCGAGTTTTCGGTCACGATAGTGTTACCTGCGACAATAGAATTAGCGCCAATTTTTGCGCCGTCCATAATCGTCGCGTTAATGCCGATAAGACAGCGGTCACCAATTTCACACCCATGTAATGTCGCGTGATGCGTAATGGAACAGTCTTCCCCGATAACAGTCGGCGTCATAGCACCCACATGAATCATGACAAAGTCTTGGATGTTGGTGCGCGCACCGATCTTAATTTCATGAAACTCAGCACGCGTCACGACATTGGGCCAGATGGACACGCCTGGCCCCACGTAAACTTTGCCGTATAGCCACGCGCTCTCGTGTATAAACACCGGGTTATCTAAGGTGACGGAATCACTAATGTGGCCCATGGGCTTCTTCTCTTTATTTATTTGATGCGACTATCTTAGCTCAACACATACAGAGATACTTTTCACCTGCAAACCAGTCCGAGTCACCTGCAAACCAGCCCGAGTCACCTGCAAACCAGCCCGAGTCACCTGCAAACCAGCCCGAGTCACCTGCAAGCCAGTCCGAGTGCGAAAGGATTGTAGGGTCTGAAAATATTATTCACCATGCATGAACGTCGCGCTTGCGCTAGAGTGTCGACCTTTAATTCAACGGCCGTTGCACACCCGCATGCGCACCCGACACACTGACGAGATCACCGGACAAGCCAGTCGCGAGCTGTTACCTAAGCTATGGCGGAGACTTGCGCCTATTTTTCATGAAAATCGGCGACGGGTGTTGCTAGCGCTGACCTTCCTGCTCGCCGCCAAAGGCGGTCTTATCGCCATTCCGTTCTTATTAAAGGCGCTCGTCGACGGGCTCGACAGCACATCACAGTCGCCCATGACGCTAATACTGCTGCTAGTGCTTGCTTATGGCGGCGCCCGACTAGCCAATACGCTATTTGCAGAGCTCCGGGATACCCTGTTCGGCCAGGTCACTGAACGCGCAATGCACAAAATTGGCTTACAAGTGTTTCAGCATGTTCACAGCCTAGACCTCGATTACCACCTCAATCGCCGCACCGGTGGCTTAGCACGCGATATCGAAAGAGGCACCTCAGGCATCAGCTTTTTAATGCGCTTTTTCATTTTTAATATTGCGCCCACGCTGTTTGAGATCAGTATGGTGGCCGGTATTTTGTGGTTCAGTTACGGCGCTCAGTACGCCGCAGTCATTGTCGTATCGGTTCTCGGTTACGCCCTGTTTTCATTTCGCGCGACTCACTGGCGAACGCGTTTCGTGCGCGAAGTGAATGATGCCGACTCCAAAAGTAATACTCGTGCGGTCGATAGCCTACTGAACTACGAGACGGTCAAGTATTTCACCAATGAAGACTATGAGGCCCGACGCTACGACGAGTCGCTAGATGTATGGGAGAACGCACGACGCCGAAATCGGCTATCGCTCTTTGCGCTTAACAGTGGACAAGCATTGATTATTGCCCTGTCTCAGACAGCCATGCTGGCGATGGCTGCCTGGGGTGTGCAGCGGGGTGAGCACACGCTAGGTGACTTTGTGCTGATCAATCAATTTATGTTGCAGCTCTTTTTACCTTTGGGCTTTCTGGGTTTTGTTTATCGAGAGATAAAGGCATCGCTTGCAAGTATCGAGAGAATGTTTGGCCTTCTCGATCAGTCCTCTGCTGTGGTCGACCTACCACAGGCCGCTGCACTGCAGGTTCAGCGAGGCGCTATACGCTTTGATGCCGTTAATTTTCGTTACGACAATGGTCGAGAGGTGCTTAAAAATGTGTCTTTCGAGATTGCCGGCGGTGAGACCGTAGCCGTTGTAGGTGCAAGCGGGGCCGGAAAATCGACGCTGGTAAAACTACTCTTTCGTTTCTATGACCCAGTACAGGGCACGGTCAGCATTGATGGACAAGCGATTAACGCCGTGAGCCAACATTCGTTGCGTCAAAACGTTGCAATCGTTCCGCAAGATTGCGTGCTATTTAATGACTCACTGAGAGAAAATATCCGCTACGGCCGCCCGCAAGCAAGTGATGACGACGTCGCGTCAGCGGTTAGCGCAGCCCACCTCGATACCTTCGTCAGTCGCCTACCTGAAGGACTCGACACCGTGGTCGGCGAGCGTGGGCTAAAGCTTTCGGGTGGAGAGCGACAGCGGGTCGCGATCGCTAGAGCCGTGCTAAAAGCTGCGCCTATTTTAGTGTTCGATGAGGCCACGTCGAGCCTCGATAGTCAGTCCGAGCAAGCCGTACTGAGTGCATTCCGCGAGCTAGCGGGGCATCACACAGCGCTGGTTATCGCACACCGGCTTTCGACCATCATAGATGCCGATAAGATTGTCGTACTCGCCGATGGCGACATTGTAGAACAAGGCAGCCATAGCGAACTGCTCAACAAAGGGGGCCATTATGCGGCTCTCTGGCGAGCACAGCAGGGGGCTCTAGCGTGATAATTTTTGAAGACATTGCCTTACGCCGGGGCGCTAAATTACTTTTTGAAGGCGCTAGCGCCACGTTACAACCCGGTCAAAAAATTGCACTGATCGGGGCAAATGGTTGTGGCAAATCAACGCTGTTCGCGATGCTTTTAGGCGAGCTACTCCCCGATAGCGGTGATATTCGTGGCATGGGTTCGCTGCGTATTGCCCACATGGCACAAGAGGTCGAGCTTGGTGACTACAATGCGCGCGACTATGTGACCGCAGGCGATAAGTACGTTTATGAGCTGCTGACTGCTGCGCATGCGGCGGAGCAGGCGCAGGACTTCGACAAGGCCGCTGTTTTTCACCAAGATCTCGAAGCGGTTGACGGCTACAGCGCTCCGCGGCGTGCTGAGCAGCTGTTACTGGGCCTGGGCTTCACTGCAGATCAAGTGAGTAATCCGATCACGCAGTTCTCTGGCGGCTGGCGCATTCGGCTTAATCTGGCGCGCGCGCTGATGACACCCTCAGATCTATTGCTACTTGATGAACCCACTAACCACCTCGACTTAGACGCGACACTGTGGCTGCAGGGGTGGCTTCAGAGCTACCGAGGCACGCTGCTGATGATCTCTCACGACCGAGACTTCATCGATGCTACCTGCGAGCGAGTCATGAAAATCTCCCACCAGCAGTTAGATCTCTATAAGGGTGGCTATTCAGATTATGAGCGCCAACGCGCCGAGCACATGAGCCAGCAGCAGGCGTCCTTTGAAAAGCAGCAGCGGCGGGTGAAGGAAATCGAAGATTTTGTGCGCCGCTTCCGCTACAAAGCAACAAAAGCACGGCAAGCGCAAAGCCGCATTAAAGAGCTTGAGCGCATGCAGACCCTTGCACCTGCCCATCTCGATTCTCCCTTTGAATTTCAGTTTCCCGAGCCAGGTAAAAGTAGTGACCCCCTGCTAACGCTCGATGAAGCGGACTTGGGCTACGGCAACACCACCATCCTATCTAACATCTCGCTGACACTGCGGCCGGGCGATCGGCTGGGGTTACTCGGGAAGAATGGCGCTGGTAAGACGACCTTGCTTAAAAGCCTGACGGGGGATGTTGCATTGCTTGATGGCCAGCGCATGCCAGGAACTCACCTGCGCATCGGCTATTTCGACCAGCAACAATTAAATGTCTTAGATCTCGATGCCAGCCCTCTTCTTCACCTACAGCGGCTGACGCCCGATAAGCGCGAACAGCAGTTGCTGAACTTTCTCGGGGGATTTAATTTTCGCGGCGATATGGCGACCGGCGTTATTCGATCGTTCTCAGGCGGAGAAAAGGCTCGTCTCGCGCTGGCCATGGTAGTGTGGCAAGACCCGAACCTGCTGGTACTCGACGAACCTACTAACCACTTAGATCTTGATATGCGTCACGCGCTCGAAGTGGCGCTGCAAGGTTTCGAAGGCGCGTTATTGCTAGTCAGCCACGATCGTCATTTGATGCGCAACAGCGTCGAGCGGCTGCTACTGGTGCATGACGGCGGTGTGCATGAATATGACGACGACCTTGCGGCTTACGAAAAATGGGTGCTCAGCAAATCGGGAAGTGCCCCTAGCGCTATCGTGACAACCGCGGACAGCGGATTATCAAAAAAGCAGCTCCGACAGGCTGCGGCAGAGCGACGCGAGAAGATACGGCCGCTAAAAAGAGCGTTAGAAAAGACAGAGAAGCACATCGACGCTTTAAACACTCAACTCGATGACCTGCAAGTGACTCTCGCCGATACCGGCCTGTATGACGACAGCCGCAAGGTCGAGCTGGCTGAACTTCTCAAAACAGAGGGTGAGCTCAAATTGCAGCGCGAGACATTAGAGGCAACATGGCTCGAGCAGCAAGAGAGTATTGATGCCTTGGAAGGCGATTAGCCTAGCGTCGAATTTTTCGGCATCATGTATGAGCGTGCGGATCTTAAATCCGCATGCCATGAAATTAAACCAACACAGTATGGACCACACAATGAGCCGAAGCTTTTACCCACCCGTTCGCACATTAATGGGCCCAGGCCCCTCTGATGTTTCACCACGAGTGCTCAGCGCCCTATCCCGACCCACAATAGGACATTTAGATCCGCTGTTCGTTGAGCTGATGGATGACGTAAAGCAATTACTGCAGTATGCGTTCCAGACCAGCAATGAGCTAACCATACCCATTTCAGCACCCGGATCCGCGGGCATGGAAGCCGCATTCGTTAACCTCGTCTCACCAGGCGACACCGTTATTGTGTGCCAAAACGGCGTCTTTGGCGGTCGCATGAAAGAGAACGTAGAGCGTATCGGCGCGACGGCGATTATGGTGCATGATCGCTGGGGTGATCCTGTCGATCCGCACAAAGTGGCTGAAGCCTTCGAGGCACATCCTGAAACTAGTGTGCTCGCTTTTGTGCACTCAGAGACATCCACTGGCGTCCGAAGCGACGCACAAACACTCTGCGCATTGGCCAAGGACCATGGCGCACTGGCAATTGTCGACGCAGTCACAACCCTAGGCGGTATTGAGCTTAACGTCGATGCTTGGGGTGCCGATGCCGTGTACTCGGGCACGCAAAAATGCCTTTCTTGTGTGCCAGGTATATCGCCCATCACATTTAGCCCGCAAGCCATTGAGCGCATTCAAAGCCGCGCAACTAAAGTACAGAGCTGGTTCCTCGATATGCAGTTAGTCATGGGGTATTGGGGTGGCAATGCGAAACGTGCTTATCATCACACTGCACCCGTCAACGCCATGTATGCACTGCATGAGTCACTGCTGATGCTCGAAGAAGAAGGCCTAGCCGCAAGCTTCGCGCGCCACCGAAAGAATCACGAGCAACTTGTTGCGGGCCTCGAAAGCATCGGTCTATCTATGGCCGTCGACGCCGAGTGGCGCTTACCACAGCTAAATTCCGTCCTTATCCCCGAAGGTGTCGATGACGCCGCCGTTCGAGGTCAGCTTTTACAGGACTTTAACTTAGAAATAGGTGCGGGCCTTGGCGAGCTTGCAGGCAAGCAATGGCGTATTGGTTTGATGGGCTATGGTAACAATCCCGTCAACGTGAATCATTGCGTAACGGCGCTCGCGTCGGTACTTAAGCGCTAGAGCTATTGGCCGTTACAGTCGGGTCAGCAGGTAGCCCCTCTCATGGACACCTAAGGGGTGCTCGGCCCTAAATGACTGAACGCCCCACCGCCATCGCGCTGAAGGGAACAGCGTTTGCATAGCACCGATACCACAGTGAAACGGCGGCCCACCGTCGCCGTCGGTTTGCATAAATAATGCGGCCAGCTGGCCGCCGGGCTTCAACCAGCGATGAATTTGCTGCTCATACGCCACCCATTGATCGGGGTGCAGCGCGCACAGGCAGGTCTGTTCATAAACGAGGTCGACGGGGGTTTGGGGCTGCCAAAGAAACATATTCGACTCAATGACATCTCCTTGAAAACCGGCTTTCTGCAGCGCATCGCGCTGGTAAGTAATGGCCGTTTCCGCAAGGTCAATGGCCGTAACCTGCCAACCGAGTTCGGCGAAAGCGAGCACTTCTGCGGATCGACCACAGCCCGGCAAGATTACGTGACCCGGCGATTGTGAAAACTGAGGACGCCATTCATTGAACCCAGGATTCAGATGATCGCGTTCCCAAGCAGTGGTCGCATTTTTATAGCGCTGTTCCCAATCTAAAATTGGCTCCATTGTCATCTCTTCCTGGTGGGTACCTCACACTCTCTCAAGCTTATAGAGAGTTCGCTTGGTCGAGAATAGAGGCAAATAACTGCGGATCGACATTACCGCCGGATAGCACAATGCCCACTCGCTGATGTTCTTTAGGTAATGCATTCTCTAAAATCGCAGCCAAGCCCACGGCACCACCAGGTTCTACCACCAGCTTTAATTGATCAAAGGCGGCTATCATGGCCTGTCGTACTGCCTCATCACTGACCGCCAAACCGCCAGCCAGTCGCTGCTTGTTAATAGCAAAGGTCATCTCGCCCGGCATGGGCGCCAAAAGCGCATCACAGATAGACCGACTTTTATTGTCTATGTGCTCACGCAACCCCGACTGTAGGGAGCGACGATGGTCGTCGAATCCGAGGGGCTCAACGCAATAAATTGCGGTGCTGGGACTCGCTACTTCCGCAGCCAGTGCGCAACCTGCTACCAGACCTCCCCCGCTACAACATACGACGAGAGCGTCGAGCATAACGCCCTGGGTCGCGGCGTCTTCGAATAACTCCAAGCCGACCGTGCCCTGGCCTGCAATAATAAAGGGGTCGTCAAAGGATGGGACAATGATTCCGCCATCACGTTCGGCTAAGGCGTAAGCAATAGCCTCTCGATCTTCGCTGTGTCGTTCATAAGGAATCACGGTAGCACCGTAAGCTTCGGTATTTCGACGCTTAATGGTTGGCGCATCTGCGGGCATCACAATCCGCGCTTTAATGCCCAGCTGTTGTGCCGCACAAGCGACGCCCTGCGCATGATTACCCGACGACCAGGCGATAACGCCCAAAGAACGCTCTTCACGGGTGAGCTGGCTCAAGCGATTAAAGGCACCGCGAAACTTGAAGCTTCCCGTGCGCTGCAGGCACTCGGGCTTAAAAAATAACTGCCGTCCGGTTTGCTTATCGAGCGCCGGACTGCGCAGCAGGGGTGTTCGAACGGCTTGACCCGCAAGCTGTTGAGCCGCGCGCTGCACATCCGAATAAGTTGGAATAACCATGGATTACTGCACGGTACCCGGGCTATACCAAATAGGCGATGAATAGGCGCGTTCTTGGTGAACTAACTGAGCATCCTCGGGCAGCTTAATAAGGTCACCAAAGTGCGCTTTATCATAGGCGAGCCATGTTGGCGTGGGAATTTCTAACACGCGGACATACCAAAAGGCCCGCTGAGCGGCGTCAAACTCGGAGTCTTCCCAGGTCACCGCCAGTCGCGAGCTACCAATGCTGTTGTCATACACTGCACCGTGAACCGTTGAACCAATAGCAGGCACTTTACCCGCCTTGTCGCGCTCTCTCGCGCCCGCCCAGCTAACGTCAAACACGCGTTCTTTTAACTCGCCGTTATCATCGAGCCAACCTTTTACAATTTGTATACGATCGAGATTAGCGCCGCGAGGGTCTCTAGACGCGACTACCGTAAATCGAGGTGGGTTAGTGTGGCTTCCGACCGGGAGATCTCCACCCATCGGCACCCCAGTGCGATAGCCAATATCGGCAACGTCGGGACGAAGGTGTGCATCCATAGGCAAGTCAAAACCAGCAAACAAGCGCAAGCCAATGCGTGGGCCCGTAGTGGCATAAACTTCTTTACGCAGCATCGCATCAAATACGCCCTCTCGCGTATTGTCATGCGCCCAAACAGCCATTAACCCACCTGCAGCAGATTCATAGGAAGGCACTGAAATATCTTCACGGCCTGGGTATCGCTGAATAATCGGCTGATCGTACCGAGCCTGCCCGACATTGGGCTCGCCTGGCGACGCTTTACTAAAAAAATTATCCTCTTCCGCCGTCGCCAATGAAGTATGGCTATCGGTTGAACCAAGCAGACCGAACTTAAAGGGATTAACACCGAGTTGCTGCTCGTAAGCGAGACCCTTCTTTAAGGCCGAGCGCGCGTATTCCCCAGGTAACATGTCAGCCGTCTTTGGTTGAAAGCCAAAATTGCCACGGTCCCAAGTCCAGAAATCGGCAAACTCATCATCTGGCGACAGGAGCGCATGCGCCTCTCCATCCCCTTTGATTTGCGTTACCTCGTAGAGCGGTTCATAGCGTTGACGCATTGCGGCATAGTCAGCATCGAAAAGACTACCTTCTTGCGTGGTGTCGTCGAACATTAATCCGTTGGAGAGATTGCCATTATGGGGGATTGCCAGTACACGACCGCCAACATTAGCCTCGTAGTCGGCCATCCAGGCCCATAAATCTTGTGGGTCCGAAGAATCGACCTGCGAGAAGGGTAAAATTTTATTGGCCTCTTCTGAACTGTCGGCAAATAGCACCACCCGATGCAAGTTATTTGTTTGCAGAGCGGACGTATATTCATAACCAATCAGTGTTGTGAATTGACCCGGCTGATAATACCGATCTGCTGCGGAGGTAATACGCTGCCACATATCCGTAATCAAATCCTGACGATGCAGCACATATTCGCCGCGCGCTCTGAGCTGTGCGAACACTTTATAAGCCTCTACGGGCTTGCCTTCATCAATAAGATCACGCATTCGACGAGCATTAGGATCTTCAAGCGCAAGAGGGTTGCGCTCGTTAATCGCAGGCGCTAAGCCTAACGATTCAGCATGATCAGACACTGCCAAGAAGTCGAGAGGTTGACGTAATCGCGCTGGAACACCCATCGATGCGGTCACCGTATCCCCGCGCGCAAATTGGTAGGCCTCGTCCGGGCCTAACCGGTTGCCGATCATACCGGCATCGAACGAGAACTTTGTATGGAGATGTGTATCGCCCCACAGCAACTTTCGCGGGATTGGTTCTGAACGAACCGAGTAATCAGCAGCTCGCGCAAGTAGATCGTCAGCTGACGCGCCCGAAGCATCACCTTGCGCACTACTTTGCATGCTGGTTAAGGCGGCCAACAGCGTTGAGGTAACTAGATGGCGCATTGTTTTTCTCCTCTCATAGCAAAAGGGCCCTTATGGGGGCCCCTTTTTTTCTACGGTGATCTACGCTCATTTCTCGAAAAACGGTTCCATCATCTGGTCAATTGTAAAAGACGCTGGTCGCTGACGAGGTGGAAACGCTCGAAGACTTGCCAAAAACTTCATCAACTCCACTCGCGCCAAACCTATGCGCGGTAAGGCAACGCGGTTCCACCAGTCATCATAAGTGTTAGCGTTCTCATCCGCTCGCTCGAAAGGATCTCGGCGCAAATGGAAGACTTTAGGAATGCGTAACGTATCAAACTGCTCACGCCAGACATCGAATCCCTTCGCGCGCTGCTCGGCAAATACCACCTTCCAGTCACCCACGCGCATAGCGGTAAGCAAACCATCATCACTCCAATAGAAAAAGGTATTGCGCGGACCTTGCTCTGCTTCCTTCTTCAAGAAAGGCAAGAAATTAAATCCATCGAGGTGATTCTTATAATCGCGTCCGTTGACGGTAATGCCAGCTTTTAGTTCATTGGCAACATCGGGACGCCCTGCTGCAGCCATGAGCGTTGGCACCCAATCTTCGTGAGCCATAATTTCGTTAATAACTTGGCCACTTGGAATTTGTGCTGGCCAGCGGACCATCGCTGGGACACGGAACCCGCCCTCCCAGTTAGTGTTTTTCTCACTTCGGAAAGGCGTAATACCGGCGTCAGGCCACATGTTGTAATGGGGTCCGTTGTCGGTTGAATAGAACACAATCGTGTTGTCGGCGATACCCAACTCATCGAGCTGATCGAGTAACTGGCCAACCAACATGTCGTGACCCACCATGGCATCGTTATAGAAACCCTGTCCCGAGAGCCCAAGCTCGTCGTCAGCGGTATGTGTGTAATAGTGCATGCGCGTGGAGTTAAACCAGACGAAAAACGGCTTATCGTCCTTGACTGCCTGATTAATGAAATCCTGCGCGCCTGCTAGAAACTCGCGGTCGACGGTCTCCATGCGCTTCTTGTTAAGCGGCCCTGTATCTTCAATACGACCGTCAGCGTAGGAGTGAATCACGCCACGAGGTCCGAACCGCTCTCTAAAGGCAGGGTCGGTTGGGTAATCGGGATGCTCCGGCTCCTCTTCAGCATTTAAGTGATATAGGTTGCCAAAAAACTCATCGAAGCCGTGCTGAGTTGGCAAAAATTCGTCGCGGTCACCCAAGTGGTTTTTACCGTATTGGGCGGTGACGTAGCCTTCTTCCTTTAATAGTGATGCCAAAGTGACATCTTCAGCGCGGATGCCTAAGTCAGCGCCGGGGATTCCAACTTTAGTCAAGCCCGTACGGATAGGCGACTGGCCAGTAATAAAGGTTGAACGCCCAGCGGTGCAGCTCTGCTGACCATAATAATCGGTGAACTTGGCGCCTTCGTTAGCAATACGGTCGATATTGGGCGTTCGGTAACCCATCATGCCCATGTTGTTCGTCGACAGGTTCCAAAAACCTATATCGTCACCCCAAACAACAAGGATATTAGGTTTATCGGCGGCATGAGCAGTGAGCGATAAGGTCGCTACTAGGGCGAATATTAGTCTTAGCATTGATTACACTCGTTGGTTTTTAATAGTTAGAAGTGAGGCTGCTTATTCTATTGGCAGTGTAACGCATCTCACAATAGGGTTGTCGCTTAAACCTGCGTGTACTTTTAAACGACAGCTTTTTATAAAGCACTTTTTACGACCCATTTTTACAGGGCACCTTAGCTCATCAAGCTCCAAAGTTTGCTGATGGCGAGAACGCTAACTAAAAGCAGCACGCCACAACCAATAACATTCGTTAGCGCTGTATTGCGGTAAGCCGCAGGCACGTATGCACGATTGGCAATAAGCAAAAGTACAGCAGACACTGCAGGTAATACCAACGCATTGGTGATCTGGGCGCTCAAAATTAGGCCAATGGGTCTTGTTGCAAATAACGCAAAGACCGCACCCACGGCTAAAACCGTTAGGGCAATCAATTTTACTCCACGACTACCGGCATTCGTGGGCCAACCAAGCGCGCCCGCCACTGCCCAGCCTGCGGCAATAGGTGCCGCGATTGCCGATGTGAGTCCCGCCGCGAATAAGCCTCCACCAACCAGCCATTTTCCCGCAACCCCAAAGCGAAGACTGACGGTTTGGACGAGCTGCTCGAAGGCGGAGGCGCGGCTAACGTCTGCCACCAAGACAGCAGCGACCAATATTATCGCTAGGGTGATCACACCGCCGACCATAATAGCAATGAGGGAATCCCAGCGCGCCTCATGGAGCGCTTGATCGAGCTCTACTCCTTGCCACCGGCGCCGCACCGCACTCGCATGCAAGAATAGGTTGTACGGCACAACTGTTGTACCAATGAGCGCTAGAACAAGCCCGGTTGATTGGGTAGTGAAGACGGGAATCAACCGATCTGCAGGCTGCTTTAAAAAGTCGGGCAACAAGATAATGGCGAGCCCCACAAAAACCAATGCCATGACCATCACCAAAGCCGACAGCACACGCTCAATCAAAATGTAACGATCGGCGATAATGAGACCGGCACCCAGGGTTGTTGCAAAGCCAATGACCCATTCTATGGGCCAGCCGAAAGCGGCTCTCAGACCCAGTCCAGCACCGGTAAGATTGCCGGACTGATACGCTGAGTTACCTACACCAATGGCCATAACTATTAGCGCGATGAGCAGCCAGCCAGCCGGCCTGCCTGTGCCCAGACGATGGATTAGTTGCGCTAGATCGGCATCCGCCGCAAGTGCCGTACGTAAAGCCAGCTCCTGCAGCACGACAGTGGCGAAAACAGAAAACACGACCGCCCATAGCAACGCAGCGCCCATCTCTGCACCTGCAGTAATCGCTGTAACGACCGTGCCGGGGCCAATAAAGGCTGCCGCAACCATTGCACCGGGACCAAATTTCATAGTGACATTCCACAGCCATTCATTGGTAAACTTTTCTCTGCGCTCTTTAAGCGCTACGGGCACGCTCAGTGTCACACATGTTAAGGACTCCCACCATGCGCACCGTGCTTTTCAACGACGAATCTATTATTCCCAGTAAAATTGTCTGCATAGGTAAAAACTACACCGATCACATAGAAGAAATGGATTCGGTAGTGCCCGACGATATGGTGGTTTTTATGAAACCCAACTCGGCTATCAGCCAAACTTTGCGGTCATTTAATAGCGAGACAATCCATTTTGAAGGCGAAATATGCTTTGCGATGATCGCAGGCCAGGTTGCTGGAATTGGCTTTGGTTTAGATCTCACTAAACGCGGCTTGCAGTGGACGCTCAAAAAAGCGGGCCTTCCTTGGGAACGCGCTAAGGCCTTCGATGGAAGCGCACTATTTAGCGACTTCGTACCCGCACCCGCTAATCTCGACAATGTGCGATTAGAGCTTTGGATTGATGGCGCATGTCGCCAAAAAGGCGGGAGTAATCATATGCTTTACCCGCCTACGATTATGCTTAGCGAACTTGCCAAGTTCACGACTTTAGAGGACTACGATATCGTCATGACCGGCACCCCAGCAGGTGTTGGCGAAGTGACACAAGGGGCTCAATTTGAAGGCCGCATTTTCGATGGCGACCGCGAACTGGTCAGAGCCACCTGGCAGGCCCAATAAAAAAGCCGCCCAAAGGCGGCTTAGTCTTAAGCAACAGCAGCTTACATAGTGTAAGTCACTTCTAGTCCATAGGTTGCTGGCTTGTTCAGAGGTGAGAACGTACCGCCTAAGGGTACACCGAGCGTCGCTGGAAGCTGTGTATCACCACCGTGACGAACGGTATTCATCAAGTTACGACCGTAGAACGACACAATCCACTGATCACCACCTAAGTGATAATCGACGGCCACATCCAACTGCTTCTGCTCGTTCACGAAGCCCAAGTTGTTGTCAGTGTATGCAGTCCCGTCGCGATAACCGTATGAGGCCAACGTCGAGATGTAACCGGCACCGCCCAAATCGATATCGTAGATCGCTGTAACGTTGTAAGTGAGGTCGGGGGCGCGTGGCAGGCTCAAGGCCTCGTCTGCGCTATCGACAACACCATCGCCGTTCAGATCGAAGCTCACCGACGTATAGTTAGCACTCAACCAACCCATCGAAGCCTTCAAGGTGAAAGCGTCAGTAACGGCAAAGGTACCATCAACTTCGAAGCCAACAATCTCAGCGTCTGCCGTATTTTGAATGAGCTGCAACACACCTGCGGTAGCACTGGGCAAGTTAACTTCGCGCTGCATATCAGACATGTCTGTACGATAAACCGCAAAGTTCAGCTGACCGCCGTCCCAACGAGTCTTGTAACCAATCTCAATACTATCGGCTTGTTCTTCGTCGAAAGGACCCGGTCCGTAGACGATGGGAAACTCGGTGTTACGGAGGTTGTAACCGCCCGAGCGATAGCCGCGCGACCAAGTTGCGTATACGTTGGTATCGTCATCGAGTAAGTAACGCGCGCCGATCTTAGGTGACACAAAAGACCATGTCTTATCGTCGACGAAATCATAGGCGCAGTCAGGCTCGTTGGGGGTGTAGCTAATGTTAGGCGTCAAACCAGCCACACGACACTCGTTGTTTACATTTCGAGTGAGTGTAACAACTTGCGCTTCTTTCTCTTCACGCGACCAGCGAGCACCAGCAGTTAACTGCAGATTATCAGTGAGATCGTAATCGACCGATGCAAACAGGCCGAAGCTGCTCACGTCGAGCGTGCCACCACCATTCTGCGTCAACGCTGGTCGACCCTCAATGGGCGTACCTACTGTAAGGAGGCCCAGCAGATTTCTATCTTCGTCATACGCTAACTCAGATTCGAACATGTAAGCACCAACTGTGACGTTGGCACGGTCGTTGAACATCAAGCCGTTCCAACGTAGTTCGTTCGATACCTGCTCATAAGTCGATACGGTATCTGAGTGGAAAAGCCACACGGGCTGGGCATCGATATCAGCATCGGTTTTGGATGTCGAGTCACGCCAACCGAAGACGTTGGTCAACGTGCCGCCAGCAACATCCCAGTTCAATGTGGCGTTAAAGAAATCAATCTCGAGATCAAATGATCCAGGATTATCGATAGCGAAATCGAAATCGTTGCGGCCATAGTTGACAAAAGAACCTGGCACGCCGCTACCATTAGTATGGCTCTGAGCCGAAGGGCCATCAGCTTCAACCTCTTGACGCTCGTAACGAACAATCAATTCCAACTCATCGGTGGGTGTCCAGGCAATAGATGGACGGATAATGATTTGCTCTTGGCCGCCATGCTCCTGGCCCGCAAGTGGACCATCTGTAATATCGAGGGCACCGGAGTCATCGTTGTAATAAACCGATAAACGAGCAGCTAACGTATCTGTGAGCCCACCGGATATACCACCCATAGCGTAGTAGTTACCGCCGCCTGAGCCCTCGGCCTGGTCATAAGCAACACGCGCATTAACTGTGAATTCTTGAGTGGGGGCTTTCGAGTTCAGAAGTACAGCACCACCCGTCACGTTACGACCAAAAAGCGTGCCTTGAGGGCCGCGCAAGACCTCAATGCTTTCAAGATCAAACGTATCAAACACCACGCCCGCATTGGTACCGAGGTAAACGCCATCGACAACCATACCCACGGCTGGGTCAATAGAGGGGATTGATGAGTTGATGCCTAAACCACGAATTGAGAAGTTGGCATAACCACGGCTAGTACCAATTTCGTCAAGCACAACGCTTGGCATAGAAACCGCAAGGTTTGTTAGATTACGTACTTTGAGCGCGTCAATTTGGTCGGAGCTGTACGCACTGATTGAAATAGGTACGTCTTGAGAGCCTTCTTCGCGCTTACGCGCGGTGACCACTACTTCCTCAAGCAATGCTGACGAAGCTCGCTTAGGGGCAGCATCTTGTGCGTTCGCCGTAGCCGCAAGAACTACGCCTAAAGCCGAGCAAATGAATGTTCTCTGGAAAACTGGGGTATTACGGACCATATCGACTCCTTGTCATTAACACTAGTCACACGCAACCCCGCAAAATCTTTCTTCTTTTTGCAGTGATGCGAGTGGTTTTTAGTTGGCGCTGAAAGACTGCTGCATTTTTGCAAAACGCCACAACTATTACGGTAACAAATATTTATACGCGGAGAAGGCGATTTTCAGGGCATTATTTGACAATTGTGTTGAGGCGTACTATTCAGTAGTTTCGAGAAAACGCGAAAGCGAGATCAGGATGCTAGCGATCCTAAAATTGGATCTGGCAGGACAACCTCGAAGATGGCTCACCGTTCACGAGGCAGTTACCGCCTATGCACGAGGCGATGTTGTTTATGGCATCGGGGATGCGTTACCCCCCATTTTAGGTGGCACACAGCGATTAAGCGGCCTGCGCTCACAAATAACGGTGCAGCCAATTATTGCCACCGCGGGGCGTATCTGCGACGTGTTCGCGCCACCACTGTGTAATCGCACGCTGTTTCGCCGAGACGATCATACTTGCCTCTACTGCGGCCAACAGTTTAACCGGACTGCACTCACCCGTGACCATGTCATCCCTGTTTCTCGCGGTGGAAGAGACCGCTGGGAAAATGTTGTTGCGGCATGCAAGCGCTGCAATTGGGTAAAAGACAACAAGACGCCAGAAGAAGCAGGTATGCCGTTGCTTGCCATTCCTTTCCGACCGAATGCCTATGAGTGGCATTTTTTGGCCAAAGAGCGAGTGCTCACTGACCAGATGCACTACCTCTCAAAACAGTTTAAAGCGCACAGAGCTTGGGCTCATTAAACAAGCGCGCCGCACCGCAGCCCGAGCAAAACCTGCTAGGCTACAGCTCTATCAACACCCATCGTAAAAGGTAAGTCATGGCGTCATCCTCCCTCGATAGCGTGCGCTCATTAGCGCAGCAAATGAATCGATCCGTACTCGGCCAAGAGTCCGTCGTTCACAGCCTTTCACTCGCACTGCTTTGTAACGGTAATGTGCTGCTCGAAGGCTTGCCTGGGACCGCTAAAACACGATCAATAAAAACGCTCGCTCGGGTGCTCAATGTCAATCTTGGGCGAATCCAGTTTACCCCTGACCTGTTACCCGCCGATGTGACGGGCAGTGAGACCTACCATGATCATGATGGTGGCAATGGCACGCTGCAGTTCGAGCCAGGCCCGATCTTCAATGAGCTGGTTTTAGCGGACGAGATTAATCGCGCCCCTGCCAAGGTTCAGTCGGCTCTTCTAGAGGCCATGGAAGAGCGTCAGGTCACCGTAGCGGGGAAAACGTATAAATTGCCGCCATTATTTCTGGTGCTGGCAACGCAAAATCCCATTGAGCAGGAAGGCACCTATCCTCTTCCTGAAGCGCAAATGGATCGTTTTTTATTCAAAGTGCGCGTCGACTATCCCGATGCGCTCGCAGAATTATCCATAGTAAGAATGCTGCAAGAGGAAGAGTCGGGTGGTGAAGCCACGCTTGAAAGCATCGACCCCCAAGCCATCTTCACGGCTCGCAAAGAAATTCAGAAAATCGCAGTTGCCGAGCCAGTAGAAAAATATCTGATCGATATTGTGATGGCCACTCGCAACCCGGCACACTTTTCTAACAGTCTTGGCAGCTGGATAAGCGTAGGCTCTAGCCCTCGAGCAAGCATTGCGCTGCATCGCGCCTGCCGTGCAGAAGCATGGCTGCAGGGGCGAGATTACGTGCTCCCTGAAGATGTGCGCGCTGTGGCCCCGCCCGTCCTTCGTCACCGACTTATCCTGAGCTACGATGCGATGGCCGACGGCGTCGATAGCGACACAGTGGTCAACGAAATACTATCGCTAGTTGCCGCGAGCTAGCGCAATGGTCGCAGGAGCCTATGTTGGGATCAAAGACTTAACCCGATTACGCTATCGCGCGCGCGGGTTTAGTTATCTGCCAGCTCAACCAGTGCACTCAGTACTCTCAGGACGCAAGCGCTCGCGCTTACGCGGCCGTGGGCTCGACTTCGATGAGCTGCGCCATTACCGACCAGGCGATGATATTCGCAATATGGATTGGCGAATCACTCGACGAGCAAGAACACCTTATGTGAGGATTTATACTGAGGAGCGTGATCGACCTGTATGGGTGGTCGTCGATCAGCGACTCTCAATGTTTTTTGGTAGTCAGTACCAGATGAAGTCGGTGGCTGCGGCAGAAGCGGCTGCCCTCGCTGCATGGCGCGTACTTGGCGTTGGCGATCGGATTGGAGCCCTGATATTTGGCGACCATGAACAGCGACTCAGTCTTCCGAGTCGATCACAGGCTACAACAATGGGCTGGCTCAAAGCACTGACGACTATGAACAACAGCTTGAATGCCAACAGCGAGCACGCGCCGAATACCGAAGCACTGACGCAGGCTTTACGCGCGCTTGCTCCGCGCTTAGGCCATGATGGCCTGGTAATTATCATTTCAGATTTTGACGGCTGGGATGATGAATCACTCCGCGCGTTAAAAGTCATTCGTCGCAGTAATGACGTGATTGCGTCCGTCGTTAGCGACCCCCTAGAACGAGATATTGTCAGCGCCCACAAGCTGGTTGTCAGCGATGGACGGCATCAATTAGAGATCGATACCGATGGATCAGCAGCCGCGAGCCGTTTCCGCGCAGATTTTCAGCAGCGCTATGAAATGCTGTTCGCCTCGCTCAAGCGCCACGCTATACCCGTGGTACCCATAGGTACCGAGTCGGATGTCACTCTCCAGTTGCAACGCCAACTGGGCGGCGGTATAGGGCGTTAAGCCACTATGACGAGCATCGAAATCAATAGCGTGAATCTGCCGCCACTGCCGGACAGCTTCGGCAATCCCTTAATGCGCGATATCAATGAAATAGTGGCGCCGGCACATATCGATTGGCTGCCCCAAACAATCGGCTGGTATGTCATTGGGGCTCTAGGAGTAGCTGCAGTTATCCGATGGTCATGGCGAGTGTTTAAGCGATGGCTGCGTGATCGCTATCGTCGCGAGGCGCTCCACCGACTCAATGCACTGGCTGCTGAACAGGCGGCAACGCCTGCAAGTATTAATGAACTCTTAAAAACGGCGGCAATAATCGCCAGTTCTCGTAGGGAAGTTGCCGCCCTCACCGGCGATGCCTGGAGTGAGTGGCTGGCACAGCGAATGAGCAACCCTGTCGCCATAACACAACTTACCGAAGCCGTCGGAGCTGCACTTTATCGGGGAGCATCATCCCCTGCCGCGGATGACGCGCGATTGCTAGAGCAGGCACAGACGTGGATCCGTGAACACAGGGATGATCATGGACCCACTTGAGAACTTGGTTATGCAAATTCAGTGGCATGCGCCATGGGCATGGTTCTTACTGCCATTGCCACTGCTGATGCGCATACTCCCACCTTACAGAGAAACTCGCGATGCGGTGCGCGTGCCGTTCTTCGAGCGCTTGCTCTCTGCTGCAGAGGAACAGCGCCGCCGCGGTGCTATGGTGCTAATTCGAAGACGTGGCCAACAAGTGCTTATCGGGCTTTTGTGGTTAGCATTGGTCACCGCAGCGGCCAAGCCGCAATGGCTCGGAGAGCCCATCGAGCAGCAAAAGGCGGGGCGCGATCTTATGATCGCCGTGGACCTCAGTGGATCGATGGAAGCTGAAGACTTTACCAATAGCGAGGGCGCGCAAGTTGACCGACTGAGCGCTGTTAAAGAGGTACTTCATCGACTCATAACAGAGCGTCAGGGCGACCGCCTAGGGCTTATAGTTTTTGGCTCGGGTGCGTTCCTACAATCGCCTTTTACAGAGGATCACGATACTTGGGAAACGCTTTTAGATGAGACCCGCATTCGTATGGCGGGACCCAGCACTGTTTTAGGCGACGCCGTTGGATTAAGTATTAAGCTGTTCAAAGAAGCCGAGACTGAAAACCGCGTACTGCTTCTGCTTACCGACGGCAACGACACTGGCAGTGTTGTGCCCCCTGTTGACGCAGCACGTGTCGCCGCAACAGAAGCCATTCGCATCTATCCCATCGCAATCGGAGACCCCTCGGCTATTGGTGAGGAAGCTATCGATACCATTACGCTGAGTCGCATGGCCGAAGTGACTGGGGGCAAGAGTTTTATGGCTTTTGACCGCGAAGAACTCGACAGTATTTTTGCGCTGCTTCGAGAGCTAGAGCCCGCCGTTTACGACAGCGTGTCATTTCGCCCTCGCTCTGACCTTCACTGGCTGCCCCTGGCACTTCTCGCCGCCGCATACATCGTTATACGACTCATGGGAGGCCTACTCAGCATACGCCGATCCTCAGTCGCTAAGAACGCGGGTGGTGGCTCGTGATACACGAATGGGAAGCCCTACACTTCCTAAGACCTCAATGGCTATTGCTGCCGTTCTTGTTGCTGCTGCTCGAACGGCTATTGCGCAGTAAAGACGCCAGTGACGACCCATTCAAATCCATCATCGCGCCATCGTTGCTACAACACCTCCGCCTACGTAAACCGCGCAGACGTCTGTTTAGCCCCGACAACGCACTGTTGCTCATGTTTGCTTTAGTCACGCTTATCTTGGCGGGCCCAAGTTGGCGACAACAATCCTCGCCACTGGCCGAGGACACTGCACCGCTCGCAGTACTGTTGGACGTTTCAGAGTCTATGGCAGAGCAAGATATCGAACCTAGCCGCGGTACTCGTGCGCGACAGAAAATAGCCGATCTGCTCGATAGAATCAGCGATAAAAAAGTTGCGCTGGTGGTATTCGCGGGCAGTGCGCATACCGTGGTGCCGCTGACCAACGACCATGACATCGTTCGTAGCTACTTAGCGGGCATCGAAGAGGGTATCGTACCGAGAGCTGGGAAATTTCCTGAGTACGCGTTTCCCAGCGTTGATCGTGTGCTCGCTAAAGTCCAACGCAGTGGCTCGGTACTCCTAATCACTGATGGGCTCGGCGCAAATTCAGAACCGCTAATCAAAGCGTGGTGCAAGCAGTCACCCCATGAACTCGTGATTTATGGTGTGGGTAGTGAAGGCACTGACTTGAGCAATGTGCCACTGGACAGCTCTGCTCTTGAGTCGCTTGCGGACGACTGTAATGCTCGCTTCATTAAAAACAGTGTCGATACCCGAGACGTCGAGGCTATCACCGGCGCCTTGAGTGACGGTTATAACATTATTGATAACGACGCCTTGCCCTGGCTTGATAGTGGCTACCCATTAATTTTCCCGGCGCTACTCTTGGCACTACTTTGGTTCAGGCGGGGCTGGACACGGGTTTGGGGCTGGTTGCTACTACCCCTGTTGCTGACAGTGAACGAGCCAGTACACGCACAAAACCGACCCGATGAATCGTCCTTAACCATTACTGACGACACGGTGGAAACGCGAATTGAGACAACGTGGGTAGAGCAGACATGGGATGTTTTCGTCAGCCTGTGGCTCACGCCAGATCAATACGGCAGACTCCTACTACAGCTCGGATTCTACGAGAAAGCAGCTCACACCTTTGAGCAACCTATGTGGCAGGCAACAAGCTACTACTACGCCGAACAGTTTGAGAGTGCAGCGAGCCTTTTTACCCGCAAGGACAGCCCAAAAGCGCGCTTCAATGAGGCAAACGCGGATGCACATAGGCGCGACTATGTACGCGCCTTGACTACCTACAATGCCCTATTGAAAGAGTATCCTGAATTCCCCGGCGCCATGGGAAACAGGGACTGGGTAAAGAAAATCGTCGATGACATCAATCGCTTAAGTCAATCCCAGCAACAGGAAGACGGGGTTGGCAGTGAAGACATTGATGACTCTGACCCTCAGATTGGGGAAGCGGGTGCCGAAGAACTGAGCCTCGAACAGCGGCCTCGAGAGCAATTCAGTGCAGAAGAGATCCTTGCCAGTCCTGAGACCGCCGAGCTCTGGTTAAAGGGTGTGCAGCAGGATTCAGGCCGTTTCCTCCGCACTAAGTTTGCTATTCAGCTCAGAGAGCGCGGGGTGAGCGAATGAATAGCTGCCGCCCACCGTATTGGCTAGCCCCGCGAATCATTGTGTATTCTTCGGTACTCTTTTTCGCACTGCTTTTTGCAAATGCCGGCTTCGGGGCAACGCATGGAAACGTAAGCGATAGCCCTGCGGCAGAACTGAGTGCTGAATTATTACCTTCAACGCCCGTTGTACCCGGCGAGCGAGTTCGTGTTCTTTTAACCGTGGCCACCCCTCGCTGGTTCACCAGCGGCACACGTATACGCTTGCCTGAAGTGCCGGGTCTCGTGCTGTTACAAAACCAAGAATTTGCATCGAACGCCACTGAACGCAGAGGCGATGAGAGCTGGACTGTGCAACGATGGTCGATAGATGCCTTTGCCACGCGCGCAGGCACCATCACAATTCCGCCGATCGAGGTAACGGCTTCGGTTTCGCTGGCGCCCGGAAACAATCAAACTCTTAGCCTGACCACACAACCCCTTAAGGTCGCTGTCGAGATGCCTCCGGAGCTTCGGGAATTAGACGATTGGATCGCGAGTCCTGCAGTGTCAGTGCAACAAATCGTCAATCAAACGGGGAAAGTCGCCATTGGTGCGGCAATTAAACGCAGCATACGCGTCAAAGCTGACAACGTAATGGCAATGATGCTTCCGGCAATCAATCTGGAGCCACCTGAGGGACTGCAAACTTATCCTGAGCCGCCTCTACTGACCAATCGCGCATCGCGAGGCACACTCTCCGCGCAGCGCGAGGATACTGTCACCCTGATTGCCACGTCACCCGGCGTTGTTGCCATAGGCGGCGCGCGCATCCATTGGTGGAATACCCAAACGCGTCGCCTAACCACGCTTACAACCGAGCAGCTTGAATTCACTATTTCAGGACAGCTGCCACCCAAACCGGTAAGCCGCACGCAAATGATTGAGCGAGCGCTCTACGCTCTGGCGATACTCATCATTACGCTCGCCCTGTTAAGATTACTGCGGAGCTCGCTGCCTCACCGACTAGCCGACGAAATAACCAAAGGACGCTATCAGTTACGCAAAGGCTACCGCACTCTGACCGCGAACCCTTTACCTGATCGGCTCAACCCCGGTGGTAGCCCGGCGGGACCATCGGCAAAGGGACAACCCGAACGCCAATCGAAGTCCCCCTGACATCGACGTTTAACGCGCTATCAACGGCGCGGCACTCTGGAGTGACAAACGCCATGGCCACGGGCGCAGCCACCGAAGGGCCGAATCCACCCGATGTGACAATACCTACAGGCTCGCCCTGCGCATCTAAAACGACTTGCCCTTCACGTACAGGCCTCTTGCCCTCTACCCGCAAGCCAACCCGCACACGACTCACACCACCCGCCATTTGCTCCGCAATGATAGCAGCGCCAGGATACCCTCCTTCACGCTCGCCACCCGGACGACGGACGCTGGCTATGGCCCAGCGCAAGCCAGCTTCTACGGGAGAGATATCGGCGCTCAATTCGTGACCATAGAGACACAGTCCCGCTTCGAGGCGCAGTGAGTCACGAGCGCCCAAACCTATGGCTTCAACCTCGGGTTCTGCTAGAAGAAGCTCCGCGACAGCTTGTGCCTGCGTGTTAGGCACCGAAATTTCAAAACCATCTTCACCGGTATAACCCGAACACGTCACGAAACAGGGGGTATCTGCGAGTACAGTTTCATGCCCAGACATAAAAGTCAGGGCGCCCACATCGGGAGCCAAGCGCACTAGAACATCACGTGCATGCGGGCCTTGCAGGGCAAGTAATGCGCGCTCATCGTGCATTGTCACGACCGATTGCGTGCAGCCTGCTTGGATAATCGCGAGATCAGCCATCTTGCAACCGGCATTCACAACAAGCATAAAACGCTCATCGCTCAAGCGCGTCACAATTAAGTCATCCTCAACCCCACCCTGGGTATTAGTGAGTAATGAATAAGTCGAATGCAAGAGTGCTAGGCCCTGAATGTCAGCGGGCATGAGCGTTTCCAACTCGCTCGCGGCAGCGGGGCCTTCGACAATCAACTGCCCCATATGGGAGACATCGAAGAGGCCTGCCTTGGCACGAGTGTGTAAATGCTCCTTGATAATGCCGTCCGTATACTGAACTGGCATATCGTATCCGGCGAAAGGCACCATACGGGCACCTAAACGCAGGTGCAGTTCGTACAACGCCGTTTGTTTGTTTGACATAAATGACCCCACTAAATTAAGGCCTGTATTGTCGTTTGCATGTAGTCGAACGGCAAGTGTTAGAGGTAAAGTGCTGTCGTTATTAGGAGTAAGCACCATGTCGAACAATCACATCATTAGTCTTATAGGATTCCCGGGTAGCGGAAAAAGCACGGTAGGGGTGTTGCTCGCGAAGCGCTTGGGTATTGAATTTGTTGATACAGATTTGTTAATCCAAGCTCAGGAAGACGCAACGCTTGCTGAGATTATTGCTCGTACCGATCACCACTATTTGCGCACGCTAGAGGAGCAGGTGTTAACACAAATGCCGATTGGCAAAAGCGTTATTTCCACTGGGGGTTCGGTGGTCTACAGCGATAAGATCATGGCTCGGCTCGCGCAAGAAACCCAAGTGGTTTACCTACAAGCGCATTACGATACCGTTGCATACCGCATCTCCCTGGCACCCGATCGCGGTATCGCCTCGTCGAAGAATCAAACGCTTGCGGACATTTACGCGGAACGAATTCCCCTTTACGAGCACTGGGCTCAACTGACTGTATCTGTTGATGACGAAGAGCCCGAGCTGATTGCCGGACACATCGCGGCCGCATTGAACAGCTGATTGCCTCCTTGGACACGTTCAGGGCTTAAACGTCGCGCTACTGACGCACGCATTATAAAATACTAACCTATTGATTTACTTATAAATTATTGAATTTTCCCCGCTTTGGCACAGCCATTGCTTTATCTTTAGAGCGGCCCACCCCCGACAGGAAGTCGGTATTAGAATATTGGGAGACAAGGAAGGCTCCCGCCAGGAAAGGCAGTAAGTGGTGGGCCGCCTTAGCTTCTAAAGTTATTTACAGGTCGCTGGAAAGTACAAAAAATTCATTGCACTGGCGTGCGAGTTGAGGCCAACTTCGCACCAAGGGCCGTTATCAAACAGTCCGAACTTGTTCTGAATCATCGGGAGGTGGTTTATGGGTGAGCGAAACCAGATACAGACGAATGACACTGACAGCGGCGATGATTTTTTCGACGCGATTGCCAGCGATTTAATGGACGAAGATGTCGACGTGCTTGACGTAGGTAGTGCGCTAAGCGATAAAGCCGCGCTTGCCAACAAGCGCCGCCGAACAGAGCAGCGATTAGAAATGCTGCGATTACGCGAAGAGCTAGGCGATTACGATTTCGACTTCGAAGACGACTCGTAACTAGCCTCGAATGACAGTAATCACATCCGCTGACATGATAGGGTCGGCTTGTGATTACTGCGCTTTATGATCGAGCTCTCGCTGCCACTCGAAAACATTCATCTCGATAAAGAAGAACGCAAACAGCCACAACGCAGCATCCCAAAAATCGAGAAATTCGCCTTCAAACCCCCAATACACGGCGGCTGCCGTGAGCACCAAATAAAATACGACTTTAGATGCATTCAGGCCCCACTGTAACCGGCGAGGTAAGCCGCCTTTTAGCTGCAATCGCACTTCGACTTCGAGCGCAATCACAATCAAAATCCAAGTGCCTGCATTGAGTACGTCGACCAGCGCTAAATCTCGTGCGCTTTCGAAGGCGGTGGGGGACGACACCACGTGACTAAGTGCCGTAACGTGTAATGTATCAGGACCCAGCTGCGCGCAGTTGCTGCTATCGAGAGGCGTAAAGGCGTCAAAATCGACTAACACTGACCACCCGTTGTCGACCAGTTCACAGGCAGGGACGGACAGACTGTCTGAGTGCAAAAACACCCCCCACTCACCCACGTACCCGAGAAACGCCGAAACAATTGCCGCGCTGCACACCAAGCGTACGCCGTGAATGGACCACTTGGTAATGCCGCGAAGTTTATCATCGGGAATAACGGCGGTTTCTAACTCAAATAACAGGAGCAGGAACACCCAAGCAGCCGTGTCGAGTGTCGCAGAAAACAGCTGTATCAATGACGCGAGCTCGAAGTTGGCAAGACCGCTATGGGCCGCCGACACCAGCTCCTCCTCTAGAAAAAGATACACATTGAAAGAAAGCAGGACATACGTCAGATACTTTACCGAAACAAACCATCGATACAGCGTCGAGCTGCGACCCATACCGGACGCGACATCATTCACGAATCACCCCCGCTCACACTTGAAGTAGTAAGTGTTCCCGCTCCCAGGAGCTAATCACTTGGTTAAATTCCTCAAACTCATCGAGCTTGACTGCAGCATACGCACGCATGAAAAGCTCGCCGATCATCTGCTGCAATTCCGGGGTATCGTTAAGCCTGCGCACGCCCTCTTCAAGGGTTCTAGCGACGGTAATATCCTCATCGTTAGCGGTGCCTTGATGCGGTGCAGTGGGCGCTAACTTTTGCCGCATTCCTAGTAGACCGCTGGCGAGGGTTGCACTAATCGCTAGATAAGGGTTGGCATCGGCACCGGGAAATCGATTCTCAATCCGGAGATTCTCAGGTGTACTGCTTGGGACTCTGAACGCCGTTGTCCGATTATCAAAACCCCAACTTAAGTTAATGGGCGCTGAAATATCTGGAGCAAGACGACGGTACGAGTTGACGTTTGGCGCGTAAAAGCTAATCAGCTCTGGCGTATAACGCTGAAGGCCTGCAATGTAATGCATCATGGCTTCGGTTGGATTGCCATCGTCCCCACAAAAAATATTTTTGCCTGTTTTTTTGTCGAGAATGGACTGGTGCAAATGTAAAGCACTCCCGGGCTCATTCTGCATGGGCTTTGCCATGAACGTCGCATACATGCCGTATTTCTGTGCCGTCTCTCGAACTGTGCGCTTAAACACAAAAACTTGATCGGCAAGGTCTAACGGATCGCCATGATTAAAATTAATTTCAAGCTGAGCCGCACCGTTCTCATGAATCAACGTATCAACGTTGAGGGATTGGGCGTCAGCATAGTCATACATGTCCTCAACGAAATCTTCGAACTCAGCCACCGCATCAATACTGAACGACAGCCGAGCGACCTCGCGACGACCCGAGCGACCTTTAGGAGGCATCAACTCGTAGTCTGGGTCGGTATTTTTATGGACTAAGTAAAATTCGACTTCGGGGGCCACCACTGGCTTCAAACCGGCCTCGTCATAGAGCTGGAGGATGAACTTGAGCACGTTTCGGGTCGACAACGGATGCGGTTCGCCATTGGGTTTGTAGCAATCGGCAATGATTTGCGCGGTAGGCTCACGCGCCCACGGTACCTTGCGAAGTGTCTTTGCGTCGGGCCGAAGCACCATGTCGGTGTCAGTCGGCTCCACAAAATCCCAGTGCTCGTCGGTGTACTCGCCGGTGACGGTTTGGATCATGATGCTTTCGGGGAGTTTCTGATCGCGCTCTGCTAAAAACTGGTGAGCTGGAATAAATTTACCGCGCGCATTGCCTGTCATATCAGGAACAATACACTCAACCTCTGAGATAGCATTGTCAGTTAACCAGCGACTGATTGTTTCGTTGTCGCTACTCGGAATCATATCGGTAGAGAACGGACTCTCCGGCTTGTAGAGGGTGGTGGAAGTCGTCGAACCGTCCGGCTGCTCAGTGGACATACAAACCTGCTAGTGGCTAAAGGTCGTTCAGTATGTGCCGGGGTCACGTTTTCAGCAAGCCTTAGACCCTCCACCTTTGGGTAGCGTTCTAGGCTATAGGTTTGGGTATAGTGATCCCGTAAAGCGCAGATGCTGGCGATTGACTGATCGCCTAAACTTACTCTCTCACGTATGAGTAGCCGTACATGAAATCAGGTCAACCCTACCCCAACTCCTGGTACCACGCCTCCTGCAAGGAACCTCAAAGCCTGCCTAGCCTCAGCGGTGATGTTGAGACCGACGTGTGCATTATTGGTGGCGGCTATACGGGGTTATCGACTGCCATTCACCTTCGCAAGCTCGGCTTTAACGTAGTGCTCCTAGAGGCAAACCGCATTGGATGGGGAGCATCGGGGCGCAACGGCGGGCACGTTGGTACAGGCCAGCGCGCAGATCAGGCATCGTTAGAAAAGTGGGTTGGTTTGGAGGCGGCAAAGGGATTATGGCAGCTTGGACTCGATGCAGTACAAAAAGTCGAGAGCCTTGTTAAGGAGTTCGACATCCAGTGTGAATTTGGCGAGGGCAACTTACATTTAGCCTCAAAATCCAGCCACGCTGACGAGCTAGAAAGCGAGGTTACGCACTTAAAAAATACCTACGGCTACGATGGCGCACGCTATCTCAGTAGCGATCAAGTCGCGGAATTAACCTCGGCGCAGGGAAGCTACGGGGGCATGCTTGATAGTGGTGCAAGGCACCTGCATCCGCTGAAGTACGCGCTCGGATTAAAGCGCGCAGCCATGCAGCTTGGCGCAGAAGTCTACGAGAACACGCCAGCGTTAAACTACCAAGAAGGTGGGAAGACGGTTATTAAAACGCCTAAAGGCCAGGTGCGTGCGCGCGTGTTAGTGCTGGCCTGCAATGGGTATCTGGGGAACTTAGAGCCGCGTATAGCCGGCAATATGATGCCTATTAACAACTTCATGATCGCCACCGAGCCACTTTCGGAAGAACTTAAGATACGCATTAATCGCGATCAGTTGAGCATGTCCGATTCGCTGTTTGTCATCAACTATTGGAAACTGTCCGAGGATGGCCGAATGATTTTTGGCGGTGGCGAGAACTACACGTCGCGCTTTCCCCGCGACATCCAGTCCTTCGTCCGCCCGTACATGCTAAAACTCTATCCAGAGCTAGAACACTGCAACATCGAGTATGGCTGGGGCGGGACACTCGGTATCACGATGAATCGAATGCCCGACTTCGGGCGCCTGAGTAGCTCCATTTTCTATGCGCAAGGCTTTTCGGGACATGGTGTTCCAACGGCCACACTGGCCGGAGAGCTTCTCGCTTCAGCAATTAACGGTCACAGCGAACGCTTTGATCTCATGGCATCGGTGCCCACTCACCGCTTCCCAGGGGGAACGCTGTTGCGCTGGCCGGGGTTAGTGGCGGGCATGTTGTTTTACAGCTTGCTGGACAAACT
>Ga0209652_1000216_pt1 | contig 48821 bp, 43 predicted proteins | sample SaaInl74LU_5_DNA_FD_184641 | JGI IMG/M metagenome (GOLD analysis project Ga0209652, IMG submission 184641) | Marine microbial communities from expanding oxygen minimum zones in the Saanich Inlet - ESP_74LU_5_DNA (SPAdes) (version 2) | ecosystem: Environmental > Aquatic > Marine > Intertidal zone...
TTAAAAATACGGTAGCAGGTGTTCGAAGCAATCATCCCGTCGGCCACAGCGGATCGCATTGTTGCGTATACGCTCTTCGAGGGGCAAGCCTGCGTAGCGTTCATGGGTATCCAGCAGCTGTGCAACCCGCCAGTGCCAGCGTAATACGTCGTTAAATCCCCAGCCATACAGGCACAGGCACAGCGCAACCGCCAGTAACCGCACGTTCGGGCGTCTATTGCGAAGCTTGTTCCGTGCCCGCCAGAGCCATGCTAGCAGTACGCCTGTCACAACTAACAAATTAGCCACTGCATTGGGGAAAATCATGCCGGTGGCGTGTATGCCTCGGACAATATTGTTGGAATAGCCCTGCCACAACGGCGGATTGGTCCAATCTTCAAAAATTTGTTCCGCGACTCGCAAAGCGGAAAACGGTTTCAACGTCACGGCTTTGAGCAAAAGCGGCTCTCCATCATTGTCATGATCGGTTGCGTCACTCACAAAACCAATGGCAAGCGTTGATACTTCCCCTGAATAAGCGTCTCCGCCGTACGGCATGGCTACTTGTGTGACCTCGTCGAAGCTTCGGTTGAGTTGCAGCCTGTGGACATTGCCCGGATCGCTGGCAAGTTGCCAAAACACAAACGCATCGGACCACGTGGTGAGTCCTTCAATATCAAAGCTGATAAACGGATAGTCCTCGGCTTGAAAGGATGTTTTGATTTCTAAAATCGCCGCGCCATCTAAGTATTCGGTAATAACCGCCGCGCCATCTTTATAGCCGCCATTCCCCGCTTGAACGGGCGTAAATTGATCGCCAGAGATAGTTGTGGACGCAACATCGCCACGATCGGCAAAGCGCACAAACTCGGGATGAAAGTCAAAGAACCACATACTGTAGACCATGACCAACACGAGGGCCGCTGCAAAAAATGCGCCGGCGGCCTCCTTTAACGCGGGCACCCAGACGCGACCATGTGGCGCGTGAGCATGGTCATTAGCGCTCTCGTGCTCAGGCTTTTCTTGCGGTGTGTCAGTGGGTGTCATAGTGATGTTGCGGGTCTTAAGAAAACCACATTATGCCACGCTACGCCTTTTTATAAATAATCCGCCTTGGAGGGAAGCCAACGATTCAGAGCGCACGAGTAGCGTGTTGAGGGCGGCTGAGCCAAGATCCTGTTTGCCAGATTGATTGTCTTTGTTTTTCTCTCGGTGAATAGCGTTGCGAAAAGGGTTTTAAGCATGGGGATTTGGAATCAAATGAGTTGGATGTGTCTTAATGGGCACGATTATTGCTAATCCCCTAGTGGGGGAGCTCTGCCATACGGACTTAAGTTCGGGTGAGAGCTAAAGGATACGGGTTGTTGTGACTGGCGCACAGTTGCAGACCCAGCGAAGAGAGTAGCGTTTTGGTTGAACAAATCAGTGAGCTGATCGAGAGGTTTGTCAGAGAGCGGGATATCCCCGATGGTTTCGCCCAGACGGCGAATCAATGGTATCTCGAGGCACTGGCGCTAATAACTGCCCGGCACAGTGACGCTGGCAGGCCTATTTTGGTTGGGATCTCGGGTTGCCAGGGGTCTGGCAAGTCGACCCTGGCGGCGTTACTACGTGTTTTGCTTGAGAGACAGGTCGGTCTCAGCGTTGCGTCGCTCGCACTCGATGATTTTTATCTCGGGCGTGAGGATAGAGCGGTGAGAGCCCGGGAGTTGCACCGGCTTTTTGCGACTCGTGGAGTACCGGGGACCCATGATACTGCCTGGATGAGTCGGTCTATTAACGATCTGCTGGCTGGCACCGGCGAGGTGATTACCCCTGCTTTTGACAAGTCCGAGGACGATCGCACTGGCCGCGAGCGCTGGCACCATTATGGTGCGCCGGTTGACGTCGTCCTGCTGGAAGGCTGGTGTATCGGCATTCCTGCCCAATCGGCTGCCGATCTGATATCGCCCTGCAATGAGCTGGAGCGCAGTCACGATCCAGAGGGAGAGTGGCGTGGTCACGTGAACCGATTTTTGGCAGCAGATTACCAGCCGCTGTTTGATCGCCTCGATCTGCTGCTAGTGCTCCAGGCCCCTGACTTTGGGGCGGTGGCTCAATGGCGACTCGAGCAGGAACAGCATTTGGCAAGGCAGCAATTGGCAGGGCAGCAATTGGCAGGGCAACAATCGCAACGCGGCGAAACCACAGGGAGGGCGCTCATGGATGAGCAGCAGGTAAAGGAGTTCGTGCAATATTTTCAACGGTTAACGCTACACGGATTTGAGGTGCTGCCCGAGCGTGCTGACTTGGCTTGGCAGCTAGACGCAGATCGCAAGGTGAGCGGATGTCTCGGGAGGGTGTCATGAAACGTCCCGTTATCTACACCGATCTCGATGGTTCCCTGCTCGATCACTATACCTATGAGGCGACGCCCGCAAAGTCACTCCTTCGACAGCTGGATCATCTGGGTACCCCGGTGATCCCCTGTACCAGCAAGACAGTCGCGGAAGTCATTCCGCTGTGTCGCTCCCTCAATCTCTCTGGGCCCTTCATTGCAGAGAATGGGGCCTTGATTTGTGTGCCCACGAATTGGCCCATACCGATACCGAAAAATAGCGGACGCACCGGCGCTTACTGGTCTCATTGCATGGGCTATCCACGATCCGCGCTGCGGGCCGTGTTGGATTCTCTTGAGAAACACTGGGCTGATCGTTATCAGCCGCTGGTGGATCTCTCGGTCGATGATGTGATGGCGTTGACCCAGCTAGACGCGCGAGGAGCGGCACGAGCCTTACGTAGGGACTTCACTGAGACGCTGGTTTGGCATGGGAGTGATGCGGACTTCGAGGCCTTCTCAGCGTTGATGACTGATCGCGGATTGCAATGCGTTCGCGGTGGACGTTTTGTTCATCTTATGGGACCAAATAACAAGGCGCGGGCGATGGAGTGGTTGCAGCTGGCGATTGGTCACTATTTAGGGGGAGATGTAGTGAGCATCGGAGTAGGAGATGCTGATAATGATCGCTCTCTACTCGAGGCCACAGACATCGCGCTGCTCATACGATCTCCGGTTCACGATTTTCCGGCTCTCCATAGGACCGACACTACATTCCATAGCCGTTCATATGGTCCGGAGGGCTGGGTCGAGGGTGTGGAGACAATCTTGACAACCTTATTGGGTAAGGAGGCATTGGCGTGAGCGATTTCTTTCAGAACGGAACCATCACCACCTTGCACAATTTGGGCGATCGATCGACCGAAAGCTATGAGGAGGCGCTGGTCAACTTCTCCAAAAAAAGACCGATAGGTCTTATCCTGCCCTCCCTTTACTCGGAGCTTGGCACAGAGGCTTTGCCAAGCATCGTCAAGGAGTTGACTCGGGTACCCTACCTGAGTCAGGTAGTGATAGGCCTAGATCGGGCAACTCAGGGCGAGTACCAGCATGCGATCGATTTCTTTGGGCAGCTGCCCCAACACCATCGGGTGCTTTGGAATGACGGTCCTCGGCTTCAGGCGATTGATAAGCGGCTGCAAGAGGCGGGGCTTGCGCCTAAAGAGCTGGGGAAGGGGCGAAACGTGTGGTACTGCATGGGCTATGCGTTGGCCACCGCGAAGGCTGACGCCATAGCGCTGCATGATTGCGACATTCTGACTTACGATCGCAGTCTGCTCGCACGTCTGGTCTACCCGGTAGCTAACCCGCTGTTTAATTACGAGTTTTGTAAGGGCTATTACCCTCGCGTTGCCGATAACAAAATCAATGGTCGCGTTTGCCGACTTTTAGTCACGCCAATGATTCGCGCAATGAAGCGAGTCGTGGGTGACTCTCAATATCTCGCCTATCTGGACAGCTACCGATACATTCTCGCGGGTGAATTTGCTTTTCGTCGCGAGTTGTTAAACGACCTTCGCATTCCTTCCGATTGGGGGCTGGAGATCGGAGTCGTGTCCGAGGTGTATCGAAGCAACAACAGCAGGCAAATTTGTCAGGTCGATATCGCAAGTAATTACGATCATAAGCACCAGAATTTATCCCTCGAGGACCCAAGTCTAGGTCTTTCGCGGATGTCGATGGACATCGCAAAATCTATTTTCCGAAAGCTGGCCATACAGGGCACGGTCTTCAATCAGGAAACCTTTCGAACAATTAAGGCGACCTACTATCGAATGGCGTTAGATCTTGTGGAGGCTCACCGGGATAACGCGATTATGAACGGGCTCGGTTACGACATTCACCAAGAAGAAGTCGCGGTTGAGCTTTTCGCGGAAAATATCATGGAGGCGGGTAAGCAATTCCTCGAGCGGCCAATGGACGCGCCTTTTATTCCCACATGGAATCGTGTGGTGAGCGCGATTCCAGAGATCTTGGATGACCTCCGTAAAGCGGTGGAAGAGGACTACCTTGAGTTTAGTGTTAATGCGGGGGACTCTCGAGTACGCGCATGTTAGTTGAGGCATTGGTTGATCGCCTCAAGCCACAGCTATATACAATATATGGCGGGTTGGTTGAGGAAGAACGGCAGCAGGCGTGGCTGCAGCGGTTTTTAGTCACCATGGGCTTGTCTCCAGACCAAACCGGTCCTGAGGCGCACCGGAATATCTGGAGCGAGAAGGACATTGCTTTGATTACCTACGGCGACTCCATCCTTTCTGAGGGCGAGGCGCCCTTACAGGTTCTCGGCGATTTTATGTCGGCGTACCTGAAGAGCGTCATCAGTTGGGTTCATATCCTCCCGTTTCATCCCTGGACCTCTGACGATGGCTTTGCAGTGATGGATTACTCGAGTGTCAACGAGGCGCTTGGGGATTGGGGTGATATTACGTCGCTGAGCCAACGTTATAAGGTGATGGCCGATGTGGTGCTTAACCATTGCTCAAGCCGGTCCGCCTGGTTTGAAAATTTTCGCCAGGGGCTCCATCCCGGCGCCGACTACTTTTTCGTGCCCGAGCAGAACTTCGATACGTCCAAGGTAGTAAGGCCCCGTACCAGCTCGTTATTGATGCCGGTCGAGACCGCTAATGGGGAGCGATCAGTGTGGTGTACGTTCAGCGCTGATCAGGTCGATTTTGATTTTAGAAACCCCGCAGTGTTGAACGAATTTTTGGGAATTATTCGCCAGCAGCTGGATGCGGGTGTCCGCATTTTTCGATTAGATGCGGTGGCTTTTGTTTGGAAAGCCTCGGGAACCACCTGCGTCAACCAGCCCGAAACCCATGCGATTGTTCGATTGCTTCGCACCATGATTGAGTGTGCGGCTCCCGATGCGGTATTGATTACCGAGACAAATCTCCCCAACAGGGAAAACTTGTCCTATTTTGGAAACGCCAATCAAGCCCACGCGGTTTACAACTTCTCTTTACCTCCGCTTTTGTTAGATTGCCTGTTGTCGGGAAACAGCCGGTATTTAAGCCAATGGATGATGAGCATGCCGCCCGCCCAGGACGGCACGACCTATTTCAACTTCATCGCGTCTCACGACGGTATTGGTTTGCGGCCTGCAGAGGGGCTGTTGTCCGAGGCTGAAATTGACCGCCTGATCGACACGACGACGTCTTTTGGTGGTCTGGTGTCTTATCGAGAGACTGGCGGCAAGAGAAAGCCTTATGAAATCAACATAGCCCTCCGAGATGCGCTGGCGGGGACTTATGAGGGGGTGGACGATCTCGGTATTCAGCGGTTTCTATGTGCCCATGCGGTGATGTTGGGGCTTGAGGGCATACCGGCATTCTACATTCACTCGCTTCTTGGTACCCGCAATGACCACGAGCGTGTCGAACATACCGGTAGGAATCGCTCGATAAATCGACATCAATGGGCGCTAGATGAACTCGAGAAGGTTCTTGAGGATCCGGACTCCGAGCATTCAACGGTGTTACGGCAGCTATCTTCCCTGATTGCGCTGCGGCAGCAGCAGCGAGCATTTCACCCTAATGCCACTCAATTTACCCTGCGACTGGCAACTGAACTGTTCGGTTTTTGGCGTCAGAGTCAGGATCGCCGGCAGAGCATTTTTTGCGTCTACAACGTTTCCAGTAAGCCGCAGACGTTGATGCTTTCGGAGCTTAATCTGATTCTCACCGATGAGTGGTATGACTTGGTCTCAGGCACTCGCCTGTCAGATGCTTCAGCGGAGATGACACTTTGCCCCTATCAGATTCTCTGGATCAGTAATCAATGAGCGTCTGGAGCTTTGTGGTAGAGACGTAACGCACGCGGGTTACAACGGTGGGTGTCACTAGCTTTGAGAGAGTAGTGGTGCCCAGAGACGGAATCGAACCGCCGACACGGGGATTTTCAATCCCCTGCTCTACCAACTGAGCTATCTGGGCCAAACGTGGAGGCGGCGTATTAAACCTTTGTCGCGGCTTAAGGTCAAGCGCCAGTTAAGGCGCATCTCCCATTGGAATTGCTGACGGCGGAACCGTTATCCCGTCGGTTTGATCAGTAATCTCTGTGCCGTGGTCAGACGCTAAGACCGCATAGATCGCAGGCAGCATAACCAGCGTGAAAAACGTGCCGATGAGCATGCCCACCACCAATATAAAGCCAATACTGTTTCGTGCTTCCGAACCTGCTCCCGAGACGAGAATGAGCGGGAAGTGACCCAATACCGTCGCGCCGGTGGTCATTAAAACGGGTCGCAGGCGGCTTGCCGAAGCGGCGCGAATGGCGTCGATTTTGGCAAGGCCATCGCGCTGAGCCTGGTTGGCAAACTCTACGATTAATATCGCGTTCTTGGCCACGAGTCCCGCAAGCGTAATAAGACCCACCTGAGAATAAATATTGATGGTCGTTAAATTACTAAAGGTGATGACTAGGGCCGCAAACAAGGCAAGAGGGATCGAGCCAAGCAGAATAATGAGCGGATCCCTGAAGCTATTAAATTGAATGGACAGTACAAAAAAGACGAGCGCCATCGCAAGCGCGAGCACACCCAGAAGCGTGCTGCCTTCACTGCGAATCTCTCGAGATTCTCCCGTGTAGTCGAGGACATAACCCTTGGGTAGGATCGCAGCTGCCTGCTCTTCGATGAAAGCCAGTCCCTGTTCTTTGGTTGTGCCGGGAATCACGCCGCCGTAAATCTTAAACGCATTTTTCTGTTGGAACCGCGCGAGAGCTCGAGGCGCCGTGACTCGCTCTAAGGTAGCTAGCGCGCCAAGAGGAATGAGTTCACCTGAGGGTGTTCGAATGGGCATGTCAAGAATGGCTTCAGGTGAGGTGCGCTCGCTTTTAGCCACTTTAGGGATCACGCGATAAGCGCGTCCCCGGTCGTCAAAGCGCGTCACATAGGCTTCAGAATTCAGTAACCCGATTTGGTTGGAAATATCGCTCAATGACATACCGAGATCTGCAACGCGCTGTTTATCAATGTCGATTCGCGCTTGTACGAGATCGACGCGAAGGTCGGTATCGGCGAACATAAACAGGCCGGACTCTTCAGCCGCTTTCACAAGCTGCTGCGCGTAAGGCAACATTGTTGCCGCATCATGAGAACTACTTATGGCTACCTCGACATCAAATTGTCCGGCGCTGGGCAGACTCGAATCCATGATTGGAAATACGTTTAGCGATGCGATTTGCTTGAGGTCGTCGTACATCTCAAAAACACGATCTTGTAGCGCCCAGTCTCGATCACCTGTTTCTACAAAGTCCTGACCGCCGTAGCCTCCCGAGGACACAGCCACGTGCCATATTTGAAGTGCGCCTTCATATTGCGCAAGTGTGCTGACGACTTGGCGCATGTTGGCAAAGGTATCCTCGATCGCGCTATCGGGCGCTGCGTCCGCGACAATGGTTACCCCGCTTTGGTCTTCAACAGGCGCCAGTTCCTTTAAGGAGTAATGGTATAGCGGCACAGTTGAGACGCTGAAAAACATGCCCGCAACGATGAGCTGCCAGCGGTATTGCAGCGAGAAATCCACCACTTTGGCATAGACAGTTGCTGATGCATCGAAACGTTTATTAACCCATCGGGACGCCACCGTTTCGTGGCCTTGGTCTGGGCATACCCAGGCGCTCATAATGGGGGAGAGCGTTAGAGCGACAACCCCAGATATCAGTACGGCGACCGCGAGGGTAAATGCAAATTCTTTAAATAAGACGCCTGTAAGGCCGCTCAGCAGCCCGATAGGCGCATAGACTGCGGCCAGTGTAACGGTCATTGCGACAATGGGTGCAAGGAGTCTTCGCGATGAAGCGAGCGCAGCCTGGCGGCGAGTCATGCCTTCACGCAGATTCCGAGCGACATTTTCCACTACCACAATGGCGTCATCGACTACCAAGCCCACTGACAATACGATTGCCAAAATAGTGAGCAGGTTCAATGAAAAGCCCATGAGCGACATGGCCGCGGTCGCTCCGAGCAGTGAAATAGGAATGGTGAGAAGCGGCACTAGGGCGGTTCGAAATGAACCCATAAGGGCAACGACGACGAAACCTACCAATACAATGGTCTCGGCGAGCGTAATAAAAATATCCCTCAGCGCGTCGCGCATATACTGCGTGACGTCATACGCGATAAAGAATTCGAGATCATCTGGCAGGGATTCATTAATCGCAGCAACTTCCGCATATAGGGCATCTGCGACGGCAATTTCATTCGCACCAGGAGACGGGTAAATCCCAATAAATACCACGTCGGTCTGGCTGTAGCGGGTCAAGCGATTGGCTTCCTCAGCACCCGCCTCAATACGCGCGACATCACCGAGGCGAACATCAACGCCGTCGCCGGTTTTGAGTACGATATTGGCGAAGTCCTCAGGCGTCCGTGCTTCAGTATTCCCAACGAGATCGACCTGTTGTGTGTTGTTTTGTGAGCGCCCCAACGTACTGATGACGTTGTTACTGCGAAGCGCATTTTGAATATCGCTCGCACTCACATCGAGTGCCGCCATTCGCGGTGTATCTAGCCAGATACGCATGGCGGGTCGGATCCCTGAGTTAATCGCGTTTTGTACATCGGGAATTGACGTGAGTCGGGGTAAAATATCCCGCTGCATAAGGTCAGTGATAGAAGCTCGAGTTTCGTCCTTTGGTACGCTGAGCGCTAAATAAAAGCTGGCATAAGGGCTGTCCGCGCGGACGACCTCAATGGACGGATCTTCAGTGCCATCCGGTAATTCATAGCGGATTTGGCTCAGGCGGGTATTGAGCTCAGCTAAGGCATCGGTACTGTTTTCATTGAGCTTAAGCCAAACCCTTACCAAGCTTGAGCCGCTGGTGGTAGTTGAGTCGACGTAGTCAACGCCTGGAACACTGGCAGCGACGCGCTCAATAGGTTCCGAGACAAAGCCTCGGACAGTTTCTGCACTGGCTCCGGGATAAATAGTACTTATTTCGAGTGACGAGCTTTGGATGACGGGAAATTGGATAACGGGAAGTTCAAAAGCAGAACGAATGCCGATAAGCAGCAGTGCTAGCGATAAAACAACGGCAATAACAGGTCGCGTTACAAAGAGGTCAGTCCAGCGTGGCACTGTTTCAGGATGGGCGTTCATTGCCCTCGTTCCTCGCCGGCGATCCTAACGAGGCTGTCATCGCTGAGCTTAAAGGCGCCGTTGAAAGCAACGGTCTCGCCTTCCTTAATATCCCCAAGTGCAATGACTCGTCCATCTTGATCACCCAGAACACTGATCCGGCGGAGCTCGGCGCGATGTTTCACATGGGCATTAGGTTCCGCATCTCTCAGCACAAAGACATGGGGGCCTTCGATATCCCAGCGGACAGCGGGCCCTGGTAATGAAAAGGTAATCCTAGCGTCTCGGGTGCGCACCTCGACGAGAACAAGCTCTCCATGACGTAGGCTCGCGTCTTCGATCTCAGCGCGTACATCGTACGCCCGTAATCCGCTCGTAAGAGCATCCGAGACGGCAATAATTGTCGCTTCACCGAGCAGCTCATCGTTGAGTGACATGATGCGCACAGTATCGCCGGGGCTCACTCGGGCAACGCCCTGGGGTATCTTGAAGTCAATCCAACGCGCACTGCTGACCCCGGTGAGCGTAGTGAGTATGTCACCGGTCCGAATGAGATCGCCTACCGATTGGGTATAAATGCCGAGCCTGCCAGTGAAGGGGGCCCGAAGAGTGAGCCGGCTCAGTTGCGCATCGGTTGATGCGATTTGCGCGCGTAAGCTCTCTCCGCGAGCGAGCAGTGTGTCGAGCTGGTCTTGCGAGGCGAGCGACTGTTGTTTGAGCTTTTGGACTCGCTCGAGCTGTACTTTGATTAAATTGAGATCGGCAACCAAAGCGTCTCGCTGGGCTTTTAAGTCTTCATTAAACAGTTTGAGCACGATGTCGCCGGTTTTCACGATATGACCAGCAGCGGCGGGCAATTCAATAACGCGGCCTGTGGCCTCCGCGGCAATTTGTACGAATTGAGGCGCTCTTACCGTGCCTGTGAGCCTGCGTACAGGTGTCCATTCAGTAGTCGCTACATTTTCGGCGCTGACGACTGAATAAGGCGGCGGAAAGCTCTCTACCATTGCCATAGCATTGGCATATTGAAGGTATTTAATGCCCGTTAATAAGCCTGTGACTACAAAACAGACGCCAACGGTGATGGCCCAAGGAAGCACGCGCATAGATCGATTCCAAAATCGTGGATTGGTCATAGTTAGTAACGCCAATAGTGTACGTTGCACAGGCGACGCATGCTCACTCCGTGGGCGCTACATACCCTTCGGCGCGATCGTAGCTGTCTCCCGCAAGGAATCTGTCCATTTGTTGCTGAAGGTATTTGCGCGAATCGGGATCCATCATGCTCAAGTGCTTTTCATTAATAAGCATTGTTTGCTCCGCCTGCCACTCGAGCCACGCCTTCTTTGACACATTGTCAAAAATTTCCTGACCTTTGGGGCCGGGCAATGGCGCCCGATCGAGACCCTCAAGTTCCTCTTTGTAGCGTCTACAATGCACGGTTCTTGTCACGAGTAGCTCCTTTGATGGTGTAATGTACATAGCGCGCTGCCGACCTTGTATTCAGCGCGAGGTTTATACCAGCGCCAATACTTTCAGCAGCCGAACGACCGGCGCAGGCAGGCCTTTTTGGGTGATCGCCGTTTTGGACATCCACCCGGCTTGCGGCGCATCATTTACCTGAGTCGCGTGCACCTGAGTTGCGTGGTGGCGTTGTGAGCTTTGCCTTACGGTAATAATCGCCGGTTGGATGTCTAAATGGAAGTGACTAAAAGTATGCCTTAATGCGGAAACCAACTCGATGCTATCTACGTCGGTGTTTAGAGTGTGCCGACACCATTGGGCAATTTGATCTTCACTTTGGAGCTCAGGGAAGCTCCACAGTCCGCCCCAAATGCCGCTCGGTGGGCGCTTTTCTAGCCATAGAGCGTTTTCAGCATTGCGCGCTATCACGAATACAGCGCTTTTAACGGGAAGCGTTTTTTTAGGTTTTTTGCCGGGAAAATCGGTGGGGCTATTTAGCGCATAGGCTCCACAGCTTGTTTGCATTGGGCAGCGATCGCAGTCGGGTCGACTACGTGTACAAAGGGTGGCGCCTAGATCCATGATTGCCTGGGTGTAGTCTGCAACGCGCATCTCGGGCGTATGCAGGTCGGCCAACGACCAAAGCTCCTTAGCAGTCGCCGTTTTTCCTGGCCAGCCACTCACGCAGTGATGGCGCGCCAGTACACGTTTCACATTGCCATCTAAAATGGGCGCTCGAATTCCCATGGCAATACTCGCTATCGCGCCCGCTGTTGACTTTCCAATGCCCGGCAGCGTTTCAAGTAGTGCGGTATCACGGGGGAATTCACTCGCGAAATCGTTAACAACGCGCCGTGCGGTTTTGTGAAGATTTCGCGCGCGTGAATAGTAGCCGAGGCCAGTCCATAGGCGGAGTACCTCATCTTCGCTCGCGCCGGCTAGTTCAGTCACGGAGGGGAAGCGTTGCATGAATCGCTCGAAGTATGGGATGACCGTCGCGACTTGGGTTTGTTGCAGCATGATTTCGGACACCCACACCCGATAGGACGTGATACCTTTTTGCCAAGGCAGATCTCGACGCCCGCACTCATCGAACCAATCGAGCAGCCGGTCAGCAAAGCTAGCCTGTTCTTTTAGTATTGCCACACTTGATCCGTATCAGGGTTGTAAATTGTATAAGTGAAGTGTTCGCCATGTTTGGATACAATTCGCGCCCTAGTGTAGCGTGCCGCGCCCTTAAAGGCAGGGGCAGTTGCAAAGGGTCGCAGAGGGTCGCAGAGGGTCGCAGGTAGTATCGCGTGTAAGTATCGCGTGCAATAGTGGCGCGTAGGCGTGTAGGCGTGTACGTGTAATAGTGGCGCGTAATTGTCGCGAGTAATGCCCCCTAAACCATCTCAATTGAGCAAGGAGCTTTTCATGACAGAGTCCACTGAACCTCGCAGTGCCAGTGTGAGCAGGGATACGCTTGAGACTCAGATCAGCGTTGATTTATGTCTCGACGGGTCGGGCAAAGTCGAATTTGATACTGGCATACCCTTTCTTGAGCACATGCTTGATCAAATTGCGCGTCACGGCATGATGGATATTAAAGTGCTGGCTAAAGGTGATTTACATATCGATGCCCACCATACGGTTGAAGATATCGGCATTACTCTTGGCCAAGCATTTGCACAGGCTGTTGGTGACAAAAAAGGCTTGCTCCGTTATGGGCACGCTTATGTGCCCTTGGACGAGGCACTTTCTCGTGTCGTAGTAGATTTTTCTGGCCGCCCTGGTCTGACATTTAAAGTTCCCTTCACACGGGCTGTGATAGGCGCTTTCGATGTCGATCTGTTTGTGGAATTTTTCCAAGGGTTTGTTAACCACGCTAATGTGACACTGCATATCGACAATTTGCGCGGCCACAATGCTCACCACCAGGCCGAGACCGTCTTTAAAGCCTTCGGTCGGGCACTGCGTATGGCGCTTACGCGTGATCCCGCTATGGCGGGAATAACGCCTTCGACCAAGGGAGTACTCTAAGTCCGTGTCGACAAGCGTTGCTGTTATTGATTACGGCATGGGGAATTTGCACTCAGTGGCTAGCGCACTTGAGTATGCTGGCGCAGGCGAAGTGGTCGTTAGTCATGACCCTGAAGCCATTGCACGCGCTGATCGTGTGGTATTCCCCGGTGTGGGCGCAATCCGTGACTGTATGACTGAAATAAGGCGCTTGGGCTGCGACCATTTATTAATCGACGCATTAGCAGACCGCAACAAACCTGTGCTCGCTATTTGCGTGGGGATGCAAGCCTTACTGGGCCATTCTGAGGAGAATGGCGGTGTGGAGACATTAGGTATTATCGATGGTCAGGTTCGATTCTTTGGGCATGAGCATCGCACGACCGAAGGTGAGCGCTTAAAAGTGCCACACATGGGGTGGAACCATGTCGATCAGGCAATGGACCACCCACTTTGGACAGGCATACCTGATCACAGTCGTTTTTACTTTGTTCACAGCTATTGGGTCGATGCTGCCGATTCCGCTCTGGTTGCGGGCACGTTTGACTACGGTGTCATCGGTGCTGCCGCACTGGCGCGTGACAACCTATTTGCCGTGCAGTTTCATCCGGAAAAGAGCCATGATCTCGGACTCCGGCTACTCTCAAATTTTCTCACTTGGAATGGACAATGCTAGTTATCCCCGCGATCGATCTTAAAGACGGCCAATGCGTGCGCCTGCGTCAGGGGCTAATGGATGACAGCACGGTTTTTTCCGATAACCCCGCGGCTACAGCAACGCGTTGGGTTGAAGAAGGCGCGCGTCGCTTACATTTGGTTGATTTAAATGGCGCTTTCGAAGGTGAGCCGATGAACGCGGCCGCCGTGGAGGCGATCGCTCGAGCACACCCCAATCTGCCCATTCAAATCGGTGGTGGTATTCGCGACTTGCCGACGATCGAGCGCTATCTAAAAGCAGGCGTGAGCTACGTTATTCTCGGGACCAAAGCGGTGAAAGAGCCCGATTTTGTGCGCACCGCGTGCCAGGCGTTTCCGGGTAAAGTCATTGTGGGCATTGACGCTAAAGACGGCATGGTGGCGACAGATGGCTGGGCTGAAGTCAGTTCGATTGCCGCCACTGAACTCGCGAAATCGTTTGAACAAGCAGGGGTGAGCGCCATTATCTATACCGATATTGCGCGCGATGGGATGATGCAAGGCGTCAATGTAGAGGCCACTTTAGAAATGGCCCGCGCTTCAAGCATTCCCGTTATTGCTTCTGGTGGTATCACTGACCTTGATGATATTCGTGCGCTTGCAGTGCATGCTCATGAGGGCATCGAGGGCGCAATAACAGGCCGTGCTATTTACGAGGGTACCCTTCAGTTGGCCGAGGCCAACGCGCTAATCGACGCCCTCATGAGTGGTAATTAATGGCTTTAGCAAAACGCATTATCCCCTGTCTCGATGTTGACTGTGGTCGCGTGGTTAAGGGCGTCAATTTCGTGGGTATTCGCGATGCGGGTGATCCCGTGGAGATTGCTCGACGCTACAATGAGCAGGGCGCCGATGAGATCACCTTTCTGGACATCACCGCCAGCCATGAGGGCCGAGACACCACCGTTCACACGGTAGAAAAAATTGCGCGTGAGGTGTTTATCCCGCTAACGGTTGGCGGTGGGATTCGGTCGGTCGATGATATTCGCACAATGCTCAATGCAGGCGCCGATAAAGTCAGTATTAACACCGCTGCCATCCATAACCCCGACTTAGTGGCGCAAGCCTCAGCGCGATTCGGTGCCCAGTGCATTGTTGTCGCGATGGATGTCAAACGGGTCACTGATGCTCAGGGGGGCGATGCAGGCAGGCCTCGCTATGAATTGTTCACTCACGGCGGTCGAAACCCTACCGGTATTGAAGCCGTCTCGTGGGCGAAGCGCATGGCGACTCTTGGTGCAGGCGAAATTCTTCTGACCAGCATGGATCGCGACGGCACTAAAGACGGCTTCGAGCTTGTGATTACTCGAGCGATTGCCGATGCTGTCGACATACCTATTATTGCTTCAGGGGGTGTGGGTACTCTGCAGCACTTAGCGGATGGCGTGACTAAAGGCGGTGCAGATGCGGTATTAGCAGCAAGTATCTTCCACTTCGGTGAGCATACTATTCCCGAGGCAAAAGCATTTATGGCTGCTCAAGGTATCGAAGTCAGGCTTTGAGTCTGCGCACAGCGCGCAATAATAGATGCCGGCGTCAGTAGCACCGAATTGGGCAGTCGCGGGAGATTGGATTTTAAAATTTGTAAGGTCTCGGGATAAGGGTGGCCAATAGCGATTGCACTGCCTTCATTTTCCGCTATTTCAACGGCGTCTTGTAAGTGTCGAGCAATCAGCTCAGGGTCGCGCTCGTTATCAAGAAAAACAGCTCTGGATGCGTTAGGAACGCCTTTCGCTGTAGCAACCTGTGCCGCTACTGTGTCTGCAGTCGTGCGGGAATCAACCCAAAAAAAGTTTTCCTCTTTCAATAAACTCATGAGATGCGACATCGCCGCGTAATCTTGGGTCAAACTACTGCCCATGTGGTTATTCATGCCGGTAGCACTGGGTATGTCAGCTAATGCTTGGTGAAATACTGTCACAAAGTCTTCGTCGCTGAGGTCGCTTGTGAGTGCGAGGGGCTCAGTAAGAACCCTGTGAGCCGATGACATGGGCATGTGAACCATGATTTCTTTGCCCCGGCGCAATCCTTCTTCTGCAAGTCGTTTGCCGTGAGGCGTGGCGGGGATGACCGACAGGGTAATAGGCGCTGGGAGCGCAGCGAGTGCCTGGCCACGTTCCCAGTGGTAGCCAATATCATCAATAATAATGGCGAGTTGCGCGCGCCCGGAAGAGGGACAGTCAGCGCCAGCAACCGCTGTAAATGCTACAAGGGCCGTAGCAAGGAGCGAGCGCTTCACTCAGTGCCCGCAGAACTCTGGGGCTCAACGGTAACTGTGGCTTCCGTATTTGTCGGGGCGTGAGAAGCGTCGCTGTGTGATTCGCGTTTAGTCAGTAGATTGACGCCTCGTAGCAAGGTCAGGGCCTCATACAGCTGATTATCATTTTCACGCATTTCGGCAAGCTTCTCGCTCTCAGCACTGAAATCATTGGTGCTATTGTCGACATCGCTATCCGCGTCGCTGTGGGCATTGTCGAGACGACCGCGAAGATCGGCTTCTGTGATTCGCCGGCCTCCCTCAAGGCTGGTTATTTTGCCTCTCTCTACAACAATATCAGGGACAATTCCTTCAGCCTGAATGGAGCGACCATTGGGGGTGAAGTATCGGGCGGTCGTGAGCTTTACGGCACGTGTCTCAGATACAGGCAGTACGGTTTGAACCGAGCCTTTTCCAAAACTGCGAGTGCCCATGACGACGGCGCGACCTCGGTCCTGTAGCGCGCCGGCTACGATTTCTGCAGCGCTAGCTGAGCCACCATTGATCAGCACAACAATGGGCGCGCCATTAAGTAGGTCTCCCGGTTGCGCTGTAAACTGCTCTTCAGAGCTTGGGTGTCTGCCTTCGGTATAGACCACGAGGCCGCCATCAAGCACCGCCTCTGATACGCCAACGCTTGCGCCAAGCACGCCACCAGGATTGTTGCGTAAATCAATGACTAAGCCTTTGAGCGCTTGCTCATCGATCAGTTTGGTGATGGCGGTTTTTACTTCGTCGCCTGTGTTGCGTTGGAATTGTGCAATCCGCAAGTAGCCATAACCCGGTGTGATCATTCTCGACCGTACGCTGGCCACCTTTATCGTATCGCGGACGACCGTTATCTCGAGTGGCTTTGTTTCACCCGAGCGTCCGATTTCTAAATCGATCGGACTGCCAATAGGGCCGCGCATGATCTCGACCGCTTCATCTATTGATAGGCCTTTCACTGAGGTTTCGTTCAGCTTAAGGATCACGTCCCCCGGCTGAAGACCTGCCTCTGCTGCGGGTGAGCCGTCAATCGGTGAAATAATTTCGATGTAGTTACCCTTGCGACCGATTTCGATGCCAAGCCCTGAGAACTCTCCGTCGGTGGTTGTTTGGAGGTCTGAATAATCTTCTTTGGTCAGGTAGACCGAATGCGGATCGAGGCCTTCAAGCATTCCCCGAACGGCGTACTCGAACAGAGTGCTGTCGGGAATTTCTTCTACGTAGCCTGAACGGATTTGCTTAAAGACGTCAGCAAAGGTCTGCAGCTCTTTTAACGGCAGCGCCTCATGACCTTTACTCGGTGCATGGGGATCCTCACTCTGCTGGGAATCCTGCGCATTGACCCCTGACGCCAGCAAACTGACGAGGCAGACGAGTATGGATTTTCGGTAAACAGCAAACATGCAGAGTTCTCTCACGGACTAAGAAGTCTATCTTACCTGATTCTGAGCCCGATCCATGGACTTCGCACTCGTGGGCCATCAAATCGTTAAGCAGGTCTGCGTTAGCGTTTGATCCAGTGACTCGGATTGACTGGCTGCCCATCGTGGCGGATTTCAAAATATAACCCTGGGCTGGTCGCACCACCGCTTGCGCCCACTGTCGCAATGATATCGCCGGGTTTCACCCAATCGCCGACCTCGCGTTGTAAACTTCGATTATGGCCGTAAAGACTCAGATAGCCTTCCCCATGGTCGATAATCAGCAGCAAGCCTTGGCCTCGAAGCCAGTCGGCGTAAACGACTCGGCCGTGATGAATGGCCTTTATTTCAGCGCCCTCAGCTGCCGGCATTAGCCAGCCTCGCCAGCGCATATCAGCAACATTTGTGCGCGCACCAAAGCGGTTGCTCGCTTTACCGCGCACCGGGCTCGGTAGTTGACCTTTAACCGTACTGAAAGGGGTATAGCTGCTGGGTGTATCGAGCTCCGCCAAGGTCTGTCGCAGCGCTTCGAGAAGCGTTTGCAGTTGCTGACTGTCGGCCTCTAGCTTGGCTTTGCGCTTAGCGTCGGTGCCTAGCGCTGTATTTATGGCAACTAACGTCTGTCGCCGCTCTCCTTGAAGTTGCTCGATTTGATCGCGCTGGCGTTCCAATTGTTCACGTTGGTTGGCTAGGCGTTGTTGTGATGTGCGGGTAGCCTCGGTATTGGCGGCTACTTGCTCAATCAGGGTCGCATAGCGCGTAATACTGTCTTGGCGCGAGGTTAAGAGGCGTTTGTAGTAAGCGAGATTACGGACCAACTGATCGGGGGTTTGATCGCTAAACAGGATCCGTAATCCGCCGCCTTGCTGCAATGCCCATAAATTTTTCATTTCTTGGTTCATCGTGGCTTGCTCAGCACCCACTTTCTGCTGCAATTCCACGCGCTGACTATCGAGTTCCGCCAAACGCGGTAGTTCATCGGCAATGGCGGCCTGCACTCGGGCGATCGACTGGTCGAGTGCCCCAAGGTCTTTCTCCGCATCTTTCAAGCGTTCCTGTAGCTCGTTTCGTTCCGACTCTTTGCGTGCCATACCGCGCTGAATGGCTTCAATTTGTGCTTTGAGCTCGGTAATCAGCGCCGTGGTTTCTTGCTCTTTCGTATTACCAAGCGTCGGAACCGAATGCCACGCGGCACCCGTCCCACAAGCCACCAGTAGGCCGAATACGATTGCTCGGTGCGCGCGCGACTGCATTAACGACTAGCGCGAATTCGTCAGCAAAGACGTTCCTGTCATGGTCGAAGGCTTCTCAATGCCCATCATATCTAGGATGGTGGGTGCCACATCAGCGAGAATGCCTGTGTGACTCGCGAGCCCCTCTAGTTTGTTGCCTATGAGTACCAAGGGGACGGGGTCGGTGGTGTGCTGTGTGTGCGCCTGTCCACTGTCGTAATCGAGCATTTGCTCGCAATTACCGTGATCCGCAGTGATGAGTGCTTGGCCTCCTTTGGTCAAGAGCGCCGCTTCAACACGACCAATACAGCCGTCAAGGGCTTCTACGGCTTTTACTGCTGCACCGAAGTTGCCGGTATGACCCACCATATCGCCGTTGGCAAAGTTCACTACAATCAAGCTGTACTGATCTGAGTTGATCGCATCCACAAGTTGGTCAGTAACTTCGTGGGCGCTCATTTCAGGCTTGAGATCGTAGGTGGCCACATTGGGAGAGGGTATTAGCGCTCGCGTTTCATTCTCAAATACGTCTTCACGGCCGCCGCTAAAGAAAAACGTTACGTGGGCGTATTTTTCTGTTTCAGCGATACGGAGCTGTTTAAGGCCTTGCCGAGCCACGATTTCTCCCAAGCTGTCGCGCACATTTTCAGGCGGGAACGCGACTGGGCAGCTGAGTGCCGCGCTGTACTCGGTGGTTGTTACCATATTTATTTGAGGCCAGACGTCACGCTCAAAACCTGCGAACTGTGAATCAGTCAACGCTTGCGTCATTTGGCGCGCGCGGTCGGCTCGAAAATTCATAAAGAGAACCGCGTCACCTTCCTGCAGTGGCGCCCGTTCTCCAATCTCTGACGGAGCAACGAATTCGTCGGTTTCACCACGTTCATAGGCGGCTGCAAGAGCGGCTTGGGCTGAGGTATAAGCATACTCACCCATTCCCTCGGTCAGTAATCGATAGCTTTTTGTAACGCGATCCCAGCGATTGTCTCGATCCATCGCCCAATACCTGCCATGAAGGCTTGCGATGCACCCGACGCCTAGTTCAGCAAAGACGGCTTCAGCCGCTTCGATAGATGACTGCGCGCTTTTTGGCGGAGTGTCCCTGCCGTCGAGGAAGGCGTGGAGATAAACGGCTTCGGCGCCTCGTTTTACGGCGAGCCGAATGGCTTGAAATATGTGTTGCTCATGGCTATGAACTCCACCAGCGGATAGCAGACCGAGAATATGCACGGCCTTGCCGTTGGCAACGGCGTTATCAATGGCGTCGGTGTAAATCTTGTTATTATCGAAATCCCCATCCGCTATCGCTTTGTCAATACGAGTGATGGATTGATAAATAATACGGCCCGCCCCCAAACTCATATGTCCGACTTCAGAATTACCCATCTGCCCTTCGGGTAAGCCAACATCGAGTCCTGAGCTAGAAATTAGGGTATGCGGAGCTTGCGCCCAAAGTCGGTCCCAGTTCGGCGTTTGTGCCGCTGCGATAGCATTATCCTTGCTCTCCTCTCGAAAGCCAAAGCCATCGAGGATGATTAGCATTGTGGTGCAGGCAGGCTTGCTCATGGTTTAGGAGTCCTAGATTACGCGAACAGGCATTGTACCGCGCTCGCGGCAAGAGGCCACGTTTTGAGAAGCTTAGACAGTGGAGCATAATTGAGCAAACAGCTATACTCCCGCCCTGTTCGCCCTCTTCGCCAGTTCTTTTGGGGGCATTGGCACCTAAACTATAAGCTCACCCTTGCGGGACTAATCTGTGCAATTCGATCTGATACTGGAATTTCTCTCTGAACAATGGATCCTCGTGCTGGCCCTAGCGTCGACACTGGCGATGCTGTTTGTTCACGAGTCACGTAAAGCGGGCCCTGCGGTATCGCCTCAACAAGCGATTAACCTCGTTAATGGCGAGGAAGGCATTTTTCTGGATATTCGCGACGGTAAAGACTACAAGCAGGGCCACATTGTCGATGCGCTGCATTTGCCGCTCGTGCAGTTGGGTAGCCGTATGTCTGATCTAGATAAGTACAAAGACAAGCCGATTATTGTGGTGTGTAAAATGGGGCAATCTGCTTCATCGGCGACTAAGCAGTTACGCGCCAATGGGTTTGAACGCGCTCAGAAAATGACAGGTGGCATGATGGAGTGGAATACGCTCAAATTGCCCGTGGTTTCTGAGTGAGCCAGCCGGAAATAACAATTTATACGACTCGATGGTGTCCTTTCTGTGTCAGAGCAAAGTCGTTGCTAAACCGCAAGACGCTCAGCTACAAAGAAATTGGAGTTGACGGAGACCCAGAGACTCGACGAGCAATGGCGGCACGAGCTGGTCGTACTAGCGTGCCCCAAATATGGATTGGCGATCGGCATATTGGGGGCTGCGATGAACTACATGCCCTCGAGAGTCGAGGTCAACTAGATGCATTGACCCGCGGTGATGGCTAAGTGAAGCATCCCTCACTAATTTAAACACTACTGTTAGGAGAACCCTCATGGCTGATGAACAGGCCGCAGCACAAGAACAAGCGCCACAGCAGCAATTCACTTTGCAGCGCATTTACACCAAAGACGTATCTTTTGAGTCGCCCAGCACGCCGAAAATTTTTCGTCAAAACTGGCAGCCCAATGTCAATGTTGATTTAAATACCAAGAGCTCACGCATAGATGAAGAGGGCAACTTTGAGGTTGTGCTCACTCTTACTGTCACCGCTAAGGTAGAGGAAGACACAGCATTCTTGGTTGAGGTCCAGCAAGCGGGTATTTTCTACGTGGTGGGTATTGAAGGTGAACCTCTTCGACAGGTTCTTGCGACTGTCGGTCCAAATATACTCTTCCCATACGCGCGCGAGAATATTGATTCGCTAGTCATTAAAGGTGGTTTCCCAGCGCTGATGCTTGCTCCTGTGAATTTTGATGCTCTGTACCGCCAAGCGCTTGCTCAGCAGGCGGCTCAAGAGGGTGGAGCAGCTGTTGAGGCGCCTGCGGAAGATTCGACGGAGCACTAATCGGTTGTGAATCCGCTATTAAAAGGGGCGTCTAGGGACGCCCTTTTTTTTGTGTGAAATATTTTGTCATGTCGATTGGTTTTAACCCAGGCCTGTGATCGATACGTGATCGTTTTCAAGCTCCTTCAACTTTCTAGTCAGCGTGTTGCGTCCCCATCCCAAGAGTTCCGCTGCTTCAGCGCGACGCCCCTCAGTGTGCTCTAGGGCAGCTTCAATCATGATGCGCTCAAATTCAGGTAGCGCTCTTCTCAGTACGTTAGTTTCTCCTGAGGCCAATCGTAGTTTTGCCCAGCTCGCAAGAAGCGTTTGCCAGTCGCTTTGAGCGCGTTCACCAGAGCCTCTGTTGCTGGCAGGTTGAAGAAGCTCGGGGGGCAGGTCGGTCAGGTTGATTTCTCGCCCCGCAGCCATAACCGTTAACCACCGACAGGTATTTTCGAGCTGCCTGACATTGCCCGGCCATGGCAGTTGGCATAGGAATCGCTCGGCCTCATCACCGAGCACTTTCGCCTCAACGTCTAACTCTTTCGCTGCGCGCCTTAAAAAATGCTGCATTAATTTGGGGATGTCCTCCCCCCGCTCCGAGAGGCTCGGTAAATGCATGCGGATCACATTAAGTCGGTGGAACAAATCCTCTCGAAACTTCCCTTCGGCAACTAACAGCTCCAGGTCTTGATGGGTTGCCGCAATAATGCGCACGTTGGCGCGTACGGGTGTCATACCACCAACCCTGAAAAATTCACCGTCAGCCAGCACTCGTAAAAGTCGAGTTTGTGTTTCCGCTGGCATGTCCCCAATTTCGTCGAGGAACAAAGTCCCTCCATCGGCCTGCTCAAAGCGGCCTTCGCGCCGAGCGGTAGCGCCAGTGAAAGCGCCTTTCTCGTGCCCAAAGAGCTCAGATTCCATGAGTTCTTTAGGGATTGCCGCCATGTTCAGGGCGATAAATGACGCTTTAGCCCTGGGCGAGTGGCGATGGAGGGCGCGCGCCACCAACTCCTTACCTGTGCCCGACTCGCCATTGATTAAGACCGTAATATGACTTTGCGCAAGGCGGCCTATCGCGCGAAAAACTTCCTGCATTGCTGGGGCATTGCCGATGATTTCTGCACTCTCGATGGCTTCTTCAGTGTTTGATGGCGTTGGCGATTGGTTCTGCCGCTGAGCCAGCGCTTGCTCTACGGTGGCCACCATCTCGTCGACATCAAAAGGTTTGGGTAGATATTCGAAGGCGCCTTCTTCATAGGAGACTACCGCGCTATCAAGATCTGAATGGGCGGTAGTGATAATGACTGGAATCTCTGGATGGCTTTTTTTCAATTGAGTGAGAAGCTCAATGCCGTCCATGCCCGGCATGCGGATATCGCTGATAATGACGGTTGGTAGATCAGTTTTTAGAGCCTCTATCATTGCGTCTGCGCTTTTAAAGGACTCACAGGCATAGTTTGCATTGGCGAGGGCCCGTTCAACGACCCATCGGATTGACCGATCGTCGTCGGCAACCCAAATCGTGGGTGTGGCTGACATGTTTAGCAGATCTCCATGGGTAAAAAGACGGTGAACACGGTGGCGCCGGGTTCGCTTTGGCATTGAATGAGTCCGCCGTGGCGATTGGCGATCATCTGCGCTATGGACAGTCCTAAGCCGGTGCCATTTGCGCGGCCAGTGACCATTGGCAAAAACAGCCGAGGCATAATGTTTTCTTGAATGCCCGGGCCGTTATCAATCACTTCAATCGCACACACGAGTTTGTGCCGTTGGCCGCCTAAGGTGTACTGCCGTCGCGAGCGAGTGCGGATAGTGATTTTCCCGGACTCACCGGTGGCCTGCCAAGCATTGCGCACAATATTTAGAAACACTTGGGTCAGCTGGTCTTTATCGGCCGAAAATTCGGGCAGGCTTGGGTCGTAATCGCGGTCGAGGTAAACGTTGCCCTGAGACTCGACCTCGATGAGCTGCAGAACTCGCTCGGTAATTTGATGGATATTGGTGGGCACAAGGTCAAGTTTCTCGCGTGGCCCCAGCATCTTGTCGACTAATGTTCGCAGCCGGTCGGCTTCGGCCATAATGATCTCGGTGTACTCGGAAAGCGCTTGATCGCCTAACTCTTTGCCAAGTAGCTGCGCGGCCCCTCGAATACCGCCCAGTGGGTTTTTGACTTCGTGTGCTAAGCCTTTAATGATTTGCCGTAGCGACTCCTGCGACTCCCAAATAGTCTCGCCCTCGCTGATCGCATACAGCCTGTCGACGGCAACCAATTCGAGTAGCAAGTGAATCCCAGATCCGCGGGCAATAGGGCTGACAGTCAAATCCACGGCTTGCTGATGACCACTTCGAAGGCGCAACATGATTCCACGGCGAACGACTGGGAATTCTTCTGTTTGAGCTTGATGAAGAAGGTCGCGCCATTCTTCATCGAGAGCTGTTAGCAGTTCTAGTGACTCGCCCAGGGCGCGAGTAGCGGATGCATCAAATAACGTTTCACCGGCTAGGTTCATGGCGAGAACACACCACTGCTCATCGATAAGCAAGACACTCGTTGCCAGCATATTGAGCGTACCGTCATCAAACCTATCGAGTCCGTGACTTTCAGCGGGGTGGCGCGGTTGTGGGTGCGAGTACTTCATTAGCGGATTGAGGGTCTAAGTACATAAACGGTTACGGGGACGGAGCTATCAACGACGTTGCTACTGTTGACTCGCTGGACGATCATATTATGTTCGCCCCGAAATACATTGCTCAGCTGCCAGCTATTCGAGCGCTGGGGATTGCCTACAGGTGCGCCATCCATCGTGAGCTGTACGAACTCATTGGCGCCCAGCGAGGGTGATACAAGGGCTGTGACTGCGAAATTGCCGGGCCCCATAGGAATGGTGGTGTTATCGGCAGGGCTGGTAATTACGGTTTCGTAGACGACAGCTTCTGGTTTGGCTGGCTTGCGCAATGGCTCGCTGCTCGGAATAGTGGGCGGGGTCTGAGCGCTATTTGTCGTGCCGAGCTTAACTTCTTCTACCGATTCATTTTGATCACCCGCAGGGCGTTTGTCGCTGAACACAACATTCCCATCGGCGTCTTTGTATTTGTAGATTTGTGCAGCGGCTGACTGACTGAGGAAGGCAGCTATTACGATGCCTGCGAGGGCGAGTTTTCGGATGCTTGTTATGTCTTGCATGGTGTTGCTCTCCCGAATAACCGACTTACACATTGCACCAAGTTGGTGCGCATTGCCAGTAATGAAATGTCGGTCTTCTCACTCTTTGTTTAAAGAAAAAAGCCCGCTAGGGAGCGGGCTTTTTCGGATCACTGGTACTTTACAGTGAGTAGTACATGTCGAACTCAACGGGGTGAGTTGTCATATCGAGACGCTCAACATCATTCTGCTTAAGCGCGATGTATGCATCGATCATGTCATCGGTGAATACGCCACCTTTTGTTAAGAACGCGCGATCAGCATCGAGTGCTTCAAGAGCCATGGTCAAGCTAGAGGCCACGGTAGGAATAGACTTACCTTCCTCGGGCGGCAGGTCGTACAAGTCCTTGTCGGCGGCTTCACCGGGGTGGATCTTGTTCTGGATACCATCGAGGCCAGCCATCAACAGCGCTGAAAATGCCAGGTAAGGGTTGGCTGTCGGGTCAGGGAAGCGAACTTCAACGCGCTTTCCTTTTGGCGATGGCTCGTAGGGGATACGAATAGACGCTGAGCGGTTACGCGCCGAGTACGCGAGCATTACAGGTGCTTCGAAGCCGGGAACCAAGCGCTTGTAGCTGTTGGTTGATGCGTTAGTAAATGCATTCAACGCGCGTGCGTGCTTGATGACACCGCCAATGTAGTAAAGCGCAGTTTCCGAAAGACCTGAGTAGCCGTCACCCGCAAAGGTGTTAGTACCGTCTTTAGAGATCGACTGGTGAACGTGCATCCCTGAACCATTGTCGCCCACGAGAGGCTTAGGCATAAAGGTTGCCGTCTTACCGTATGCATGCGCAACATTGTGAACGCAGTACTTAAGTACCTGTACTTCATCGGCTTTTTTGACGAGCGTATTGAATTTAACGCCGATTTCACACTGACCTGCGGTGCCCACTTCATGGTGGTGAACCTCGATAGGCAGACCCATTTGTTCCATGGCCGTACACATCGCTGCGCGGATATCGTGCAATGAATCGACGGGTGGTACTGGGAAATAACCGCCTTTTACGCGGGGGCGGTGGCCAGTGTTACCGTCTTCGTAGTGGTGATTTGAAGACCAAGCCGCCTCTTCAGAGTTAATGGTGTAGCCGGCGCCACTGATGTCCGAGTGCCATTTCACATCATCGAAAACGAAGAATTCAGGTTCTGGCCCGAAAAACGCGGTATCGCCTAAGCCGGTCGAAGTAAGATACTCCTCGGCACGCTTAGCGATGCAGCGTGGGTCGCGCTCGTAGCCTTGCATGGTTGTAGGTTCAATGATGTCGCAACGCAAAATGACGGTTGTGTCATCCGTGAAGGGATCAAGTAGTGACGAGGAATCATCGGGCATAAGAATCATGTCCGATTCATTAATACCCTTCCAGCCGGCGATTGACGAGCCGTCAAACATCTTGCCTTGTTCGAAAGTATCCTCGTCAACATCTGCAGCTGGGATAGTGACGTGCTGTTCTTTACCGATGGTATCGGTGAAGCGAAGATCAACCCAACGAGCGTCGTTGTCTTTGATCAAATTGAGCGTGCGCTCAGACATGGTGTTTCTCCTTCAGAGTTTGCTTTGAGTCGGTCACCCGACTCGGGTTTGACGAGGACGGGCCGAAGCACCGTGCCATCTTTTAAGTCTGGATGAAAGAGCAACCAGCGTGCCAAATTGCTTTTTTTTAACTAAAAATTACTAAGCGTATGATTTTTAAAGGAGTTTGGCTTGATGGCGGGCTTTTAATGTCGAGTATTTGGTGCGCGCAGCGCATTTATTTGGTGCAACGCGCACCAATTCAGTGCAAATGCGCCTCTTGTGCGCGATTTTAACGTCGCTTGTCATGCCTAGTCGTGCTTAGTCGCGCTTAAATAGGGCATGTTAAAGGTATGTGCGTCTTAAGCATAGCGCTGTTGTCGTGCTTCACGGGGGTGGCGCCCACTTTTGGTGCGCTCTCGATTCCCTCTCGATCCCCTCGATCGGTAATATGTTGCTACCTGAAATGCCCCATGTGCGACTGGTCTCTGGTACACTCCGCGCGCCTTAAAGGGCACCCCCCTCCTGTTAAGAGATTCTGCACGTGATTAGCCAACTACGTAATATCGCAATTATCGCCCACGTCGACCATGGGAAAACCACACTCGTTGACTGTCTCCTGCACCAATCGGGAACTTTGGATCGCAGAAGCGCAGGCGCTGAGCGGGTCATGGATTCGAATGACCAAGAGCGCGAGCGCGGCATTACTATTTTGGCAAAGAACACGGCCATTCGCTGGAATGACTATCGCATCAATATTGTGGATACCCCTGGGCACGCAGACTTTGGTGGAGAGGTGGAGCGAGTGCTCTCCATGGTCGATTCGGTACTGCTACTGGTCGACGCAGTGGATGGGCCAATGCCACAAACACGGTTTGTGACCTCTAAAGCTTTTGAACGCGGTCTCAACCCTATTGTTGTGGTCAATAAAGTCGACCGACCGGGTGCGCGGCCAGATTGGGTTGTCGATCAGGTATTTGATCTTTTTGACAAGCTAGGTGCCAATGAAGAGCAGCTGGACTTTCCGATCATCTATGCCTCGGCGATTAACGGCATTGCTGGTGAAGATCACGAAGCGATGTCCGATGACATGACACCGCTATTCCAAGCGATAATCGACAAAGTGGAGCCGCCTAAGGTTAATTCCGAGGGCCCACTGCAAATGCAAATTTCCGCGCTTGATTACAACAGCTATACCGGCGTTATTGGTGTTGGCAGGATTACTCGCGGCGTGATGACACCCAATACCCAGGTCACTGTGGTCGATAGTGAAGGCGGTAAGCGTAACGGCCGTATTCTCCAGGTAATGGGTTACCACGGATTAGATCGTGTCGACGTCGAACAGGCCGAGGCGGGCGATATTGTCTGTGTGACCGGCATTGAAGCGTTGAATATTTCCGATACTCTGTGTGTGCCTTCGCACCCTGAAGCGCTCCCGCCACTATCGGTGGACGAGCCAACGGTCAGCATGACCTTCCAGGTTAATGATTCTCCTTTTGCAGGGCTTGAAGGCAAATACGTGACATCGCGCAATATTAAAGAGCGATTGGAGCGTGAACTTATTCACAACGTTGCATTACGTGTGGAGCAGGGCGACACACCAGACAAATTCAAAGTCTCAGGGCGAGGTGAGCTGCATTTATCAGTCCTTATTGAAAGCATGCGCCGAGAAGGATTTGAGCTAGGTGTATCACGTCCAGAAGTTATCCAAAAAGTCATTGACGGAGTTACTTCTGAGCCCTACGAAAACCTAGTGATTGATTGTGAAGAGCAGCATCAAGGTGGGGTCATGGAGGAGCTTGGCCTGCGCCGAGCAGAGATGAGAAATCTAGTACTCGATGGCAATGGTCGTGTTCGCCTTGAGTTTATTGTGCCTGCGCGAGGCCTCATTGGGTTCCGATCGCTCTTTATGACGCTGACCTCGGGTTCGGGCATTATGACGCACGTGTTCGATCATTACGGGCCTGTCGCTAAATCAGAGCTTGCCAGCCGTACCAATGGCGTTTTGGTATCCATGGTAAAGGGAAAAACCTTAGCGTATGCGCTGTTCACACTGCAGGATCGCGGCCGGTTGTTTATTGGCCCCAATATCGATGTGTATGAAGGGCAGGTTATTGGTTTGCACAGTAGAAGCAACGACCTAACGGTTAACCCAACAAAAGCCAAGCAGCTCACTAACGTCCGTGCTTCAGGTACTGACGAAGCCCTGACTTTGACGCCGCACGTGGTTCACACCCTTGAGCAAGCGCTTGAGTTCATTGAAGACGATGAGCTGGTAGAAGTAACCCCTGAAAGTATTCGTATACGCAAAAAGCTTCTGCTTGAGCACGAGCGCAAGCGCGCCTCACGGAGCGCTGCGTAATCTGTAATCGCTGTTAGCTGGCGCCCATAACTTGGGTGTCGGCGGACAACAGCATTTCTATGTGCGGAATATCGTCTTCTAGGTAGGGCTTGCCCACGGTTTCGAAGCCTAGCGATTGGTAGAAGCGCTCTAGATAGGATTGCCCGCTGATACGGATGCCTCCCCCCCACATACGGCGGTTGAAGTCTATGCCTCGCAGCATCATTTCTCGCCCAAGCTGGGTCCCGCGACGAGATTGGTCAACGACGACCCGTCCAATAGAACTTTCCTCATAGCTCACGCCGGGCGGGACTGCTCGAAGCGTTGCAACCGGCGCGTAACCCGCGCGCGCCCCTTCATTTGTCTCACCACGCTGCTCTTCATTTCGCTCTTCATTTCGCTCTCGACCTCTCTCTGCACCTCTCTCTCCATACCCCACTAGGTGCCAGCTCAATGGGTCTTTGTGATCGGGGTCTACATACGGACAATTTTGCTCCACCACGAAGATTTTTGCCCGCAACTGCAAGATCTCGTGCCATTCGCTCACGGTAAATAGCTCGAAATGGCGCCATCGCCATTGCACATTCATCTTGCTTATAGCCACACGACTATTCCTCTCTTACGAATCGGCGCTGAGTTTTACAAATTGCGTGGCCGAACGCCACTGTCTGCGTTACGATGGTAAATCGAAGCATCCGTTTGAGTTAGCGCTATGTTAGCAACTGCACAGTCAGGCGAAGATTTTCAAACGCTCAATGATGACGTAAAAAAGACGTTACGCACCGTACTGAGCGGAATTTCCATAGAGTCTAGACTGATCGAGCTGTCGTCAACACCCGCTGCTGAATTTCGGGCGATGCCACTGAACATGATCGGCGTCGTTGAAAATGGGTTGGTTTCGATATTGCATGGCAATACCGTTGTGAGCGTGCTCGAACCTGGCGATCTCGTCCTAGCGGATACCGATTTCCTCCCTCCTGGTGTCGGCGCCTTGCTCTATGGGTCCGAGAGTGGTGCCTTTATTCGTGCTTACGATCGCGATGCGTTTCTTGACGAGATTGCGATAGATAAATCACTACAGCGCAACTGGATACGCTGTGTAGGGCAGCATGTTTCTTTGGTGTTGAGGCTTAATGCGCTTCACATTCGGGAAACTGTAGGCTTAGGAGGCGTGCCTGAAATTTACCCTGTTGGCTCCATTATTATTCAACAAGGTGATCCGGCCGACGATATTTTCTCGATGGCTGAAGGCCTTGCAGAAGTGCTAGTGAATGACATGGCGGTGGCCAAGATTCGACCAGGAGAGTTATTCGGTACCATGGCTGCGCTAACGGGTAGTCATAGAAACGCCTCGGTGCGGGCGTTAAAATCTTGCTCGGTGATTCGAGTACCGAAAGACCGCTTCTTTGAGCTGATTCGCTCACGACCTTCAGCGGTCCAGGGCTTGCTAGTCGATATGGCCAAGTCCATTACCGAATTGAACGAAGAAGTTGTTTCTTTAAGGCGAAAACACGGCGACAGCTGAACCCTTTTTTATCTCGGAAAACACATGACTGATTTGAATCCTGGTTCGACCACGGTGGAGACTTTTTCACTGCGTGATTACGCTGAAAAAGCCTACCTCGACTATTCCATGTACGTCATTTTAGATCGCGCTTTACCGCATATTGGGGACGGTTTAAAACCTGTGCAACGCCGCATTGTTTATGCAATGAGCGAGTTAGGTCTTAAAGCGTCTGCCAAGTATAAAAAATCTGCGCGAACCGTCGGTGATGTTATCGGTAAGTTCCACCCACACGGCGATAGCGCAGCGTATGAAGCCATGGTGCTTATGGCTCAGGATTTCAGTTACCGCTATCCGCTAATTGACGGCCAAGGTAACTGGGGGTCCCCTGACGATCCGAAATCCTTTGCAGCCATGCGCTATACCGAGTCGCGGTTGACTAAATATGCCGATGTGCTGCTCGGTGAGTTAGGTCAAGGAACAGTCGAGTGGCAGCCTAATTTTGACGGCACTCTTGAAGAACCCATGGTGCTCCCTGCCCAAGTGCCCAATTTATTGCTTAATGGCACGACCGGCATTGCGGTCGGTATGGCCACCGACATCCCCCCGCACAATCTTACCGAAGTTGTTGCTGCGACTATTCATTTACTCGAGAACCCCAAGGCCACTATTGACGAATTGTGTGACTTTATTAAGGGCCCGGATTTTCCTACTGAGGCAGAAATTATTACTGCGCCGGAGGATATTCGAGCGACTTACACAAGCGGCAAGGGTAGTTTAAAGATGCGCGCGGCGTGGCGGATTGAGGACGGCGCTGTGGTTATTCACGCACTGCCTTACCAAGTATCTGGCTCTAAAGTGTTGGAGCAAATTGCCGCCCAAATGCAAGCTAAAAAGTTGCCTATGGTTTCGGACTTGCGTGATGAATCTGACCACGAGCACCCAAGTCGCCTAGTGGTCGTCCCGCGCTCAAATCGTGTCGACTTAGAAGCCTTGATGAGCCACTTGTTTGCCAGCACGGATCTTGAGCGGAGTTATCGCGTTAACTTAAACGTCATCGGTATCGATGGCCGCCCTGCGGTCAAGTCAGTCCATAAAATCTTGAGCGAATGGCTGGTATTTCGTCGTACTACCGTGCGCCGTAAACTGGAGTATCGACTTGAGCGCGTGATGCGTCGGCTACATATCCTTGAGGGTTATTTAGTCGCTTATTTGAGTATCGATGAAGTTATCAAGATTATTCGCGAAGAGGATGAGCCCAAGTCGGCTTTAATGATGCGCTTTGCGCTTTCGGATATTCAAGCTGAAGCTATTCTTGACTTAAAGCTGCGCAATCTCGCCAAGCTAGAAGAGATGAAAATCCGTGGCGAGCAGGATGAGTTGAATGAAGAGCGTGATTACCTTGAGAAAACCTTGGGTAGTGACGCGCGCCTCAAAACGCTGATTAAAAAAGAGCTCCTCGCCGTCGTTGATGCGCATGGTGATGAGCGACGTGCCCCTATCGTGGCGAGAGAGGAGGCTAAAGCATTCAGTGAGCTTGAACTCACGACGTCGGATCCTGTGACCATCGTATTATCTGAGAAAGGTTGGATTCGGGCGGCTAAAGGCCACGAAATAGACCCAGTTAGCCTGAGCTATAAGTCGGGAGATGGCTTTAAATTGGCAGCAAAAGGGCGAAGTAATTTACCCACCGTTGTTTTTGATTCCACCGGTCGTGCTTACAGTATGGCGAGCCACAACTTGCCGTCTGCTCGAGGTCAGGGAGAGCCACTGACAGGGCGTATTAATCCGCCATCGGGGGCGACTTTCGAAGGCTTGCTGACGGGTAGCTTAGACGATCGATTCTTACTGGCGAGCGATGCGGGCTATGGCTTTGTTGCGCGATTCTCAGATTTTCAAACTAAAAACAAAGCGGGTAAAGCGGTGCTGACGCTGCCAAAAGGAGCTCAGTTGCTTCAGCCCGCGGCCATCGGCGAGGGCGCTGAGCTGCAGGTTGCGGCTGTTACCAATGAGGGTCGATTGTTAGTGTTCCCGCTGGCTGAACTTCCTGAGCTTGCGCGCGGTAAAGGTAATAAGATTATCGGTATTCCGTCAGCGCGCGCAGCTGCGAGAGAGGAGATTTTGGTGGGCCTTTGCGTGCTAAGGGACGCTGACGTATTGCAAGTTACCGCTGGGCGCCAGCATTTGAAGCTCAAAGCTTGCGACCTCGAGAATTACCGTGGTGAGCGAGGCCGCCGGGGTAATAAGCTGCCTAAAGGCTTCCAGAAAGTGGCCGGTCTTTCCGTCGTTCAGTCTGGTTGACCGTTAGCTTCTGCGCCTTGATCAGTGAGGGCGCGGAGCAACAAGTGAAGCTGTCGCTCTAAGAGATCGTGATGGTTATCAGACAGCTCACCAACTACCGCATGACCTTGCTCCGCTTGCTTGATAGCCACGCGAGTACTCACGTCTATGTCTTGGATGATAAAGTCTGTCAGGTCGATGTCATCGCCGGCACTTTTAGCCAAGGTATGGAGCTCGTCGAGAGCCGCCTGAGTATAAAGACCCGGATAAATATCCTTAGCATCTCCGCGACCTAGTTCACTGCCACCTACAGCGAGCCCAAGGCTCACAGATAGGCGAAGTTTTGCCTCGATATCGGGGGCTGCGTGCTTAATAAGCCACGCACAGCTAGCCGCTCGCAGCGCAGGAGATCCTACGCTGTGATCGCCAGTGAAAAATACAGCCAAGCCAAATTGACGAACGACTTCGAGCTCGCCGTTATAAAAGCCTGCAGCCCCATAGATAAGGCGATGCACGGTCGCGATATAGCGCTGGAGCCTGCGCTCATCAATGGTATCCACATAGCCAGGTAGGCTGCGGAAATAGACGTATAGAATAGAGGTCCCGACGTAGTGGTCGGCACTGCTGCGCCCGACCATGTGAGGTTTCAAGAGGTCAAGAGGGAGTGCGGCGATGCGCTCCCGCAGCGTGGTGATCTCGTTATTATTGTCGGCTGCGCCACCGGTGACTGCTGCCAGCTCGGCACTCAATGCACTCAAATTCTTTGCTAGTCGGTGGGCCATTGCGCGTGTCGCAAGGTAGACCGCGATACTCAAGAGTATGGCAAGGCCTGATAAGGCCAGTTGGAATCGGAGTTGTGCCGCATCTTGCGCCGTTGTATCAAGGGTGATTTCGGCCACACCCGCTATATCGCCAGCGATTTTAATGGGCGCCTCGAAGATAACGCCATTGCGGTTCATTACCCCTGCAATGGCGAGCTCGACCCCGTCGATATCGAGGGCTCTGGCACCAGCGACACTTCGTTGCGCGACGATCTGATTCAGCTCTCCAGCAGCACCAAGCCTATCATTAACAGCAAGCTCTCCCGAGAGGCCCCGTGCAAGTTGCTCTGCCACCGCCTCGCCATATTCGCGCTGTAAATTATCTTGGGTATAGCGACTCGATTTTGCCGACAGACCTACCAGCGTGAGCGTTGCAATCATGCAGCATAGGCTTGCGGTTAAGGCGAGTTGCTGCCCTAGTGAGAGTCGGCTGATATAGACGAAAAATTTGTGCACAGTAATATCCATGATTGAGCTTGCTTGAAGTATAAACACCCTACCTGCGGTATGCTTGCCCGACTTGAAAAATTGGAGTTACCAATGGCAGTTCCTAGTCATGCGGTCACCGTAATGTCTCCCAAAGTGGATGCTTATCACGATGAGTCTTTGCGATCACTGTTTGAGGCTGTGTCGGTGGATGTCATCGACGAACGTATTGTATCCGTGCCTCGTGCATTCGAAGAAAAGCGAGCCGTAAAGACATACCTGCTGAGTAATGTATCTGATGCCGCTCAACTCCGTGCCCGATTAGAGAGTGTTGCGGACACATTGTCTGTGGATTGTGTGCTTCAGTCGGTGTCGGTTCGCTTAGAAAATTATCGGCTTGCTGTCTTTGATATGGATTCAACGCTGATTCAGTGTGAAGTTATCGACCGGTTGGCTGAGCTCGCGGGTGTGGGTGAGGCTGTGGCAGCCATTACTGAGCGTGCTATGCGCGGCGAGCTGGACTTCCAAGGCAGCTTCCGAGAGCGTTTGGGTATGTTGCGGGGACTCGATGAATCCGCGCTTTCTGAAGTGGCTGCAAACCTGCCCATTACCGACGGTATGCCGGAGTTAATTTTAACGCTGCGTGCTCGGGGTGTGCGTACCGCAATTTTGTCGGGCGGCTTCGATTATTTCGCGCGTCATTTACAGCAGCGCTACGGCTTCGACGAGATTCATGCCAATCGACTCGATATTGCAGGTGGCAAAGCAACTGGCGAGGTAGTCGGTGATATTGTTGACGGGCAACGCAAAAAATACCTTCTTGAGAAGATTGCCGCTGAGTTATCTATTGAGCACTCGCAGGTTATTGCTGTCGGTGACGGCGCCAATGATTTGCCTATGCTCGCGACGGCAGGTCTTGGGATCGCGTTTGAGGCAAAGCCGATTGTTCGAGCCCAAGTCGAGCACAATATTCGTCACATTGGGTTGGACGGTGTGCTCTATTTACTGGGCTCATCCCGAGAAAGTAACGCTATTTAACATTAACGCGCAGTAGGCCTGCGCAGCTCAGCTGAGGTATCATCGGCGGCGTTTTTGCAAAGGATTAATAACATGGCGAATTATTCCACCAATGAATTTAAGTCTGGGCTGAAAGTGATGCTCGACGGGGAACCCTGCTCAATTCTTGAGAATGAGTTTGTTAAGCCCGGAAAAGGGCAGGCGTTCAATCGCGTCAGAATGCGCAATTTGAAAACCGGTCGAGTCTGGGAGCGAACGTTCAAGTCGGGAGAGTCTCTCGAGGGCGCCGATGTAATGGACTACAGCCTTGAGTATTCCTACACCGATGGTGAGTTCTTCTATTTTATGGATCCCGATTCGTTCGAGCAGCACGCGGCAGAGATCAGCTCGGTAGGGGATACCCAAAAGTGGCTTAAAGAACAGGAAAAATACGACGTTACCCTGTACAACGGGAGCCCGATTTCAGTCACCGCACCGAACTTCATTGAGCTGGAAATTATTGAGACTGATCCCGGTCTTAAGGGTGATACCGCGCAGGGAGGCTCAAAGCCCGCGACTCTGACAACGGGCGCGGTCGTACGTGTACCTCTGTTTATTTCGCAAGGTGAGATTGTGCGTGTCGATACTCGGTCAGGTGAGTATGTGAGCCGCGCTAGCCGCAGCTAATATGTTGTCATGGCAGCCGGGCGCTACCCGAGAAGTTTTGGAGGCTAGGGCTCGGCTGCTGGCGGATATCCGCCGATTCTTCGCCGATCGCGCGGTACTAGAAGTTGAAACTCCCCTGCTGTGTCAGACTGGCGTTACTGACCCCGCACTTGAACCCCTGTGCGTAGACGTAAAAGCCGGCGACAGCCGTTATTTACAAACATCTCCTGAATACGCTATGAAGCGGCTGTTAGCGGCCGGTAGCGGTGATATTTTCCAGATTTCTAAAGCGTTTAGAGCTGACGAAGTTGGCCGCCGCCACAACCCTGAGTACACCTTGCTTGAATGGTATCGCTTGGGCTTTGATCATCACGAGCTATTACGCGAAGTGGCGGAATTACTGAGTCAGCTACTTAGCATTAATAGCTGGGAGGTTTGGCCGTGGCACGCGCTTTTTGAAAATATATTGTCGATAAATCCCGATCAGGCAACCGAGGGCGAATTAGCACAGTGCGCGAGCTCTGCTCTTGGGCAGCCTCTTCCTGAGCTCGATCGCAACGGCGTGCTTGATCTGTTGATGAGCCATGTAATTGAACCCGCGATTGCTTGCCGGGGGATGGTATTTATTGTGGATTATCCGGCTTCTCAAGCCGCGCTGGCACGGTGCTTTGAGCGCGATGGTCAGTCTCTCGGTGCGCGTTTTGAATGCTATGTAGACGGCATAGAGCTGGCTAATGGCTACTGGGAGGCTGGCGATAATCGCGAGTTACGGCATCGATTCGAGGCCGATAACAGGATTAGACGGCAGCGAGGTCAGCAGGAAAGGCCTGTTGATGAGCGCTTTCTAGCGGCAATGGCTGCCGGTTTACCGGATTGTGCCGGTGTGGCCTTGGGAGTTGATCGCGTGCTTATGTGCCAACTAGGGCTTGATGATCTGGATTCGACACTCGCCTTTAGTTGGTCGCGGGCGTAGGTCTTAGGGATCGATGATTGCGGGGCTGTAGCCAGCAATAAAGGTCTCGGGTGGTCGCTTGGGTTTGCCCGACGAGATTTCGATACACACAAACTCGAGTCGCGCGCGCAACACAACGTCTTGTGTATTTACATCAATTAACTGCACCTGGCGTTCCATCAGAAGCCTGCGATGCCATCGCGTTATCCAAGTACCCGCAATAACGCTGTCACCTAAGCGTGTCGCGCGCAGATAATCATATTCTGCTCGAGTCAGCGCCATAGCGCGATCGCTCGCTCGATATTCTTTGACGCCAAGACCCAGTGAGCTTGTATGCGCCCATGCGACCTCCATACACCAATTGACGTATACGGTGTTATTTGTATGTTGAAGAGCATCAATATGATGAGGTAATACATCGAAACGCTGCGTAAATGGCGCAGGATAGTCCCACGCCAAGCTATCACTTGTCATGTGTTGGATAGCTCAACAACGACCCGTTTCTGCGCAATTAACAGATACCCGAAGGCAATCGCGACTATAGGCCCAACGTAATTGAACACTGCATAGGGCGCGTACTCAAACGTGGCGATACCTAGCGTGGCACTCATGTATGCACCACATGTGTTCCACGGAACCAGCGCTGAAGTCAGCGTCGCCGAGTCCTCGAGGGTGCGCGACAAATTGAGGCGATCAAGCCCGCGATCATCGTAGGCAACTGAAAACAAGCGTCCTGGCAGCGCGATGCTTAAAAATTGATCGGCCGCTAAAATATTTGAAACGATTCCACCGGTGACGGTAGCTAATATCAAATCGCCTGTGCTCCGGACCCGCGTGAGCGCCGCATCAAGAAATTGTTTAAGAATGCCTGTGCGCTCGAGTACGCCGCCGAAGGCTAGGGCGCAAATAATGAGCCAAACGGTATTGAGCATACTCGACATGCCGCCTTTGCTCAGGAGGTCATTGAGAGCGTCGTCTTCGCTGGATCCTTGGTAGCCACCGAACAATACCTGCCAGATTCCCTGCGCTGTAGGTGACTGACTGTCGGGGTAAAGTCCGAGCGCGAAAGCGCGTACCGCTTCACCTTGGAAGACAGCCGCAAAACCACAGCCGACCAGCGTCGATAACAGAATCGCCGGATATGCTGGAATCTTTAACGCAATGAATATCAGCATAATTCCAAGTGGTAACAGACTGACTACGCCGACATTAAACTCGCTGGCGAGCGCTTCGCGTAGTGCGGCAATTTCCTCTGGAGCCCTTGCTGCTTCTTCGCTGTTAAATAGAAAGAACAGCAATGCGATACAAAACGCGGGAACAGTCGTCCAAAGCATGTGTCGAATATGGTCAAATAAATCGACGCCTGCGCAAGCCGCTGCCAAGTTGGTGGTATCGGACAATGGCGACAGTTTGTCGCCAAAATAGGCGCCCGATATTATGGCTCCTGCGGTCATTGCCGGAGAGAGACCGAAACTATTGGCAATGCCCATGAGGCCGATGCCTAGGGTCCCGGCTACCGTCCAGGAACTGCCAATACTGATCGAGGCCAACGCACAAATAATGGCGCTAGCTGGGTAAAAGTAGCTGGGGCTTAACAAGGACACGCCATGGTAAATCATGGCGGGTACAGTTCCCGCAAGAATCCAGCTGCCAATCAAGGCGCCGACCGCTAGCAATATCAGTATAGGTGAGAGGCCAATCCGAATGCCGGCAACAAGGCCTTCTTGTATTTCTTCCCAGCTAAGCCCTCGATAGAGCCCAACAAGTCCCGTTACGCCCGTACCGACGACGAGTGCTATTTGGTTGGGTCCATAGGACGCGTCAGCACCAAAAAGCTGTACCGCTGCAGCCAGCATGCCCACTAGCAGAGCTATAGGCACTAATGATAGCCACATAATCAGGCAGGCCGGTAGTTAGGTTTCACCATCGTAATCTGAAATGTGCCGATTATCCGTTCGCGGAAACCGCCTTCGCAGTAACTCAGATAAAAGCGCCACATTTGGATAAACCGATCGTCGAAGCCCATTTCACGTACCTTGTCGAGTTGATTCAGGAACGTATGGTGCCATGCTTCTAGTGTTCGCGCGTAGTCTTTGGTGATGTCGATTAAGTCGATCATTTGCATGTCAGTGTGGCGGGCTAGATTTTCACTGATGACCTTGATCGAGGGTAGGCAGCCGCCGGGGAAAATGTAGCGTTTAATGTAATCGACATAATCTCTGGCCTGTTCGTAGCGTTGGTCAGGAATCGTGATCGCTTGAATAACAGCCTTGCCATGCGGCTTGAGCAGTTTGCTGACACATCGGAAGTAGCTTTCGTAGAACTCATGGCCCACAGCTTCAATCATCTCAATAGAGACTAACTTGTCAAATTGACCCTCTAAATCTCGATAATCCTCGCATAAAAGGGTGATCCGATCCTCTAGGCCGCGACGCTTGACCTCATCACTGGCCTTGTTGAACTGTTCTTGGCTGATCGTGGTTGTGGTAACACGACAGCCATAGTTTTCAGCAGCATGGATGGCCATGCCACCCCAGCCGGTGCCGATCTCAATTAAATGGTCTTCAGGCTTTAATTCTAGAGATTGGCAGATGAGGTCGAGTTTGTGGAGTGACGCTTCTTCGAGAGTTGCATCTGCGCGAGGGTAAACCGCCGATGAATACATCATAGTAGGGTCTAAAAAAAGCGCGAAAAACTCATTGCCCAAATCGTAGTGGGCGGAGATATTTTTTTTCGAGCCAGTTTGAGTGTTGCGATTCCCCCAATGAGCGATTTTCAGCGCTAACTTTGTCCACCAATGCTGTTTATCGCTCATCGCCTCCATGGTTGCCATGTTGGCGCTGAACAGTCGAGTAACTTCGGTAACATTGCGACTGGTCCAGTCACCGTCAATGTAAGCTTCTCCTGAACCGATCGTGCCCCCGGTTAGCACTCGCCAATAAGTCCGTGGGTTGTGAATAGTGACATCGGCGTGCGGGGCCTCGGGGCGCTCATCGGTGCCGACCCGGAATACGTCGTCTCCATCATGAAGAGTCAGTGTTCCCACTTCAATCCGCTGTAGGAGCTTTAAAAGTAGATCGCGAGCCACATGGGGATGCTTTATTTTGTTTATCAGGGGAAGCCGAGAAATATTTCTCACGCTTGCATTGCTCATGTGTAAATCCCGTTTTTCTGAACGTGCATGAATTATGTACTCAACCTTTTCTAGGGTGAGAGTATAAAGGAGTCTTTTTAACCCATAGCTTGAGGGCTTGCCAATAGATCCCAATACCCACTTTGAGTGTCATAAAGGGAAAACGCAAGATCGCGCTGCGGAGTGTTTTTGCGGTAAATGGCTCGGCTTGCAGTGAAAGCGTCGCATCAAAGATAGGTTTTCGGTCTTTTAGATGGTCTTCTAAATTGCCTTCTAGATTGCTGAGCGTAATCGCAAGCGTCTCATCGGGCACGGTGCTGCGCCATCGATACGTCATATTCATTGGGTTAAAAGGCGATACATGCATCGCTTTATCGAAGTCCACCGCTAGAGGGGCATTATGCGGCGGCGCTTCCAATACATAACTGTGTCTTTCTCCCCAAGGGGTATTGGTTACCTCGGCAATGACAAAACGCAGCTGATCTTGTTGATCAAAACAAAAATAACAGGCAATAGGATTGTTTTGGTAGCCAAAATAGCGCCAGTTAGCGAGCAGAAAAATTTTTCCTTCATGGCTCTGGCCCGTTTCTTCAAAAATCCTGCGCCGCACTTCACTTGCGAGAGGCTGGGTAGGGTCGCCAAGAAAATCGGCACGTCTGAACTGCGCTAGCGCAAAGCGTTGCGCTGACCAAAATGGAATATCGGCGACAAGTTCAGGCAACGCGTCTAGATCCACAAAGGGCATGAACACGCTGTATTGGAAGCTGTGCTGGGTGGGAGTGTGCCGGCGATGATACAGCGTACCGCGGTAAAGCCTCGACATCATGCGGCCGTTCACCTGGCCTCAGTCATGGTCTCGGCTACCCGCAGTCCGCTACGTAGCCCATCTTCATGAAAACCATTGTGCCAGTACGCGCCGCAGAACCATGTGTTTTGGATGCCGTTAATCTCCTGCCAGCGAGTTTGGGCTTTAACGCCCTCGACCGTGAATTGAGGGTGCGCATAATTAAAACGCCCTAAAATTCGGGACGGGTTGATAGAGTCGGTATCGTTTAATGTTACGCAGAAGGTCTCCGGCGCATTTATTCCCTGCAATATATTCATATTGTAAGTGACCACGGCACGCTCAGTGCCCCCCCGTAGCCGATAGTTCCAGCTTGACCATGTTTTGGGGTCCCTGGGGAGTAAGCGGCTATCGGTGTGAAGGACAACCTCATTATCGCGATAGGGAATCGCTCCTAGAATCTCTTGCTCAAGTGCGGATGGCTCGTCCAGTAAGGCTAACGCTTGATCTGAGTGAGTCGCGATAACAACTTGGTCAAATTGCTGCTCTGTGCCATTGGCAAAGCGGACTGTCACAGGTTGGTCTGCAGCGCGAACAACGCTTTGCACAGCATGATTGACATGAATGCGGTCTTCAAAACCTGCGGTCAGCGGCGCTAGGTATTCGCGGCTGCCCCCTTCTATCACGTGCCACTGGGGTCGATTGCTGACCTGCAGCAAGCCGTGGTTACGAAAGAAGCGAATAAAAAACTCGATAGGAAAGTCTTTCGCATCGTCAAAGTCTGCAGACCAAATAGCAGATGTCATTGCTAAAAGGTACTGTCGACTAAAGGCGTCGCTGTAGTTCTTTCGAACGAGGTACTCACCTAGAGTTTCATCTGCTGATAGCCTCCCAGCGTCGAGGTCTGCGACTGACTGCTTATTAAAGCGCAAAATATCGAACACCATACGGAGGAAGCGCGGCGAGAAAAGATTTCCTCGCTGGGCAAACAATGTGTTGAGGCTGCCACCTGAATACTCGAGTCCTGTTTGATCATCTGATACGGAGAAGCCCATTTCCGTGGGTTTGGTAGCGACACCGAGCTCAGCCATGAGCGCGATGAACTTTGGATAGGTCCAGTCGTTGTAGACGATGAAGCCCGTATCGATCGCGTAGCGTCGAGCGCCAAGCTTGACATCGTAGGTTGCGGTATGGCCCCCGATGCGCTCGCTCGCTTCAAATACAGCTATGTCATGGCCTAATTTGTGCAATGTGCGCGCACAGCCCAATCCCGAGATGCCTGAACCAATGATGGCAATCTTCACAGCAGCAATTTCTCCACAATACGAGTGATTTTCGTTCTTAGTGATACGTGACCAACAACATCGCGGATCAAGCGGCCATCATCGTGGCTACGCTAGCTAATTCGTGTATGCTGTTGGTTCTTACTGGGTTTGGTAAAACCGAATGGTCGAAGAAAAAACACAGAGCGAGCAAAACACTAAGAGTTGGTCTGTGCCCACAGGGCGGCGCACAGACGAGTGGAGCGAGTGCTTGGTGTTAGTCGGCAAAAGCAATGATCGAGCGGCGTTTACGCGATTCTTCCGACATTTCGGCCCTTTAATTAAGGCATTTGCATTAGCCGGCTCAAGTTTGTCTCAGGCCCATGCGGATGAAATAGTGCAAGAAGTTATGCTTAAAGTATGGCAAAAAGCCGATGGTTTTAACCCCGAAAAGGCGGCCGCAAGTACTTGGATTTACACCATTGCCCGCAACTGTCGAACCGATATGTTTCGTCGTTTGCAGAAATTTGATACGCCGCTGGCGGCCGATGACTTGAGTATCGAGCTGGAAGAGGAGGAGCCATTTGCGGTATTGCATAGTCGCCGAGGCGCCGACCGAGTACGAGAGCTAATGAGTCAGCTGCCTCCCGACCAAGCGCAGATATTGGCCAAAGTGTATATGGAAGGCAAATCTCATTCAGAGGCTGCTGCTGAATTGGACTTGCCTCTGGGCACCGTTAAGTCCCGCGTGAGATTAGCCATACAAAAATTACAGGTACAGATGGAGCGGTTGTAAACCGATTTAGACAGCTGTGCGTAGACACCACTCGAAGAAACAGAAGACGTTTGGAACTAAGGGCCAGCGCGTCAAGAAGGCGATACAGATATGGTAAAGCACCACCCAACCACAGATTTCATCACGGACTTTGCCGCAGGAACCCTGCCTGTGGCTCAGGCCGCGTGCATTTCTGCCCACCTTAACTACTGCGATAGCTGCCGACGGTCCGCCGAGCAGCTTCAGACTATTGGTGGCGTTCTCATGGAACAACTAGCGCCGGTCACGGTGTCTGAGTCGGTACTCGAGTCAGTATTGGCGAGGCTCGACGAGCCTGCTCCACTGAGCTTTGCTCAAAAACCAGCCCGTCAGGAAGCATTCGACCTGCCCGGACTGCTTACTCGCATTATTAACGGTGATTTCACTCAGCTTACGTGGAAGCGCATCACGCGGGCACTGAGCGTTAGTTCGCTTCAAACCGGCGATAGCGCCTACGAGTTTGCACTCTACAAGATCGCCGCAGGCGGTCGCATTCCTGAGCACGATCATGGTGGCTCTGAGATGACCCTGGTGTTAAAAGGCGGTTTTTCGGACGACCGAGGCACTTATCACCCCGGCGACTTTATTTTTCGCCAAGCGAACGAAACTCATATGCCGGTTACCATCGACGGCGACGAATGCATTTGTCTCGCCGTACTCGATGCTCCACTGAAGTTTACTTCATGGCAGTACCGTTGGCTGAACCCCTTCTTGCAACTTAGGGCCGGCTAGGTCGCAGGCCGGATTGGCAAGAATCGGACACCGAAAGAAATAGAAAGTGCGAGACGGAAATATTTCTGTTTAGTATACTTTTCGCCCCCCCCCAAAAAAATTTTTAATAATTTAGGTCTACTTATTATGCGATTAGCGATTCCCCGTGAGACGCACCCTGGAGAGCACCGTGCGTCCGTCACTCCGGAGACGGTAAAGAAACTTGTGCACCTTGGCGCCGATGTAATCATTGAGGCTGGCGCTGGAGCAGGCTGCGGCATCAGTGACGATGAATATTCCGCCCAAGGCGCCGTCGTTGAGAGCGATCGTAATGCTTTGCTCGGCAGCGCGGATATGGTGCTGCGCTTACGCAAGCCAGAGAATGATGAAGTCGCAAAATTAAAGAGCGGCTGTATTCACGTCTCCTACCTGGATCCTTTTAATGAGCACGAGCTTATTAAAACCTTTGCAGCGAACAATATTACCGCTGTAAGCATGGAGATGATTCCCCGATCCACGCGAAGTCAAAAGATGGACGCTCTGAGCTCCCAAGCAAACTTGGCAGGCTATGTAGCCGTGATGCTTGCTGCTACGCGCTTACCGCGAATTTTCCCAATGATGATGACGCCTGCGGGCACGTTAAAGCCAGCTAAAGTGTTCATTATCGGTGCAGGCGTTGCTGGACTTCAGGCTATTGCAACCGCTAAGCGCTTGGGAGCTAAAGTGACAGCTTTCGACACGCGCCCAGTAGTGGCTGAGCAGGTTCAATCACTCGGCGGTAAGTTCTTAGAAATCGATTTGGGCGATACCGGCCAAACCAAGGACGGTTACGCTCAGGAATTAACGCCTGAACAGGTTGAGATCCAGCGCCAAGCGCAAAAAGATGTGATCGCTGATTCCGATGTTGTAATCACCACCGCGCAAGTCTTTGGCCGCAAGCCCCCGGTATTGGTTACTGCTGATATGGTTGCAGGTATGGCACCAGGCTCCGTTGTCGTTGATATGGCTGCAGAGACGGGTGGTAATGTCGAAGGCTCTGTCCCCAATGAAGTTGTTAATGTGGGCGGTGTGACTATTGTGGGTACCGGCAATTTGGCCAATGAAGTCGCGCGCGATGCGACAACGATGTACGCCAATAATTTATACAACCTGGTCGAGGATAGCTGGGATAAGGAAGCGAAAGAATTCGTCTTAGACCTCGAAAACGATATTTTGCCCGGCTGTGTGATTACTCACGGCGGCGCTGTCGTTCATCCCACTATTAAAGACATTATTGAAGGAGCTCGCTGAAATGAACGGTGCTGAATATCTCCTATTTATCTTAATGCTTGCGGTTTTTCTTGGCTTCGAGTTGATCAATAAAGTGCCAGCGACGCTGCATACACCGCTTATGTCCGGTGCTAACGCTATCTCTGGTATTACCGTGGTTGGCGCTATCGCCATTGCCGGTAACGGCAACCAGGACTTGGCCCAGTGGCTGGGCGCAGGGGCCGTTGCACTCGCGAGTATTAACGTCGTGGGTGGATATATGGTCACCGATCGTATGCTTGGTTTCTTTAAGAAGAAGGAGGGCTGATCATGGATTTTTCTGTTGTGATTTCCCTCGGTTACGTCGTTGCCTCAGGTCTGTTTATTTTTGGATTGAAGATGCTCGGCTCCCCTGCAACGGCTCGTAAGGGCAACATGGTATCCGCCGTGGGTATGCTGATAGCCATTGTAGCTGCGCTACTTGATCAGGGTATTGTTGAGTTCCAGTGGATTCTGGGTGGCATGGTCGTGGGTGGCGCTATTGGTGCCATTGCCGCACGTGCAGTCGCTATGACATCGATGCCCGAGATGGTGGCACTCTTTAACGGTCTGGGCGGTGCTGCGTCATTACTTGTCGGTTGGGCAGCGCTTTCTCCCGATGCCACTACCTTTACACTGGTTACTATTGTTCTATCGATTCTTATCGGCGGAATTACCCTTACGGGTTCGCTTATCGCATACGGCAAGCTCAGCGAAAAGCTGGCGAGCGGCGCGATTACGTTCACAGGTCAGCAGATTGTTAACACACTGATTATTGCCGGCGTCGTCGGTAGTGCGGTTATGTTTTGCATCGAACCTGCTAACACCTCCTGGCTCTATGCGGTCATCGGACTCTCTTTAGTATTCGGTATTATGGTGGTCATTCCTATCGGCGGTGCCGATATGCCAGTGGTCATCTCGTTATTGAACAGCTACTCAGGGCTTGCTGCTTGTGCGGCGGGCTTTGCAATCAACAATAACGTACTCATTGTTGCAGGTTCATTAGTGGGTGCTTCGGGCATCATCTTGACGCAAATCATGTGTAAGGCGATGAACCGCTCGCTCAGCAATGTTCTGTTCTCTGGTTTTGCTAGCGTCTCTAACGAAGTGACCGAAATTGATGGCGAGATCAAGCCGATCAATGCTGAAGACGCCTACTATATTCTTGAAGCTGCGACGAATGTTGCGATTATCCCAGGCTACGGAATGGCGGTAGCACAAGCGCAGCACGTTGTTAAAGAACTTGCAGATTTGTTGGAAGCCAATGGTGCCGAGGTCAATTTTGGCATCCACCCTGTTGCGGGACGCATGCCCGGTCACATGAACGTTCTGCTTGCAGAGGCGGATGTCCCTTACGACCAGCTTCTTGAGATGGATGAAATCAATCCGCGCATGGAGTCTGTCGACGTCGCGATTGTTATCGGCGCGAACGATGTGGTCAACCCAGCTGCCCGCGAGATTGAGTCATCGCCTATTTACGGTATGCCCGTGATTAACGTGGCAGATGCGCGAACGGTGTTTGTGCTGAAACGCTCAATGGCATCGGGTTTTGCAGGCATTGAGAATCCGCTGTTTTACAAGGAAAACACGCGGATGATATTCGGCGATGCAAAAGAAACACTCAGCAAGCTGGTTCGTGAACTCTCTAGCTGAGCAATAATCGAGATTCTAAGCCCGCAGATTGCGGGCTTTTTTATGCCTGTGACTCGAGTTTCTGCTCATCAAACTGCAGGCTTGCAAGCCGCGCATAGAGTGGGCAGCTCTCTAGCAATTCGGTGTGAGTGCCGGTCGCGATGATTCGACCTTTTTCCATCACGGCAATGACATCGGCATTGATAATGGTCGATAAACGATGCGCGATGATGATCGTGGTTCGATCACGCATGACCTCGGTGAGTGCTTGCTGCACGTGGTACTCACTCTCGGTATCGAGCGCACTGGTCGCTTCGTCAAGTAGCAGAATCTCCGGGTCGTTGAGTATAGCCCGAGCGAGTGCTAGCCGCTGTCGCTGCCCACCCGATAACCGCACGCCTTGTGAGCCGAGCTGACTGCTATATCCTTCAGGGAGCTGGCTAATAAACTCGTCGGCGTGAGCAGCTCGTGCTGCTGCTTCTATTTGATCATCGCTCGCTTTTGGATTGCCATAGGCAATGTTGTGCCGAATATCGCCGCTAAACAAAACAGGGCTTTGGGGCACAAGCGCTGCTTTATCCCGCCATTCAGTGAGCGAGATAGCGCGTATATCGACATCGCCGTAACAGACTGTGCCTGCCGCCGGATCGTGAAAACGCTGTAAGAGCTCGAACACGGTGGACTTACCTGCGCCTGATGGACCAACCAGCGCGAGTGATTGGCCGGGTGCGACAGTGAGCTTGAAGTCATCTAACGCGAGGCTGTTGGGTCGGCTAGGGTAGGCGAATTGAATATCATTGAATCGAATGGCTTGGCGCATGGGGGCTGTATTTGTGCCGGTATCTTTGATCGTACTGCGCTCTCCCATGAGCTCGAGTAATCGCTCGGCAGCTCCTGCTGCCCGCTGAAGATCACCCCAAACCTCCGATAAGGTCGCGAAGGCGCTTCCAAGAATTACTGCATAGAAGACAAAGGCGCCGAGCTCACCGCCGCTCATGCGACCCTGTATAACGTCTTGCCCACCAGACCACATCATGCCCACTAGGCCTGAGAGCAGAAGTGATATGGCGACGCCCGTTAGTATTGTGCGTTGGCGAATTCGGCGCTTGGCGACCTGAAAAGCCACCTCAACACTGCGATCAAAGGATTGTTGCTCTAGGCCCTCTCGGTTGTAACTCTGTACCACTTTGATGGCCTGCAGCACCTCTCCCGCGCGACTTCCTACTTCGGCGATACTTTGCTGGGACTCATTCGATAGCTTTCGCACGCGTCGACCGAAAATCATGATCGGTACAATTGTTAGCGGGACGACGAACAATATGATCAAACTGAGCTTGAAATTGGTGATGATCATCATGGTGAGGGCACCCACCAGTGACAGAGCATTACGCGCGGCCATACTGACTGATGATCCAATGAGCGACTGCAGTAACGTGGTATCAGTCGTTAAACGCGACATGATTTCGCCGGCTTCATTACTCTCGAAATAGCTCGGTTGGAGACGCACCAGATTCTTAAATGCTGCGCTGCGTAAATCTGCACTGACGCGCTCACCCAGCCAAGTCACTAGATAGAAGCGAATCATGGCGCCTATTGCCATGGCGCAACCGACGATCATCATGAACGCAACGGCCTGTTTGAGACCTGAATCATCGGTGCCCGAGAAACCCTCATCAATTAGCAAGCGTACGCCATAGCCGAGGGAGAGCTGTGCCATCGCTGTAAAGATCAAAGCTGTCGACGCGCCAATCAGTCGCCACTTATGCGGCCAAAGAAAGTGCAATAACTGCTTTAAAGGACCAAAGTTCCTCGATGTTGGGGGTGTTGCCGTGTCGGTGTCGGTCAAGGGTGTTGAGATCCTTTCGGTGGGTAATCGATGCTCGTTATGAGGCGATCTTTGTGTGCGTCGAACCAATCTTGGAAAGGCGGCGAATCTTCACCGCGCCAGTCGGATAGCTCGTCTTTAACTTGGGCATAAACGCTAAAAGGCAAGCATAGTGCGAGTCTGATTATAGTCCTTACCAAGGCGAATGCCCGCATGGCAGCTGCTCTCTGTTGTTGACGCAATAATTTTAGTCGCAGACCTAAAAGATTGCGATATGGGACCTATGTGCTACTTAGGTGCGTGGCTCATTGCTTGATTGGCGTCGCTTTTCGATTATGCGACCAAAGAACACCCCGACCTCGAAAAGCATCCACATGGGGACTGCGAGTAATGATTGGGAGATGACGTCCGGCGGCGTAAGTAACATGCCGAAAATAAAGCACCCCACGATAATATAAGGCCGCTTTTTGGCGAGTGCATCGGGCGTCGTTACACCGCTCCAGATAAGAATGACTGCTGCGATAGGAATTTCAAAGGCGATTCCAAAGGCAAAAAACAACTTCAGCACAAAATCCAAATAGCGATTGATGTCTGTCATGACGGCGACATCGGTCGGTCCTACGCTGGTAAAGAAAGCAAATATCAGTGGGAAAACAACGAAGTAGGCAAAGGATGCCCCAGCGTAAAAAAGTAATACGGATGATGCGAGCAATGGAAAAGCGATGCGCTTCTCCTGTCGGTACATCCCCGGCGCAACAAACGACCAAATTTGATAAAGGATTACGGGTATCGCCACAAATATTGACATAACTAAGGTCAGTTTAAACGGCGTTAAGAAGGGCGATGCGACTTCCGTGGCGATCATACTTGAGCCCTCGGGTAGCAGGGCTCTTAGAGGTTCAGAGATAAAAGTATAAATTTCATTTGAAAAAGGAAACAAGCAAATAAAGATCACCAAAACAGACAGCATCGCTCTGAGCAAGCGGTCGCGCAGCTCGGTAAGGTGGGCTACTAGTGGCTGCGGGTTATCTTCCAGGCTCTCGGTCACGTTAGTGTTTTCCCAGTAGTGCCGGGATTTGCATCAGACTCAGCATCAGGTTTCGGTGCGTCAGCTTGCGAGTCCGATGGTGAGGATAGCGCCGTATCGGTATTGTCGAGGGGTGTTCCAATATTACTTAGGTCGTTGCGTAGGTCGTT
>Ga0209652_1000227_pt1 | contig 47925 bp, 44 predicted proteins | sample SaaInl74LU_5_DNA_FD_184641 | JGI IMG/M metagenome (GOLD analysis project Ga0209652, IMG submission 184641) | Marine microbial communities from expanding oxygen minimum zones in the Saanich Inlet - ESP_74LU_5_DNA (SPAdes) (version 2) | ecosystem: Environmental > Aquatic > Marine > Intertidal zone...
CTGGCGCGAATCGCTGGCCTACCCAAACCCGACAACTGCCTCTAACATCGGACGATAATCAGTCGTTTTCGGGCGAGATTGGCAATTCAGTTCTATACTTTCACTACTCTTAAAGGCCAGCCTTTGGCCAGTCGTTGAAATACGGGGTAGTAGTTATGGGTCTGGAAGCGGCTGCAGAAGAACTTCGAATGATGGAGGCGGTTCATCAACGCCAAGAAGATGAACGCAAACGCAAATCCCAACAGGAAGAGATTGTCTACCATCAGTGGGCCACCTTTCGCGTGGATAACGAGCGCTACGGCGTCGACGTGATGCGCGTAAAAGAGGTGCTACGATACTCTGATATCACGCCGGTACCCGGTTCCGATAGGTCGATCCTAGGCATCTTGAATCTACGCGGTAACGTGGTGACCGTTATTGATACTCGTACCCTCTTCCACCTTAGCCCAGCGGAGCCGGACGATGCCACTCGTGTCATCGTGGTGGAGCTGAATGAGCACGAGGTGATTGGATTGGTCGTCGATTCGGTTGATGAGGTTATCAACCTACCGCAGAATGAGGTCGACCGTGCCCCAAGCGCTGTGAATGAGGAGTCGACCCGACGCTTTGTGCAGGGGGTCTGCTACCACAATAAGGTGCTTATTATCCTTCTCGACCTGGCGAAAATGTTGGTTAGTATCACTCCTGACACTGACGATTGAACAGCGTCGCGGGCGAAAAGCACTACAGCAGTTCGCTCGCCTACATCGCCAAATTCATCTACTCTAGGCGCTCTAGGATAAACGCTGTTTGAGATCTCATAGATGAACCAAGCTGAGCTTGCGGGTTTGACCCAAAATCAACTCGACTCATACTGGATGCCGTACACTGGCAACCGCGAATTCAAAGCTGACCCGCGCATTATTACCAGCGCCAAAGGAAACTACCTAACCGACGCTACAGGGCGTATGGTACTCGACAGTCTCTCCGGGCTCTGGACCTGTGGTGCGGGACATAGCCGACCTGAGATCGCAGAAGCGGTTTATAAACAGCTCAACACCCTAGATTACGCACCGGGTTTTCAATTCGGACATCCACTTGCCTTCCAGCTATCCGAGCGGTTGGTAGACCTCGCGCCCGCAGGTCTAAACCGAGTCTGTCTGACCAACTCCGGCTCTGAAGCAGCCGACACAGCTACCAAGATTGCTCGAGCCTACTGGCGCCAGTGTGGCCAAGGCTCAAAGACAAAAATTTTGGCACGTCAAAAGGGCTACCACGGAGCGAGTTGGGGCGGTATCAGTTTCGGCGGTATTCCAGCCAATCGTAAGCTCTGGGGTCAAGGACTAGAGACCGACCTGCTAAACCACACTTGGCGCGCTGAATCAGCCTTTTCCAAAGGTATGCCGGAGCACGGCGCGGAGATGGCGGACGAGCTTGAGATGCTGATCGCTCTGCACGATGCGTCTAACGTAGCTGCCGTGATCGTTGAGCCCTTCTCCGGTTCCGCTGGCGTGATTGTGCCCCCTCAAGGCTATCTGCAACGTCTGAGGGAGATCTGCACTAAGCATAATATTCTTCTTATATTCGATGAGGTGATCACAGGCCTAGGACGCTCTGGTGCAACCTGGGGTGCCGATGCCTTTGGCGTGACGCCCGATATGCTCACCTTCGCTAAACAGGTCACTAATGGCGCTGTACCTCTTGGCGGTGTGCTGTTGCGCCAAGAGATATATGACGCATTTATGGCTAAGGGTGGCGCTGCGCACGCAGTTGAGCTGCCGCACGGCTTTACCTATTCGGGTCACCCCGTTGCCTGTGCTGCTGCGATGGCGACCCTGGATATACTCGAGTCGGAAAAGTTAATTGATCGGGTTGCGCAAAGAGCGCCTGAGTTCGAGACCAAGATACACAGTCTCCAAGACACCGAGCATATCGTCGATATCCGCAACTTTGGCTTCGCTGCTGGTATTACGCTATCACCTAAAGATGGAGATCCGACTCTGCGCCCTTATGAAGTCGCGCTGGAGTGTTGGAAGCGCGGTGTTTATGTCCGATGGGGTGGCGACACTCTGCAGTTTGGCCTACCGTTTCAGATAGAGTCTGAGGAGATGGATCGTATAGTGGCGACGGTGGCAGAGTCGATTGAGGCGTTAGGGTAGATCAGGCAACCTGCGACGCCGCTCTCGGACTACACAAGCCGTGGAGAACTGCCTTCCTGCGAACCCCGGCAGTGTGCTCTTGGGTGCGTGCACGTTTTTCTAAAGAGACCTACGACGCCGCTCTCGGACTTCACAGGCCGTGGAGAACTGCCTTCCTGCGAACCCCGGCAGTGTGCTCCTGCACTGCCGGGATACAGTACATCCATGTACATAAAAAAGGGCGATCATATTGATCGCCCTGAAGTGCCCCTTACGGGGAGAACAACACTGGTAAGGACAGTGCAGGTTGCTTGTGTCATAACACTTTGCGGTCTGCACTGTTGACCTAATCTCGCTGTATGACCGAGGACTTAATGTCATTGGTTATAACGATAGAACAGATAATACGTATGAGAATCTCTTTTGGCAACCACAAACGCAAAAAACCCGCCGAGCTTATCGTCGGGGTATCGGGTGGATTCTTTGCTGGAACTTTTGTAGGAGCGATGTAGCGTGCAGCGCTATTTCGCGACAAAGAGTGGTGAGCAGGGTCGGGTAATACGCTTTGCGTACAACCCTCCTACACCAAACCCTACCCGGCGCGCTTAAACAGACGGTGGAAATTGTCGGCGGTGCGCTCAGCAACCTCCTCCACTGAGATGCCTTTCAGCTCTGCCACACAAGCTGCGACTTCGGCTACATAACCCGGCTGATTGGGTTTGCCGCGGTAAGGGATGGGCGCAAGATAGGGGGAATCAGTTTCGATCAACAGGCTCTCCATAGGCACCGCTTTTACCACCTCGCGCAGATCCGCTGCATTCTTAAAAGTGATAATCCCGGAGAAGGAGACCATGAAACCCATCTCAATAGAGCGCATCGCCATCTCGTGGGTCTCGGTGAAGCAGTGCATCACACCGGCACTGTTTGGATCTGAGTGCTCTGCCATCACCCGTAGTGTCTCCTCGCGCGCATCTCGCGTATGGATGATCACGGGTAGATCCAACTCGCTGCCGAGCTGGAGATGGTTGGCGAAACTCTCAACCTGCTGCTCTTTAGTATCAGCCGTGTAGTAGAAGTCGAGACCGGTCTCCCCTAGAGCCACTACGCGATCATTTGACGCTACCGCCTGACGTACAAAGGCCTCATCCCAAGGGCTCTCAACCACATGACAGGGGTGCACACCGACTGAAGCGTAGACATCCTTCTGATCGGCAATCGCCTCTAGCATCCCAGGGTAGAGATTAAGATCTATACCAACACAGAGCATCTTATGTACGCCGCGCCCGCGAGCGTCATCGAGAATATTGCTCAGGGAGTTGTCATGTTTAGAGAGGTCGAGTCTGTCTAGATGACAGTGAGAATCGATATACATAGGAACGCAATGAGACCTGTATTAAGCGCTTCAATAAAGCGCTCTTAAAGTGTATTGGTACGACGACCGGAGGCCAAAGCCCCGGCTAGGTAGGTCTCAATCTTACCAACAAGGGCAGCATCATCGCTAGAGAGCTGAATACCGATCCCAGGGGTTTTGCCTCCCTGCGCCCCTTTCGGAGTCACCCAAACCACTTTGCCGGCCACTGGAATTTTGTCGGGCTCTTCCATCAGAGTTAGCAACATAAACACCTCCTCACCGAGCTGGTAGGAGCGTGTTGTAGGAATAAACAGACCGCCGCTACCGATGAACGGCATGTAGGCGCGGTACAAGTCTTCCTTATTGCTAACCGTCAGCGACAAGATGCCGTGACTGATCCTTGGCATAATGGCCATAGTTCTAGTCCGTCTGAGTCAAACTCTTCCAGTCCATAAACAGCTTCTCTAACAGAAGCTGCTTATTAGGGTTTTGATGATACATCAGGGCTGCACGCTCCTGATGTATCTGATCGTTAAGTTTAAAGATAGCATCTGATTGGCAGCGTTTCGCTAAAGCGGTGACTAATTTTGCCATATCCAAGTTTGTTCTCGGACCCTCAGCTCCTGCAAGCTGCAGATGAATCACATCACTCATCAGTGTTCCCCACCAATTGAGCATCAATGCGACGTCCTCTTTCTGCAGTTGCTCGGCGAGCGTTAATGGGCTCTGGCGATTGCGAATCAGGTCCGCCAAACCGGTCAGAAACTTCGCTCTGAGATCTTTTACGCCTCCGAGTTTCCAGTCTCGTGCAAGCAGAGGCGCCCCTTGAGCAAGGGCAAGAAACTTACCAGCCTCATCTTCGCTAATCTCCGCCTCGGCGGCGAGCCAACCCCTTGCTTCAGCAGGTTGAGGTGCAGGAAAGTCAACACGCTGACAGCGACTGCGAATGGTCGGCATTACTTTACCCAACTGATCAACCACAAGCATGATTAGCGTCGCATCACCTGGCTCCTCAAGCGTCTTGAGGATCGCGTTTGCAGCCGCAACGTTCATCTCTTCGGCGGGGTGGACAATCAATATCCTGTACCCGCCCTGCTGAGCTGTGCCATGTAGCTTATCGATCATCTCGCGCACAGGATCGACCTTAATCACCTTGCCCTCTTCCTCAGGAGAGAGGCGCAATAGGTCTGGATGACTGCCACCTTTGATCAGCTCACAGGATTTACAACGACCGCAGGCGGCGCCATCCGAGGGAGCGTGACACAGCAGCCCAGCACCAATGGCCTCAGCGAACTGGACCTTACCTACACCCTTAGCGCCAGCAAAGAGCATCGCATGCGGCAAACGCCCTTCAGCCTGCTGTTTCACTAGTCGTTGCCAGAGTGGCCGATGCCAAGGAAGAACGGCGTTCATCGGCCAACTCCCAACGTCTGCAGGGCTGCTGCGATCTGCTCCTGCACCTGCTCGAGAGCGGGAGCGGCATTGATTATAACGACGCGATTGGGGTCTGCTTGAGCTCTAGCCAAGTACGCACTGCGCACCGCCTCAAAAAAACTCATCTGCTCTTGCTCAAACCGATCAAGTTCCGCTCGAGCTCGCGCACGCGCCATACCTACTTCAACAGGAAGGTCGAGCAAGAGAGTCATATCCGCTTTGATGTCGCTGAGAACCAACTGCTCCAGGGCTGCGATGACGTTAAGGTCCATCGCACGGCCACCCCCCTGGTACGCGTATGTAGCATCAATAAATCGGTCACAGAGCACCCAGGCACCGCGCTCAAGCGCAGGCTTTATCAGTTGCTCTAGGTGCTGTGCTCGGGCAGCAAAGACCAGCAGCAACTCAGACAGCTCGCAGATAGGCTCATCGGAGGGGGTCAGTAACAGTTCGCGGATCTTCTCAGCGACCTCGGTACCACCGGGTTCGCGAGTCACCACTAGATCCACACCCGCAGACTCTAGCTGCTGCTGGATAAATGCTAGGTTAGTCGACTTACCAACACCTTCACCGCCTTCAACGGTGATTAGCTTGCCTCTCATCAATTCGCCTCTGGTGTGGAGCGGTAATCTTTACGCCGCTTTAACTGGTACTCGCGCACGGCACGGTTGTGGGCTTCAAGGGTATCAGAAAACTGATGCGAACCATCGCCTTTGGCTACAAAGAAGAGCGCAGTACCCTCTGCAGGATTTAGCGCGGCCTCTATCGCCTCCTCACCCACAGTCGAGATCGGCGTGGGGGGCAGCCCTTTGATGACATACGTGTTGAACTCGGTCTTCTCACGCAGGTTCTTACGGGTCAGGTTACCTGTGTAGCGGTCACCCATACCATAGATAACAGTCGGGTCAGTCTGAAGGCGCATCTTCTTGTTGAGTCTGCGGATAAACACCCCCGCGATATCTGGGCGTTCACTACTTAGCCCAGTCTCTTTCTCAACGATTGATGCCAGCGTCAGAGCCTCATATGGGCTTTTCAAAGGCAATTTAGTATCGCGCGCTTGCCAATGTTTATCGAGCGTATCCAGCAGCATTCGATGCGCTCTTAACAGTAGCTCACGGTCGCTCATACCCGTCTCAAACTGGTAGGTTTCAGCCAGAAACAGCCCCTCTGCAGAGGGGAAATCAAGCTCTAGCTCGGCCGCTAACTCTTGCGCACTATTCGCGTTGAGCTCTTTCACCAAAATTTCATCCTGACGCAAGCGCGCCAGCATCTGTGGAATCGTATTTCCCTCAATCAGAGTAAAACGATACTGGATCGCCTCACCTCTATTGATACGCTGCAGCAGATCCATCAAAGTATCTTGCGCCATCACGCGATACTCACCTGCTTTCAGTCCTGTCAGTTCAGGGCGCAGCTTGAACAAACCACGTAACCAGCGAGCGTCTTCAATCCAGCCTCGCTGCTCCAGCGTCTGAGCTAACTGATAGGCTGAGGTACCACGCTCCACTTTTAAAACGCTATCCTCACTCAACTCCAATGGCTGCTGGGGTAGCGCTAGAAGCTGCTGGTAGCCCCAATACGCGACGCCTGCGCCGACTGCTGCTATCAAGGTTAGCGCTAAAAAAAACTTCTTAATCATAGAGAACTCGTGCCAGGTCAGCCTGTAACTGCCCCGTTAATGTTTTGCTACCCACAGCATACTGGTTTTGAGCCAAAGCTTTAACCGGCAATATACCTTCAGCACTGTTACAGAAGAAGAGCTCATCGGCCAAGTTCAACACATCAGGAGTTTCACGCACCTCATGCACTGCCAGCCCCTGTTGCTGAGCGAGACGAATCACTGCCGAGCGCATGGCCCCACGGATACCGCTTTGATTCAGATCGGGCGTAAACAGTTTGCCTTGCTTGACCCAAAAGAGATTGGAACGGGTACCCCCAACCAGAACACCTGATGTATCAAGCATTACACCTTCACGTATACCCGGATCACGCCATTCGGCGCGCGCTAACACCTGTGCCATCCGATTGAGATGCTTGATTCCCGCTAATCTTGGCTGAATCGCCAAAGGCGTCACACACAAGATCGCCTCTACGCCCTCAACCGGCGGCTCAGAAAAATGACAGGGCTCAATCTGCAGGATACGTGTTGGCTGCAGATCTACAGGCGTAACCAGGCTATTTGAGCCCAGCCCAGCGGTTAGAGTGATACGTAAGCTTAGGTCCGCTTTGGGAATCAGACCGAGGTCACGCTTAACTAACTTCTCTACTGCATTTATGTGGAACCCAAGCGCACTGCAGCCGTGCTGTAACAGCGCCATATGCTCGCGCCAGAGTTGTGTCTTACCAGCCACAACTTTGACCCGCGTGCTAACGCCCTGACCAAAATTTAATCCACGATCGGATGAGGCCAGAGTTCGTGTGGCGCTACCGTTAATAAGCGTGAGAGGTTGCATCAGGTCTGAAGTCAATCAGGCCGAGAGCTCCCCTCGGCCCGACATTGGCTTTAGATGCGGTTGAAGACCAACGTACCGTTGGTGCCGCCAAAGCCGAAGGAGTTAGAGATAGCTGCCTCAAGCTTAGCCTGCTGTGCTTCATGCGCCACGTAGTTGAGGTCACAACCGTCCGAGGGATTGTCGAGGTTAATCGTTGGTGGGGCAACCTGATCCCGCAGCGCCAGCACACAGAAGGCTGCCTCAACAGAGCCTGCAGCACCAAGCAGGTGACCAATCATCGACTTAGTCGAACTCATGCGCACCGATTTAGCTGCATCACCCATGACGCGCTTAGCCGCATTAGACTCGGCAATATCACCCGCCGGTGTAGAGGTACCATGAGCATTGATGTAACCGATCTGCTCTACAGAAAGACCCGAGTCTTTGATCGCGTTGCTCATGGAGAGCGCCGCGCCTGCACCATCTTCCGGTGGTGACGTCATGTGGAAGGCGTCATCGCTCATACCAAAGCCACTGAGTTCACAGTAGATGTGCGCGCCACGCGCCTTGGCGTGCTCGTAAGACTCCAACACCATCATGCCAGCACCATCGCCAAGCACGAAGCCGTCGCGATCGCGATCCCAAGGTCGGCTAGCCGCTTGCGGGTTGTCGTTGCGAGTAGAGAGAGCACGCGCTGCCGCGAAACCACCCAGGCCCAGAGGCGTGGTGGCCATCTCAGCACCACCCGCCACCATCACATCAGCGTCGCCATACTGGATCATGCGCATTGCATGCCCGATGTTGTGCGTACCGGTAGTACAGGCAGTGGTGATAGCGATATTTGGACCGCGGAAGCCGTATTTGATCGCCAGGTTACCGGCAATCATATTGATAATACTGCCAGGCACAAAGAATGGAGAGATACGGCGAGGCCCTGAGTTGTTTAGCGTGTCGTGAGTCGCCTCAATCATTGGCAAACCACCAATACCTGAACCGATAGCACAGCCGATACGTGGAGCGTTCTCTTCGGTAACCTCTAGTTTGGCATCCTCAACCGCCTGAATCGCAGCGACCATGCCGTACTGAATAAACAGATCCATCTTGCGAGCTTCTTTGGGGTTGAGGTAGGGCTCAAGCTCAAAGTTCTTCACCGATGAAGAGAAACGAGTACCGAAGCTCGATGCATCAAAATGGCTGATATCAGCCGCACCGCTTACGCCGGCAAGAATGTTCTTCCAAGTATCTTCTACGTTATTACCAACGGGAGTCAGCAGACCCAGTCCGGTGACAACGACTCTCTTACGAGTCATTAGCGATCCTCCATCACGCCTTAAACAGAAAAGCCGCAACTACACTAGGCAATTGCGGCTTCAGAACCATACAGGGTGGTTCGATTACTGGTTAGCGTTTACGTAATCGATAGCCAACTGAACAGTAGTGATCTTCTCTGCTTCTTCGTCAGGAATTTCAGTCTCGAATTCCTCTTCCAGAGCCATAACCAGCTCTACAGTGTCCAGAGAGTCAGCGCCAAGATCTTCAACGAAAGAAGCTTCGTTGGTAACTTCTTCTTCTTTTACGCCCAGCTGTTCAGCGATAATTTTCTTAACGCGATCTTCAATATTGCTCATATCGATTCCTATAGTGTTTCTAATCCCATCGCATCCCAGGTGCACTGGGATTGATAAATTTTGCCGTAATTCTTGTTCGCATCCACTGCTCGCAAACGACAACGTTTTTCAACTGGAGGCAATTATCCTGAAATCGGGGAAAATTACAATCTTTAGATGCTTAATTCTCCCAATCACCTCCAGAGTTTTAGCCCATGTACATGCCGCCGTTTACATGCACAGTTTCACCGGTCACATAACCGCCCGCTTCGCTGCAGAGGAAACCGACAACTGCAGCCACCTCTTCCGGCTGACCTAGCCGTGACAGGGAGATCTGCGACTGCAGCATCTCTTTATGCGCTTCAGGAAGCTCAGCAGTCATATCGGTAGCGATGAAACCTGGCGCCACACAATTAGCAGTCACATTACGGCTACCGATTTCGCGCGCTAACGCACGTGTAAAACCTTCCATGCCTGATTTCGCCGCAGCGTAGTTGGCTTGACCGGCATTACCCATGGAGGCAACCACAGAGCTAACGCTGACGATTCGACCCCAACGCGCTTTTGTCATACCACGCAGAACCGACTTAACCATACGGTAAACTGAGTTGAGGTTGGTATTAATTACACCGTCCCACTCATCGTCTTTCATGCGCATCATCAAGTTATCACGCGTGATGCCAGCATTGTTGACCAGAATAGTCACGGCGCCGAAATCCTCTTGGATCTGTTTCATGCAGCTTTCAACAGACTCGGCATCCGACACGTTGAGCACGTACCCTTTGCCCGGATTACCTGCAGCGGCAAGGTACTCAGAGATCGCTGCAGCGCCGTTTTCACTCGTTGCAGTACCAACAACCGTGGCACCCTGGGCAGCGAGGTTCTCAGCAATCGCTTTACCGATGCCACGTGTTGCGCCGGTTACCAGCGCGATTTTGTTCTCAAGACTCATAGCAATTCCTTACGCATTTAGCAGCTCAAGCGCTTTCGCCAGACCCGCCACATCGCCTATATTGGCGATATTAAGGGCGCGATCAACTTTCTTATTCAGACCCGAGAGGACCTTACCTGGCCCACACTCTATCAAGGTTTCAACACCCGTCGCCTGCATCGCCTGCACAGACTCCGTCCAACGTACCGGGCTGTAGAGCTGACGGACTAACAGGTCACGCAACTCGGCAACATCATTAGCGGTCGCCGCATTCACGTTGTGGATCAGACTGATGGCTGGCATGCGCACATGAATGTTCGCTAGCGCCTCGCCAAGTTTTTCAGCAGCAGGCTGCATCAGCGCACAGTGTGAAGGTACAGATACTGGAAGCTCAACGGCACGCTTGGCGCCAGCTTCTTTACAGGCTTCCACACCACGCGCAACCGCGGCTTTCTGTCCGGCGATGACAACCTGACCCGGGCAGTTGAAGTTAACTGCAGAGACGACCTCCCCCTGAGCTGCTGCTTCACAGGCAGCAACCACATCAGCATCGGCCAGACCCAAGATAGCGGCCATCGCACCGCTACCCGCTGGTACTGCTGCCTGCATCAACTGACCGCGCAGCTGTACAAGCTTCACACCATCTGCGAAGTCAATCGCTCCCGCACAAACTAGGGCTGAATATTCACCCAAGCTATGACCAGCAACAGTGGCTGGAGTCTCACCACCCTGCTGTTGCCACAAACGCCACAAGGCTACGCTCGACGTGAGTAGAGCAGGCTGGGTATTTTCAGTTGAGTTCAGATCAGCTTCTGGCCCCTGCTGGACCATAGACCAGAGATCAAAACCCAGAGCTTCTGACGCTTCGGCGAAAATCTCTTGAATAATGCTGTGTTCAGCAGCTAGGTCGCCGAGCATGCCGAGCTGCTGTGAGCCCTGACCCGGGAAAACCAATGCTAAAGATTGGGACATAACTTCCTCTGCATAGATGGTGCGGTAAATCGCATGGTGAAATCTGCCCGCCAGTTTACATCATCTGGCGCTAGAAATAGAAACGGGGACCGAAGTCCCCGTTTACATAGCCGATTACAGCAGCGAGATTACTCTTCGCCTTTAGCTGCAACAACCTGACGGCCGCGGTAGAAACCGTCAGCGCTTACGTGGTGACGACGGTGAATTTCACCTGTGGCCTGGTCTACCGATAGAGTTGGGTTACCCAGCGCATCGTGTGAACGACGCATGTCGCGACGTGAGCGTGACTTCTTGCTTTTCTGTACTGCCATTGTTAGTTAACTCCTAATCAATCTCTGTTAGCGTTTCTGTTTTAGAGACGCCAACACACTAAAGGGGTTGGGTTTCTCATCCGCCTCGCTCTGTTGCACTTCGTCCTCTCCGTAGGAGAGTTGTACGCTGCAATCCTCGTGGTAAGCCACCGCTGGCAGAGTGAGGATCAACTCCTCTTCAACCAGTGAAGCTAGCACCACATCCTCTTCAACCAGCAGAGGATCATAGTAGCGTGGCAGGTTCTTAGCCTGTTCTTCGTTCAGTACTACCGCCAAACTAAATTCAGCTTCCAGCTCAACCTCAACCGGTTCAAGACAACGCTGACACTGCTGTCTTACCCGTGCTTTGGCCTGACCGGTAACAGTCCGGAGTTTCTGCTCATCGAGTGCGAAGGCTAGCTCAACGCTAACTTCGCCCTCATCATCAACCAGCAGCGATAACAGTTCGGGCATCGATTTAAGCTCGACACTACCCTGCAACTGCACCTCTCGCTCGGCGAGTTTTCGAGGATCAACTCTTTTCGGTAAGGGGCCGTACGACATAAGCGCGCAATTCTAGGGATGTCGAGTGCCGGTGTAAAGTGAAAGCTGGCTTTTTTACTGCTAATCTGGCGCTAGTTTAGCATTTTGTAGCGAATTAACGGACAGAGGGATGCCTAGCTAACCTCAATTCGAGATTGATACGCCTGAAACAGCCTATTCACATATCAATACCCTTTTTTGAGTCATCATGAAAATTCACACACCAGAGATAATCCTCGCCTCAGGCTCCGCCTACCGTAGAGAGCTGCTGTCGCGGCTAGTGAAATTCTTTGATATATCCTCACCTAATATTGACGAATCGATTTTAAGAAACGAAAACCCTCATGACTATGTATCTCGCTTAGCCCGCGAGAAAGCACAAGCAGTAGCTGATTCCGGACCTAGCGGACTCATCATCGGTAGCGATCAAACTGCAGTGACAGATACCGGCATTCTGGGCAAACCCGGTGGATTTGATCGAGCAGTTCAGCAACTGACTCAATGTAGCGGTAATGAGGTAAGGTTTCTGACAGGTCTAGCGTTGCTCGATACAGAATCGGGACGCACTGAGGTCGAGGTAGACGAAGTAATCGTGCGGTTTCGTCAACTGACACCCCTTGAGATTGAGAACTATCTACTAGCAGAGCAGCCCTACGATTGTGCGGGCAGCTTCAAATGCGAAGGCTTGGGTATCTCTCTGTTTGAGTCTATCGAATCTAGCGATCCAAACTCTTTGATAGGCCTACCTCTTATTCGACTGAATAAGATGCTAATTCGATTTGGGTACAATCCACTGCTACATCAAGACTCATAGTACCCCTGTCCCTACAGCTTGAACTCACTGGGTAGAAGGGTTTTCGAACTCGCTTAAATCATCCATGAGCGCTCCGTGGCCGTTCCATACGGCCAAGGGTTCGAAAACCCTTCTACCCAGCAAGTTCAGCCCACAGGATCCCTAGGCTATGTGATCGCATCTAACCGAGGCTAACTCAGATCGAGGCTGTTGCGGCCGAACTAGGGTCTAAAGACCCTTGGCGGTAGGGGGCCGCCACGGAGCGACCAGGGATGGCTAGAGCGAGTCTGAAGCCCCTAGTTCGGTTGCGACAGCCGCGGATACTGATGAAATCGAGTTTTAATCACTGAATTGGAGATGTAGCAGAAAACCCAAGCTGATTAATAACGGCAGTTGCGACGCCGAGTCCGAAACGTTCTGCCAGTTGCTCGATTGGGCTCGCCTTACGTGAGTAGTCGATCAACTTTTCGATATCGAGCTTGTCGCGCGCTAGCGCTGAGGAGCTTGAGAGACCATCGATAAGGCCGAGCTCCACGGCTTGTTCGCCGGTCCAGATAAGGCCTGAGAAGATGCGTGGATCATCTTTGAGTCGATCACCTCGGCCCTGTTTAACCTGATCAATAAACTGCTGATGCGTTGTCGCCAGTACCGATTGCCAGAACTCTTTTTGGTCCTGTTGCAGCGGCTGGAAGGGATCGAGCAGCGCCTTGCTCTCGCCAGAGGAGAGCGCACGGCGCTCTATGCCAAGTTTATCCATCAGGCCGACAAAGCCAAAACCTGAGGAGATAACACCAATGGAGCCGACCAGAGAGGCTTTATCAGCGTAGATCTCGTCAGCTGCTGCAGCGATATAGTAGGCACCTGAGGCGCCCATATCGGTAATGACAGCGTAGGCGGGCTTGTCAGGATAGAGCGTACGCAGGCGTTTTATCTCGTCGTAGACATAGCCTGATTGGACCGGCGAGCCGCCAGGGCTGTTGATGCGCAGTATGACTGCTTTGGAATTTTCCGCCTCAAAGGCGCGTCGCAACGACCAGATTAGGCTATCGGCGTTCGCTTCGGCACTGGAGGCGATAGCCCCTTTGACCTCAACAATGCCGACATGGTCGGGCTCGGTGAAACTATCTGTGGTGAAGTTCTGTTGCCACAGCAGATAGCCGGCGATGCCGAAGAGGTAGAGAAAGGTAAGCGACTTAAAAAAGATACCCCAGCGGCGCGAAGCGCGCTGCTCTTTCATGACCGAGTTAGCCCACTTGTGCAGTAGTCGCTCCTCGTCGCTCTGTGTTGTATCACGACTTGCCTGAGCGCGTTCTGCTCTTGCTAGCTGATTAGACGGGCCCCAAGGGTCCTGATTCATACCTATATCCTCTGTCGATCCTGAATCCAATCTATAAAGTCTACGAAACTATCAACCCTATGGGTCGGTTGAGCCTGCTCTAAACGACTCAACTCATGAGCACCATAGGTTACTGCTAGCGCATCCATACCGGCGTTGGTTGCCATATTTAAATCATAGTCGGTATCGCCGATCATGAGCGCCGAATCGACTGAAACCTTGGTATGAGCCAAAATTTCCTCAAGCATCCTTGGATGGGGCTTAGAGCGCGTCTCGTCAGCACAGCGGGTAACTTCGAACAGATGTCCAAGTCCTGTCTCCTGCATCACTCTGTCGAGCCCGCGGCGGCTCTTACCTGTCGCAACAGCCAATCTGAAGCCGCGAGCGCGTAACTGCTCTAACCCCTCTGTAACCGCATGAAATAGCGCTGTCGGAGTTTCGTCGACCTCAAGATAGTGCCGACTGTAGGCCTGCGCCAGAGCATCCACTTGTGTGCTATTCAATTCAGGCATCACCTGCTCAATCGCCTCTTTCAGACCCAATCCAATGATATTGCGCACTTCCTCATCAGGAGGAATACGCAGACCTAGCTCGCGAGCACCGCCTTGAAAACTGGAGATAATGCGACCGGTTGAGTCGATAAGTGTTCCATCCCAATCGAAAATCAGTAGTTGATAGGACAACTGCCCTCTCCCTTTCCTAGTCTGTGCTATAACTGTGGCATGTATAGATGGACACCCACTCCCGCGCTTAACGTTAAAGCCGCAGGCCAAGCTACAATTCTTGCGACCCTACTGCTCGCTGGAGCAGCTCAGGCCGAGATCGTTAAACGCACTCTGCCCGACGGTCGGATTGAGTATACCAATGTCCCCTCCAAATCGGGCAAGACCAAGGGCGACACCATCTATAAGTACCGCAACAAACTGGGGATTCTCTCGTTTAGTGATCGCAAACCAGCTGGCAATTTAGACTTCGAGGTAATGCGTTTTGACTGCTTCGCTTGCCGCGCTCAGCCGGGCGTAAATTGGCAAACAACGCCTCTAAACTTGCAGAGCTATCGTGACCAGACTCGCACTTTGGCGCGCGTCACCGGCGTCGATGAAGCACTTATCCGCGCGGTAATTCATGCAGAATCTGCATTTATCGCCGGTGCAATCTCATCCAAAGGCGCTACCGGGCTAATGCAATTGATGCCGGCTACGGCAGCGGACCTGGGGGTAGATGATCGTTTAGATCCGAGCAAGAACATCGCCGGCGGTAGTCGCTACCTGGAGCAGTTGCTCGCGATCTACGATGGGGATGAGAGACTGGCTACCGCGGCTTACAATGCCGGCCCCGGTGCCGTAGCGCGCTACTCAGGAATACCCCCCTACACTGAAACTCAGAACTATGTCAGCCGAGTTCAGATTCTGCGGGGCCGCTATGCACGGGCGCTCGACTGAGCCATGCCTGTCGCCAGACGTTCATTAACAAAGCGCTGCACTATATCTGATTGATGCTCGGGAATAGAGCTCCAGCGCAGTCCCATTGCACATCGACTCTGCCGTTCGCGTCGCTGATAGACCACTCGACAGAAGGTGTGAATCGGACAGCCATCTAAACCAAAGTGCAGGTTGAACTCCATGGGAGCGCCACTGGCGACAGACTTCAAACCCATCAACTGCTCATCCCCGACTATCTGACAGCCTGAGATCGACAGATCGACGATCTGGACGTTGATGCTGTCACCAAAGAGCATGTGCACCTCAGCAGCGATATCACAATTTACTCGAGGGGCGATACGACGGTCAGACTGCATTTGCATCTCCAAACGTGGAATGATACTCACATTATAGGCGCTGCCTAGAAGTATAGGTGGCAAACTGCAGGCAATAAAAAACCGCAATCCGAATTAAGGGGGAGATTTCGGATTGCGGCTAGCGTAGTTACCGCTAATTTTTTGGAGGCTTCAAGCTGGCAGAAAAACTAAACAACCCTTTACAGTTCAACCTTTTACAGTTGGGTCTGCAACCTTGTGCACACCGGTGTGGTAATGCTGCTCAGTTGAATGCTTGCTTGTAAACTATAGACCATCTAAGTGGCCTTAAAGTTCCGAAGAAATCAAAAAAAGTTTAAAAACAACCTAGATATGGTCCTAAGCTGTTGAATTGATTCATATAAAAAAATTTAAAATTTTCTTATCAGCAAGCGATCTTGAATGTTAAAACTTTATCCAACCTTAATCAATCAGTTTCTAACGGCTTGGGCGATACCAACACACCGTTGTTATCGGCATAACAGTACTCGCCCGGGACAAAGTCGACGCCACCGAAACGCACTGGCACATTCAACTCACCCACCCCCTTCTTATCGGTTTTCAGCGGATGGGCACCCAGCGCCTGAACGCCAATGTCTAGATCTGCGATCGCATTCACATCACGAATACAGCCGTAGATGATAATACCGGCCCAGCCGTTCTTCGAGGCCTTCTCCGCCAGCATATCCCCTAGCATGGCGCGACGCATGGACCCGCCAGCATCAACCACTAAGACACGTCCCTCCCCTGGCTGTGCAACTTGCTCACGCACCAGAGAATTATCCTCGAACGCTTTAATTGTGACGATTTGACCGAAGAAACGCTCGCGTCCGCCAAAATTACCCAGCATAGGCTCCAAAATACGGACATCGTCTGGGTAGCGGTCGCAAAGTTCAGGTAGCAAGTCTTCCATCGATTCGATCCTTTAGTTAGCGCATCAGCTCAAGCAACGCTTGAGCAGGGTGTTTTAGCTGTTTCTGATCCAGGCGTTTCACCTGAGAGCGACAGGAGTAGCCGGTTGCCAACAACTCATCATCTACAGCGGCGGAATTTACGATCGGCTGCCAACTCTGCGAGTAGATCTCTTTCGATGCAGCCTGGTTAGCCGACTCATGACCAAAGGTTCCGGCCATCCCACAGCATCCCGTTGCCACAACGCTAAGATCCAGACCGAGGTCAGCGAAGATGGTCTGCCACTGCTTAACGGACGGCGCTGCATTGGTCTTCTCTGTACAGTGCGACATCAAACGGTAGTTCGCGCGGCCCTCGAGTTTGATTTCCGACAGGGCGTCACGCTGCTGCGATAGCCACTCCTGTAACAGTTGCACCTTGGGCAGTTCGCCAGAGACAACCTGCGCATACTCCTGACGGTAGGTCAGGGTCATAGACGGATCGACACCAATAAGCGTAACACCCTGAGCTTCAAACTGACGCAGCATCTCGACGTTTTGCTGAGCCACCTTGGTGAATCGCTTCATAAATCCGTGCACGTGCAAAGGCTTACCGTTCGGCGCGAACGGCGCCAACTGTACGTTAAATCCCAGTCGTTTGAGGAGGTCTGCAATATCGAGTACCAGTTGCGTCTCGAAGTAGCTGGTGAAAGCGTCCTGCACGATCACCACCGTCTTCGCTCGCTGCTCTTCACTGAGTGCGCTCAGCGTGGCGGCGGAGGCTACTGGAACACCACGCGAATCCATCTCTTGCTTCAGACCGAGCTTGCAGATGGTTGGCGAATCGACCAGACCGGCAAAACGTGCAGTCAGGCCTTTCACAACGGAGTTAGTCATCGCCCAGTTATACGGCGCAGGGAACTTCGCCAGTGTCGGCATCATAAATTCAAGACTCGCCACCATATAATCCTTAACAGGACGCAGGTACCGGGTGTAGTAGAGCTCTAAGAAGCGGGCGCGAAAGTCGGGTACATTGACCTTGATCGGACACTGGCCCACGCAGGACTTACAGGCCAAACAGCCCTGCATCGCCTCATGCACCTCATTGGAGAAGTCGTACTGGCCGCGTTCACGCTTGAGTGTGTTCAACGCACGTTTGGGCCAACTCAGCAGCGGAGACTCATTTCGCATCGCCTGAGCATAGCCGTCAGCCTCAACGCCGTGCTGCGATAGCAGACGTAGCCACTCACGCACTAGTGACGAACGCCCTTTGGGCGAGTGAATACGCTCGCGTGTACCCTTCCACGACGGACACATCGCGTCATTCGGATCGTAGTTATAGCAGGCGCCATTACCGTTGCAGTTCATTGCGGTGTCGTACGCTTCGCGAGTCACCGCCGGAATCTGACGGTCATGCTGACCACGCGTTGGCACCTCATCAATTTTAAGCAGCGCAGCACCGTCAATCGCCGGCGAACAGATCTTCCCTGGGTTCATCTGGTTGCGCGGATCGAAGCCCGCCTTTACGCGCTGCAGAACGGGATAGAGAGGACCAAAAAACTCTGGAGCATACTCTGAACGCACACCCTTACCATGCTCGCCCCATAGCAACCCTTTATATTTCTGCGTTAACGCGACAACTTCATCGGTCACTTCGCGAATCAGCTTCTCCTGTTCAGGGTCTTTCATATCAATAGCAGGACGAACGTGCAGTACACCGGCATCAACGTGCCCGAACATGCCGTATGTCAGACCACGGCTATCGAGTGCCGCACGAAACTCCATAATGAAGTCAGCCAGATTTTCTGGCGGAACAGCGGTATCTTCCACAAATGCGATGGGGCGTTTCGGGCCTTGCGCATTACCCAGCAGACCAACTGCACGCTTGCGCATACCCCAAATCTTATTGATCTCGACGGCACCACGCGCAACGGTGTAGCCAAAGCTTTTGCCTGGCTGTCCTGCTACCGCATCGAGGTGTGCCGTTAGACGGTTCAGTTTTTCATCGATCTCAGCTTCGGAGTCACCGGTGTACTCCACCAGGTTGATACCTTGAATCGCTGGCTCACCTTCATTCGCCGGGAAGTAGCTAGAGACCGTATCCCAGGTGATATCACCCATCGCTAGGTTGAGCACCTTAGAGTCGATCGTTTCGATCGACGTAGCATCCCAACCCATCAGGTCGTTGGCATCGCGCAGTGAAGATTCAAAACTATCGTACTTGATATTGACCAGCACAGAGACTTTCGGAATTGGCAGCACATTCAGCTTCGCTTCCGCGATAAAGGCGAGCGAGCCCTCGGCACCGCAAAGTACTGAGTTGAGGTTAAAGCGCCCTGATTCATCGCGTATGTGCGCTAGGTCGTAACCGGTCAAACAGCGATTGAGTTTCGGGAAACAGGCGTCAATCTCATCACCATGCTGCTGTTGAATCTCATCCAGCAGACGGTGCATTTCGCCGATACGATCCTCACGTGCGCTGTATTGCGTCAGTTCTTCATCAGAGATCGGACCCGATTCCCAGGTTTCACCGCCAAGCCAAACAGACTTGAGCGCCAGCACATGATCTCGAGTTTTTCCGTAGAGCACCGAACCCTGGCCACTGGCATCGGTGTTGATCATGCCACCGATGGTTGCGCGGTTCGAAGTCGATAGCTCAGGTGCAAAGAAGAGTCCGTAGGGTTTGAGCGCCGCATTGAGCTGATCTTTAACCACACCTGTCTGGACGCGCACCCAACGCTCTTCGGCGTTGATCTCCAAAATCTGATTCATGTGTTTAGAGATATCAACAACCAGACCGTCGGTGAGCGACTGGCCGTTGGTGCCGGTACCGCCACCACGAGCGCTCAGTACAATCTCAGCAAACTCTGGCAGATCAGCCAGGCGCGCTGCAAGCTGCAGATCTTCAATACTGCGCGGGTAGATAACACCTTGAGGGAGCACCTGATAGATCGAGTTATCGGTAGCCAGCACAACGCGATTGGCATAGTCAGGATTGAGATCGCCGGCAAAACCCTCAGCTTTAAGGCGCTCGATAAAACTTAGATAGCGCTGCTGGGTGGCGTTAATCTTGTCTAGGCGTGGAATCATTAAACAACCTCATCCTTGGGGATATTACTCGACCAGGTGCAGACCTTTGTCGTCCTGATCGATCTTCTCTTTTTTCAACAACTGGCCGATCGCCATCTTGAACGCTTTCTTGCTACAGCCGTAGCGCTCATTGATTGCGTCTGGTGCACTCTTATCGTTGAGCGCTACAAAACCGCGATTCTCACGCAAATCTTCAAGAATCTGATACGCCAGACCATCTACCCGACCATAACCGGGCGCTTGCAGCATCAGGCCGATACGCCCATCTGCGCGCACCTGCTTGATATAACCGGGGGTGCGGTAACCCAGTTTCAGATGCTGGGTCAGATCCTGACGGTGAATTAACCCCTCATACCGATGATCTACGATACAGAGCATTCCCAGATCAGTCATACGCCACGGCATCAACTCTACCAGGTCGCCCACGTTGAGATCTGTCGGGTTCTGCTCTAGATAGCGATCTGTTTTAGTCGTAGCCGCTATACGGCCCGAGTTATCCACGTACAGGTAGACATTGACCCAGAGTCCGGGCCGAACGGGCTGACGCTGCTCGGCGTAAGGCAGAAAAAGGTCCTTTGCCAGTCCCCAGTCCAAAAAGGCACCAATATCGTTGACCTCTTTAACTTTCAGACGAGCGAACTCACCCACTTGCGCCAACGGGTGCTGCAGCGTTGCGATCTCTTGATCTTCCGAATCGAGATAGACAAACACACGCAGGCGATCACCGATATTGGCGTCCTGGGGCACTTCATTATTGGGTAGCAGAATACCGGTGCCGTCACCGGCATCGAGATAGAGCCCATACGGGCTTGCGCGCAATACTTTCAGGAGATTACGTTTACCGAGTTCAAACACTGGAAGGTCCGGTTAAATTAACTGGTGCGTATTCTACTACAACAGCGCAGCTAACAGAAAAGCGATAAGCGCAATTGCATAAAACACCTCCTCAATGCGTTTTGCGATCGGATTCTCATCACTTTTCCCGACACGACCAACTAGATAGCCAAGTGCGGCAACAACAACGGCAACGCCAAGATAGGGGCTCATAGCAGTGGACTCTCAAAATAGCGGCAGCTGACCAAAAAGGCACGTTGGTTAAACGTGCCTCTTGGTGTACCGGATCAGCGGATCAAACCTCTTCGTTTGCCAAGTAGAACCAGGTATCCAATACCGAATCCGGGTTGAGTGAGACGCTAGCAATACCTTGGTCCATCAACCAGCGAGCAAAGTCCGGATGATCTGATGGGCCCTGACCGCAGATACCCACATACTTGCCTTGCGCTTTACAGGCCGAGATCGCCATCTCAAGCAGCTTCTTAACCGCCTCATTGCGCTCATCAAAGAGGTGGGCAATGACCCCCGAATCACGGTCCAGACCGAGGGTCAGCTGAGTCAGGTCATTTGACCCGATCGAGAAACCATCAAAATACTCGAGGAACTGATCAGCCAGCAGAGCATTAGACGGAATCTCACACATCATAATGAGCTTCAGTCCATTCTGCCCCCGCTTGAGGCCGTTCTCAGCCAGAAGGTCAACGACCTGTTTGGCTTCACCCGGCGTGCGCACGAACGGCACCATGATCTCGACGTTGGTCAGTTTCATCTCATCCCGGACGCGTTTAAGCGCACGGCACTCGAGATCAAAACAGTCGCGGAACTGCTCAGAGATGTAGCGCGCAGCGCCGCGGAAACCGAGCATTGGGTTCTCTTCATGTGGCTCAAACGCCTCACCGCCGATCAAATGACCGTACTCGTTCGACTTGAAGTCGGACATGCGCACGATCACCTTTTTCGGGTAGAAAGCGGCCGCCAGGGTCGAGATACCTTCCACCAGTTTATCAACATAGAAGTCGACCGGTGATGCGTAACCTGCTATCCGGCGCTCGATAACCTGGCGCACCGAACGAGGCTGCTCTTCGATATTGAGCAGCGCTTTTGGATGCACACCAATCATACGGTTAATAATGAACTCTAGGCGAGCCAGACCCACACCGGCGTTGGGTAGAGCCTGGAAATCAAAAGCGCGATCGGGGTTACCGACGTTCATCATCACGTCAAACGGCAGCGACGGCATGGTTTCGACGTTGCTGGTCTGGTGTTCGAACTCCAAGCGACCTTCATAGACGCGACCGGTATCGCCTTCAGCACAAGAGACCGTCACTTCGACGCCATCTTTCAAGAGCTCAGTGGCATCGCCACAGCCAACAATGGCAGGGATACCGAGTTCACGCGCGATAATCGCCGCGTGACAGGTACGACCACCACGGTTAGTCACAATCGCTGATGCGCGTTTCATCACCGGTTCCCAGTCTGGATCGGTCATATCAGTAACTAGTACATCACCATCCTGCACGTGGTGCATCTCTTCGAGACCGGCGACCATACGCACAGGACCTGAGCCGATACGGTGGCCAATTGAGCGGCCCTCTACCAGCACACTGCCGGTCTCTTTCATCAGGTAGCGTTCTATCACAGTGGCCTGGGTCTGGCTGCGAACCGTCTCAGGGCGCGCCTGCACAATGTAGAGCTGACCGTCATCACCATCACGCGCCCACTCGATGTCCATAGGGCGGCCGTAGTGATTCTCGATAGTGACAGCGATGCGAGCCAACTCTTCGACATCCTGGTCAGAGACGCAGAAGCGATTGCGATCAGCGTAAGGTACTTCAACCGTCTCTACCGCCTTACCTGCGCTACCCTCATCGGTGTAGATCATCTTGATCGCTTTTGAACCCAGAGTGCGGCGCAGAATCGCCGGCGCTTTCTGTTTCAGTGTCGGCTTGTAGACGTAGAATTCATCTGGGTTGACTGCACCCTGCACAACCGTCTCACCTAGACCGTAAGCAGCGGTGATAAATACGACGTGCTGGAAGCCAGACTCAGTATCGAGCGAGAACATTACACCTGAAGAGGCTGTCTCAGAGCGTACCATGCGTTGAATACCGGCAGAGAGTGCCACTTCAGCATGCGTGAAACCCTTGTGGACGCGGTAGGAGATAGCGCGGTCATTGTAGAGTGAAGCAAACACCTCTTTGATCGCGTGCTTGATATTGTCCAAACCACGAATATTGAGAAAGGTCTCCTGCTGGCCCGCAAAGGAGGCGTCTGGCAGATCCTCCGCGGTTGCCGATGAACGTACAGCAACACTGATCTCCTGCTGACCGCCGAGCATCTCTGCGTAAGCAGTTTCAATCGCAGCGTCGAGTTCAGGCTGAAAATTAGCCTCCATAATCCAACCACGAATCTGAGCGCCGGCCTGTACCAGTGCGCGAGTATCGTCGACATCGAGCGCATCCAGACATGCATTGATGCGGTCTGCAAGACCGCCATAGGCGAGGAACTCACGATAAGCGTCAGCAGTGGTTGCGAAGCCACCTGGTACACGCACACCCGCTTCGCTCAATTGAGTGATCATCTCACCCAGCGATGCGTTCTTGCCACCCACTTTATCAACGTCGTCCATGCCTGCCTGATCAAGGCGCAGTACATACTCAGTCACAGCTTCTCTCCCTTAGGGTCGTGGTTCGCTTTAGCAGCAACTCTGCTTTCGATTGCTAGGCATACTAGACCCAGATCAACTAAAAAAAACCCTCTTTTGATTTTGTAATTTCGCTACAAAAACTTCTGTTATAGTCGAGCCAACCACCTATCGACTGAGACTCTTTGATGAAACGTACCGCCTACTTTATCTCCGATGGCACCGGCATCACTGCCGAGACACTGGGTAATTCACTCCTGACACAGTTTGAAAATATCGACTTTGAAGAGATCACCCTGCCCTATATCGATACCGTTGAGAAAGCGAAGCAGACTGTAGAACGGATCAACAAGAGCTGCGAAGACGATGGCGGAGCTGCGATTGTGTTCGACACTATTGTGAACGAGGAGATTCGTGCGCTGATCTCAGCGTCTAATGGATTTAAAATCGATGTTTTCTCCACCTTCCTTAAACCGCTCGAGCGCGAACTCAATACAGAATCGACCTACACCGTGGGTAAGTCACACGCCATCAATGAGGTCGACAAATACCGAGCGCGTATCGAGTCAGTTAACTTTGCGTTGGATAATGACGATGGCGCGCGCACTAAACAGTACCAGCATGCCGACATTATCCTGGTGGGCGTATCACGCTCCGGCAAGACACCCACCTGCCTCTATCTGGCACTGCAGTTTGGTATTCGCGCAGCAAACTACCCACTGACTCCCGAGGATATGGAAGCTCCAGATATCCCTGAGATTCTCAAGCAGCACCGTCACAAGCTCTATGGGCTGACCATTGACGCCTTCCAACTAGCCGCGATTCGCAATGAGCGCCGCCCCAATAGCCGGTACTCATCTTTGGATCAGTGTGATTTTGAGACACGCACAGTTGAGCGCTATTTCAAGCAGAATCGCATCGGCTATATCGACACCACCAACGCATCAATCGAGGAGATCTCAACCCGCATCATGGCTGACGCGGGGCTGATGCGTAGGATTGTTTAACAGCCTTCGATCAGCATTGGATAGTGCGGGATACCGCCCTCATCAAACTCATCGCCACAGATGCTAAAACCAAGCTCCTCGTAGAACTGGCGAAGATAGGCTTGGGCACCGATTTTAATCGGTGATCCAGGCCAGCGCTGCTGACAGTAGTCGATAGCCGCCTGCATCAGCGCCTTACCCTGCCCTTGACCGCGGGCCTCGCTGGCTACAACGACACGGCCAATCTTGCAGTAACCCTGCTCGGGCCCAAAGATGCGGCAGTATCGATCTACTGGATCCCCAGCAAAAAGATGCAAGGCTTTTTGGTCTAGATCGTCCATATCTTCGCAATCGACCTTCTGTTCAAGAAAGAAGACCTGCTCGCGCAAACGGAAACATTGATAGAGCTCATTGACGCTAAGCTGTTCAAACGGCTTTATTGTCCAAGTCATCTACGGCACACTCAGTTTAGGTTTTTACATAATTTGTAAGTTTGCCCAGATTTATCCATTTATGCAGTAAGGAGTCAAAGCTTCATGGCACTACCCACCCCAAAAGCACGTGAACAGGTACATCGACGCCAAGTCACTTGCGACGGTTTTCTGCGTCAGGACGGGCTCTGGGATATCGAGGGACACCTTCGGGATACCAAAAACCAAGAGATCAAGATGCCTGACAGACCGGGCGGTATCATTCCAGTGGGTGAAGCACTGCACGACATGTCGATTCGCATCAGCGTTGACTTGGAGCTACGTATTCATGAAGTTGAAACTACAATGGATGCCACGCCATTCAACCACTGCCCCAGCATTGCACCGGTCTACAAAAAACTGATCGGCGAACAGATTCGACCCGGTTTCACGAAACGCGTTCGTGAACTCTTCGGTGGTACTGCTGGCTGTACCCATCTCGTTGAGCTGATGGGTCCCGTCGCAACGACGGCGATGCAGGTCACTTTTTTTGCTCGCATGCAGGCTCACGAAGATCCACGTAACGCACCGGCTGAGCACCTTCTCGGCAGTTGTCACGCCTACGCGCCCGACTCGGTTGTGGTCGAGAAGTACTTTCCTAACTACTACGTCCCAGATCACTCGGAGGAGGCATAGCCATGTTGATTAACACGGAGACCAGTGCACTATTGGTTATCGACGTTCAACAGCGCCTACTACCTGCTGTGCAACAGAGCGACACTATTGAGCAGACTGTCTGTGACCTCATTGGTGTTGCCCAAGAGCTGTCGGTCCCAACACTCTACTCCGAGCAGTACCCCAAAGGTTTGGGGCCGACTTCAGACAAAGTGGTTGCAGCGCTTGCAGATTCAGCGCTGCGTCTAGAGAAACTGACCTTCTCCTGCGCCGCCGATGCTCAATGCACTAAGCAGATCAAAGCGGTCAATCGTTCTCAGATCATCATCTGTGGCATGGAGACGCACGTCTGTGTGCTACAAACCGCACTCGAGCTAAAGACTGATGGGTTCGAGGTTTTTGTAGTGGCGGACGCGGTTAGCTCACGCACCGAGCAGAACAAGGAGCTGGGCCTCGCTCGAATGCGCCAAGCAGGGGTTGAGATTGTCAGCAAGGAGATGGTGATATTTGAGTGGCTAGAGCGAGCGGGCACTGAGAGTTTCCGCTCGATCAGCAAAGGGTATCTGCGCTAGGGGCGCTTACTGCACCTCCAGAGCGGGGCTCACTCCTCTGGGAACTTGTAGAACTCGCGGTTGAGGTAGGCAGTGACATCATCGACCTCCTCTGGGAACCAGGCGGTATTCATCGCCTGATTACACGCATTTACCCACCAGTGCACACCACGGTAGTTCTCCGCTTTACGATCTGCTTTGGTGAAATCATTGGGAACATGACAGCTCGAGCAGGTCGCATCGCTCATCATTTCACCGTTGATCTCTTTTTCGAACTCAGTCTCTTCATAGAGCTCTCTGCCTGAATCAGCGTCAGCACCGAAAGCAAAAGGCGAGATTGCAAGAGTTAGGATCAGTGCGTGTATTTTCATCTTCTCAAATCCTCAGGGTTATAGACGTTGGAGATTATTCAGTAACTCCTGCGGCGCAGGAACACCAATCAGGGTTAAATCTTTGCGCCACTCACCGGCGCTGTTAATCAACTGTAAGGTCGGTGGCCCCAGTACCTCATACCGCTGTGTCAGCTGTTTTGCTTCAGCGTCGTTGGCGGTCACATCGACTTTGATCAGTTGTACGCTCTGCAAGGCTTGTTGTACCTGCGTGTCAGCAAAGGTGACGTAATCTAGCTCCGAACAGGAGACACACCAATCCGCGTAATAGTCCAACATCACCGGCTGTCCATTGCGCTGAGCAACGGCGAGCATACGATCCAGCTCGGCGTTGGTGGTAATGGTTGCGAAGTTAAGCTTGCTGGTTGAAGCAACAGCTCCACCTGCGCCGTTACCTGTGAAACTCTGTAGTGGATAGATGAAGCTCTTGCCGCCCGAAAGCAGCCCCAACAGCAGCGCAATACCATACACCAGCAACACAACGCCCAAGCCGCGGAAGAACTTAGCCCAGCCCTGCACACCTTCGTAGTTAGTGTTGAAGACACCCATATAGATCGAGCTGACAATCAGTACCAGTGCGCTCAGCAGCATGCTGACCTCAGTAGGCACCACACGATCCAGCATCCAGATCGCCATCAACAGCAGCACCACACCAAAGCCCGCTTTGACTGACTCCATCCAGACACCCGCTCGCGGCATCACTTTCGCTGCCGAAGTGCCGATCAGAATCAGCGGGACACCCATACCCAACGACATCACAAACAACGCCATGCCGCCGAGCAGCGGATCACCCGTCTGCCCAATATAGATCAGCGCACCCGCGAGAGGTGCCGCCATACAGGGACCGACAATCAGTGCCGAGAGGAAGCCCATCACTGCGACTCCAGCGTATGTGCCACCCTTCTGACGGTCACTACCGCGTGTCAACCAAGTCTGGAAAGCGGAGGGGAACTGCAGGTCATAAAAACCGAACATCGACAGCGCCAGCCCGACGAAAATCAGACTGAAGATGCTGATAACCCAAGGCTCCTGCAGCGCAACCTGCAGATTCGCACCGAATAGCCCGGCGATTACCCCTGCGATGGTGTAGGTCACAGCCATCGCCAAAACGTAGACAACTGAGAGTGCCAGGCCCCTGCGGGTGTTCACCCTATGCCCCTGTCCAGCAATGATACCGGACAGAATTGGGATCATAGGGAAGACGCAAGGTGTCATAGACAGGGCGAGACCGGCAACGAAAAAGATTGCCAACAAACTCATCAGAGAGGCTTTTGTCAGCGTCTCGACAAATTGATCTTGAGCGGAGAGTGGCGTCGCGGGGGTTGAACTCGCCCCAGACGTATCAACCTGAGCACCTGCTGGAGTTTCAGCAGACTCAGCAACGGTGGCCGCTATCTGCCCTACTTTGATTAAACCAACATCAGCAAGGCTTAGTTCCTTAGTCACCGGCGGATAGCAGATACCCCCTTCCCAGCACCCCTGATAGGTCACTTTAAAGCTGCTCGATGCCGGAACTGATTGGTCGGCACGTCCGATCGTTAGACCAACCTGGGCAATCTTATGAAATACTTGAACCTCTCCAAAGAGCGGGTCATCTTTGGTATCCGTTGCAGAGTCTTCGCGCGAAAGAACATCGATGCCGGGTGCAAACTCAATCTCGATCCGATCCTGATAGAGGTAGTAGTCATCCGCCACCTGCCACACCAGGTCTACTCGATCAGATGCCGTCTGCCCGCCTGTCAGAACGAACGCCTGCTCGACGTCCAATGGCTGATTGGAGCTACCCCCAAAAATTGATGCCTGTGCTGATAACGCCATTAGCATCAGCGCAAAAATTTGGAGAGTGGATGCAAATCGTCGAATCACCGAAAACCTCTAAAATAAAACCTACTTAACCCGTTAACGAAGACGTAAAAATCGCTGTGATATCTATTATTAGCTTTTCCGCTAAATAGTTCACTATAAATACGTTTTTCCGCGTTTTCAGCCCTTATATAGCGACTACCCTTGTGTTACAACAACGCCTTTCGCGTAGTTTCGCGTTCAACCGTATCCGAGAGTTTGGAAATTAATAATGTCTGATATCCGCGTCGACGATCTAAATATCGCCTCCAACGCACCGCTGATTACCCCTGATCAGCTCAAAGCCAAGTTACCGCTGAGTGAGAAAGCAGCAGCGAGTGTTATGGCTGGCCGCCAAGTGATTCGCGATATTCTTGATCGCAAAGACCCACGCCTCTTCATCGTAATCGGCCCCTGCTCAATCCACGACCCGGAAGCAGCGATCGACTATGCTCGCCGCCTCAAAGCGCTGCAAGAGGAGGTCAAAGAGTCATTGGTACTGGTTATGCGCGTCTACTTTGAGAAGCCGCGCACAACAGTAGGCTGGAAAGGTCTGATCAACGACCCGCACATGAACGACAGCTTCGAGATTGAAGAGGGTCTGCATATCGGTCGCAAACTCCTGCTCGACCTTGCAGAGATGGGGCTCCCGCTAGCTACTGAGGCGCTGGATCCAATCTCTCCACAGTACATGCAGGACCTGATTAGCTGGTCAGCGATTGGGGCACGTACCACGGAATCGCAGACTCACCGCGAGATGTCATCTGGTCTGTCTGGAGCTGTTGGCTTCAAAAACGGTACCGATGGCGGTCTGGAAGTCGCTGTGAATGCAATGAAGTCGGTCAGCCACCCACACTCATTCCTCGGGATCAACTCTGAGGGTCAGGTATCGATCGTACGTACCCGAGGTAATCAGTACGGCCACGTTGTTCTGCGTGGCGGTAATGGCCGCCCGAACTACGATACCGTCTCTGTCAGCCTGACTGAGCAAGCGCTAGAGAAGGCAAAGCTGCCACAGAACATCATGATCGACTGTAGCCACGCAAACTCAAGCAAAGACCCTGCACGCCAGCCGATGGTGGCTAAAGATGCCACACATCAGATTCTGCAGGGCAATAAGTCGATTGTTGGCCTCATGATCGAATCTAATATTGGTTGGGGCAACCAGTCGATTCCTCAGGATCTGAGCGAACTCAAGTATGGTGTCTCTGTCACCGACGCATGTATTGATTGGGAGAGCACCGAGTCTTGCATGCGCGAAATGAACGAGGCGTTAAAAGACGCTTTAGCAAGCCGCTAACTCGCCGCTAATATCCGAACTAAGGCGCGACCAGTAATTGGTGGCGCCTTTTTTTCAACGAAATATAACGAGTTATCTCCAAAGATAAGTGATACTCTGAGAAATCCACACCCAGGTTGTTATCGATATCGATAGGGAAACGAATGGCTGCTGCGCTTAAGTACAAACAGGGTAAGACCCCTATGGGGTACCTGCTCATCGCCACCGATGAGGATGCTCTGGTCTATGCCGAATTCGGTGAAAACCCCGACACCCTGCTTGGGCAGTTCCAATCTGAGCACCCGGAAGAGAGCCAGAGCGTGACAACAGACCCTCTACTAAATTACGCCTGGGATGCCTACAGTAACTACCTACTTCGGCCTGATGGACTCAAAGATATCCCGGTAAGAATGGGTGGCACTGAGTTTCAGCGACAGGTGTGGAGCGCACTTCAACGGATGCCTGCTGGCAGCCGACAAACCTATTCAGACCTTGCGGTCTCTATCGGACAACCTACGGCAGTGCGTGCCGTAGCTTCAGCCTGCGCGCGCAACTCGATTGCACTGCGCATCCCTTGTCATCGGATACTGCGCTCTGATGGCGGCTTGGGCGGCTACCGTTGGGGACTGGCTCTAAAGCGCCGGTTACTCAGCACAGAGCGCAAGATCTACGGTACTAAACCATCTGCTGCCGAGCCATCCAACCCAGCAGTAGCTGACTGAACTCTTGCGGCGCCTCTGCCTGCAGAAAATGGCCAACGCCATCTAGTTGATACACCTCCGAGGAGCTGACTCGCTCTGCCATCTGCGAATGCTGTGCGGGCGTGCTCCAGCCATCATGTTCTCCAGCCACAAATAGGGTGGGAACACTCAGCTGTTGTAGAACATTCGTCGCATCTGGACGGTTGATCAGAGCGCGAATCTGTCGCTCGTGCAACTCTACACCAGCGTCCAACACCATCTGTTGCAAGGATTGGTATAGCGACGAATTTGTCTCTTTGGTACCCGGCGCAAGCATGGGCGGTAACCACTGATCACAAAGAGCCTGCATGCCTTGCTGGTTTGCCAGATCAATAACACGCTCTCGATTAGCAACCTCCCCCGCGGCTAGCGGATGGGCGCCCGTCGCGACCAAAACCAACCCGACCAAACGATCTGGCGCCTGTCGTGCTATCTCCATCGCAACCCGTCCGCCCATAGAGTGGCCCACTGGCAGTATCGGTCCATTAAACTGAGACAACACTGCAGTTGCCATTGTTTCAATCGAGTCCGCAGCAGACAGATCAGCAATACCAGTTTGCACACCTGCATCGGTTACCAGCGACTCCACGGCCGACCAAGCTCGATTATCAGAGACCAGCCCCGGAATAAAAATGCACTTCATAAAATTCGAGTCCAAGTGTTGAAGTGAGAGGTAGTTGAGCGCTAAGTATCTAAGTTGAGTTTTTCACGAGCGCTCTGATCTTCCAACAGTCCCATGAAGGCTTCTGCGCTCATTGAGCGACCAAAGAGATACCCCTGCAGGTAGTCACAATCGAGCCCCTGTAGAACTAACTGTTGCGACTCAGTCTCAACGCCCTCTGCGACTACCGTTAAACCGAGTGTACGAGCCAGACTGATAATTCCGGCACAGAGCGCCTGACTACTGGCATCGCTCTCTATACGTTTTACAAAGCTCCGATCAATCTTGACCTGATGAATATCGAGATTCATCAGATACGTTAGCGCACCATAGCCCGTACCGAAATCGTCGAGTGAGATAGTAAAACCTTGCGTGCTGAGCTGATTAAAGAGGGATAAGACATCATCACTCGCATCGAGCAGTAAGCCTTCGGTGACCTCTAAAACTAGCTGCGACTGATAGACGCCCAGAGCCTGTAACTCATCTTCCAGGCCAAAAAGTCGCTGTGGCTCGCGCATGATTCGCCGAGGGGATATATTGACCGAAATCCTGACCGGTGACACGCCCGACCGGTTGACCCACGCCAAATGCTGAATGGCCGTATCAAGGATCTTATCCTCTAAGCGCTGTATCAATCCTGTCTGCTCCGCTATCGGGATAAACTCCTCGGGGCTAACCGAACCAAGCTCCGGGTGATACCAACGGCAGAGTGCTTCAGCGCCAACAATGCGATCATATTTGGCTGCAACAACCGGCTGATACTCGACCTGAATCTGCTCGGTATCGATGGCAGAACGCAGGTCGGACACAAGGCGCAAGCGGCGTTTACTTGTTGCGGAGAGCGCGGCGGAGTAAAGGGTATAGCCGGCGCGCCCCTGATCTTTGGTCGAGTACATCGCCTCATCCGCGCGCGCGAGCAGCGCCTCAGCCGAATCGGCGTCCTGAGGGTAGATGGCAACACCGATGCTGGCGGAGACAGCCACTTGCTCATGGCCCAGCACAACCGGTTGCTCAATTCGCTCTAAGAGGCGATTCAACAGCGGACGAATCTCCTCTGCGTCCGAAAGCTCCATAATGATCGCAAACTCATCACCACCCAAACGGCCAACCAGGTCAGTATCCCGCAGTTCGCCGGTAATACGCTGAGCAACCTGAACCAATAACTGATCCCCTTGAGAGTGTCCGAGCGTGTCGTTGACCTCTTTGAAACGATCAAGATCAAGCAGCAAAACGGCAAAGTTATCGTGTTGGTTGCGCGCCTTAATCAGACGAGAGTGAAGCGACTCGAGGAAGAAATTACGATTCGCCAAGCGCGTCAACCCGTCATAGTTCGCTTTGTTCCAAGCGTCAGCCTCACGTCGCTTGTGTTCGGTAATATCGTGCGAGATCCCGGCGATGCCAATCACATCACCTTCGGCGCTGTAGATTGGCATCTTGGTACAGACATTCCAACTCTCCCTTCCATCCCCCCAGTGCTCGTGGTGCAGCTGGTTAAAGACAGGCCGTCGTTGCTGCATCATCTCCAACTCTTCGCCTCGAGTCAGCTTCGCATGCTCGGCGCTGTAGAAATCGGCATCGCTCTTCCCTATTGCCTCGGCGGCGGAGTCAAGACCATAGCGTCTAGCCAGAGCCGGATTGATTCGGGTGAAGCGCGACTCTAGATCCTTGAAATAGATCTGATCAGGTACCTGATTTATCAATTTAAGTAGCAGGTCGAGTTCGGTCTCGATCTCCCGAAATGCTCGCCCGACCGTTGAGTGGTCAACCCAATGCTGCACATTGATATCACCGAGTTCTGGAAGAGATAGTTGCTGATACAGGACCTCAACAACTCGCCCGTCTTTGAGGTGCCTGAGATTAGCCTGCGGGGATACCGCTGCGCCAAAGACACCCTCAGCAGCAATGCGAGCGGGCTGCGCTTCTAATTCGAGGAGATGAGCCTTCAAACCAGCAGCGTCTAATACTTCTAGCTCAGAACGGCTTAACGAACAGAGAGTTTGAAAAGCGTAGTTGGCAAACAGAAAACAGCCATCTGTCCCGAAGCAGATGCTTGCTACAGGTAGCATCTCAAGACAGTCAAAATAGCCTGCCTCTGTACCACCAATCTCTGGCCTTACCCTCTCTTGCATATATGAAACAAACCGTCGTGTAATTCTTCGGTCTCTTAAGAGTGGTCCTTAATGGACTCGAACACAAGTAAAACCGAAAAAGGAGGCTAAGCCTCCTTTCTACATCACGAAATTGACCATCGAGCGCTAGAAAGTATCTCCTGGCACATGCACCCAGCCCGTCATCATCAGACGCGCGCTGCGGCTCATGATGGCGGCCTTAGCCGTCCACTCACCATTGACCTCTTCAGCCTTAGCACCAACGCGCAGCGTACCTGAAGGGTGACCAAAGCGCACCGCATCACGCTCACCGCCGCCAGCAGCAAGATTCACCAGCGTTCCGGGAACCGCTGCGGCAGTTGCAATAGCAACAGCCGCCGTACCCATCATCGCATGGTGCAGCTTACCCATCGAGAGCGCACGCACGAGTAGATCCACATCACCAGTACCAATCTCTTTACCGCTTGAGGCTGTGTAAGCTTTGGGCTTGGAGACAAACGCGATCTTCGGCGTGTGTTGACGCGTCTCAGCCTCTTTTAGATCCTTGATAAGGCCCATCTTCATCGCACCGTAGGCACGCATGGTCTCAAAGCGCTCCAGCGCCGCTGGATCATTGTTGATCGCTTCGCGCAGCTCAGTGCCCTCGTAGCCAATCTCTTCAGCGTTCAGAAAGATCGTCGGGATACCCGAGTTGATCATCGTCGCCTTAAAGGTACCGACGCCGGGAACCTCAAGATCATCCACAAGGTTACCGGTAGGGAACATCGAGCCCTCACCGTCGGCCGGATCCATAAACGAAACCTCGATCTCAGCCGCCGGGAATGTCACCCCATCCAGCTCGAAATCACCGGTCTCCTGAACCTGACCATTGGTGATCTGTACCTTACCGATGATGGTCTTCTTGATATTCGCTTGCCAGATCTTAACCTCGCAGATGCCGTTCTCAGGAATCTTAGCCGGATCCACCAGTCCTGCATGAATCGCATATGGACCCACTGCAGCAGACAAGTTACCGCAGTTACCGGACCAATCAACAAACGCACGATCAATCGCCACTTGCCCAAAAAGATAGTCCACATCGTGACCTGGCTGAGTGCTCTTCGAGATAATCACAGTTTTCGAGGTCGACGAGGTCGCCGCACCCATACCATCTATCTGCGCACCATACGGATCGGGCGAGCCAATCACGCGCATCAGCAACTTATCACGCGCCTCACCCGGCACCTGACACGCCTCTGGCAAGTCTGTCAGACTAAAGAAAACACCCTTCGATGTACCCCCACGCATGTACGTAGCCGGCACTTTAATTTGAGGAACAAAAGCCATGGGCTCTCTCCTATTTCAGTTCAGGTGAGCACAGGGCTGTGCATTTCAGAAGACGCCGTAAACACGTCCGTGTGGGCTTCGTGACAGCATCCCTGCTGTCAAGACTTCTGAAACGCACACCCCTGCGCTTCCCTCAAGATTAGGAATCTCCGGCCATGAGAGCCAAAGATCTGTATTCACGGCGAGATCATACGAATGGTCTCTCCGCTAGGGCCTTAAGAGAGCGTCGCGAAGCGCGCGTGTCTTCAATCCCAGACCGTTAATCGCCCGGACGGCGATTACCGAGCCCCCATGGATATGTTCATGGATGAACGGTATGCCGCGCGACGCAGGAGCAAGCGCGCGGCGGTGTTTACGGCGTGTCTGGGATGAAGATGCGGGCGATTCGCGGCGCTGGCATTGACCCGATTACGCGTTTCCTTCGAGGAAGTCCTGAGCAAAGCGCTGCAGTACGCCACCCGCTTTATACACGCGAACTTCTGCCGCGGTATCAAGACGACAGGTCACAGGAATGCGAACCTCTTCACCGCTACGACGATGCATAATCACAGTCAGCGTTGCACGTGGAGAGATTTCGCCCTCAACGTCGAACGTTTCTGTACCATCAATCGCGTAGGTGTTGCGCGTCTCGCCCTGCTGGAACTCCAGCGGCAGAACACCCATGCCGACCAAGTTAGTACGATGAATACGCTCGAAGCCTTCAGCTACGATCGCTTCAACACCGGCCAGACGCACGCCTTTGGCTGCCCAGTCACGTGATGAGCCCTGCCCATAATCAGCACCAGCCACGATGATCAGGTTCTGCTTACGCTCCATGTAGGTCTCTATTACTTCCCACATGCGCTGCTGCTCACCTTCCGGCTCTAGGCGTGCCAGCGAGCCCTGGATGATCTCGCCGTTGGAATCACGGCACATCTCGTTGAGCAGTTTCGGGTTAGCGAAAGTTGCGCGCTGAGCTGTCAGGTGGTCACCGCGGTGAGTCGCGTAGGAGTTGAAGTCCTCCTCTGGCAGACCCATCTTCGCCAGGTACTCACCCGCTGCAGAAGAGGCCAGGATCGCGTTTGATGGCGACAGGTGGTCGGTGGTGATGTTGTCACCGAGGACCGCCAGTGGGCGCATGCCTTTGAGGGTACGCTCGCCGGCGAGTGCGCCTTCCCAGTATGGTGGACGACGGATGTAGGTAGACATTTCACGCCAGTCGTAGAGCGGGCTTGGCGCCTTCTCAACTTCCCCGAGGTCAAACATCGGGATGTAGATCTGCTTGAACTGCTCAGGCTTAACCGCCTTAGCAACGATCGCATCGATCTCTTCATCCGAAGGCCAGATATCTTTGAGTGTTACTGGGTTGCCGTTGTTGTCGGTACCCAGAACGTCGTTCTCGATATCAAAACGTACGGTACCGGCAATGGCGTAAGCAACCACCAATGGCGGTGATGCCAGGAACGCCTGCTTAGCGTACGGGTGGATACGGCCGTCGAAGTTACGGTTACCCGAGAGAACTGCTGTAGCGTAGAGGTCGCGGTCGATGATCTCCTGCTGGATTACAGGATCAAGCGCACCCGACATGCCGTTACAGGTCGTACAGGCGTACGCCACGATACCGAAGCCCATCTTCTCCAGTTCTGGCAGCAGACCCGCCTCTTCGAGGTAGAGTTTGGCAACTTTAGAACCTGGCGCGAATGATGATTTCACCCAAGGCTTACGGATCAGACCCAGCTCATTGGCGCGCTTGGCAACGAGGCCAGCAGCAACAACGTTGCGTGGGTTAGAGGTGTTCGTACATGAAGTGATCGCTGCGATGATAACTGCACCATCAGGCAGCAGACCTTCAGCCTCTTCCTGCTTGGCAGAGGCGAGCATAGCTTCGTCAGCGATACCGCGCTCAGTCAGTGCCGAAGTTGGCAGACGACGGTGCGGGTTAGAAGGACCGGCCATGTTGCGTACAACCGTAGACAGATCAAACTCCAGTACGCGCTCGTACTGCGCTGCAACCATATCCGTTGCCCATAGGCCCGTCTCTTTAGCGTACTTTTCTACCAGAGCAACCTGCTCTGGCTCACGACCGGTGAGCTTGAGGTAGTCGATAGTCTGGCCATCGATGTAGAACATCGCCGCAGTCGCACCAAACTCAGGTGTCATGTTGGAGATAGTAGCGCGATCCCCAATAGAGAGTGAATCAGCACCCTCACCGAAGAACTCAAGGTAAGCACCGACAACGCGCTCCTGACGCAGGTACTCGGTCAGTGCCAGTACGATATCAGTCGCGGTGATACCTGGGTTACGCTTGCCGGTCAGCTTTACGCCGACGATGTCCGGGAGACGCATCATAGATGGGTGGCCGAGCATCACAGTTTCAGCTTCCAGACCACCGACACCGATCGCGATTACGCCCAACGCATCAACGTGCGGAGTGTGCGAGTCGGTACCGACACAAGTATCTGGGAAGGCTACACCGTCACGCGCCTGAATCACTGGAGACATCTTCTCTAGATTGATCTGGTGCATGATGCCATTACCGGCTGGAATCACATCAACGTTCTCAAACGCTGTTTTAGTCCAGTCGATAAAGTGGAAACGATCCTCGTTACGACGATCCTCAATGGCGCGGTTTTTTTCGAACGCCTCTGGATCAAAACCAGGCGCTTCAACTGCCAGTGAGTGGTCAACAATCAACTGCGTAGGTACAACTGGGTTAACCTTGGATGGGTCACCACCCTGATCTGCAATGGCGTCACGCAGACCGGCAAGGTCAACCAGTGCGGTCTGACCGAGGATGTCATGACAGACGACGCGCGCTGGGTACCAAGGGAAGTCGAGATCGCGCTTACGCTCGATCAACTGCTTCAATGAATCAGTTAGTGCTTCAGGCTCGCAGCGACGCACCAGCTGTTCAGCCAGAACGCGTGAGGTGTACGGCAGCTTGGCGTAAGCGCCCGCTTCGATCGCCTCGACAGCTGCACGGGTATCGAAGTAGTCGAGACCTGTGCCGCCCAGTGATTTACGGTATTCAGTATTCATTCTCTAAATTACCCTCTCAATTAAGCGCGATCAGCGATATCAACCCACTCAGATGACTCTGGGCCGGTGTAATCAGCGCTTGGGCGGATGATACGGTTGTTAGCACGCTGCTCCATTACATGAGCAGTCCAGCCTGAGACGCGCGAACAGACAAAGATCGGCGTAAACAGCTTGGTTGGGATACCCATGAAGTGGTAAGCCGAAGCGTGGAAGAAGTCAGCGTTACAGAAGAGTTTCTTCTCACGCCACATCACAGCTTCAACGCGCTCAGAGACAGCGTAGAGATGAGTATCACCCACCTGCTCAGAGAGCTTCTTCGACCACTCTTTAATGATCGCGTTGCGCGGGTCGTTATCTTTGTAGATCGCGTGGCCAAAGCCCATGATCTTATCTTTGCGCGCCAGCATGCCCAGAATCTGCTCTTCAGCTTCATCAGCTGATTTCCAGTTTTCGATCATCGCCATCGCCGCTTCGTTGGCACCACCATGCAGTGGGCCACGCAGAGAACCGATCGCGCCGGTTACACAGCTATGGATATCAGACAGCGTAGATGCACAGACACGCGCAGTGAACGTAGAGGCGTTGAACTCGTGCTCAGCATAAAGAATCAGCGATGCGTGCATCACCTGAGTGTGTAGCGCTTCAGGCTTCTTGTTATGCAGCGTCCAGAGGAACTGCTCAGCGATAGAGTCAGCATCGGTTTCAGTCTCGATGCGGATACCGTTATGAGTGAAGTTGTACCAGTAGTTGATGATCCCCGGGAACACCGCCAGCATGCGATCGATATGATCGAGCTGCTCACTGAAGTCCTCTTCGGTCTCGAGGTTACCCAGCATAGAGACACCGGTGCGCATCACATCCATTGGGTGCGCATCTTTAGGGATGTTCTCTAGCACGGTTTTGAGTGCAGCTGGCAGCGCACGCATGCCCTTGAGGCGAGCTTTGTAGGCATCCAGCTCAGCCTGGTTTGGCAGTTTACCGTAGAGCAGTAGGTGAGCAACCTCTTCAAACTGCGCGTTGTCCGCTAGATCTTTGATATCGTAACCACGGTAGGTCAGGCCAGCACCTGATACACCACAGGTACACAGAGCTGTCTGACCCGCAGACTGACCACGTAGACCCGCTCCACTTAATACTTTAGCTTCAGCCATTTCTCATTCTCCTTACACAAACAGAGAGGCGGCGCCTCATAGATGTACCTGCGCCGCTTCAGTGGATTTTGTTACTTGTTTTTACCTTCCTGGAACAGCGCATCAAGCTTCTGCTCAAAGTCGTGGTAGTTGAGGAAATCGTAGAGTTCCATACGCGTCTGCATGGTGTCGACAACGGCTTTCTGATCGCCATCTTTGAGCAGGTGCTCGTAGACATTAAGCGACGCCTTGTTTGCAGCACGGAAGCCTGAAAGTGGGTAGAGCACCATAGTACAGCCGTTCTCAGCCAACTCATCTTTGTGGAACAGTGGAGTCGCACCAAATTCAGTGATGTTGGCCAGCAGGTGACCGCCGTTGATGCCATCAGAGAAGGCTTTGTAGTCTTCCAACGTGTGCACAGCTTCAGCGAAGATGCCGTCAGCGCCCGCTTCCAGACACGCCTGCGCGCGCTCAACAGCGGCGTTCAGACCTTCCATCTGGAAGGCATCAGTACGTGCAACGATGAAAAAGTCGTCATCAGTTTTAGCATCAACCGCCGCTTTGATGCGATCAACCATCTCAGCCATAGAGACGATCTCTTTGTTTGGACGGTGACCACAACGCTTCTGTGCAACCTGATCTTCCAGATGACAGGCAGCCGCGCCGCCACGGATCATCTCTTTAACGGTGCGAGCAATATTGAATGCGCCACCCCAACCCGTATCGATATCCACCATCAGCGGTGTATCACAAGCAGCGGTTACACGACGTACATCTTCCATTACATCGTTCAGTGAAGTCATACCCAGATCTGGCAGACCGTAAGAGGCGTTTGCAATGCCACCGCCAGAGAGGTAGATCGCCTGATGGCCTACACGTGTTGCCATCATTGCGTTGTAGGCGTTGAAGGTACCTACAATCTGCAGGGGCTTGTTATCGGCCAGCGCTTTACGGAATTTAGCACCTGGGGACATAGATTGAGCCATTGCTTACTCTCCTCTCTCGTTTAACTTTTCATTCAATTTGGATTCGATGTTACGACGCGATGCGCTGATATGTCTGCGCATCAGTAGTTCGGCCAGCTCCTCATCACGCGACTCTATCGCATCGAGGATCTGATGGTGCTCGCGCAACGCTAGGGTTGGGCGCGAGCTAGAAAGACTGAATTGGTAGCGGTACATGCGCACCAGGTGATAAAGATCCGCAGCCAGCAGCTCTTGCAGCTTGGAGTTACCTGATGCCATGACAATGCGGTAGTGGAAGTCGAGGTCGCCCTCTTTCTGAAAGTAGGCCTGCCCCTCCTGCTCTTCGATGTTGCCCTGATGCTGGTCCAGCAGCATGCGCAGGCTATCGATCTCACTCTGGGGCATATTGGATGCGGCCAGACGACAAGCCATACCCTCAAGCGCTTCACGTACGCGGTAGATCTCTAGCAGCTCTTTGACGCTGAGCTCAACCACTCGCGCGCCGATATGCGGTTTACGCTCTATCAGACGCAGACTCTCCAGACGCCCCATCGCCTCACGCAGCGGCCCACGGCTTATACCGTAGGTGCGCGCCAGCTCGGGTTCAGAGATCTTGCTACCAGTGGGGATCTCACCTTTAACTATGGCAGTAATGATCTGCTGACAAACACGGTCTGCTAGGGTCAGAGTCTGCTCAGAGTTAGTCATTGGCGTAGCGGGCTGAGTCATGGATTGTCGACAATCTTATTGAAGTGGAACCATTATCCACGCCCAAAACCGCTAAACAATCCACCAAAAGGCTAAGATTGTCGACAATTATGACTAAAGAGGTAGGTAAGCTGTAGGAGCACAGCTAAGCTGCGCGATGATGAAACTTAAGGCTAACACGCGGGTCGCGCAGAGAATCTGCGCACCTACGCACCGGTCTGGAGATATCGTTCTAGCTCAGCATTCATCAGCTGCGCAATCTGCCTTGGCTTCTGATAGGGCAAGGAGTGGTCGGTACCGGGTATCATAAAGTAGTGCCAATTAGGCATCTGCTCGGCCAGACAGCGATGCAGCTCATGCATTGGATCAACACTGAGACTGCCAATAAAGCTACTCACATCGCCTTGAGCCGCCAACAGGCGTTCGCGATCAAGCTGATTAATAGCAGCGTTAACGGCTTCCAGCGAGTGCGCAAAACCTTTGGCGCGCTCCCCTAAGCGCTGAATGGTTAGCTTCTCTACCTGCTCGCTGACGCGACGATTAGGCGAAATAGTATCAAGAAAACGCTTGATGCCGGTCTCTGCGTCCTGCTGGTGCAGAACTTGAGCCGCGGCCGCGAATTGCTGACGCACGCTAACCGTCTCCTGCCAATCAAGCCGATCGAGTGCCGCACTCTCAAGCAGGTACTGCTTCTCTACCTGATCTCGCAGGTTCTGTTTTAGCAGCAGCGAAACCAAACCGCCCAGCGAGTAGCCACCCAGGTCAAAGCGGGTCCAGCCCAGATGACTCAATAGTGCCTGCAGGTCGGCCACCAACTCCTCAACCAGAAACGGGTGTTCGTGAGAATCTAAGCTCTGAGTATCCCCAGCACCGCGAAGATCTGGCACAAGAATCTCGGACCAGCCGCTCAGAAAGCGCTGCAGCGCCTCCCAGGTATAGCGCCCTGCAACACCAGCACCATGAATCAGAACTAGGCGTCGGCTCGTTGTTACACCGGGGTGGGAGTAAATTCTATAAGCAATAGAGTGCCCAGCATGCTCAAAGCTGTGCTGCGCCGATTGAGTTTGATTTTGAGGAGTCATGTGCCAAATAAGCATCTGGTGGGAGCGTCACCCCCACCAGCATGGGTAACCGAGCTATTTATAGACTCAGATCGCGGTTACTAGCAGCAAGGAAAGCCTTCTTCAGGTCTTCGTAGTTGTGTACCGCTGGGAACTGCGGAAACTCATCAATCACGTTCTGCGGTGCGTGGAACAGAATGCCCTGCTCTGCCTGACCTAGCATTGTTGTATCGTTGTACGAATCACCAGCAGCGATCACACGGTAGTTGAGCAACTGGAATGCGCGTACAGACTGACGCTTAGGATCACGCTGACGCAGAGTGTAATCGGTAATTCGACCCGTCTCATCTACCTCAAGCTTGTGACAGAAGAGCGTTGGGTTACCGAGTTGAGCCATCAGTGGCGCAGCAAACTCGTAGAAGGTATCCGACAGGATGATCAGCTGAAAGCGCTCGCGTAGCCAGTCAACAAACTCCTGCGCACCTGGTAGCGGGCTAAGACGGCTGATCGTCTCTTGGATCTGTGGAAGCTTAAGACCGTGCTCATCCAGAATACGCAGGCGCTGCTTCATCAGCACATCGTAATCAGGAATATCACGTGTTGTTGCTTTAAGTTCCTCAATACCGGTCTCTTCTGCAAACGCAATCCAGATTTCCGGGATCAGAACACCTTCAAGGTCAAGACATGCAAGTTCCACTAAATCGCCTCCAGCTAAAATGTGTTGGCACTCTAGCGATTTAGTGGCGTGGTTTCAATGCATAAGACGTTTAGCGGCGTGGCAAATCCAGACCGGCAAAGAGCTCGTCAACTTCAGCTCTGTTTGAGCAGGCCTGAACATTTTCAACCACCTCAGCAGTGAGGTGCGGGGCAAAAGCGCGAATAAACTCGTACATGTAACCACGCAGGAAGGTGCCTTTTCGGAAACCGATCTTGGTAACGCTGTCAGGCACAAGATGACTGATATCCAGAGCCACGAGATCGGAATCCAGCTCTGCATCAAACGCCATCGATGCGATGATGCCAACACCCAATCCAAGTCGCACGTAGGTTTTGATAACATCCGAGTCCACCGCGGTAAAGACGATCCGCGGTTCAAGGCCCTGTTTGCGGAACGCTTTGTCTAAATCACCACGGCCGGTAAAGCCGAAGGTGTAGGTGACAATAGGTACCGTGGCCAAATCTTGCAGCGTGATCTCTTTAAGCTGGGCTAGTGGATGGGTCTTAGGCACGACAACCGAACGGTTCCACTTGTATACCGGCATCATGATCAGATCAGAGTGACCGCCAATGGCCTCCGTAGCGATCGCAAAGTCTACGTCACCATCAGCCGCCATCGTCGATATCTGCACTGGGTTACCCTGATGCATGTGCAAGGACACGTCAGGGTAGCTCTTGATGAATTCGTTAATGATGGGTGGCAGCGCATAACGAGCTTGAGTATGAGTAGTCGCCACTGAAAGGCTACCTTTGCGCTCATCACTGTGCTCTTGAGCAACCTGACGAATCGAGTCAACCTTCTGCAGAATGTCACCGGCAATCTCAAGAATCGATTCACCGGCAGGTGTAATACGAGTGAGGTGCTTACCACTGCGAGCAAATACTTCTACGCCCAGCTCATCTTCAAGCAGACGAATCTGTTTCGAGATACCCGGCTGTGATGTGTACAGGCTCTGGGCCGTCGCAGAGACGTTAAGATCGTGTTTTGAGACTTCCCAAATGTAGCGCAGCTGCTGCAGTTTCATTATCTACCCCGAATAAAGCAGTGGTGGGCTGTATATCGTTAGTACGAAGTAATATAACACTTCAGAACAAGCATATCAAAATAACATATGCTTATTCTTTATACTTACATCTGGTCAAGCCGTGATTTTGTTAGAGCTTAGCGTTGAGTCGACGAATTTGATCTTCCTGTGTCGTGATACGCTTCTCTAGCGAGTTAACACGCGCATTTGCACGGGTTAGTTGCTCATCACGCTCTTTAATCTGTTGACGCAGCGTATTCTCGCGCTTGGACTGCTCATTAGACGAAACAGCTGCGCGCTGATTGAGACGACGATTGTCCTCCTCCAGCTCGGCAATCTGCGCTTCCTGGCGCCGCGCTGTGTTGCCCTCGCGTAGCAGTTTGGAGTTGAGCGTAGCAATCTCTCGGCTGTAGCTCGTCAGGGTCTCTTTCAACTGCTCGACCTCTTTCTCGAGGTCCGACAGGGTCGCATTTTGCATATCGATGCGGGCATCTTTGCGAGCGGTCTGTGCTTGCAACTCATGCACCTGACGCGTTAATTCAGCTTCACTACGACCTGCAGCATCTCGCGCTTTCTCCAGCGCATTTCGGTAGTGACGCGCTTCAACCTCAGCGCGGCTCACCGCCTCTAGTGCCTGACGTTGCTCCTCCTTGATACGCTGATCAAAGAGCTTCTTACCGTCCTCATACTGCTTACGAAGTTGCGATAGTTCGGACTCAACGTTGGCGCGCTGCTGCTCAAACTTCTTACGCTGGTTAGTTTCCGAGGCTAAATTGGCTTTAAGGACGGTAATTTCAGCTTCGAGTGTGCGCACGTGCTGCGCTTCTTTCTCCATCGCTGCAGTCTGATCGCGATATTTGCGCTCCAACTCACGGTAACGGGCCTCGGAATCACGCACCTGATCCTGTGTTGCCCTGCGCTCCTCTTCGTCACTGACACGGGAGGCGCTGATCTCATCGCGTACGATGCCGACAGCCTCATCCAGCGCCGCGGTCCAGATCTGGCGCAACTGCATCTGTAGCATCTCAGGCGGATTGTGCTGTTTCTTAGCGCTGACCGGTAAGGCCTTATTTTGGCGCTCGATGAACTGTGTCGTCCAACGCGCGAAGGGGAGCTCTACCTCGTGCACCTGAAGTGCCGTCTCTTCAATTAGACGCTCCAAACTTGGCAATTCGCCCTGTTCAACCAGTTGATCGGCGATTTCAAAAATACGCTGTTCTATATCAGGCATCTGCTCGTTCATATCCAAACCCAGCTAGTAAGATCGGTTCCGCTTGGGCTATTAAAGTTTATCCATTAAATCGGTCAGTGCAGAATCTAACGGCGCACTCACCTCCAATCGTTCACCCTGTGGAAGGCTAACCACCAGACCTGCAGCATGCAACATCAATCTTCGAAACCCGAGATCGCGGAACTGTTGATTATCCTCATCAGCGGTGTACTTGGTATCGCCAACAATTGGATGCCCAGTAAACTGACAGTGCACACGAATCTGGTGGGTACGGCCGGTTTTAGGACGAGCCTCCACCAGCGTAGCCAGATCACCGAAACGGCGCAGGACTTTGTAGTCGGTGACCGAAGCCTTTCCTTCAGCGTCCACTTTAACGAAACGCTCACCGGAACGGACCTCTGCGCGCAGCAGTGGTGCATCAATCCGCTTGTGCCGCGACTCCCAACGTCCAACGACAAGCGCCTGGTAGATCTTTGTGACCTTTCGCTCTCGCAGCGCCTCGTGCAATACGCGCAACATGGAACGTTTTTTGGCGATCATGATACAACCCGAGGTGTCCCGGTCTAGGCGGTGTACTAGCTCAAGAAAACGGGCATCTGGACGCAGCTTACGCACCGCTTCAATCAGACCTAGGGAGACGCCACTCCCTCCATGCACAGCAAGGCCCGAAGGTTTGTTCAGCACCATCAGGCGATCATCCTCAAACACCACAGCTGATTCGAGATGCGCGAGCAGCGAATCGCTAACCGGGGCAGCCTCGCCTTTTTCCGGCAAGCGCACCGGTGCAATACGCACCGTATCGCCGCCCTGCAGCTTATACTCAGGTTTAATGCGCTTCTTATTGACACGCACCTCTCCTTTACGCAGCAACCTGTAAATCAAACTTTTTGGCGCTCCTTTGAGAGCCGTTCTCAAAAAGTTATCGATGCGCTGCCCTGCCAGATCGGGCTCGATATCGATGTACTGAACTTTAGGCGCGTCAGATTCGGCTGCAGCAGGAGCCAAAGCGCTGCGTTTTTGGTGCTGAGGTTGCGTCATTAAAGGAACTGATTAGTAAATGATTGATTGCTGATATACAGCGTTGTTGCTATATTCTACCGTTGCTGATTGGAGAAAGCCGCAAAAAGTTGTCCGGCTGTCCGCCACGACCTCAGACGAGCCCCCTGCAGAAACAGAGCAGGGCCACGCAGTGAGGCGATGTAAGAGCCCTGATTTAATCCAGTGTGCCAGTCGCTCAACTGGTTGTTGAACTAATCGTCGAAAGATTCGTCGCGCCTCCCTCCAGCCCATGGGCTTCGCACACTGAGTGCTGAAGTTAATAGAAGAGTTTTTATCTAGGCTACGCCTGCTAGATTGCTGATGCGCTCAGCGACTGGTTGCAGGTGGAGATGCACGCTTACCAGGAACCTGCGCAACAGGGAGCTATTGATCGACCATTTGAATCGGTCACCAAAGGCTGCGCAGTAACAGCAAGAAACTATAACGATATAGGTCAGCGTTTCCTCCACCGTATGAGATCCGTTTTAAGGTTGCGGCACTGCCCCAGCCTTTGCGTTGATTGTGAAAGACCAGCACCGCCTTTGCGCACCTCAGCCTCTACAGATGCAGCTGCAAGAGACTGATTTTAATGAAAAGAATGCTAATTAACGCAACTCAACCAGAGGAGTTGCGCGTAGCGTTGGTCGACGGCCAGCGCTTGTACGATCTGGATATCGAATCGACCAACCGTGAGCAGAAGAAAGCGAACATCTACAAGGGTCGAATCACCCGAGTAGAGCCCAGTCTCGAGGCTGCTTTTGTTGACTACGGCGCCGAGCGTCACGGTTTCCTCCCCCTGAAAGAGATTGCTCGCGAGTACTTCAGCGGCTCACCTGAGCGTGGCCAGCGTCCGAATATCAAGGAGCTGGTTAAAGAGGGAAGCGAGATAATCGTACAGGTCGAGAAAGAGGAACGCGGTAGCAAAGGTGCTGCACTGACGACATTTATCAGCCTCGCCGGCCGCTATTTGGTACTGATGCCTAACAACCCACGTGCCGGCGGTATCTCGCGCCGTATCGAGGGTGACGAGCGCACCGAATTGAAAGACGCAATGTCTGGTCTGGAGATTCCAAAAGGTATGGGCGTTATCGTTCGTACCGCGGGTATCGGCCGCAGCACAGAAGAGCTGCAGTGGGACCTGAACTACCTAGCAACCGTCTGGGATGCCATCACCAAGATTAACGACCGCCCTGCTCCATTCCTGATATACCAGGAGAGTAACGTGGTGATTCGTGCCGTACGTGACTACCTGCGAGCTGACATTGGTGAAGTCCTCATCGATGACAGCAGTGCGCATCAGCAAGCACTTGAGTTCGTTCGCCAAGTAATGCCGAGCTACGAGGCGCGCATTCGTGAGTACAAAGAGCAGACTCCACTGTTCAACCGCTTCCAGATTGAGAGCCAGATTGAATCCGCTTTCGAGCGTGAAGTTAAACTGCCATCTGGCGGTTCAATTGTTATTGATCCGACCGAGGCACTGGTCTCTATCGATATCAACTCAGCGCGCGCTACCCGCGGCGGTGACATAGAAGAGACAGCACTGAACACCAACCTGGAAGCGGCTGATGAGATCGCTCGCCAGCTGCGTCTGCGCGATATGGGTGGCCTGGTAGTTATCGACTTCATCGACATGACGCCGATTAAACATCAGCGTGAAGTCGAGAAGCGTCTGCAAGAGGCTCTCAAGCTAGACCGCGCACGTGTTCAGATGGGTCGTATTTCGCGCTTTGGCCTACTGGAGATGTCGCGCCAGCGTTTGCGCCCATCACTGGCTGAGAGCCGCGGCCACGTCTGTCCTCGCTGTCACGGACAAGGCACCATCCGTGATACCGAATCATTGGCGCTCTCTATCCTGCGCCTGATCGAAGAGGAGTCAGCGAAAGATCGCACGGCTCAGATTCGCGCGATTCTGCCGGTCTCTGTGGCGACCTACCTACTGAACGAGAAGCGTCATCAGGTACACGACATCGAAGTGCGCAACAAAACGCGCGTCGTTGTGGTACCCAACCCGAATATGGAGACCCCTCACTACGAGGTCGTTCGCCTGCGTGATGACAACACGCTGACCACACTCAACGATGCTAGCTACACGCTGCAGCCGGAAGAGATGGAAGAGGACACCAGCGAAGAGCCTAAAGTTGTGCGTCGTGAGCAGGCCGCCGTACAGGGTGTACTGCAGACTGCCAACCCTCCTCAGCCAGCCGCTCCTGCCACATCAGCTTCGGAGCCAGCAGAGCCTCTACCAGCTGCACAGGCCGAGCCAGCGCCAGCACCTGCGGCTGCGCCATCACTCGGCCAGCGCATTATGCGTGCACTGAAGAGCCTGTTCGGTGGCAGCAGCGAAGCTGAGCCAAAAGCCAAAGCCGAACCCGCAGAGAAAACTGAAGAGAAGAGTGACGAGAACCGTAACCGCTCCAACCGCGGCAACCGCGGTGGCCGCAACTCCAACAACCGCCGTCGGAACGACAATCGCCGTGGTGGCCGTCGGGGCCAGCAGGAACGTCGTGATAGCGATGAGGTGATCACTGTTGAACAGGAGTCAAACCTTCCTGAGATTGGTAAGTCTGACGAGCAGAACAGCGAAGAGCGCAGCGAAGGCCGCTCACGTCGCCGTCGTCGCGGCGGTCGTAACAACCGTCGCAACAACGATGAGGAGCAGGGCAACAACAACGCCGCTGAGAACTCGGATGAGAATCAGCAACAGCAGCCTAAACGTGAGCGCAGCAAGCGTCGCGGCCGTTCACGCCGTGCCAATAGCGATCGCCAGGCTGAACGCACCAATCCGTTCGTAGAAGAGGCTCAGGAAGAGCAAATCCAGCAGACGGATGAAGGCACAGCTGAGGCAGTAGCTTCTACCGAACAGGCTGAGGTAGCTACAGCTGAAGTTCAGAGCGAAGTCCCCGCAGAGGCAGCAGTTACTGCTGAAGAGACTGCGACTGAAGCTCCTGCGACTGACGTTGCTGAAGAAGCGCCCGCAGCAGAGGCATCTGATACCGAAGCCACAGC
>Ga0209652_1000231_pt1 | contig 47681 bp, 45 predicted proteins | sample SaaInl74LU_5_DNA_FD_184641 | JGI IMG/M metagenome (GOLD analysis project Ga0209652, IMG submission 184641) | Marine microbial communities from expanding oxygen minimum zones in the Saanich Inlet - ESP_74LU_5_DNA (SPAdes) (version 2) | ecosystem: Environmental > Aquatic > Marine > Intertidal zone...
AATCCTGCCACCCCGACTTTTAACCTTCAGAATTCTTCTGAAGGTTTTTTTATTTAACAAGATTAAACTTTAACGTAAATTTTTGTTTAACACAAATTAAAGTAGGTTAAACAATTTGTATCTTTGTTTAAACCTATTTTAATAAATGATGCATTTTTTTAACAATCAAGACATAAATCAACTTGATAAAATCTTTAGAATAAATTTAATTAATAGTTGTTCTGGTTTTAAATCAGCAAATTTATTAGGCACAATTTCTGATGAAGGTATTACAAATGTTGCTGTATTTAGTTCTGTGACTCATTTAGGCTCAAATCCACCAACTTTAGGTTTTATTTTAAGACCAACAACTGTCCCCAGAAATACTCATAAAAACTTAAAAAATTTAGGATATTTTACCATTAATCATATTTGGGAGGCTATTTTTGAAGATGCTCATCATACTTCTGCAAAATACCCAGATGATATTTCTGAGTTTGATATGACCAACTTAGAACCAGAATTTAAGGGTAATTTTAAAGCTCCTTTTGTAAAAAATGCTCCAGTACAAATGGCTATGAAGTTTGTAGAAGAAATATTTGTCCCTTCTAATGATGTAATGTTAGTAGTTGCACAAATTGAAGAGTTATATGTAAAAGATGAATTATTACAAAAAGATGGGTTAATAAATTTATCTAAAGGAAATGTAGTAACCATCAATGGGTTAGATACATATGCTGTACCCAAATTTAAAAAACAACTTTCTTACCAAAGACCAAAAGAAAATAAATAAATGAAAATTCTTGTTACAGGTGCAACTGGTTACATAGGTAAAAGACTTATTCCATTATTATTAAATGATGGACATACTGTTGTTTGTCCTGTAAGAGATAAAAAAAGAGCAGAAGATTATTATAAAGACAAAAAAAATATTGAATTAATTGAAGCTGATTTTTTACATAGACACAGTTTAAACGCAATTCCAAAAGATGTAGAAGCAGCTTATTATTTAATTCATTCAATGTCAAACTCAGCTAAAGAGTTCCATGTACTTGAAGAAAAGTGTGCAAATAACTTTAAACATTTTGCAGAAAACACAACATTAAAGCAAGTTATTTATTTAAGCGGAATTACAAACGATACGAACCTATCAAAACACTTATTATCAAGAAAAAATGTAGAAAATACTTTAGATTCTGGAAACTATGCCTTAACAACTTTTAAAGCAGGAATTATTGTTGGATCTGGAAGTTCTTCATTTGAAATTATTAGAGATTTAGTAGAGAAATTACCTGTAATGGTTGCTCCTAAATGGCTAAATACCAAAACACAACCACTTGCAATTAGAGATGTTTTGTCTTTTTTACATAAAGCTTTAGGTAAAAAAGAATTATACAATACCTCTTATGACATTTTTGGTCCAGAAATCTTGACCTACAAAACCATGTTATTACAATTTGCAGAGGTTCGAAAATTGAAACGTTGGATCTTAACAGTGCCAGTAATGACTCCAAAATTATCCTCTTATTGGTTATATTTTGTTACCTCAACTTCTTACAAACTCGCAAGTTCTTTGGTAAACTCCATGGGAGTAGAAGTTATTGGTAATAAAAGTAACATCAATCAAATTTTAGATGTAAAACCAATGACTTATAAAGAAGCTGTGAAACTAGCTTTTAAGAAAATAGAACAAAATAGTATTATTTCTAGCTGGAAAGATTCTTACGTAAGTAGTGGTAAATTAAAGAATTATGTACATGAATTCATCAATGTACCAGAATATGGTTGTTTTAAAGACATTAAAAAAAGAAAAGTAAAAAATAAAGATAGTGCTCTAAATAAAATTTGGGCAATAGGTGGTGAAACTGGTTGGTATTATGGAACATTTTTATGGAAAATTAGAGGATTTATAGATCAGTTTTTTGGAGGTGCAGGATTACGAAGAGGAAGAAGACATCCACTAGAATTAAATGCAGGAGATGCCTTAGATTTTTGGAGAGTTATATATGCTGATAAAGAAAAAGGGAAACTTCTACTCTATGCAGAAATGATTTTACCAGGTGAAGCTTGGCTTGAATTTAAAATTAAAGACGACACTCTATATCAAACAGCAACTTTTAGACCTCATGGTTTAGCTGGCAGATTGTATTGGTATGCTGTTGTTCCTTTCCATTGGTTTATTTTTAATGGAATGATCAATAAAATTGTTAAAGTTTAATAGGTTGAAAAAACAACATCTTCCACAAAAAATGTGTCCTGTTTGTAATAGACCTTTTACTTGGCGTAAAAAATGGGAAAAGAATTGGGAAAACGTAAAATATTGTAGTAAAAAATGCAGCAGCAACAAGAAAATACTGGTTTAGTTTGGTTCAGAAATAACTTAAGAATTCAAGATAATGTTTCTTTTAAAAAAGCGATTGATAACCATAACAAAGTAATTGCTGTTTATTTCTTTGATCCAAAATATTTTTCTGTTGATAAATTTGGCTTCAAAAAAACAGCAAAATTTAGAGCTCAATTTTTAATAGAAACTATACAAAATTTACAAGAAAGTTTAGACGAATTAAACATTACACTCCTCACCTATTTTGATACTCCTGAAAATAAAATACATCAATTGTGTGATGCTTTTAATGTAGATACTATTTATACACAAAAAGAATGGACTCAAGAGGAACTTGACACGAATGGTAACATTAAAAAATCAATAGGAGATATTAATTTTATTGAAGATTATGATCAATTTTTATATCATCCAGATACAGTATCTAAGAACTTTAGCAATATCCCAAATGTATTCACAGCGTTTAGAAAAAAGTTAGAAAAGTACGTTGATATTTTACCAGAAGTTAGTGTTCAAAAATTAGGTACAGAGAATAAAATAGAAAATACAACTACAATTCCAAGCTTAAAAGATTTAGGCTTTGATGATTTTAAAACACCTCAAAAAACAGCTTTTCCTTTTAAAGGGGGAGAAACTGAAGCTTTAAAAAGATTAAACTATTACTTATTTGAAAGCAAAAAAGTTGGGTTTTATAAAAAAACAAGAAATGGTTTAGTTGGTAAAGATTACTCTACTAAATTTTCTCCTTGGTTAGCAAATGGGAGTTTATCTGCAAAAACTATTTATTACCAAGTAAAAAAATATGAACAAGAATTTGGCAAAAATCAATCTACCTATTGGGTAATTTTCGAATTGATTTGGAGAGATTACTTTAAATACATTTCTCTAAAATATGGAAATGATATTTTTAAAATTGGGGGAATTTTACATAGAGACTATCAATGGAAATCTGATGAAGAAACCATTAAAAAATGGATAAATGGAGAAACCAAAGATGATTTTGTAAATGCTAACATGATTGAGCTTAAAGAAACGGGTTGGATGAGTAACAGAGGCAGACAAAATGTAGCTTCCTATTTTGCTAAAGAATTGTTATTAGATTGGAGGATTGGTGCTGCATATTTTGAATCATTGTTATTAGACTATGATGTGCATAGTAATTATGGAAATTGGATGTATGTTGCAGGCGTTGGTAATGACCCAAGAGATCGAAAATTCAATACACAACTACAAGCAGAACGTTATGATAGCAATTATAAATTTAGAAATCTTTGGTTAGAAAAAACACTTTTTTAAATGGCTACTAAAGAAATACATATCATTTTTCCTCATCAATTATTTAAAACAACAACCATTTTAGATAAAGTTGATACAATTTATTTGGTAGAAGAATATTTGTTTTTTAATCAATATAAATTTCATCAACAAAAAATTGCTTTTCATAGAGCAAGTATGAAAGCCTATGAAGATTTTTTAATCCAAAAAGATAAAAAAGTAGAGTATATAAATGCTATAAACGAATCTAGTGATATAAGAAATCTATTACCAGAATTAGAAAAAAACGGTGTTTCTAAAATTCATTTGATAGACCCAACAGACAATTGGTTAACAAAACACATCAAAGAAAGTAAAGGAGATTTAGAAATTGTTTGGCATAATAACCCTCTATTTATTAATAACAAAGAAGAGCTAACTTCATTTTTTAAACCAACCAAAAAGAAATTTTTTCAAACATCATTCTACAAAAGCGAACGTAAGGAAAGAGATATTTTGATGGATGGGAAAAATCCTGCTGGAGGCAGTTGGACATATGATGGAGATAACCGAAAGAAATATCCAAAAGGAAAAACACCTCCTAATATTCAATTTCCAGAAACTACTAAATACCATAATGAAGCAAAAGAATATGTCTCAAAACATTTTTCAAATAATTATGGAAAGTTAAACGATTTTGTAGCCTATCCTATTGATTTTAAATCTGCAGAAGAATGGCTACAACAGTTTTTTGAAATCCGTTTTCATGAGTTTGGTGCTTATGAAGATGCTATTGTTAGAGAAGAACATTTTTTAAATCATAGTTTGTTATCACCTTTAATAAATGTAGGTTTATTAAACCCTTTAGAGGTCATAGAAAAAGCCATAGATTATGCCAGCGAAAATGATATTCCTATAAATTCTACTGAAGGATTTGTACGTCAAATTTTAGGTTGGCGAGAATTTATTAGAGGTGTTTACGAAGCAGTTGGTACAAAAGAACGCACCAAAAACTTTTGGAAATTCAAGAGAAAAATTCCAAAATCGTTTTACGATGGCACAACAGGAATTCAACCAATAGACGATGTCATCCATAAAGTCAATAAAACTGCATATGCACATCACATAGAACGTTTAATGATTTTAGGGAATTTTATGGTATTGTGCGAATTTGATCCTGATGAAGTATACCAATGGTTTATGGAATTATTTATTGATGCTTACGATTGGGTTATGGTGCCAAATGTATATGGAATGAGCTTATTTGCTGATGGTGGAATGATGAGTACAAAACCATATATAAGTAGTAGTAATTACATTATGAAAATGAGTAATTACAAAAAAGGAAAATGGCAAGAAACTTGGGATGGATTATTCTGGACATTTATGGATAAACATCGAGAATTCTTTTTAAGTAATCCAAGATTAGGAATGCTCATTAGAACTTTTGATAAAATGAATCAAGAGAAAAAAGAGATGCATTTTAATAATGCAAAACAATTTTTGAATCAATTAGATAATGACAGATAGAGAAGAAATAAATGTAGTTTGGTTTAAACGTGATTTACGCTTGCAAGATAATGAAGCAATATACAATGCTTTAGCATCTAATAAACCCACACTTTTTCTTTATGTTTTTGAAAAATCTTTAATTGATGATCCTCATTATGATGAGCGCCATTGGAATTTTATAAAGCAATCTTTAGTCGACTTAAATCAGCAGTTAGAAAATTACAATACTAAAATATTAGCAGTTACTTCAGAAGTAATTACTGTATTTAATCAGCTACAAAATTATTATAAAATTGATACTGTTTATTCTCATCAAGAAACAGGATTATTAATTACCTATAATAGAGATAAAGAATTTGCAAGGTATTGTAGAAACAACTCTATTAATTGGGTTGAAAATAATAATAATGGTGTTTTAAGAGGATTGTTAAATAGAGAAGATTGGTTTGATAAATGGGAGAATTATATGAACGATTCTCAATTCGAAATTAATTATACAAATCGTAAATTACTTTCTATTGAAAATATCAAAAATTTAGAAAAGTATTTTATTAAAACTGATTTAGAAACTCCTAATCATAAATATTTTCAAAAAGGAGGGGTTACCACAGCTTGGAAATATGCTACAAGCTTTTTCGAAGAAAGACATAAGGGTTATATGTATAATATTTCTAAACCAAACTTATCTAGAAAAAGTTGCAGTAGGTTATCTCCATATATTGCTTGGGGAAATTTATCAATTAGACAGGTATATCAAACAGCATTAGCATATAAAAACGAAGAAAATAAAAAACAATTAGGTGCTTTTGTATCTAGATTGCGTTGGCAAGCCCATTTTATACAAAAATTTGAGATGGAGCATACTATGGAAACAGCCAGCATAAATAAGGGTTATCATAAATTAAAGAAAAGTATTTCTTTAGAATACCAACAAGCTTGGCAAGAAGGTAAAACAGGCTTCCCTTTAATAGATGCTTCTATGCGTTGTTTAATAGAAACAGGGTATTTAAATTTTAGAATGCGTTCTATGTTAGTTTCTTTTTTCACACATATTTTATGGCAACCTTGGCAAGCATCTTCTGAATATTTATCTCGTTTATTTTTAGATTTTGAACCTGGTATACATTTTCCGCAATTAAATATGCAAGCAGGAGAAACAGGCATCAATGACTTAAGGGTTTATAATCCCATAAAAAATAGTTTAGAACACGATGCTGATGCTACTTTTATAAAAAAATGGATTCCAGAATTAGCAAAACTTCCAAAAGCTTTTATCCATGAGCCTTATTTAATGACTCCTTTAGATCAACAGTTTAATAATTTTGAATTAGGTGTAGATTACCCAAAACCAATAGTTAATATCAAAACAAATAGAAAGAGAGCTTTAGATATTTTATGGAACATGAAAAATGATGAAGATGTTGTTAATGAAAGTAGAAGAATTCTTATAAAACATACACTCTCTGACAGAAGTAGAATGTTAAAAACTAACACTTAGCATAATATAATGTTTTGTTAAATTTTGTTTAACATTTAAATTCAATAGTCAAACATAATCATATTTTAACTATATTTGAAATGTGATATTTGAAACTACATATAAAAATAAAGACGCTACTGCTACAATAAATGACCTTGTAGGTAAGCCTTACAGTTTTATTGAATCTATAAAACTAAAAGGAACTGGTTCTAAAAGAATGATTGTAGATGATGTTAGTCTAGGTTTTAAATCTATTTTGAATAAATTATCAGATATTAATTATGGCAATATCGAAATTAGAAAAAAAGGGATTTTAATTCATATCACTAAAGGTTTAAAAAACTTTACATGGGCAATCCCATTTTATCAATTACACATTTACAATACTAAGACGTTTAGCATCCATGCACAAGGAAACTATGTAAGGTTTGTTAAAAATAAAACGTATAAAGAAAATAAAAAATTCATAGACAAATTGTTAGATTTTAAAATAGAGAACGACAAAAAGTATGACGTCTATGAAATGATAAGTTAAATCTATTGATGAAAGAACTAAGTGGTATAGAAATTGACAGAATTATAGAGATGGCTTGGGAAGATAGAACCACATTTGAAGCAATTGAATTTCAATTTGGTTTAAAAGAACAAGAAGTCATCAATTTGATGAGAAGAGAAATGAAAGCGAGTAGCTTTAGAATGTGGAGAGAGAGAGTACAAGGAAGAAAAACAAAACATGAAAAATTAAGAACTTTTGAAAAGGGACGTTTTAAATGTTCAAGACAAAAGTCAATATCAAATAACTCTATAGCAAAAAGATAACTAACCGTGCTTTGCTTTTAAGATTAGAGTACTTAAAGACAGCACATTAAAAAGACTAAAGATGATTACAGAAGTAATACTAAAAGAAAAGCAACAAGAACAAAAACTAAATGGTTTTTCGTTCGAAGAGATTGGAGATGACCACCTTTTTACAGGTTTAGAGACACCAATGAAACCAGATGCTTTTAAGATCTCTGACGAAGAAAAGAAAGAAAAAATTTCTATTTTATTTGAAGAAATAATGAATGTAATGGGCTTAGACCTTACAGACGACTCATTAAAAGGAACTCCTAAGAGAGTTGCAAAAATGTATATAGACGAAATTTTCTCTGGATTAAATCCTGCTAATAAACCAAAAGTTGCATTATTTGATAATAAGTACCAATACAATCAAATGTTGGTAGAAAAAAACATTACTTTTTATTCAAATTGCGAACACCATTTTGTACCTATCATTGGTAAAGCTCATGTAGCCTATATTTCTTCTGGTAAGGTAATTGGTTTATCTAAATTAAATAGAATAGTACAATATTATGCAAAAAGACCTCAAGTTCAAGAAAGACTTACTAATCAAATAGCAGAAGAACTTAAAGGTATTTTAGAAACAGATGATGTTGCAGTAATCATAGATGCAAAACACTTATGTGTATCATCTAGAGGAGTTAAAGATGATACCTCATCAACTGTAACCTCTTACTTTGGTGGTAAGTTTAATACACAAGAAAAAATAGCTGAATTACAAAATACTTTAAATTACTAATTATGGAATTAATTAAAAAAGCAATTGAGTTCGAAAATAGAAAAATGAGATTTCCAACCACTAGTGACAGAATTCTAGCATCTAGAGAAGCAAAATCTTTAATCTTAAGTTTAAACGAAGTTTATAAACAAACTAAAGACAAAGAATTAATGGATTTAATGAAGCGTTTAACTGCAATTAAGCAGAGAATTGAAAAACGTTTAAAGGGTAAACCATTAACAGCTGCTTAATTCTTTTGATTTTTGGTTGATTATCTAACTAATATGTTTATTTTCGTCAGTTAGAAAAATTACCAAAAACATCATGGAATTATTAGAAAGAGCCACTGAGTTTGAGAATAGAAAGTTCTCATTTAAAACTACTAGTGACCGAATTTTAGCTTCTAGAGAAGTAAAAGCACTTATTTTAGAATTAAACGAAGTTTACAAATTAGAAAAAGATCCTCAAATAATGGATCATATGAAGCGTTTAACAGTTGTAAAACAAAAAATTGAAAAACGCTTGAAAGGAAGACCTTAAAAAAGCAAATTATGAGAAATATTTTAGTAATTGGAGGAAGTAAAGGAATAGGAAAAGCAATAATTACTAATTTAGTTGAAGAAAATCATGTTTACAACGTAAGCAGAACATCCCCTGATTTTTCTCATAATAATTTAACTCATTTCTCTCTTGACATCTTAACAGATGAATTACCTGAAATAGATAAAATAGATACATTAATCTATTGTCCAGGTAGTATTAACTTAAAGCCTATTTCTAGATTAAAATTAGAAGAATTTAGAGACGATTTTGAAATTAATGTTATTGGAGCTGTAAAAACAATTCAAAAATATTTACCAAAATTAAAAGAAGGCAATTCTCCAAATATTCTTTTGTTTAGTACTGTTGCTTCCAAATTAGGAATGCCTTTTCATGCAAGTGTTGCTGCTGCAAAATCTGCAGTAGAAGGATTAACAAAATCTTTAGGTGCAGAATTAGCACCAACTATTAGAGTAAATGCAATTGCACCAACTGTTACAGATACAGACTTAGCATCTAAATTATTACGTAATGACAGAATGATAGAAAATATCACAGAGCGTCATCCTCTAAAAAAATATTTACAACCAAAAGAAGTAGCAGATTTAGCAACTTTTTTAACTTCTGATAAAGCTAAATCAATATCTGGTCAAATTTTTGAATTAGACTGTGGTATTGTTAGTTTTAAAATTTAAATAATAAATCTTATGAAATCAATATATGATATCAAAATAAACAGTTTACAAGGAAAACCAATAAACTTAAAAGATTTTGAAGGAAAACATATTTTATTTGTAAATGTAGCTTCTAAGTGTGGTTTTACTCCACAATACAAAGGATTAGAAGAACTACATCAAAATTACAAAGATAAATTAGTTGTTATTGGGATACCTTGTAATCAGTTTGGTAGTCAAGAACCTGGTTCTTCAGAAGAAATACAAGAATTCTGTGAAGTTAATTATGGTGTTTCTTTTTTAATTACTGAAAAGATAGATGTTAAAGGTCAAAACCAACACCCTTTATATTCTTGGTTAACAAATAAAGATTTTAATTCTAAAAAAAGCTCTTCTGTAAAGTGGAACTTCCAAAAATACCTAGTTGATAATAATGGTAAATTAATAGATTATTATTTTTCTATTACAAAACCAACTAGTTCAAAAATCACAAAACACATAAAATAACTATGTTTGGTTTATTCAAAAAAAAATCTGAATTAGAAAAGCTTCAAGAAAAATATAAAAAATTAATGGAAGAAGGATTTAAGCTTCAATCTATTAATAGAAGTGATAGTGATCAAAAGTATTTAGAAGCTGATGCTATTTTAAAACAAATAGAAGCATTTCAGAAATAATGAAGAATCAGCTAAAATTTACTATTTTATTTTTAATTATAAATTTTGGTGGTTTAGCATTTGGTAATTGGTTTATGAATAATGGACCAATATCAGAATGGTATCTAAATCTTAATAAAGCTCCTTGGACACCTCCAGGTTGGGTATTTGGTGTAGCTTGGACAATTATTATGATTTGTTTTTCAGTGTATTTAGGTAAACTTTTTTTAGAGCAAGACAATTCAAAAAATAGAATTGTTTTTTTTATTCAGTTTCTTCTAAATGTTAGTTGGAATTACATTTTCTTCAACCAACAATGGGTATTATTTGGTTTACTTAATATCACTTTGTTAACATCTTTAATCTTTATTTACTTCTTTAAACTAAGTGATAAAGTTAAAAATTACAAATATTTATTATTACCCTATATGATTTGGTTGTGTATCGCAACTTCATTAAACCTATATATTTTAATACATAACTAATTTAAAATTTATTAAAGTGACAAACATACAATATATTGAAAATGAGATTTTTGATTTAAGATATAAATTAAAAAGTCATCCTCTTTTTAAAAATTTAAATTCTTTAGAGGACATTAAAGTATTTATGCAAAACCATGTCTTTGCTGTTTGGGATTTTATGTCACTCTTAAAAAGCTTACAAAATCATTTAACCAATGTTCAAGTTCCTTGGACTCCACCAAAACATCCTAAACTATCAAGATTTATTAATGAAATTGTTCATGGAGAAGAAAGTGATGTAAACGAAGCTGGCGAACCAAAAAGTCATTTTGAAATGTATTTAGATGCTATGATTCAATTAGGAGCAAATACAAATCAGATCAATCTTTTTATAGCACTAATAAAAAAAGGAAACACTGTTGAGTTTGCTTTAAAAGAAATTGAGTTAAATAAAGATGTTGCAGAATTCGTTAGGTTTACATTTAGATTAATTGATAGTAATAAACCTCATTTAATAGCCTCTGCTTTTACCTTCGGAAGAGAAGATATTATTCCTGATATGTTTTTAGAAATCCTAAAATATTCAGATTCTAATAATCAATTATATTACAAATTAAAATATTATTTAGAAAGACATATAGAATTAGATGGTGATGAACATGGCCCTTTATCATTAAAAATGATTTCAGAACTTTGTGGTGATGACGAAAAAAAGTGGCAAGAAACATTAACTATTGCGAAACAATCTTTAGAATATAGAATAAAACTATGGGATGCAGTAAACAATTTGATTCAAAGCCATAAATTAGTTTATTCTTAGAAATTCATTTTTAATGAAAATATATACACTACACAAAAAACAGAACCTTCCAATATCGTTAGAAGAAGCTTGGAATTTTTTATCTAATCCAAAAAACTTAAAAATAATCACACCAGATTATATGAGTTTTGATATGATTACAAAGACTGATAGACCCTTATACACAGGTCAAATATTACAGTATATTGTAACTCCACTTTTAGGAATAAAAACCAAATGGGTTTCAGAAATTACACATATTGAGGATAAAAAATATTTTGTAGACGAACAACTTTATGGCCCCTACTCTCTTTGGCATCATAAACACTTTATAAAAGAAATTGATGGTGGTGTAGAAATGGAAGATATAATAGATTACAAAATTCCTTTAGGTATACTTGGTCAGTTAGTTCATCCTTTTCTGGTAAAACCAAAACTTGAAGAGATATTTAGTTACAGACAAAAAAAATTAATTGAACTTTTTGGAGAATATAAATAATTATGAGTAAAAAAGTAAATATATTTTGGTTTCGTAGAGATTTAAGATTAGATGATAATGTTGGTTTTTATAATGCTTTGCAATCAAAAAATCCAATTTTACCAATTTTTATTTTTGATTCAGAAATATTAAAAAAACTACCAAAAGATGATGCTAGAGTAAGTTTTATTTTTGAAACAGTTCAAAAAATGAGAAGTGAATTACAAGATAATTTTGAAAGTTCAATAGCTATTTATCATGGAAAACCAAAAAGTATAATCGAAGAAATTTTAAATGATTTTGAAGTTGAAGAAGTTTATACAAATCATGATTACGAACCTTATGCAAGAGAAAGAGATGAAGAAATTAAAGAATTTCTTTCAGATAAAAATGTTGCTTTTAATACTTTTAAAGATCAAGTAATTTTTGAAAAAAATGAAGTTGTAAAAAAAGACGGAGATCCTTATGTGGTTTATACTCCATATATGAGAACTTGGAAAGAAAAATTCAAAGAACATAACTTAACCATTTATTACACTAACAGCTATTTATCAAACTTAATAGAACATACAAGATTACCAAATTTAACTCTTTCAGATATTGGTTTTAAAAAATCAACTCAAGAAATTACACCATATACAGTAACTCCAACACTTATTCAAGAATACGAAGAAACGAGAAATTTTCCTGCTAAAGATGCAACTTCAAGATTAGGTCCACATTTACGTTTTGGTACTGTTAGTGTCCGAAAAATGATAAAAAAAGCAATTGCTGAAAAGAATGAAATTTTTTGGCAAGAATTAATTTGGAGAGAATTTTTTATGCAAATACTTTGGCATTTTCCAGAAACTAAAGACAAGGCATTTAAAAGCAAATATGATAAAATAGAATGGAGAAATAATGAAAAAGAATTTGATGCTTGGTGCAAAGGAGAAACTGGATATCCTTTAGTAGATGCTGGTATGAGACAGTTAAATGAAACTGGTTTTATGCATAATAGAATAAGAATGTTAGTAGGTAGTTTTCTTTGTAAACATTTACTTATAGATTGGAGATGGGGTGAAGCTTATTTTGCAGAAAAATTGCATGATTATGAAATGGCAAGTAATGTTGGTAATTGGCAATGGGTTGCTGGTTCTGGAGTTGATGCATCTCCTTATTTTAGAATTTTTAATCCTACTACACAGATAAAGAAGTTTGATAAAGATTTAAAATACATCAAAAAGTGGGTGCCAAATTATCAAGAACTAACTTATCCTAAGGAAATTGTAGATCATAAAGAGGCAAGAGAGCGTTGTTTAAAAGTTTACAAAGAAGCTGTTAGCTAAAAAAAATAAAAAAATTATTGCTTCATTTTAATATTTGGTTTTTATTTGTGTTCTCAATTCAAAAAGCCAATATAGCTCAGCTGGCTAGAGCAGCTGATTTGTAATCAGCAGGTCGTGGGTTCGAGTCCCTCTATTGGCTCATTTTTCTGTTATTTTTTCGGGATGTAGCTTAGTCCGGTTAAAGTGCTGGTCTGGGGGACCAGAGATCGGAGGTTCGAATCCTCTCATCCCGACTTTCTAATTAAATATTTTCTACAATTCTTTGTTAGATTTCAACTTTATAATCTGCTAAAAAATATTTATCTTGCAGAGATGGTGTTTAATTATCTAATGTAATTGAAACCAAAATAAAAATTGAAATTATGGGCAATTCTATGTTCAAAAATATATTACAAGATTCTTTAGATATTTCTGCAGAAAAAACATCTGGACAAGATGCAACTTTTCTTTATGCAGAATCGCCATCTAGTCCAATGCAAATTGCTACTTTAACGATTGTTGAAGGCTCTTTAGAGTTTGATGATTTTAAAGCTATAGTCGCATCTAAACTGCATTTAATTCCTAAATTTAGAAAGAAACTTTTAAATGTTCCTTTTAATTTAGATTATCCATATTGGGTAGATGATCCAAATTTTGATATTGATTTGCATATCAATAGAGTAAAATTACCAGAACCTTCTAATTGGAGTACTTTAAGAGAAATGACAAGCTCAATTTTTAGTAGACCTTTAGACTTGAGAAGACCTTTATGGTCTATAAGTTTTATAGAAGGATTAGATGAAGTTTCTCAAGTTCCAAAAGGCTCTGTAGCCATTGTAGCTAAAGTACATCATGTAATGATAGATGGGAGTTCTGGTGTAGGAATTATGGGTATTTTATTTGATAAAAGTAAAGAGGATAAAAATAAAAAAATTCCAAAACCAAGACCATTTGAACCAGAACCTCTTCCTGCTGAAATAGATTTACTATTAAAAAGTTCTGCAGATTTCTTTAAAGATCCGCTTAAAATACCAAAGTTAATAAGCGAAACTGCCATTACTATGACTAAAGGTCAAATCAAAAATAAATTTAAAATAAAACCTACATTATTCAAAAATAAATACCCAACACCAAAAACAATTTTTAATAACTCTATCTCTGCAAAAAGAACATGGGGTACTGCAATTTTATCTTTCGATAGAATAAATGCATTAAGAAAAATTATGGAAGTAAGTGTTAACGATTTAATTCTTGCTATTTGCGCTGGTGGAATTAGAAAATACTTATCAGAAAAAGAAAAATTACCTGTACAACCATTAGTAGCTAATGTACCTATTTCAATCCGAGTTAAAGGTGAAAAGCAAAAAATGAATAATCAGATATCTAATATGTTAGTTAGAATTGCTACTCATATTGCAGATCCTATTGAAAGAGTTGAATATATTCGTGAACAAACAAATCAAGGAAAATCTAGACATAAAGCTGTTGGTGCAAAAGCGTTATCTAAAATGGCTGATGCTGTTCCTTTTGGCCTAGCTAATTTAGCTGCTGGTTTATATAGTAAATATAATATTAAAGAATTTCATAGACCTCCTTTTAATGTTACAATTACAAATGTACCTGGACCACAAAGTCCTTTATATTTAAGAGGACACGAAATTTTATCAATATTTGGCCTTACTCCTGTTTTAGATGGTTTTGGATTAATTATTGCTGCTTTTAGCTATAATGGTCTAGTATCTATAACCACAACTTCTGACGCTAAGACTATGCCAGATGCAGATCAGTTTTCTAGATATATAAGAGAATCTGCTAACGAACTAGAAGAGGTAATTTTAAATAGAAAAACAGACAATGAAAAAACTAAAGAAGAAAAGTTTTTAAGTAAACCTGTATTCTCTAACTTAAGAAAATATTTAAATGATCATAAATCGTTAAAAAAAACACATCAAGGTGTCTATGATTTTGAGTTGAATTTAGCCAAAACTAAAGTTGATTATTCTTTAACTATTAAAGATGGTAAAGTTTCTATAAGAAAAACAAAAACCACAAAACCAAATGTTAAAATAGAAATAGATGATGCAATCTTATATGCATTATATAAGAAGAAATTATTACTTGATGAAGTCATAATTCAAGGCAGACTTAAACTAATAGGGACAAAAAAGAATCAAGATAAATTTCTTAAACTAATGTCTAAATTTTTAGATGCTTAAAATGCCTGCAATTACAGATACATATACAACAAAAGATGGTGAAACCATTTTTTATTATAAATGGAAAGCTAAAGAAGATATACCATATAAAGGTGTAGTTCAAATTGCTCATGGAGTTGGTGAACATGCAGGAAGGTATAAATCAATAGCAAAAGTGCTACGCAAATCTGGTTATGATGTTTATGCAAATGATCACAGAATTCATGGTAAATCAGCTAAAAATCAAGATTATTTAGGTTTTTATGATGGTCAAGATTATTTTTCTGATGCAGTAAATGACATGAGAGCATTTACTGAGATCATCAAAAAAGAACACCCAAATGAAAAAATAATTTTATTGGGTCATAGCATGGGCTCTTTACTTAGCAGAGAGTATGTTACTATATATGGAGAAGATTTAGAGGCACTAATTTTATCAGGCACAGCAAATTTTATGAAAGGCTTAGGTAATTTTGGATTATTTAGTGCTAAAGTAATGAGTAAATTAAATGGAAAACACAGAAGTAATGAGTTATTAAAAAACTTATTCTTTACTCATTTTAATAAAAAATTTAAACCTAACAGAACTAAAGTTGATTGGATTAGTAGTGATGAAAAACAGGTAGATTTATTTGAAGCTGACCCATTACGTATAGAAGACTTTTCTTTAAGTGTTTACTTAGATATTTTAAAGGGAAGTAAAAAAATTAATGACATTACTACTTTTGAAAAAACCCCAAAACATTTACCTATTTTAATTTTTTCAGGAGATAAAGATCCTGTAGGAGAAATGGGAAAAGGGGTTAAAAAAGTTGCAAGAAAATATAAGAAAGCAGGTTTACAAGATGTAACTTTAAAATTATATAAAGGTGGTAGACACGAAATGCTTAACGAAGTTAATAAAAAAGAAGTACAACAAGACGTATTAAATTGGCTAAATGAAAGAATTCACGCCTCTAACTAACATATGGAAAACAACAAAATAGTATATCAATCATTTGTAAAATTAGCAGTTGCTATAGCTGTCTCTCAAGGAACAACAGAAGCTTCTGCGAAAAAAATTATTACAAAAAACTTTGAACAGCATCCTTTTCATAAACAACTTTCTAAGTTGATTAAAAAAGTTTCTCTTAAAAAAGAAAATCTAAATATTTTAGCAAACGAATGCATTTCTATATGTGAAGATTTTGGACCAGATAGAGATTATGTCACTTTAGTTTTACTTCTAGAAACCATCTATAAAAACGAAGAGTTTAAAGAGATAGAAAAAGATACTATTCTTAATATTATTCAAAGATTTAAATCAGAAATTGAAAGAATTAATGCTAAAATACCAGCACCACCATTATATAATGTAATTTTAGAAACTAGAGCTATTGCTGAGTGGTCATCTATGTTTTGGCTATATCCATTTATTCCAAAACATAAAACAAACACAACAAAACCAGTATTATTAATGCCTCCATATTTAGGTAATGATAATTCTACAAGATTTGTAAGAAAATATTTAAAATCTGTTGGATTTAAAACCTATAAATGGGATTTAGGTGTTAATATGATTAATTCTAAATCAATACCCAAACTTGTTGAAAAACTAGATGAAATTTTTGAAAAACATCAAGAAAAAGTAAGTCTTGTTGGCTGGAGTGGAGGTGGAATTTTTGCAAAAATTATTGCAAATAGACATCCAGAAAAAGTAGAGCAATTAATTACTATTGGCTCACCTGTTTGGGGATTAAAAAACATGAAAGCTCCAGTTATAAAATCTTTAGAGTTTTTAAGAGGTCAAAAACTTCGTGAGAGAAACGAAAAATTCATTAAAGAATTAGAGGAGATACCTAATGTTCCCATAACTTGTGTATATACAAAAACAGATGGTTTAATTCCTTGGAAAAACTGCATGGAAGCAGAAACTTACAGAAAAGACATAAAAAACATAGAAGTATTTGGTAGTCATTGTGGCATGGGTGCAAACGCAACAATTCTACTTACAGTTGCAAATGCCCTAAGTGCAAATTTAGAAACCAAAAAAGATGAAACTATTATTGAAAAAGTAGAACAACTTTTTTATCCAAAATTTTGGCAACAAAAAGGACTTTCAAAATTTACAAACTTATTTTTTAGCTAATCATGGAAAATAAATTAGAGAATATAATCAAGCATCCTCAGTTTCAAGAGAAGCTTCAAGAAATAGCTATTTCAGAAAAAAAGAGAATTGCTGAAATTAAAAAAGAGGCAGAAAACTGTATCAAAGAATTGTATTCTCAACAACATCCTGTAGCTAATATTTTATCTATCAAAGGATTTCAATTCATGATGTCTAAAGCTTACAGCAATAAAATAGACATTAATCGTGAAGAAATAAAAAACTTAATGAACCTAATGAAGCAACATTCTGTTGCTTTTATTTTAACTCATAAAACTTATTTAGATACTGTAGTTTTAGTAAATACTTTAGCAAGATATGGTATGCCTATACCTTACACATTTGGTGGCATAAATTTAGCATTCCCTGGCTTTAAACAATTAGGAAAAAACTCAGGTTTAATTTTTATCAGAAGAAGTTTTAAAGACAATCCAGTATATAAAGCCTCATTAAGACATTACATTTCTTGCTTAATAGAAAATGGTGATCATTTAACTTGGAATATAGAAGGTACTCGTTCTAGAACTGGCAAAATAGTATACCCACAAATGGGGATATTAAAATACATCATGGAAGGTGAAAAAGACAGTTCTAGAAGTATTAAATACGTGCCTGTTTCTATTGTATATGACTTGATACCTGATGTTAAAACAATGACAGAAGAAGGCAAAGGAAAAGAAAAAAAATCTGAAAATGTTGCTGAGTTTGTTAAATACTTTAAAAGTCTTGGAAATCAATATGGAAAAGCAGCTATAAGATTTGGAAACCCTGTAGACGCAAGTGAACACCAAAATGCGATTATACCTGATATTGAAGAAGATAGTTATTCAGATAAAAATACCTTACCACGTTTTGCTTTTGAGTTAATTCATAAAGCAAATATGATTACTCCTGTAACTACAGTTTCATTAGTTTGTAATGTTCTGCTAAACAACTTTGCACTTACTAAAAAAGAGCTTGAATTTAATGTATTAAAGTTGATGAATTATATTGGTCAGCGAAAAGAAGATGTATTAATTGAGCGTGGCAAAAAAATTGGAGCTTCTGTTCAAAAAGCATTGAACCTTTTACAAGGAGCAGGTATAGTTCAAAAAAATAAAGCAGGTTATAAAACTCAATATAATTTAGCAGCTTCAGAATTTTTATCTGCAACATATTATGCAAACATGGCCTCTGCTCATTTATATCACAGAGCATTTATAGAGATGGCTTTAGTTAAAATTAAAGACGAGAAATCTAACAATAGAATTTTATTGTTTTGGGATGAAATAATGCGTTTAAGGAACTTATTTAAGTTTGAGTTTTTCTACACAAATAAACCTCAATTTAGTAGTGAAATAGAAGAAGAATTACAGCTTTTTGACACAAATTGGAGAAACATTATAAATGATCCTGAAGGAGATATAGAAAAACTACTTTCTAAACAAGAGTTGTTTGTCTCAAAAGCTTTATTACTAATTCATTTAGAAGCAAATAAAGTTGTTTGTAGCACATTATTCGATTGGGATTTAGAGGATGAATTTTCTGATAATGAGTTCATAGAAGTGTGCTTATTTAAGGGTAAAGAATTGCATTGGCAAAATAGAATTATTAGACTAGACAGCATCTCTAAACCTTTCTTAATAAGTGCTTTAAGATTAGCCAAAAACAGTAAACTAACTCCAATAGATAGAAAAGTTGATTATAAAAAACTTGAAAATTGGATGAGTTTATTAGATGACATGATGGGTCGTCTAGAATTCTTACAAAAACTTGAAATACAACAAATTAAAAAAAGTCCAAAAACTTCAAATGAAGAAGAAAAAATAGTTGTTCCTGGGTCTCAATTAGAAAATATCTCTGATGATATAATTGAAGAAGAAGAAGGTCCTCATATTGCTGCATTTTTTGATTTAGATAGAACAATCATTAACGATTTTTCTGCCAAAAAATTTATACAATCAAGATTACTAAGTGGTAAATCTACTTCTAAAGAATTATTAGCACAATTTGCAACCATTCTTTTTTATGCAGCTGGTAATAGAGATTTTGAAATTTTAACAAGAATCTCTGCATTTGGAATTAAAGGAATTAAAGAAAAATTATTTACTGAATTAGGTGAAGAAGTTTTTCATGACTATCTAGAATCAACTATTTATCCAGAAGCTGTAGAGTTAATTAAATCTCATGTAGAAAAAGGGCATAAAGTAGTAATTATATCTGCTGCAACTCGTTATCAAATAAAACCTATTGCAGATAAATTAGGCATCTCTGATATTTTTGCTACTGAAATGGAAGTAAAAAAAGGGAAGTTTACAGGTATGATTTCAGAAATGTGCTGGGCAGAAGGTAAAGCAAGAGCTGGTCGTAAATTTGCAAAAGCCAATAATATCGATCTTTCTAAAAGTTTCTTTTATACGGATAGTTTTGATGATTTTCCTTTATTAGAAATTGTTGGTAAACCTATAGCTACTAATCCAGATAATAGATTATCTCAAGCTGCTTTTGAAAACGATTGGAAAATTCTTCGTTTTAAAGAAACTAAAAAAACTCCTATTGTAAATGGCTTAAGAACAGGTTTAGCTGCTGCAAGCTTATACCCATCAGCATTAAAAGGTTTAGCAACAGGTTTATTAACCATGTCTCATCAAGAAGGTATAAATACTACCATTTCTAGTATTGGAGATTTAGGTACTAAATTAGCAGGATTAGATATCAATATTAAAGGCAAACAAAATTTAAAAGATTTTAGACCTGCTGTTTTTTGTTTTAATCATCAATCTTCTGCAGACTTTTTTATCATCGCTAAACTTTTACGAAAAAATGTAACTGGTGTTGCAAAAAAAGAATTAGAACTAACTCCATTTGGACCATTGTTTAAAGCTATGGGTGCAATTTTTATTGATAGATCTAACAAGAAAAAAGCGTTAGAATCTATGAAAAATGCATCAAAAGTTCTAAAAAATGGTACTTCAGTAGCTATTGCTCCTGAAGGCACAAGAAGTGGAAGTAAAAAGTTAGGCACTTTTAAAAAGGGAGCTTTTCATTTAGCAATGTCTGCAGGTGTTCCTATAATTCCAATAGTTATTAAAAATGCATATTTAGCTATGCCAAAAGGAAGCAATATTTTTAAACCTACACATATAGAAGTTGTTGTTTTAGACCCTATTGATACTTCTGAATGGAAACCTAAATACATTGACAATTATATAGAACAAGTTAGAAATTTGTATATTAAAGAATTAGAACATTAAACTTAATATTATGAAACTAAAAGTTGGATTATTAGGTGGTGGTTCTTGGGGAACTACTGTAGCTTCATTAACAGCTAAAAATGCAGAAACAATTATTTGGGCTAGAGATGCAGAAACAGTAGATGAAATTAATCAAAAACACACCAATGAAAAGTATTTGCCAAATGCTAAACTTACTCCTTCTTTAGTAGCTTCTAACTCAATTGAAGAAACTGTAAAAAACGCTGATGTTATTGTATTAGGTATACCATCACAAAGTATGCGTAAAGTTTTAGAAGAAGCAAAACCTCATATTAGACCATGGGTACCCATTATTAATCTTGCAAAAGGCTTAGAAATTTCTACAAAAAAGAGAATGACTCAAATTATTGAAGAAATTATGCCTGGTCATCCAGCAGGAGTATTAACAGGTCCTAATTTGGCTAAAGAAATTCATTTTGGCAATGCAGCTGCAGCTGTTATTGCTATGGTTGATAAAACTATAGCAGAAAAACTACAATCTATTTTTAGCTCTGGTTTATTTAGAGTGTACACAAATTCAGATGTTATTGGTTGTGAATTAGGTGGTGCACTTAAAAATATAATTGCAATTGCTTCTGGTATGGGTGATGGAGCAAATGCAGGAGATAATACTAGAGCAGCAATAATAACTAGAGGTCTAGCAGAATTAACAAGACTTGGTGTAGCTATGGGTGGTAAAAAAGCTACTTTTTCTGGTTTAGCTGGTATGGGTGATTTAGTAGCTACTTGCTCAAGTTCTAAAAGTAGAAATCATCATGTTGGATTTCAATTAGGTAGAGGCAAAAGTTTAGAACATATTATTAACGAAATGAATGAAGTTGCAGAAGGTGTTAAAACTGCAAAAGTAGTCATTGAGTTAGCTAAAGAGTATAACGTAGACATGCCAATTTCTAAAGAAATATACAAAGTATTATATGAAGGAAACAGTGTTAATGATGCTTTTAAAGGTCTATTAAAACATGAAGTTGGTTCTGAAAAAGAACCAGGATAAAATGATGAATTATGAATAAAAAACAAGAACAAAATGCCTCTTTTATGGTGCGTTTTAATCAACAAATATTTGAAGAAAACGAAGAAGCTAAAATACAATGGAGAGGAAAAATTACACATGTTCAAGATGGAGATGAAAAACGTTTTTCTGATTTTAATGATGCACTTGTTTTTATGCAAAATAAACTAGCCAGTTTAACAGAAGAAGCAACAAAACATGAATCTTCAGAAAAGCAAGAAAGTATTTTAGATAAGAGTCTTTCTATGTGGAAAACCATAAAAGATGTTGGCCCAAAAGTAATTAGAGATACCCTAAAAGATCCTAAAAAACAATTATCGCATTTACAAGACGAAATTCAAGATAAAATTACCATTATTGGTGACGAAATTTCTGAAAAAGTTCAAATAAATGAATGGAGAAACGCCTCTAGATCAGATTTTAATAAAATTCAAAATCAGATAGAAAGCCTTTCAACAGAAATTAAAAAACTTTCTAAAAAAATGGACACTTTAAATAAAAAATAGTTGTTCAATGCCTAACTTTCTTCAACAATTACAAGACTTAAATACCTTTTATGAAAATGCAACAATTCGCATAGAAACATTAGGTAATTTTGTAGTGTGGAGAAATCAACAAAAAATAGAAACCAAAGAATGGGGCCGTGATAAAACCATTCAACTACTACAATTTTTAGTTTCAAACAGACAAAGAAATGCCCTGCATAAAGAAAAAATTATGGATAATCTTTGGGATGATTGGAACGATCGTGATTTTAAAGTAGCTTTACATGGTATTAATAAAGTATTAGAACCAAACAGGCCAACAAGAACAGAGCCTATTTATATTGAAAGACAAGGAGTAAGTTATCAAATTAACTTAGACAAAGTTTGGATAGATGTAGAAGCTTTAGAACAATATATTATTATTGGTAATAAGAGTTTAGGCACAGAACTTCAAATCGCAAAACAAGCTTACCAAAAAGCTATAGCACTTTACAAAGGTACTTTTTTGCCTAATAGAATTTATGAAGATTGGACTTCTGAAGAACGCGAAAAAACGCAACTTTTAATTTTGGGTGCCTATATTACTTTAGCTGAAATTTTATTAGATGAAAATCCTTTAGAAAGCATTCGTCTAGCTCAAAATGCATTAGCAATAGATGCAACTTGGGAAGATGCTTATAGGATTCAAATGAAAGGTTACATTAAAAAAGGAAACAGGCCTCAAGCCATTAAAACTTACATGAAATGTGAGGTGATTTTAGAAGAAGAATATGGTATCTCTCCTCTTCCACAAACTAAAAATCTTTTAAAAGAAATAGAGTCAATAGCTTAGTATTCATATCATTATCTATTCTGTAACTCATTTGCAACTCACACTTTATATGTTTGCATCAAAATTAGAAATTAAAACTATAATAAGATGAAAACTATATCTATTAATAAAATAAAAGAACAAGCATTACATTTAAATGATAAAGCTTTAAAGACTACTGAAAAAACAGTTTTAAACTCTTTTGAGAAAATTGAAAAAGCTCAAAACAAAACAGATGAGTTTATTAAAAAAGGATTCAAATTTTCAGAAAAACAACAAGACAAACTATTTAACAATCTAGAAAATGGTAAAGAAATGGTTTGGAAAAATTTAAACAAAGCATTAGATTTTTTTAGTAGAAACTAATCTGTAACTCATCTGTAACTCAGAGAATTTATATTTGTACTATTAAATTTAAAAAAAACAAAAAAACATATATTATGGCAAAAAAGAAAACAAAAAAAGACGATAAGTTAGGTAAAGCAAAAGCAATCGTAAAAAAAATAAATAGCGATTTAATAGATGCTTCTTTCAATGCTATCGAAACAACTGTAAAAACAGGAGAAAAGTGGCAAAAATTAACAGCTAAGTTAGTTAAAAAGGCAGAGCCTTTAACAAAACAACAAATTAACATGGTTGTAGAAACTGCAGAATCTATTAAAGGTCAATTAGAAACTAGTACAGAGCGTTTAAAAAATTTAGTTGGGTATGATGCTCAAGTTTTAGAAAATGCAAAAAAGAAAGTAGCTGAACATCCTTTAGTTGAAAAAGCTGAAGAGATGAAAGATAAGTTCGAAAAAGAAGTAGCTAATAACAAATATGTAAAGAAAGCTGAAAAAATGTCTGAGACATTAAAGAAAAATCTTTCTGAAACTATCGAAGATGTTAAAGGTAAAATCGAAACTTATACAGAAGAAGCTCTAAACACAGTTAATGAAAAACTAGACGATATTAAACCTGCTACTACTAAAAAGACAACTAAGAAGAAAGTAGTTAAAAAAGAAGTAGCTGTTGAAGAAAAAATAGTTGTTGAAAAAGTTGATCAAAAAGACGATTTAAAAGTTATTAAAGGTATAGGACCAGTATTAGAAAAGTCTTTAAATGAGTTAAATGTTACTGCATATAGCCAAATTGCTAAAATGACAATTAAAAACATGACTAAGTTATTAAATGATGCAGGAATTAATGCAAAAATTTATGATTTATCTGGTTGGAAAGCTCAAGCAAAATTAGCTTTAAAAGGCGACATGGAAGCTGTAAAAAACTGGGAAAGAAAATAAAAGTTAAACCATTAAAATTTTAATTATGGCAACTAAAAAAATAAACACTGCTAATTTTACTAAAAAAGTAGAAAATGCAATTAAAACTGTAAAATCTAAGGCAAATAAAGCTAATAATTACGCTTTAAATGCAACAGAAGAAGTAGTAACTGAAACAATTTCTATAGCTACTCAATGGCAACAGGTTACAGATAAAGCACTTAAAGGTGGAGTTAAATTATTAGATAATCAACAAAATTTAATTTTTGATACTTTAGAAAGCTATAAAAAACATTTTGTAAAAGGGTCTAAAAGATTACGTAAAGTATTTGCTTAATTTACCCCCTACTTTCATATTAAAACCAAGTTAAAATTTAACTTGGTTTTTTGTTTTTATAGCACTACATTTTCTTTTAACGGTAAAACGTTTCGTATTTTTGTAGTATAAAAGTTTTGTATGGGTAAAAAGAAAAATATTTCTAAACTAGATATACTAACATTATACATGGATTGGGTTTCAGAAAACCAAATAAAACCAAGTGATGTTGATTATTTTTGTGAAGAAGTTGCTATTGAAGTAAAAGATTTTTACAATCATTTTAAATCTTTAAAAAAGGTTGAAAAGACAATTTTTAATGAGCTTTTTAAAAATTCATTAGAAGTTTTAAATGAAAGTGAAGAATTTTTAACCTTCGATAACAAAAACAAATTACTAAGTTTATATTTTACATTTTTTGAGAATCTTAATCTAAATAGAACCTATGTAGAAGTAGCTCTAAAAGGATGTAAAAATCAACTTAAATCATACAAAACACTTTCTTCTTTACAAAAAAGCTTTATGGCTTTTGTAAATAGTTTATCATTAACAGAAAGTATATTACCTATTGATGGTTTAGAGAAACTACAATCTAATATCATCAATCATTCTGCTTGGATTCAGTTATTAATTACCATTAAATTTTGGTTAGAAGACACTTCTGAATCTTTTGAAAAAACAGATATTTTTATCGAGAAATCAATCAATACTAGCTTCGAACTTATAGAAAACAAGTTTCTTAAAAACGCATTCGATTTAGGAAAATTTGTGTACAAAGAAAAATTCCAAAAAAACACGGATTAAATGAAAAAAGCCAGTAAAATTCCGATTTCTAAAATTCAAAGAGCTTCTAAACTTGTAAAAACAGGTGCAAAAGTTGGCGTGAATTATTTAAAATATTATGGTAATAAGATTACAGACTCTGAAGAAAATGCTAGAGAACAGCTTAACAAAGACAATGCAGAAGATATTTACGACAGTTTAAAAGACCTAAAAGGGAGTCCTTTAAAAGTAGCTCAAATGTTAAGTATGGAAAAAAGTATTTTACCAAGAGCTTACGTAGAAAAATTCTCATTAGCTCAATTTTCTGTTCCACCATTATCTGAAGCCTTAGTTTTAAAGACTTTTAAAAAGAGTTTTGGTAAATTTCCGTCAGAAATATTTGATAAATTTGATGTTAAAGCCTATAATGCTGCAAGTATTGGGCAAGTTCATAAAGCTGAAAAAGATGGTAAAAAACTGGCAGTTAAAATTCAATATCCAGGAGTTGCAGATAGTATAAAATCAGACTTAGCACTTTTAAAACCTTTTGTTATTAGAATGTTTAATATGAAAGGTAAAACTTCTGATGAGTATTTCTTTGAAGTACAAGATAAATTGTTAGAAGAAACAGATTACGAATTAGAAGTTAAACAAAGTAAAGAAATTGTAAATGCTTGTAAAAATATTAATCATCTTACTTTCCCTAATTATTATTCGGATTTATCGTCAAAACAAATCATAACTATGGATTGGATGAATGGTATTCATCTATCTGAGTTTACAGATGCAAATACCAATCAAGAATTGGCAAATCAAATTGGTCAAGCATTATGGGATTTTTACATGTTTCAAATCCATAATTTAAAAAAGGTACATGCAGATCCACATCCAGGAAACTTTTTGGTTTCTAAAAAAGGAGAGTTAATTGCCTTAGATTTTGGGTGTATGAAAACTATTCCATTATCATTTTACAATCCTTATTTTGTTTTAGCTAAAAAAGGAACTTTAGAAGACGACACTCTTTTTGTAGAAAAAATGATGGAGTTAGATATTTTAAGAGAAGAAGATAGCAAAGAAGAATTTGCCTTTTTTAAAGCTATGTTTCATGAAATGTTATCTATATTCACGCAACCTTTTCATGTAGAAGAATTCGATTTTTCTGATGAAGTGTTCTTTGGTAAAATTTCTGAATTTGGTGAGCGCTATTCAAAAAATGTAGAATTACGTTCTTACAATGCTAGTAGAGGATCTAAGCATTTTATCTATATGAACAGAACGTTCTTTGGATTATATAATTTAATGTTCGATTTAAAAGCAAAAGATATTAAGATTAACAATTTTATAAATCTATAAAATCTTAGTACTTTTAAAGTCTCAATAAAGCTGTTTTAGATTAATTTAAAAATGGCTAAAATCAACTAAAAACCTATGTTAATACTTGGTATTGCTGGCGGAACTGGTAGTGGAAAAACTACTGTTGTAAATCAAATTGTAAAACAATTACCTACAGATGAAGTTTGTGTAATTTCTCAAGATTCATACTATAAAGCTACAGATAGTTTATCTTACGAAGAACGAACAAAAATAAATTTCGATCATCCAAGAGCTATAGATTTCGATTTATTAATAAAGCATTTAAAAGAGCTTAAAAAAGGAAAAACTATAAATCAACCTGTTTACTCTTTTGTAACCCATAACAGAACAAAAGATGTTGTAAAAACGCATCCTAGAAAAGTAGTTATTGTAGAAGGTATTTTAATTTTTAACAATCAAGAATTAAGAGATTTATTTGATATCAAAATATTTGTTCATGCAGATACAGACGAACGTTTAATTAGAAGAGTTCGTAGAGATATTTCTGAAAGAGGTAGAGATATAGATGAAGTTTTAGATCGTTATCAAAACACCTTAAAACCAATGCATCAACAGTTTATAGAACCAACAAAAAACTTTGCAGATATGATTATACCAAATGACAGGTATAATACTGTAGCTATAGATATTATAAGAAGTGTGATAAACGAAAGGTTATAAATGGGATTTTTTCAAAACTTAAAAAAGAATTTTTTCTTTAAAATTATCACTAATACTTTTGTGATGATTTTAGTTCCTTTTATCATATGGATGCTTTTTTTTGATGAAAACTCTTATTTAGTGCATCGTAAGTTTAATAAAGAAATTAACGATTTAGAAAGCACGATTTCTTTTTACAAAGAGAAAATAAAAAAAGATAAAGAAACCATAAAAAAGCTTCAAGATTCTTTAGAGTTAGAACGATTTGCAAGAGAAAAATACTTAATGAAAAAAGAAAACGAAGACATTTATATTATTGAATTTGACACCATAAAAGACTAATGAGTACATTTTTATTTGACGATTTTGATCCTGTTTCAGCTACTGCTTGGAAACAAAAAATTCAAGTAGATTTAAAAGGAGCTGATTATAATGAAACTTTACTTTGTCATACAGATGAAGGCATTACAGTAAAACCTTTTTATACTAAAGAAGACAAGACCAATACTCAAATAAATTTACCTAAAAAAGGATTTAACATTTGTCAAACTATTTTTATAGATGACGAAAAAATAGCAAATAGTATAGCTGTAGATGCCCTAAAAAGAGGTGCAAATACAATTCAATTTAAAGCAGATAAACCATTTGACCCTAAAACTTTATTGAAAGGATTTCCAGGCCAAACTCCTTTATATTTTAAACTTAGTTTTCTAGATCTTGAGTTTCAAACTAAGCTTGCAGATTTTTGTGATGCAGATAACACTTTTATACAAACAGATATTATTGGAAACTTAGCAGAAACAGGTAATTGGTTTTATAATTTAAAAAAAGACCACGAAATTTTTGATAAAATAGTTTCTGTAACAAATAATAATATTTCGGTTTCTGGAGATTTATATCAAAATGCAGGTGCTAATATTACACAACAATTAGCCTACACTCTAACACACGCTAACGAGTATCTAAATCATTTTGGAGGCAAAGTTGCAAATCATATCACTTTTAATTTTGCTGTTGGAGGAAATTACTTCTTTGAAATTGCAAAGTTAAGAGCATTTAGAATATTGTGGGAATCACTATTAAGTCAATATGATATTAATAATATAGAGGCTCATATTTTTACAAAACCTAGTTTACGAAACAAAACCATTTTCGATTACAATACAAATATGTTACGTACAACTTCTGAATGCATGAGTGCTGTTTTAGGAGGTTCTAATACTGTTTGTAATGTGTCTTATGATAGCATTTATCATAAGTCTAATGAATTTGGAGAACGTATTTCAAGAAATCAATTATTGATTTTACAGGAAGAAAGTTATTTATCTGAAGCACAAAATTTTGCTGATGGTGCATATTATATAGAATCATTAACACATCAATTAGCAGAAAAAGCATTAGAAATTTTTAAACAAATAGAAAAAGGTGGTGGTTTTTTAAAACAACTTAAAGAAGGTATTATTCAAAAGAAAATTGCTGAAAGCTCAAGCAAAGAAGAAGAAAAGTTTAATGCTCAAGAAATTGTTTTATTAGGTACAAATTTACAATCAAATGCTGCTGATAAAATGAAGCATGATTTAGAATTATATCCATTTGTAAAACAAAGAAATATAAAAACATTAATCACTCCAATTGTTAGAAAACGAATTTCTGAAAACATTGAAAAAAACCGTTTAGAAAATGAGTAGAAAAGATGTTTCCAATATAAAATTAGCTAAAAGTAATCAGCCAAAAGCTAAAGCTTTTTCTCATGAAGATTTTGTTGCAGGTATTGCTCCAAATTTAAGAGGTCCATATTCAACCATGTATGTTCGCAGACCTTGGACAATCAGACAATATGCAGGTTTTTCAACTGCTGAAGAAAGTAATGCATTTTACAGAAGAAATTTAGCTGCTGGTCAAAAAGGATTATCTGTTGCTTTTGATTTAGCCACTCATAGAGGTTATGATTCTGATCATGAACGTGTACAAGGTGATGTTGGAAAAGCAGGAGTTGCCATAGATTCTGTTGAAGACATGAAGGTTTTATTTGACCAGATTCCTTTAGATAAAATGTCGGTTTCTATGACCATGAATGGTGCAGTTTTACCTATTTTGGCTTTCTACATTGTTGCTGCAGAAGAACAAGGAGTATCACCTGAATTATTATCTGGCACAATACAGAATGATATTTTAAAGGAGTTTATGGTACGTAATACATATATCTACCCTCCTTCTCCATCTATGAAAATTATTGCTGATATTTTTGAATACACTAGCCATAAGATGCCAAAATTTAACTCAATTTCTATCTCTGGTTATCATATGCAAGAAGCAGGTGCTACTGCAGAAATTGAATTAGCTTATACATTAGCAGATGGTTTAGAATATATTAAAAAAGGTTTAGAAGCTGGTATGGATATAGATGCTTTTGCTCCAAGACTTTCTTTCTTTTGGGCAATTGGTATGGATCATTTTAGAGAAATTGCCAAAATGCGTGCTGCAAGAATGTTATGGGCTAAGATTGTGAAGCAGTTCAATCCTAAAAACCCAAAATCATTAGTATTAAGAACTCATTGTCAAACCAGTGGATGGTCTTTAACGGAACAAGATCCTTTTAATAATGTAGCCAGAACAACTATAGAAGCTATGGCTGCTGCTTTTGGTGGTACACAGAGTTTACATACCAATGCTTTAGATGAAGCCATTGCTTTACCTACAGATTTTTCTGCTAGAATTGCTAGAAATACTCAAATTTACTTACAGCAAGAAACCCATATTACAAAAACTGTAGACCCTTGGGCAGGTAGTTATCATGTTGAAAAATTAACTGAACAAATTGCAAATAAAGCTTGGGAGCTAATTCAAGAAGTAGAAGATTTAGGTGGAATGACCAAAGCCATAGAAAAAGGAATTCCTAAATTAAGAATTGAAGAAGCAGCTGCTAAAAAACAGGCTAAAATTGACAGTGGACAAGATATAATTGTAGGTGTTAATAAATATCAATTAAAAGAAGAAGATCCATTACATATTTTAGAAGTAGATAATGAAGCCGTTAGAAATTCACAGATAGAAAGATTAACACAACTTAAAGCAAACAGAAATACTAAAGAAGTTGAAAAATCTTTAGTAGCTTTGACTAATGCTGCAAAATCTGGAAAAGAAAATTTATTAGATTTAGCAGTAAAAGCAGCTAGAAATAGAGCAACATTAGGTGAAATATCTGATGCTTTAGAAGCTGTTTTTGGTAGACATAAAGCTGTAACTAAAACCATATCTGGTGTGTATAGTAAAGAAATAAAAGACGATAAACTCTTTAAACAAGCTAGAAAATTAGCAGATAAATTTGCTGAATTGGAAGGTAGACGTCCACGAATTATGATTGCTAAATTAGGTCAAGATGGTCATGATAGAGGTGCAAAGGTTGTGGCTACAGGTTATGCTGATTTAGGCTTTGATGTAGATATTGGTCCTCTTTTTCAAACACCACAAGAAGCAACCAAACAAGCAGTAGAAAATGATGTACATATTTTAGGTATTTCTTCATTAGCTGCAGGTCATAAAACCTTAGTCCCACAAGTAATTTCAGCATTACAAAAATATGGACGTGAAGATATTATGGTCATTGTTGGTGGTGTCATACCAGCACAAGATTATCAATTTTTATTTGATGCTGGGGCTGTAGGAGTTTTTGGCCCAGGAACAAAAATAGCACAAGCTGCTATAGATTTACTTACTATATTAATTGAAAGTGTTTCTGATGAATAATTAGATAAAAGAAAATAAAATCATGAATTCTTTTTCTTTAAACCATATTGCATTATCTGTTAAAGATGTAAATGAGTCAATTTTATTCTATCAAAAAGTCTTTAAATTTAAAGAAATACAAAACACAGCTTCTAATTCTAAAACAAGATGGTTAAGTTTTAGTGATAATAGACAATTACATCTTATACCACGTCCAAATTTTGAAATTAAAGTAAATAAAGCAGTGCACTTTGCTTTATCAACTAAAGACTTTGATGAATTCATAACACATTTAATCAATTTAAAAATCAATTTTTCTGATTGGAAAGATGAACCAAACAAAGTTTTTATTCGTCAAGATGGTATAAAACAAGTTTATTTTCAAGATCCAAATGGATATTGGATTGAAGTCAATAATGACGTTTAAAAAATCATAAAACAAATTCTTTTTATATTTAGTATCTTGTTTATCTAAATCACTAACTAAATATGAAAAGACTATTTACATCTTTAGTATTGCTTTTATTTATTAGCACTACTTTAATAGCACAATCCAAAAAACTTTCTAAAAATAAAAAAGCACTTGTAGCATCTGTTGAAAAACACAAACAGGCATTAATTAAAATTAGTGATGCTATTTGGGCTGCTGCAGAAACTGCTTTTGAAGAAAATAAATCATCAGAAATTCTAGCTTCATATGCTGAGCAACAAGGTTTTACTGTTGAAAGAGGAGTTGCAGATATTCCTACTGCTTTTGTGGCTACTTATGGTTCTGGAAAACCAGTAATTAGTGTTCTAGGTGAATTTGATGCATTACCAGGAATTTCTCAAAAAGCAAAACCAACCAAAGATCCATTAGTACCAAATGGAAATGGTCATGGCTGTGGACACAATTTGTTTGGAGCAGGTAGTTTAGGTGCTGCAATTGCTATAAAAGAGTTAATTGAACAAGGAAAAATTAAAGGAACAGTTAAGTTTTTTGGCACACCAAGTGAAGAAAAATTCTTTGGTAAAATATGGATGGTTAAAGCTGGTCTTTGGAATGATGTAGATGTAAATATTAGTTGGCATCCTGCACCTGTAACAGAATCTGATGTACAAAGTTCTTTGGCTTTGGTCGATTTTAAAGTAGAGTTTTTTGGACAAGCAGCTCATGCAGCAGCAGATCCTTGGAATGGACGTTCTGCATCAGATGCTCTTGAGTTATATGCTGCTGGTATTAACAGCTATAGAGAGCATGTAAAACCCACTGTAAGAATGCATTATCATATTCAAGATGGAGGTCAAGTAGTAAATGTAGTTCCAGATTATTCTAGAATTTGGGTAAGAGTTAGAGATACAAAACGAGAAGGAATGATGCCTGTTTACAAACGTGTTATGAAAATGGCTGAAGGTGCAGCTATTATGGCTGATGTAGATTATAAAGTTTCTTTAATATCTGGTATCTACGAAATTTTAGTAAATAGAGCTGGAGGAGAAATCATGCAAGAAAACTTGGAATTACTAGGTCCAATTTCATATACAGATGATGAAATTACATTTGGCAAAAAAATACAAGAAGCCACTAAAAAACCACAAATTGGTATGGATAGTAAAATTAATCCTTTAAGAGCTACAGAGAAAAATCCTGGTGGAGGAAGTACAGATGTGGGTGATGTAAGTTGGAATGTACCTAACATAAACTTACGAGTTACTGTAGCTCCAAAAGATACACCTTGGCACTCTTGGGCTGTTGTGGCTTGTGGTGGTATGAGTATTGGGCATAAAGGAATGATTTATTCTAGTAAAGCCATGTCTATGACCATGTTAGATTTATTTGAAAATCCAGATTTAGTAAATAAAGTAAAAGCAGAATACAAAGAACGTAAAGGCGATGTAGTTTATAAACCTATTATCCCTGAAGGGCCACCACCAATTCCTAATAAAAATTAAAGCTTAAGATGAAAAAAATAACCTATTATTTTTTAATGACTTTGGGTATACTTAGTGTACTTGTAGGTCTATTTTCTTTATTTAAAGGAGGAGATTTTAACGCTTACTTTTATGCTATTTTTATAGGTATTACTTTAATTGGCACTACCTACTATAATCAAAAACAGAAAAACAAAAAACTATAACTTTAAAATCAAACGCGTTAAACAAAATATTTTATGCGTTAAAAAAAACTTTGTTTGCCATCGATCTTTGTAAGAAAATCAACATATGGCAATTTTAGGAAACATTATAAAAGGAGTAATTGGTATTACAGACACACTTAGTGCAGAACCCAATCATAAAGAAAATCAAGAAAAAGTACTTAAAAAATTATTAGAAACAGCTCAGCAAACTCAGTTTGGTGTACATTATAATTTTATTCGTATTTTAAAAACTGATAACCTTAGCAAGTCTTTTGCAGAAAAGGTTCCTTATTTTGATTATCATCAAATGAATGAAAAATGGTGGCACAAACTTTATAAAGGTGAAACTAATGTTACTTGGCCAAACACTCCTTCTTATTTTGCACTTAGTTCTGGTACTACAGGAAAAAAAAGTAAAAGAATTCCTGTTACCAATGAAATGATAGAAGCCATTAGAAGTTCTGGAATTAAACAAGTTTTATCTTTAAATAATTTTGATTTACCTGCAGATTTTTTTGAAAAAGAAATAATGATGTTAGGTAGTTCTACAGACTTACAAGAAAAAAACAATCATTTTGAAGGCGAAATTAGCGGAATTAGCGCTAGTAATATCCCTTTTTGGTTTAAAGGTTATTATAAACCTGGTGAAGAAATTGCGCAAATTGACGACTGGGATGAAAGAGTTGAGCATATAGCTAAAAATGCAAAAAACTGGGATATTGGTGCTTTAAGTGGTATACCAGCTTGGATAGAATTAATGATGCAAAAAGTAATTGAATATCACAGCTTAAATAATATTCATGAAATATGGCCAAATCTTCAAGTTTATACTTCTGGTGGTGTAGCTTTTGGTCCTTATGAAAAAAGTTTTAAAGCACTTTTAGGAAAACCTGTAACTGTAATAGATACGTATCTAGCCTCAGAAGGATACATTGCAACACAAACAAGACCAAAAACAGAAGCTATGCAACTAAATACTGAAAATGGTATTTACTTTGAATTTGTTCCTATGCATCCAGATTACATTAAAGAAGATGGTTCTCTTAAAAATAATGCACCTTCATTAACATTAAAAGAAGTAGAATTAGATAAAGACTATATTTTAGTCATCAGTACAGTTTCTGGTGCTTGGCGTTATTTAATAGGAGATACTATAAAATTCACTAATATTGAAAAAGCAGAAATAAAAATTACAGGGAGAACTAAGTTCTTTTTAAATACTGTAGGTTCTCAGCTTTCTGTTAATAAAATGGATGATGCTATAAAACATCTAGAAGAAAAATTTTCTACTCAAATTAAAGAATATACCATTTGTGCAAAACGTTTTGAAGATGATGAATTTTACCATTCTTGGTATTTAGGATCAAACTTAGAAGCAGATGAAAAAGAAATTGCAAATGCTTTAGATAAGTTTTTAAAAGATGCGAATAAAAACTATAAAGTTGCAAGAAGTAAAGCTTTACATGGAGTTAAGGTTAAAATTATCCCTGTTGAAAAATTTCACGAATGGAATGATAAAAACAAGAAAAAAGGTGGTCAAGTAAAAATGGCTAGAGTTATGAAAGAAGATAAATTTGCTGAATGGGAAGAGTTTGTAAATTAATATTTACAAACTTTTTTTATACTACATTCTCACTAATTAATTTATCTCTTTTTTCTATTAATTGCATAATTTCTTCTGGTGATAAGTAGTATCTCTTGATTCTTTCTTTGTATTTTTTTGTAATATCTGCATGATTTAAAATAAAATTTTTAGTCTTTAAAATATACTTTTCCATGTTATGCTCAACTGCAAATCTATCTGCAGCTCTTTCTGCTTCAACAATATGATTATCAGAAAATAAGTACTTTAATCCAAACCAAATTAAATTAAGTCTATTTCTGTGCTGATAATCCATAATATGCCCTAATTCATGACCTATCCAACCAATAAAAATATCATCAGGTATATCTAATGTAGAAAAATCTTTACCTGCAATTTTAAAATTCTTACTGATTAAAATTAAAAACTTCCTCTTTTTTTTAGATTTAAAAAAACTATCAAATGTAGGTCTAGCTTGCATTGTAGACTTCTTAATATTTTTCTTTAATTTAAACTCAATATTAATAATATCTAATTGCGGATAATAACTTAATGCTGTTTTTACTCTTTTTTTTATACTAGTGGGTATCTTGTGATGTTTACTCATTTCTTTACATGTTTTTTAACAATTAAATATAGCTTTAAGTCAAAGGTTTTCTGTGCTTTTATGCTTAAATTTGTAACTCTTTTAAAAAGCCTAAATTTTAGATGAAAAATTTTTTTAATTTCCTCTACTCTACACGTTTAATGGCAGTTTTATTTATCTTATTTGCGACAGCAATGGGAGTTGCCACTTTTATAGAAAATGATTTCGGAACACAAACTGCAAAAGCATTAGTTTATAGTTCTTGGTGGTTTGAAGCTATCATGATTTTCTTTGTGATTAATTTTTTCGGTAATATTTTTAGATATCGATTATATAAAAAAGAAAAATGGGCAGTCTTAATGTTTCATTTGGCTTTTTTATTCATCATAATTGGTGCTGGAGTTACTAGATATATTGGTTATGAAGGCATTATGTTGATAGATGAAGGTGAAACTACAAACACATTTTTATCAGAAACCACCTACATAAATGCTATTGTTGATAATGGCAGCATGCAAAAACCTGATATTAATAAACCTATTTTACTATCTGCCTGGGGTGATAATTCTTGGTCTTATCAAGATAGGTTTAACACTAAAGAGGAGCAAAAGGATTTTAAATTTACACTCGTAGATTATATTCCTTGGGCAGAAGAAAAGTTTATAGAAGATGAAAATGGAGATGAATATTTATTTTTAGTAGAATCTTCTAGTGGAAATAGACATGAGCATTACATTAAGTCAGGAGAAATTCAAAATATTCATAATGTCTTAGTAGGCTATAATGCTAATGAAGAAAATGCAACTATTAATATTTTTAAAAGAAATGATAGCTTAAAAATAGCTGCAAAATTTGATGGTAATTATCAAGTTATGGCAACTATGAATAAAGGTACTGTTACTAAAGACAGTGTTCAAGCATTTAATTTAAGAGCCTTATACAATGTAGCTGATTTGCCATTTGTTGTTCCTCAATATCCTCAAAAAGGAAAAATGACGAAAACAAGTGGACCAAAAGATGATAAAAAATTAGATATCGTTGTTTTAGATGTTACATCTGGTGATGAAACAAAAAGAGTTGAATTATTAGGTGGTAAATTTAGTAATGACAATTTAGAAGAGTTTTCTGTAAACGGATTAAACTTTAGAATGTGGTATGGAGCAAAAATTTTAAAAACTCCTTTTTCTATTAAGTTAAATGATTTTCAATTAGAGAAATATCCAGGATCAGAAAGTGCTGCTTCTTATGCTAGTGAAGTTACAGTGATTGCACCAGAAGAAACTTTTGATTTCAGAATTTTTATGAATAATATTCTAAATTATAAAGGCTACAAATTCTTTCAAGCAAGTTATGATTTATCTGGAGGTAAAGAACAAACACATTTATCTGTAAACCACGATTGGTGGGGTACTTTTATTACCTATTTAGGTTATTCGTTATTATATACAGGTATGATTTGTATCTTCTTTGCAAAAAACACACGTTTTGATTCTTTAAAGAATTCACTAAGAAAAATTAGAAAAAAGAAAGCAACACTTTCTATAATTGGTGCTTTATTTTTATCGAGTTTTACTTTTAGTCAACATACCAATCATGTATTGTCTAATCAACAAATAGATTCTATTTTAAAAGCAAATTTAGTTTCTTTAGAACATGCAGAAGAGTTTAATAAATTAGTAATACAAGATGCTGGAGGTAGAATGAAACCAGCACATACTTTTGCATCAGAATTGGTAAGAAAAGTAAGTCAGACTGAGACTTTACATAATATGAAACCAAGTCAGGTTTTATTATCAATTATAGAAAACTCAAGATTATGGTATGAAGTACCTGCAGTTTATTTAGAGAAACAAAACTTAAAAATAAGAGAACAATTAGGTTTAGCTGATACAGTTAAATATGCTAGATTATCTGATTTTTTTACGAATAGAGGAGATTATAAAATTAGAGAACAAGTTACAGAAGCTCAAAAGAAAAAGATTCAAAATAAATTTGAACAAGATTTAATAAAAATCGATAGAAGAGTTGGTTTGTTGTATAGTGCTATTGGAGGTGGAATATTAAAAATTTTTCCAATACCTAATGATGAAAATAACAAATGGGTTTCTCAACCAGAAACATTTAGCACTAAAGGATTTAAAGCATCAGACACTGTTTTTGTTCGTAAATCACTTCCTCTTTATGTTCAATTATTGCAAACAGCAAAAAAGACGAATGATTACTCTAAAGCTAACCAAGTTTTAGAGGGTATTAAAAAATACCAAAAAACATATGGTGCTGAAATATATCCATCAGACAATAAGATAGAATTAGAAATTGCCTACAATAGATACAACATCTTTAAAAAACTAATTCGTTATTATGGCTTAGCAAGTTTACTGTTAATCGTTTTTGTAATTGCACAAATTTTTAGTACCAAAAAATGGATTAGCTATGTAGTAAAAGCATTAATTGGTTTTGTAATTCTGTTATTTTTAATGCATACTGCAGGGTTAATTGCTAGATGGTATATTAGTGGTAATGCACCTTGGAGTAATGCTTACGAATCTATAATTTATGTTGCATTTACAACCATGTTATTTGGTTTTTATCTTGGAAGAAAATCAGCATTAACTATTGCTGCAACTACATTTGTAACTTCAATAATTTTATTTGTAGCTGGTATGAATTGGTTAGATCCAGAGATTGCCAACTTACAACCAGTATTAAATTCTTGGTGGTTATTAGTTCATGTTTCAATTATTGTAGCAAGTTATGGACCATTAACATTAGGTATGATTTTAGGAATATTTGCACTCTTTTTAATGTTGTTTACTACCAAAAACAACAAAAAGAAGATGGATGTAAATATCAAAGAAATTACCATTATTAATGAAATGGCTGTAACTGTTGGTGTTGTAATGCTTACTATTGGAAACTTTTTAGGAGGTATGTGGGCTAACGAAAGTTGGGGTCGTTATTGGGGTTGGGATCCAAAAGAAACTTGGGCCTTAATTTCTATTATGATTTATGCTTTTGTTTTGCATATGCGTTTAATACCAGGATTAAGAGGAAGATATACCTTTAACCTATGGACAGTAATTGCTTACGCATCAATAATGATGACTTATTTTGGTGTTAATTTCTATTTATCTGGCTTACATTCTTATGCAAGTGGAGATAGAGTAATTACACCAACTTTTATATACTATTCTGTTGGTTTTGTTATTGTTTTAGGAATTTTATCTTGGTTTAAATACAAAAAACATTATAGCAAGTAGACTTCTCTATTTAAGAGAAAAATGTATTTTTGCTCACTTAAAAATCAAACAAAATGTTTAATAAAAATATAAAATTAATTATAGCAGGTTTAATTACAGTTTGGGCTGTATACGAATTTAGCCAAGTCAATATTATGAATGGTATTACTATTCTTTTATTAGCGGGTTTATTTGTATTGCTTTATTTTAAAAACGAATTTATTTTACTAGCCTTTTTACAATTAAGAAAGCAAAACTTTGATGGGGCTAGAAAATGGTTAGGTTATATAAAAAATCCTGAAGCTGCTTTAACCACAAAACAACAAGGATATTACAACTATTTGCATGGCATTATGTTAAGTCAAACTAATATTACACAAGCTGAAAAGTATTTAAGAAAAGCTGTAAAATTAGGTTTAGCTATGGATCATGATTTAGCGATGGCAAAATTACAATTAGCAGGAATAGCCATGACTAAAAGACGTAAACGCGAAGCAACTAATTTAATGGCAGAAGCTAAAAAGTTAGACAAACATGGCATGCTTAAAGAGCAAATGCAAATGATGAAACAACAGATGAAGAAAATCTAAATACTTATAAAATAAAAAAGACTGCAAATACAGTCTTTTTTATTTTATAATCTTTTTTATTTCAATCTAGATAATGTTAAATCTTGATTGTATTGTATGATAAACACCCCTTTGTTTTCTGGAACTCTATCACTATTTCTATAATCAAATTTTGTTTCTACTCTTTTAGAAAATCCTTCAGAAAAAGTATCTTCTAGTTTTTTACCAGAAGCTAATCGCATTAAAATATCATAAGTAATATCAAAACCTTTTGTTGCATAATAAGAAGGTAAAGCTTTATTCTTTTTAAGATATTGACCATTAAAACTTATAGCTTCAAAAGAAGAAGTATCAGAGAATTCATCACTTACATAAGTAAATCCAATTTTTGCTAATTTGTTATTATCTATCTTTTCAAAGACGTTGCTTTTGTCAGTGGCAAAAACCTTTACAGTTGTTTCTTCAGGTAAACTTATTAAACTGTTTATAGCATCTGAAACTAACAATTGATCATTAGAAGTTAATATTACCCAGTTTTTAGTGTTAGGTTGTAATAAATTAATAATTCTACTTTTCTCAATATAGCCATCTTGAGGTGTAATGATATTAATTAATGCATTAGTACTAAATTGTAATGATGCTTGCATTGTGTTGCTGGCTTGTAAATTTTCGAAACTATTGTCACTAACAATAACAATGTTTCCATCAACCATATTTTCTTTAATATAAGTTGTTAAAACATCTCTAAACATCTTTTTATCTGGAGATGTTTTAATAATATTTCGATTAGCAAAAGAAGATTGATTTTTAGAATACACAGGAAAAACAATAGGCACATTTACACTTGAGGCTACTGTTTGAGCTTCATCTGAATAAAAAGGACCAATGACAACATCATTATCATTAAGGTCGTTATCATAAATGATATCTCCCAAATTATTAGCCCCTCTTTCTCCAGTGTCAAAAACACTTAGATCTATATTTACACCTTTATTTCTTAAAGAGTCTACTGCTAATTCAGCTCCTAAATAGAAATCTGTAGCTATATTTAACAATGCTGCATCTTTAGCAAAAATTTGTTTTAATGTAAGTGTATCTACTTGATATTTATATGTTTTTAAAGGTAATAATAAGGCTACTTTTAAATCTTTATTAAAATCAATATAATCTTCATATTCATCTTCATCAATGATCTCTGGAATTATCTCTTTAATTTTTAAAACCATGCCTAGCTTTAAACCTTCTTTTAACTCAGGGTTTAAAACAAGTAATTCTTGTCTATTTACCCCAAATCTTTTTTCAATATTGTAAAAGGTATCTCCCTTTTTAATCTCATAAACCTCGAAGTTTTTAAATACATTTTCTACAACTGTACTATCTTTATCTATAATTACTTTATTAGAAATTGTATCTAATTTTTCTTCAATAACTTCTTTCTTTGTTGGCTTTTTTAAATTATTTAGTTTTTGTTCTGGGACAACTAGAAAAGTATTTGGTTTTGGTTCACCAACAACATCAGGATTTAAACGAAGCAATTTTTCTGTTTTCATATTTAACTTCTGAGCAATTTGGCTCATAGTTTCTCCTTTTTTAACTTTATACTGTATGTACCTTTTTTGCTGTCCGCAAGAAACTGTGAAAGTTAAAATACACAGAAAAATAAAAAACTTTAAATGCTTCATATATTTTATTCCCATTCTATAGTTGCAGGTGGTTTAGAGCTAATATCATATACAACTCTATTTACACCTTTTACTTGATTTATTATTTTGTTAGACGTTTTTTGTAAAAACTTATAAGGTAAATCTACCCAATCTGCAGTCATACCATCTGTACTTTCTACAGCTCTTAAAGCTACTACTTTTTCATAGGTTCTTTCATCACCCATTACTCCAACAGAGTTTACAGGCAACAACATAGCTCCTGCTTGCCAAACGCTATCATACAATCCATCTTCTTTTAATCCGTTTATAAAGATAGCATCTACTTCTTGTAAAATACGCACTTTTTCAGCGGTAATATCTCCAAGAATTCTGATTCCTAATCCAGGACCAGGAAATGGATGACGACCTAAAAGTGCAGCATCTATACCTAATGAAGCTCCTACTCTTCTTACCTCATCTTTAAATATCATTCGTAAAGGCTCTACAATTTTAAGTTTCATAAAATCTGGTAAACCTCCTACATTATGATGACTTTTTATGGTTGCTGATGGACCTCCATTTACAGACACAGACTCAATAACATCTGGATAAATAGTACCTTGAGCTAACCACTTCACATCTTTTATTTTATGTGCTTCATCGTCAAAAACATCAATAAAGGTATTTCCAATTGCCTTACGTTTTCCTTCAGGATCTATTATTCCTTCTAATTTTTTTAAGAATCGTTCTGATGCATCTACTCCTTTAACGTTTAAACCCATACCTTCGTATTGATTTAATACATTTTTGAACTCATTTTTTCTTAACAAACCATTATTTACAAAAATACAATAGAGGTTTTTACCTATTGCTTTGTGTAATAAAACAGCTGCCACAGTTGAATCTACTCCCCCAGAAAGCCCTAAAACAACTTTATCATTACCTACTTTTTCTTTAATAGCATCAACTGTACTTTCTACAAATGAATCTGGTGTCCAAGTTTGTGCTACTTCTGCAATATCTACCAAAAAGTTTGCCAATAATTGTTTACCATCTTTAGAATGGTATACTTCTGGGTGAAACTGAATTCCGAAAGTTTGTTCTCCTTCAATTTTATAAGCTGCGTTTTCAACATCAGCAGTACTAGCTAATAAAATTCCGTTTTCTGGCAATTGCTTAATTGTATCTGAATGACTCATCCAAACTTGGCTACCTTCAGAAATATTTTTAAAGAATTCTTCACCTGTCTTAATAAAAGACAAGTTAGCTCTACCATATTCTCTAGTGTTCGATTCTGCTACTTTACCTCCAGAAAAGTGTGCTAAATACTGAGCTCCATAACAAACTGCTAAAACAGGTTTTTTACCTCTAATTTCAGATAAATCTGGATGTAAAACTTGCTCACCTCTTACAGAGTTTGGGCTACCAGATAAAATAACAGCCTTAAAGCTATCTAAATTGTCTGGCATATGGTTAAAAGGATGAATTTCGCAGTAAATATTTAGTTCTCTTACTCTTCTTGCAATTAATTGCGTGTATTGAGAACCAAAGTCTAATATAAGTACATTGTGTTGTTGCATGCGCAAAAATAATATTTTGATATGATTTTTACGATATAAGGCTAGGAATTTTTAGAACAAATTAGAATTCGTAAAAAATCTTGAGAATTTAGGTATGATAGATCAGTAAGTGTTTTCTAATATTTATATACAATAGCATTTATATTCATACCTGCACCCACTGAAGCTAAAATAATTACATCTCCTTTGCGTACTTCTTGATCTTTTATTTTACCTTTTAAAACTAAGTCTAACAAAGTAGGCACTGTTGCTACAGAACTATTACCTAATTTATGAATACTCATAGGCATAACTCCTTCAGGAATAGGTTTTTTATACAATCTATAAAAACGTTTAATGATGGCTTCATCCATTTTTTCATTGGCTTGATGAATAAATACTTTTTTTACATCATCTATATTCACGCCACTTTTATCTAATGCCATTTTCATTGCTTTTGGCACATTTGTGATGGCAAACTCATAAATTTTTCGCCCAAACATTTTTATATAACGAATGTTTTGATCTTCACTTTTATTATATGAACCTCCATAATGTAAAAAATAGGCTTCATCTTTTGCAAAAGTCTGAGAAGCATGACTTAAAATACCTGAATCTTGGTCTTCAGTTTTTTCAACAATACAAGCTCCTGCACCATCACTATAAATCATAGAATCTCTATCAAACTTATCTACCACTCTAGATAATGTCTCTGCACCAATTACCAGACATTTTTTTGCAATACCAGCTTTAATAAAAGCTTGTGCTTGTATAACTCCTTCTACCCAACCAGGACAACCAAATAAAACATCATAAGCCACACAGTTAGGATTTTCTATACCCAATTTATACTTAACTCTTGTAGCTAAACTTGGTAAAGTATCTCCTTGTATAGCTCCTTGCTTTAGGTCTCCAAAATTATGAGCAAAAATGATGTAGTCTAATTCTTCTTTATTAATTTTTGCGTCTTCAATGGCTTTTTCTGAAGAAAAAAATGCTAAGTCTGAAGTTTTGTATTTGTCAACAGCATAACGTCTTTCTTCAATACCTGTTATGGCTTTAAATTTTTCTATAATTTCTTCATTAGGTGAAGCAAAATCTGAACCATCATTATTTAAAAAACGATCTTCTAAAAAATCTGTGTTCTCTTTTTTTAGTGAAGGAATAAAAGTACCTGTACCTGTTATTTTAGATGAAATCATTGAAGCAAAAGTTTAGACCTCAAAGTTATACATCGTTAACCTTTTTTTTAGTGATTATAAAAAAAGCACCCGAAACTCAATCTAACGAAATCGATTTCATTAAAATGTAAAAAATCTCCTAAAGACTATATATACTTAAGCCTACTAAAATTTGACTAAACGTATTATGGATAAAAAAATACGATACCCAACCAAAAAATGAGGCTACTTAAAGACTGGAGCCATCAAAAGAAAAAGGCAACAAATCCACTAAAGAGTTTGTTTTAACAATTTCGCCTACTTCACCCATAAAAAGTATTGGGAATGATTGATTTTGTTTCACTTCATATTCAAGTAAAGATTGTCTACAAGCTCCACAAGGTCCTACAGGTTTGTCTACTTTTTTTAGTTTTGAACTTGCTGTAATAGCTATTTTTTTAATTTTAATATCAGGATACTCACTTCCTGCTTTCCAAATAGCTACTCTTTCTGCACACATGCCTGAAGGATAGGCTGCATTTTCTTGATTACTCCCTAAAATAACTTTATCATTTTCTAACAAAATAGCTGCACCTACTGTAAATTTTGAATAGGGTGCATAAGATGAATTTTTAGCTTTTATAGCTGCATCCATCAACATTTTATCTTCAGAAGCAAGTTCTGAAATATCATCAAATAAGGTTATTGTAGTTGAAATGTTTACGTTTCTCATAACTAAAGGTGTCAAAAAAAGCAGTCTTTTATGACTGCTTTTTGATAGTATAAAGTTAATTAAATTTTTTACATTTTAATAATTGTCATAAATCTCTCCTAAATCAAAAGAAAGTGAAAAACGTAAAGAGTTTTCTAATGGATTATTAACATCAGATGAATTTATTAAATACGATAAATCTATATTTAAAGCATTGGTTTTAAAACCTCCACCTAGTGTAAAATATTGTCTATTTCCTTTATCTTGACTTTCATGAAAATAGCCTAATCTAACTGCAAAAGCATTGTTGTATAAATATTCTGCACCTAAAGCATAGGTAAATTCTTGTAATTCTTCAGAAAAACCACCTGGAGCATCTCCAAATGATTGAAAAATACCTTGAACCCAACCTACATTATCATCTTTACCTTCTACAACATCACCATTTGAGTCTCTAACAGGTGGAGTTGGTACCAATAATTTAGTGAATTCAACATTTGTTGAGATAATATTATAATCATCAAGTATAAAATCGAAACCACCTCCAAACTTTAAGTTTGTTGGAATAAAGTCTTCTTGACCTGGCGTATATGAAACTTTTGGACCAATATTGGTTATATTAAAACCAAGTCTGTAGCGTCCATTAAAACTTCCATAATTTTCTTCGAATGATTGGAAATATCCAGAAACATCTACTGCAAAAGAATTTACTGGTTGTAATGTATTACCTGCAGTTCCATTAAAAGCTAAGTTAGATCTTATGTATTTTAAACCTACACCCATAGAAAAAGTTTCGCTTAATTTTAAAGCATAAGAACCTGTTACTACAAATTCATTTGGGTTTATACTTCCATTTGGGTTACCAGAATTATCTGTTAAATCAATCTGACCAAGAGAAAAATACCTAAACTCAGCACCCCAAGCCGCATTTTCACTAAATCTATTGATGTAAGATCCACTACCAATAAAAATATCATCAGTTAAATTACGTAACCAAGGTGAATATGTAATTCCTGTTTTTATTTGACGATCATTAAATGTCATTTTAGCTGGGTTATGAAAAATAGACCAAGCATCTGCAGATGTAGCTACACCCATATCACCCATACCACCTGCTCTAGCATCTGGCACAATTAATAAAAAAGGAGTTGCAGTTGTAATTCCCCCAGTTTGTGTTGTATTTGTTTGTGCGTTTACTTTTAAACTAACTAATGCACAAAGTGCTATACAAATTCCAATTTTTTTCATTTTCTATTTTTAACGTTGGTTATTGATTTGATTATTGAAGAATTACTAATTTCTCGTATTTCTCTGAAACCAAATTACTAGTTGTTGATTTTACTTTTAATTTATAGACGTAAACGCCTTTTCCTATTTTGTTACCAAAATCGTCTAAACCATTCCAAACTATTTCTCTTGACAAATTACCTGTGGTTTGAATATTTTGATTGATTGTTTTTACCAATTTACCTGAAACTGTAAAAATCTGTACTTGAACTTCTAGGGGCTCGTTAGGTTTATTGTGATTAAACCAAAATTCTGTGTAATTTACAAAAGGATTTGGATAATTCAACACATTTTCTAAATTTAAAATAGTGTCGCTAACAACCACAAAGTTCAACGTAGTTTCTGATGAATTATTGTATGTGTCCCAAGCTTTAAGCGTTAATGTATGTGGACCCACTTCTAAATCTTGAAACTTATAGACTACTTTACCTTTCGTAAAGTCATTTAATTCTGTTTGATAAAAATCATTTAAAACAATAGGATTTGATGTATCTCCATCTAAAATTGCAATGATATCATGATCTACAGCTGTAATAGAAGTATTAATTCCGCTTGCATCTGAAAACGTAGCAATTAAATTAGGAGAAGCGTTTGTATTGCCACCATCAATAAAAGATTCATCATTCATAAACAAACCAATTTCTGGACCAATATTGTCTTCAGGTGCATTTTGGTTGATTCCACCTACAGTTATATCAAAATTGGCACCTGCTTTATCAATTTCTCCATTTTCAGCATAGAAACTTATTTTACCTTTTCCATAAGCAATTTTGATATCTTTTGGTACAATAAAATCAAAACTAAAAGCGCCATTTTCTATAGTAGACTTTCCTCTAAACAGTTTGCTGTCTTGGGTATCAAAAGTCATGACAACACCAAAACCATCATTGTCTAGTGTTTGTTTATCAATCGTTTTATCAAAAATTGTGGTAGATAAAGTACCATTAAAATTTGGTAATATATTATTTGAATTATCTGTTACAACACCTTCAAACTTAATTTTTGATAGTGCTTTTATGGTGTCTAAAGATTGAGTAATATCTTTATCATTCATTTTTGTGATGCGTACATTAGGCTCAGGAATAGCTAATTTCATAGCTGGATCTCCAAAATAATAAATAAAGAATTTTTGTGAGCTTGAAAATTGATTTTTAGCTACAGCTAAAGCTTCTGCAATGGTATAGTCTTCGTTATTAAACCCAAATAAAACTCGAATTAACTGCTCATTAAAACGCTGACCTGTAGATATAAAAACTTCTCTTGTAGTAGTTATCATACTTGCAGAGCCTCCATTTTTGTTTTTAAAATTTAGTTCGCCAGCAGTGATTCTATTTGGATTATCAAACCTAGAAAAATCACAAGTTACTGTAATTAAAAGTGGTAGTGTATTTGCATTATTAAAACCTTGAATTTGTTCTTTATCTAAAAAACGTTCTGAAGCAAAACCATCTTCTCCTCCATGACCAAAATAATCGAATACTAAAGTCCCTTTTTCAACAGCATTTGTAATCGCTTTATTTACTTCTGGATAACGTTCTCCACCAGCAGAATTTTCTTGAACAAAAGCATCAGCATATATTTTATTGATATTAAAAATAGGCTTATTCGCTTTTATTTCATCAGCTATTGACTCTACACCTTGTTCAATAACTTCTTCACCTGCAACATCTATATCATCAGCCAAAAGTGTTATGGTATTTCTCCAATCTCCAATGGCTTCTTTACTATAATAAGATAGTATTTTATCAATAACATCTGTAGCCTCAGAGACTGTTGACACAGGAATTCTACTTGAAACTACATCTATGGTATGAGAAGTACTCATAATTCCTTCATCAGCATCTAACATCACAAAAAAATCATCTGTCACATAAGAACTTGCCAAATTAAAACTAATAGTAGATAATTTTACGGGTACTATATTATTATTAGCTTCTATTCGATCTTTATAATCGTAAGATGCATCTCCAAAAAAACAAACGTATTGTAATTTTTTATCAGGTGAGGTATTAGAATCATAGATGTATTTTATGAAATCTCTTACCCCTGTAATGTCTTTTGAACCCGATGAAAACTCATTATAAATTTCATCTATCAACACTACTTTAGTCGTTAAATTTGAATTATTTTGATGATAATCTGCTAATCTTTGTGCTTGGTTAGATAGTTCTTCGTTTGTTATAATGATGTAATTAATATCTTGTAA
>Ga0209652_1000233_pt1 | contig 47599 bp, 42 predicted proteins | sample SaaInl74LU_5_DNA_FD_184641 | JGI IMG/M metagenome (GOLD analysis project Ga0209652, IMG submission 184641) | Marine microbial communities from expanding oxygen minimum zones in the Saanich Inlet - ESP_74LU_5_DNA (SPAdes) (version 2) | ecosystem: Environmental > Aquatic > Marine > Intertidal zone...
TAAGCTTTTTGATAAGTATCTGTCATGGCTACCTTTTGCACATTTTTTTGTCCAAAAGTTTGTAGAAAAAGCATCAAAAAAAAACAAGTTGCAAAAGATTTCATCAATTTAAATTTTTAAATTTCACTTTAAATATACAAGAGATTTTCAAGCATTAATTAACGTAAATCGTTATTTAACAATTAATTATGACATAAACCCTTACTTTAAAAGTAAGGGTTTTCTAATACAAAGTATTCTTAGAAAGTTTAATACTCATTCATTAGAATTACTTTTAAATTTGGATAGTTTTCTTTAAGTTCTTTTTCTAAACCTATTACATGTGCAGCACCTATCATCACAATATTTTTTGTTTTTTTAGTAGCTAAAATTTGTTCTGCTATATTTTTAGCAATTCGCATATTTCGTTGATTAAAATAGTCTCTACCTTCTACACAACCTTTTGTATCTTTTACAACATAAGAAAATGAAGCCATATCATGTAATTGCTGTAAAGATTTTCTTTTATTAGTATGCTTACCTAATTTTCTAAAAATTGCAGGTAAAATGGCACTATTATAATTGATTTTATTTAATTTTTGATTAGCAGCATTGTTTCCATTGTTAACACCTTCTTTTACACACTTTCTCCAAGCTTCATGATATTCACCATTTGTTTGTTGGTCATCAACGTTTAAAACCTTCATGTTCTTATACAATGCTAATTTGTAGGTTAAATCTCCATCTTCATGTCTTGTAGGTTTATTTGCGCCTTTAATTCCGTATTTCTTTAAATACGTTAATAGTTCGTAGTTTCCATTATCTCTTAAATATAAATACGATTTTATCAAATAATCTATTTCTATTGGTGATAAATTAGCATACTTTTTTGCTGCTAAAACTTTAAAAGTTATTTCATTAAAATCGAATACTTTTTTAATGGAATCAGATTTCGCATAAAATTTTTGATATCCTTTAGACCAACCTTTTTTTAAATACTCCCAAGAAATTGTATCATTTGGCATAGGCGACTCAACAAATATATTTTCTGGATTGTATTTTTTTGCAAATCGTAACATCGGTTTATAACTATGTTTTACAATTTTAGGTACTGTATGCATTGTGCCTATAATTACTATTTCTTGTTGTGTTTTTTGTGCAGATAACGTAAAAAATGTTGCTAATAAAATTATTAATAAAGTGATTTTAGTTTTCATAATTCTAAATTTTGTGATTAAACTTTCTGAGACAAAACTAGAAATGAAAAGCTAATAAACTTAATTATAATAAGGGTTTGGGGCGAAATACAATTATTCTGTGGTAGAATTTAAAACTGTTTTAGCCTCATTTTTATAAGTGTTAGATATTGGGACTAAAATAGAACTAGATAATTCTGCAAACAGTTTACCTTTTTCGGTTTTCCATTGATTAAAGTGATAAGGATTGATAATAAAAGAACGATGTGTTCTTAACAATTTTGGAAAATCATCAGCTATTTTAGAAAGTTTATTTCGTATTAAAGTTTTCTTTACATCATTCCCAGAAATGTAAAATACTTCTATATAATTATCTGAAGATTGAATACAAATTAAATCATTTAATAAAATTCGTAAACCTTCATAATTACCTTCTCCTTTAATCTCTATTTTTTGATCTTTATTTTTTTATTCTTGTATTTTCCAAAAGCAAAACGTCCAAAAATAACAATAGGCAAAATAGTAAGTAATGCTGGAAAAATTACAGATGTTAAATGATACCAAAGTGTATAAGGATATGGTTCACCTGGTACAATAACATAAAGATAGAAAAGTCTAGCTGCAACAATACTTACAATAATAAATATGAAGAAAAACAATAGTTCTGTTTTTACAAACCAGTGTTGCTCATTTTTTTGGTATAAATAATTTTGAATGGGTAAAAAAAGTAAATAACAAAAAGCACCTAATAAGCCATATAAAGGCATGTAAATTAATTTTTCTGTATCTCCAAATTCATTTACATCTAAAGGCTCAGTAAAATATAGAAAAATAAAAATCCATAATGCTAAACCTAAAGCAATAATAATATGATGCTTAATAGACGAATCAAAAGGATATTTATGCTGTAACATATTTACGATTAATTTTCTTCTACATTTGGTAATTGATAACTTTTATAAGCACCAAAAACGCCAAATAAAGAAAGTAGTAAAAGTACAGCTTCTACAGAAAAAATTGAAGCCAAAGCACTTAATCCTCCTGTAATTATAAGGATAAGCCCAATAATTGTATTGCTTATTGCAACAAAATCTGTTCGTTTATTACCTTCTGCCATATCAACAATGTAGGTTTTTCTACCTAATCTAACTCCACTATGTGCAATACCTAAAATAAAAAATGCCACAGGATAAATCCAATACAAACTAGAAATCTCTTTAAAAATTACCAAAACAACCACCATTAGTATCCCTAAAAAAGAAGCCACTAGTGAGGCTATAGACATTACATTTTTACTTGATTTATCTGCCATTTTACCCCAAATTGGAGCACTAATAACAGAGGCAATACCATTTACCAGAATAAATAAACCTAATAAATACGCATCTTTACCAATATTTCTTTGTGCTAATAACACATAAAAAGGTGCTGATAAAGAAGAGCATAACAATAAAGATCTAGCTATAATAAAATTTCTAAAATGTTTATTACTTTTTAAAAGGGTTAATTTATGAAATGAATTTTTTAATGAAATTCTAGTTTTCTCTACTTCACTTTTTGGTTCTTTGATGCTTGAATAAAAAAGAGCTGCCAACAACCACATAGAACTTGCAAAAATTAAAAGTAAACTATAAAAAAGAATGGTGGTGTCTTCTTTAGATTTATAAATTAAAAATAGCCCAGCAATTAAGACTAAAACTCCAGAGACAGAAGAAGTATATCCTTTTAATTTTCCTCTACTTTGTTTAGGAATCACTTTACCCAAAACATCTTTAGAACTTAAAGAACATAAGCTTCTAGATAAACTAAATATTATTAAGAAAAATACAATAATAAAACCACCTAAAACACCTTCAAAATTATAAGCAGTTAAACCCATAGCAAAAATAGCAACACATTGTAGTAGTGCTCCAAAAATGTAAATTCTTTTTCTTTTTTCTTTTGTTTTTACATAGTTCCCCAAAACAATTTGAGGTAACATAGAACCAGATTCTCTAATTGGCACGATTAAACTAATTAAATAAACTGGGGCATTCATAATTGTCATTACCCAAGTTAAAACAGTTTTAGGGTTACTTAATGTGTCCCCTAATTTTGTAAAAGTGCTACTTAATAAAAGTAAAAAATAATTCTTAGGTAAGTCGTCTTTAATTTCATCTTCATTGTCATGTAACCACTTGTATAATTTATTAAAGAAAGTACTTTTCATATTTATAAAAATACAATTTTAATCTATATTTTAATTAAGCTAACCATAGTTTAAATCTTATTTTATATCAGTATTTTTGATACTTATTTTAACATATGAAACTAACCAAGAAAGAAATTCTTATAGGTGTCGCATTTTTAGCCATTTATGTAGTTTGGGGTTCTACTTATTTATTTAATAAAATAGCTGTAACTCAGTTGTCTCCTTTTTATTTAGCTTCTATTCGTTTTTTTGTAGCAGGTGTTTTAATGTTTGTATTGGCTTATATCTTAAAACAACCTTTAAAAATTTCAAGAAAACAACTCATAAATTCTATAATAGCTAGTTTCTTTTTTTTAATATATGGTAATGGCGTTTTTGTTTGGGCTTTAAAATATGTAGATAGTGGTTTTGGTGCGCTAGTAGCTTCTACACAACCCTTGTTTGTTTTGCTATTATTAAGATTAATAGATAGAAAACCATTTCAAAAAAAATCGATAGTAGGTGTGGTTTTAGGGATTTCTGGAATGTATTTACTAATTTCCCAGAAAGAACTAATAACATCAGAAGATATGTTATTAGGTATTTTTATGATGCTTTCTTGTGTGCTGAGTTGGAGTTATGGAAGTGTATTTGTTGCTAAAGCTGACTTACCAAAAAGCTTTATGGTAACTACAGGATACCAAATGTTGGTAGCTGGTTTTGTTTTACTAGGCATGAGTTTAAGTTTTCATGAAACATGGTTGCCTTTAACAGATTGGAGTAGAGAAGTAATGTTTTCAATTCTATTTCTAATTGTTTTTGGAGGTATTGTAGCCTTTACTGCATTTAATTTTTTACTAAAGAATGTATCACCAGAAAAAGTATCAACTTCTGCATATGTAAACCCAGTGATTGCATTGTTTTTAGGTTGGATGTTTTTAAATGAAAAATTATCTACTCAATCAATTATTGCCTCATTAGTACTATTAACAGGTGTGTATTTTATAACGTCTAGAAAAAGAAAATGAACCCTTTTATTTTTTATAGTAGTTACAACAATAAATTATAATAGCAATCTATGCCTTTTGGGAGACCTAATTTTAAAGATATTTTAAACGGAATCGATTATATATTAAAAGAAAATTATCCTGCAAGAGGAGAATTGTAACATCATTTGTAGTTAATTTATATCAAGATAAAGTAATTATTAAAAAAAATAATATATGTTTGTTTTGAACAAATTAGTATTAATTAAACTTTCTACCCCTATGAAAACAACAAATCTTAATGATTTGGAACAGTCCGTTTTAAACGCTATACAAAAAGAACACCTAACTAGTTACGAAATTTTACAAAGAGTTGAAGATGTTTCTATGCTTTTATCTTTGTATAATATTTTAGACAAACTAAGTAATAAAGGTATTTTAAAATCTTATGTAAAACAAGACACTAAGTATCATTATGTAGCTTAATAAAGGCAACAAAACATTTTAAAAACGCTGTTTAAATCATGAAAAAAATGATAAAACAGCGTTTTTTTCGTTTATCTTCAAATTATTACCATTCATATTAAAAGACTTTCCATTTATCTAATATTTTACAAACAAGCGTAGTTTAGTAGTAATTTTACAGTGTAATTAAAAAATCATTGTCATGAATAATCAAAATTTTACACCAGAACAGTTGTCAGTTTTAAACGAAATTAAAAATCAACCGTTAACAAGTTTTGAAATTCTAAGACGTGTTGAAAATTTATCTATGATTTTATCCTTATATAATATAATGGATGAATTAAATGATAAAGGTGTAGTTAAAAGCTACATGAATAATGATGTTAAATATCATATTGCTTGTTAAAAAATACCCTAAAAATAAATACAGACCCCTATAATACTATCAAACACCCCTAAGTCCCTAGAAAAAGTTTACAATGTAAATTTGGTTTGATTATTAAAACTCTAAAAAAGCTCAGCCCTAAATGAACTTTCTTAGAGTTTTTTTATGTTTATTAAGTAGCCAATTATATATATTTTGATTTTTAAAAATTAAAATCGTATTTTTAAAATATGCTAGTAAAGCAAAATAGACTAATTATTATATTATTTTCTATTGCTTTTCTTTGTTTATATAGCTGTAAAAATTCTGATAAAACAGCTTTAAAAACAAAAGAGGCCTATAATGCTATTGTTGCTAATTCTTCTCCAAGAGACTTACCAGAAATTAAAGAAGAAGGAGTTTTAAGAGCTTTGGTAGTTTATAGTAGTACCAGTTATTTTTTATACAAAGGGCAACCCATGGGTTTTGAGTATGAAATGTTACAAAGACTGGCTAAAGACCTAAACTTAAAGTTAGAAATAATAGTTTCAGACGATTTAGATTCACAATTCGAAGTATTAAATAGTGGAGAGGTAGATATTATTGCACATGGTATGACCATTACAAATCAAAGAAAGTGGGAAGTAGACTTTACAGATTATTTGTATTTAACAAAGCAGGTTTTAGTTCAAAAAAAACCAGATAATTTTAGAAAATTATCTTGGAGTACCTTACAAAAGCATTTAATAGACGATCCATTAGACTTAATTGGTGATACTGTTTCTATCAGAAAAAACTCATCATATTATGAACGAATTGTTAGTTTATCTAACGAAATGGGAGGTGAAATACATATTAATTATTTAGATAGTAAGCTTTCTACTGGCGAAATAATAGATATGGTTGCAGAGGGTAAAATAAAATACACTATTGCAGACGAAAATTTAGCTAGAATTAATGCTGCTAGTAATCCTATTTTAAAAGTAGATGTACCTATTTCTTTTTCTCAAAGAATTGCGTGGGTTACTCGTAAAAAATCTGTAAAATTTAAAGAAGAAGTAAATAAATGGATTCGTAAACAGCGTAAAAAAACAAGCTACTTTGTTATTTACAATAAGTATTTTAAAAATAAACGTTTTTATAGAAGAAGAGTAAAAAGTGATTATTACAGCTTAAATAACAATCAAATTAGCCAATATGATGATTTAATTAAGCGTTTTACTAAAAAACTAGGTTGGGATTGGCGTTTATTAGCTGCACAAGTATATCAAGAGTCTAAATTTGATCCATCAGCAGAATCTTGGGCAGGTGCAAGAGGCTTAATGCAAGTTATGCCAGCAACCGCAAAAGAATTAGGTATTAAAGATGTTTCTGATCCTATAGAAAGTTTACGAGGAGGCACTACTTATTTAAATATTTTGTACAATAGATTTGAAGATATAGAAGATGATGAAACGCGAATTAAATTTACATTAGCTTCTTTTAACTGTGGCTATGAACATGTTAGAGATGCTCAACGTCTAGCTGATTTTAATAATTTAGATCCTATAGTTTGGGAAAATAATGTAGCAGAGATGCTTCTAGAATTGCGTTTTCCTAAAAACTATAATAAAGATTTTATTAAATATGGGTATGTTAGAGGAACAGAACCTGTAAACTACGTAAGACAAATCTTTGAACGTTACCATCAATACAAGCAATTTATTACTGATGAAGAAGAAGATAAACTAGAATTTACTTCAAAATAGGTGCTAATACTTCCCAAACGCTTTTTGCTAATATTTTATGTCCTTTTGCAGTTGGATGTATACCATCTGACTGATTTAAACTTGGTATACCACCAACATTTTCTAACAAAAACGGAATTAAAGCAACTTGATTTTTTTGTGCTAAAGCAGGAAAAATATTTTTAAACTCATTAGTATAGTCTTGACCAAAATTAGGAGGAATTTGCATGCCTGCCAATACAATCTTAGTGGAAGGGTATTTCGTTTTTACAGCATCTATAATGTATTGTAAATTCATTTTTGTTTCAGTTAAAGGGACACCTCTTAAACCATCATTTGCGCCTAATTCTAAAATAAAAACACTTGGTTTTTGATTTAAAACCCAATCAATTCTATTTTTACCTCCAGCAGTAGTTTCTCCACTTATACCAGAGTTTATTACAGTATATCCTAATTGTAAACTATCTATTTTTTTTTGTAATAATCCAGGGTAGGCATCTTCTACATCTTCTAATCCATAGCCAGCAGTTAAACTATCACCAAAAACAACAATACGTTTCTTATTGGTAGTATTTTCTGTTTTAGTAGATACTACATTTGTAGTAACCTCTTTTTTAGAAGTTGTTTTTTTGGCATCTGCCTTACACGAAACTAGTAGTATAATTAAAGAAAAATAACAGAATTTTAAGAAAATTGAATGCGATATTATGTGTGTATTCTTCATCAAATGATTATTTTTCAATATTATTTAAAATGCCACTTTTTGTGTGCTTTTTTCAAGCTAAAAGTATCTGTAAGTTTAATATAATTAAGGTACTTACTAACTAAAAATAGTTTCATGTCAAAGATATTAAAGATTAATGATTTAGAGAAAACTTATACAAGTGGTTCTAAACAATTAACAGTAATTAGTAATATTTCATTTGAAGTAGAGAAGGGGAGTATCTTTTCTATTGTTGGACCTTCAGGTAGTGGTAAAACCACACTGCTAGGTTTATGTGCTGGTCTAGATTATCCTACTTCAGGTACAATAGAATTATGTGGTACTGCTTTACAAAATTTAAACGAAGATGAAAGAGCAGCATTACGTAACAAAGAAGTGGGTTTTATTTTTCAGAATTTTCAGTTACTACCCACATTAACAGCTTTAGAAAATGTTATAGTACCCTTAGAATTACAAGGCGATAAAAATGCTGCTTCTGCTGGTAAAGCTCTTTTAACAAAGGTAGGCCTAGCAGATCGTATGCATCATTACCCAACACAATTATCTGGAGGAGAACAACAACGTGTTGCTTTGGCAAGAGCTTTTGTAAATAAACCTTCTATTTTATTTGCAGATGAACCAACTGGGAATTTAGATGAAGAAACTGGTGAAAAAGTAATTCAGCTTCTTTTTGAATTAAATAAAGAAGCAGGAACAACCTTAGTGATTATTACGCATGATTTAGATTTAGCCAATAGAACCCAACAAATATTAAGTTTAAAAGGTGGTAAAATTATAGCTAATGATAAAACAACATTGGTGTAATGAACAAACAAACTAAAGCAGGTTTTAATTGGTTGCTAAAAATGGCTTGGAGAGATGGTAAAGCCAGCCTTTCTATACTCTTTTTATTTATGGCGTCTATTATTTTAGGAATCGCTGCAGTTGTAGCAATACAACTATTTAATACTAATTTAAAAGACAATATTCAAAAGCAATCGAAATCTTTAATGGGGGCAGACTTTATTATCGATAGTCGAAAAAAACCATCAGAAAAAGTTCAAAAAATCATAGATTCTTTAGGCGCAGATGCTTCTGAAGTAAACTTTGTATCTATGGCTGCTTTCCCAAAGAACGAAGGTACCAAATTAGTAAAAGTTAGAGCTATGAAAGGGGCTTTCCCTTTTTATGGCAAACTAAGCACTTTGCCCGAAAATGCAAGTGCTAGCTATCAAGAATTAGGAGGTGCATTAGTAGATGCCACATTATTATTACAATACAATATTAAACCAGGCGATACTATAAAACTTGGCAAGGTTACTTTTCCAATTATTGGAGCATTAAAATCTATACCTGGTAGTACAGCCATATCTTCTTCTGTTGCACCAACCGTCTTAATTCCGTTCAGATATTTAGAAAAAACAGAGTTATTACAATTAGGGAGTAGAACAGAATATCAATATTTTTTTAAGGCTCCAGAAATGGATTTAGAGCTTTTAGACAAAAAAATAGATCCTATTTTAGATAATGAAAATGCAGATTTAGATACCCATACCAATACCAGTAGAAACTTAGGTAGAAGGTATGATAATGTAGGACGCTTCTTAAACCTAGTGGCTTTTATAGCTTTATTATTAGGTTGTATTGGTATAGCTAGTTCTGTACATATTTATATTAAAGAAAAATTAAAAAATGTAGCTGTTTTAAAGTGCTTAGGTGCTTCAAGAAAACAATCTTTTTACATCTACCTTATACAAATTGTAAGTATTGGTGCTGTAGGAGGTATTGTAGGAGCTGCTATAGGTACAAGTTTACAATATGCTTTTCCTTATATATTAAAAGAGTTTTTACCTTTTAGTGTAGAAATATCTATTACGTGGCCACCTATTGTTATGGGGATAACCTTAGGTATTTTTATGTCGGTTTTATTTGCCTTATTACCTTTATTAGGTACTTGGTATGTATCGCCTTTAGAAATTTTAAGAGGACAAGAAGAGAATCAACAAAAACCAAAAGCAGCAAAGCTAATTGTTGGGCTAACCATATTGTTTTTTATTTTTATATTTTCTTTTTGGATGCTAAAGAGCGTAATAAATGGTTTAGTATTTACAATTGGTATTTTTATCACATTTGCAATAGTAGCAGGTATTTCTAGCTTGTTTATAAAACTAATAAAAAAGTTTTTCCCAACTTCTTGGGGCTTTACCAGTCGTCAAAGCTTACTCAATCTATTTAGACCCAATAATCAAACCATGGTATTAATATTAGCTATTGGTTTGGGTACATTTTTAATAAGTACGCTGTATTTTACCAAAGATATTTTACTATCTAAAACTACGTTAGACAATAAAAAAACAGATGCCAATATTATTTTAATGGATGTTCAAAGCAGCCAAGAACAAGCCTTAGTTGATAATTTTAAAACTCAGGGTATAGAAATAATAGATAATATACCCATTATTACCATGCGTATGCATAGCCTAAAAGGAAAGTTGGCTAATGACATTAGAAAAGACACCACTGTTAGAATGCGTAGATGGATGCTTAACAGAGAATTTAGAGTAACCTATAGAGACAAACTAGCAGAAACAGAAGAGCTGGTTGCAGGTGAATTTGTAGGGAATGCAAATGGTGAGCAACCAGTACCCATATCAATTTCAGAAAGTATTGCTAGAGATGCCAATTTAAGTATTGGTGATAAAGTAACCTTTAACATACAAGGTGTACTCATGGATACTAAAGTAAGTAGCATTCGAAAAGTAGACTGGGGGAGTATGCAGGTTAACTTTTTAATTTTGTTCCCTAAAGGCGTTTTAGAAAATGCCCCACAGTTTAATGTCATTACAAGTTATGTGCCTACAGAAGAAAGTTCTGCAGCATTACAACGTTATTTGGTTAAGAACTTTCCTAACATAACAATTTTAGATTTACGCCAAGTATTTACCATTGTAGAAGACATACTTAACAAAGTTTCTTGGATTATTAATTTTATGGCTTTCTTTAGCATTATTACAGGCTTTATTGTTTTAATTGGTTCTGTAAGAAACAGCAAATACCAACGAATTAAAGAAAGTGTATTATTAAGAACATTAGGTGCTAAAAGCAAACAAATACTTCAAATAACAGCATTAGAATATATTTATCTAGGCGTTTTAGGAAGCTTAACAGGTATTTTATTGTCTTTGGTTGGCAGCCAATTGTTGGCCACTTTATTATTTAAAGAACCTTTTATACCTTCTGGTATTCCATTTTTAGTTTTTTTACCAAGTATAACTATATTAGTTGTTGTTATTGGCTTAAGCAATATAAAAACGGTACTACAAAGTCCACCATTAGAAGTATTACGTAAAGAAGTTTAGTATTTTCAAAAAACAAGCCAAGTAAAGTTCTTAATAACTTGTGGATACATTTTTTAAATAAAAACTATTTTTTTTATAAAACTTTGAAAAGAAAAAAGTCTTAAAGATGGTGCTTTAAGACTTTTTTAAACGGTAACACTGTAAGCAGTGTGTAGTTTTTGTTTGAGATCATAAAATTACAATACTTCTTACAACTTACCAAAATAATTACTAATTATTTTAAAGCAGTAACTATTTAACAAAATATTGAATATTAAAAAGAAATATAGCTTATGAATGCTAAAGAACTTTTGATCGTAAAATAATTAAAAGATAATTGTTGACGATATACTATACTACGTGTTCATTATCTACAATTTTATTAAATACACAGTATTCGCCATTTAACTCATACAATACATTTGTTCTATAATTTATATTATGTTAAATATAATAATTTAAAACCCATACTCTACATGTGTTGGGTATAATAATTATAATCTTTTAAAACTATAGAAATAAAGTCTTTATCGCTCTTATGTACAGATTTTATTTGTGTAACTTCTAAAATCTTAGAACGTAATTTTATGAGCGTTTTATAATCATTAAATTTAGATGCTGTTTTATAAGTTTCTTTTATAATACGTATATCGTTGTCAGATAATTTAATCACACTTGGATACGTGGGAACATAATCGTTAGTAATGTTTTCTAATATGGTATGAGAAAAACTGACTTCATCTTTTAAATACACAACTATGGTATTAGCTATTACATCACCAAAACGTTGATTCTTATTGGTGAACAGAATTAAAAAAAAGCCTATTCCTTTACCAATTAAAAATAAAACCATTATTAATGCATATTGATCTGATAATCCCATAGATGCAACATAAATAAACAACAACATAAAAAAGTTAAAATCTACAATGCGTAAAAACCAACGAATTACATAATCTGTAATAGAAGGTTTAAAACCATCTACATTCATAACTTTTAAATGCATTATTTTTTTACCTAAAGTTTGTCCGTCTAATAAAATCTCTGTGTATAAAGAATAAAACGTCACAGGTAAAAAAAACAAAACGTCAATTGCTTTAACTGTCCAAGTATCTGTACCTACACCTTCTTGAAACAAATTAAAATCGAAAACTAAGGTGCCAAAATATAGATAGGCAAACTTTACAACGTTATCTAAAATAAAGGCCAATAATCTTTGAAATACACTAGCTAAGGTAAATGAGATATTTACATTTTGTGCTGTTTTTATTTGGAGTGTTTTCATGCAATCGTTAAATTCGCTCTATATGAGAGAGGTCGCTTTTATTAAGCAAAATAAAGAAAAATGGCTTGAATTTGAACAAAGTTTTCTAAATAAAGAAAAAAAAAGTCCAGATGATATTGCCAATTTGCACATAAAAATAATGAACGATTTAGTTTATGCGCAAACTTATTATCCTAAAAGCAAGGTTACCAAGTATTTAAACAAGTTAGCCAAAAAAAGCTTCGATTATGTTTACGATGCAAAAAGAAGAGATAAAAATGTAATTTTATATTTCTTTTTTGATAAAGTACCACTCCTCTCTTACAAATACAGAAAATATTTTTACTTATCGTTTATTGTATTCTTTATTTGTTTTTTTATCGGCTTAATTTCTACCTTTAATGATGAAACTTTTGCTAGACAAATTCTTGGAAACGAATATGTAGATCAAACCTTGCAAAATATAGAAAGTGGTGATGCCATGGCTATTTATAAAGGAGGTAGTAATTGGGGTACTTTTATAGGTATCTATGACAATAACCAAAGAGTGGGTTTAAATATGTTTTTATCTGGCCTCTTTATAGGTATAGGTACAGGTGTTTATGTAGTGTATAATGCAATAATGGTTGCTGTATTTCAAGCCTTTTTTTACCAACAAAACACTTTATTTGATAGTTTAAAAGGCATTTGGATACATGGTACTTATGAAATTTTTGCACTTATTATAGAAGCTGGAGCTGGATATATCATTGGAGCAAGCATCTTGTTTCCAGGGACTTTAAAACGATTAGAATCTTTTACAAAAGGCATTAGAAATGCGTTTTATATTTTTATAAGCACTATTCCATTTACTTTAATTGCAGCTTTTTTAGAAGGGTATATTACTAGATTTGCGAATACTATGCCTGTATTATTGTCTTTTTCAATTATATTATTTTCGTTAGTGAGTATTAGTTATTATTACTTGGTACTTCCTTTTCAGGTAGCCAATAAATACCAACTACGATAAATGAGAAAGTATTTAACTTCCCTCCTTCTTATATTAACTCTATACACTTCTTATTCACAAGAAGTAAAAAAAGACAGTATTAAAACTATTAAGTCAGCAAAAGTTAGTAAAGAGAGGGTTTTTAAAGAAAATTTAAAAGAAAAATATTCAGGTAAAGATTTTCAATACAAAGAAGAAAAAGTTAAGGTTAATAAAAACACTTCGTCTAGTAGTGGTTTACTTGAATTTTTCGTTTTTTTTATGAGTAAAATCTTTCCCTTTTTGTTAGGCGGATTTGTTTTGTTTTTACTACTAAAAGTGATTTTTGGTTTAGAGTTTAATTTTTGGCAAAAAAGCAATGCAAACCAAAAAACAGCCCCTTTAATTTATGAAGATGAAGATGTTAACGAAATAAATATTGCTAAATTATTACAACAAGCCTTGCAAAACAAAGATTTTAGATTGGCTGTACGTTATTATTATTTACAAGTGTTAAAAGACTTATCAAATAAAAAAATCATAGATTATCATAAAGACAAAACCAACTCTGAATACTTGTTTGAAATTGATAATAAAGCACTTAGAGATCAGTTTTCACATCTGTCTTATATTTATGCATATGTTTGGTATGGTGAATTTTTACTAGATGAAAATAGCTTTAAAAAAGCTCAAAACAAATATCAATCGTTTTTAAAACAATGGATTTAATGCAGACTAAACACTTCATAAAATACATTGTTTGTTCCTTTTTGTTTTTACAAATTATAGGATGTAAAAAAACAAATTGGACAGAAAATTATAGAGAAAAAGAAAAAAGTCCTTTTGGTACATTTATCATTAAAAATGAAGCGAATACACTATTTGAAGGTGAAGATTTTGTATTCTTAAATCCACATATTTACGATTATCTTTTTGAAAATTATGAAACTACATCAGCAGATTTTGGCAACTACATTCTCATTAAAAGAAATGCAATAAAATTAAATGAAGAAAGTATTAGAGATGTATTGTCTTTTGTTGCAGATGGTAATAACGCCTTTTTATCTTTAAATTATTTTTCTGATGAATTACAAAAATCTTTAGAATTTACAAGTAACAATTTAGATAAAAATGTATTAAGTATAGCTACTTTAAAAGAGCGTAAAGGCACTTTTAAAATAAAAGATGCTACTAAAAATGAGCTTTCTTTTTATTTTGATAGAAACATTAAACGCCACTATTTTATAACATATAATGATACAACTACCACAGTTTTGGGTACACATAAAATAGGTGAAGAAGAATTACCAAACTTTTTAAAAATACAATATGGTAAAGGAGCTGTTTTTGTACATACTAACCCTGTTGTGTTTACCAATTACTTTTTATTAAAAGATACTTATTCTTATACAGAACAGGTTTTTTCATATCTCCCCTCTTCTACTATACTTTGGGATCCTCATACAGCTAATAGCAAGTATTTAAGAAATATAGAAGAAGATAAAGGTTCTGTGTTTAGCTTTTTTTTAAGACACCAATCTTTAACATGGTTTTTATTTACTTCCCTAATTGGTTTACTTTTATTTTTATTTTTTAATGCAAAAAGAAAACAAAGAGCTATACCTGTAATACCCAAACCAGAAAATACTACAGTTGCTTTTACACAAACCATTTCTAGTTTGTATTTAAAAGAACAAAATCATAAGAATTTAGTCGATAAAAAAATTACTTATTTTTTAGAAAAAGTAAGAACAAAATACCTTTTACAAACACATAATTTAAATCAAGAATTTATAGAAAAATTAGCACTAAAATCTGATAATGATTTTTCTAAAACTAAATATTTAGTAAATACAATTATTGCTTTAAATAAGAAACATGAATGTTCTGAAGAAGAACTACTTGTATTACATAAAATGATAGATAATTTCTTTAAAAATAAACGAAATGGAGACACCAAATAACGAAACAAACGAAGAGGCATTAGCATTTACAAATCGTATAGATTTAAGCCAATTACAAGAGAGTGTTTTTAACATTAAAAAACAACTACAAAAAGTAATTGTTGGTCAAAAAGAAATGATAGATCTTTTATTAGTAGCTCTACTTTCTGATGGGCATGTATTAATAGAAGGTGTACCTGGTGTTGCAAAAACCATCACAGCTAAATTATTGTCTAAAACTATAGATGTAGATTTTAGTAGAATACAATTTACACCAGATTTAATGCCTTCAGATATTTTAGGAACTTCTGTTTTTAATGCTAAGATTGGTGATTTTGAATTTAAAAAAGGACCTATTTTCTCTAACATGGTATTAATTGATGAAATAAATAGAGCTCCTGCAAAAACACAGGCTGCATTATTTGAAGTTATGGAAGAAAAACAAATTACTATGGATGGTGTTCGTTACGAAATGAATGCTCCTTTTATGGTGTTAGCCACACAAAACCCTATAGAGCAAGAAGGTACATATCGTTTACCTGAAGCTCAATTAGACCGTTTTTTGTTTAAGATAGTTGTAGATTATCCAACAGCAGAAGACGAACTAGAAATTGTAATTAGAGAACAAGCTTTAAAAAACACTACAAAAGATGAAAAAATAGAGACAATCATTAAGGGTGAAGAAATCATCAACTTTAGAAAGCTAATTCATGAAGTTAATATTGAAGAAAATTTATTAAAATACATTACCAATGTTGTGGTAAATACTAGATCTAATGCACAATTGTATTTAGGGGCTTCACCTAGAGCTACAATTGCCATCTTAAATGCATCTAAAACATTTGCAGCTATAGAAGGACGTGATTTTGTGACTCCAGAAGATATTAAAAAAGCTGCTATTCCTGTTTTACAACATAGAGTTATTGTTACTCCAGAAAGAGAAATGGAAGGCGTAACTAGCAAACAAATTATTGAGCAGATTATAGAATCTGTAGAAATACCAAGGTAAAACAAGAACAATTTAAACATCAATATAAAAGAGAAATTGATAAAACTATTTCGTACATTATTTTTAACCAATAGGTTTTTTTATGCTTTAGGAAGCATTGCTACTTTATTTGTAGTAGGCTTTTTTGCTCCTTTTGTATTTACGGTTGCTCAAGTACTACTATTAATGTTAGCTATTTTAACCTTAATAGAAATTGTGGTTTTGTATCGTCTAAAAAATGGTGTTGAATTACTTCGTATGTTACCTGAAAGATTATCAAATGGAGATGAAAATAAAATTTCACTACAATTAAAAAACAAATACAGTTTTGATGTTTTTTTAAATATGATAGAAGAACTCCCCTACCAATTTCAAAAAAGGGATTTCTATTTTACACAAACACTTACTAAGCAAGAAGATAAAACACTCCATTATTTCTTAACACCCAAAGAAAGAGGAGTATATACATTTGGAAAAGTAAATGTATATACAAGTTCTAAACTTAAATTAACCTCAAGAAAATATCAATTAGCAGAAGAAAAAGAATTAAAATGCTATCCTTCTTTTTTACAATTAAATGAGTTTGATGTAAACATAGCTAACAAATCTTCTTTGTCTTATGGCACTAAAAAAGTAAGGCGAATTGGAAATTCACTCGAATTTGAACAGATTAAAGAATACATTTCTGGAGATGATATAAGAACCTTAAACTGGAAAGCTACAGCAAAAAGAGGTCAGTTAATGGTGAATCAGTATGTAGAAGAAAAATCGCAATCTGTATACGCTATTATAGATAAAGGGAGAGCCATGCAAATGACTTTTGAAGGGGTAACCTTATTAGATTATGCCATTAATGCATCTTTAGCTATTAGTAAAATAGTACTGAAGAAACAAGACAAAGCAGGTATGCTTACTTTTTCTAAAAATATCGAAGATTGGGTTGTTGCAGAACGTAGAAATTCTCAAATGACTTTAATTTCTGAGGCTTTACATTATGTAAAAACAGATTTTAGCGAATCTGATTTTAGTGCTTTGTACAGTAACATTAAAAGAAAAATAACCCATAGAAGTTTACTTATTTTATTTTCTAATTTCGAAACTATGGATGGTTTACAAAGACAACTCCCCTATTTAAGAGCGTTAGCAAAAAACCACTTGGTATTGGTTGTCTTTTTTAAAAATACAGAATTAGATATTTTAATGCATAAAAAGGCAAATAATATACAAGAAGTTTATGATACCATTATTGCTGAAAAGTTTATGTATGAGAAGAAAAGAATTGTAAATGAACTTGCTAAATATGGTATTGCTTCTGTATTAACAGAACCTAAAAACTTAACAGGCAACACAATTGAAAAATATTTAAATCTTAAAGCAAGAGGATTATTTTAATTTTTTACATTCGCACTTTAAAAAATTTATTTTATGGATTGGTATTTAAAAGTTTTAAGAAATTATGTAACGTTTACAGGTAGAGCAAGAAGAAAAGAGTTCTGGATGTTTACGCTTTTTCATTTTTTATTTCTTTTTCTTTTAATCTTTTTACTAATCTATTCTACAGATAATTTCTTTAATGACGATTATTACAGTGAGTCTGAAGAGCCTAATTTAATTATAGCCCTATTATTAATTTTTTATGTTTTAGGTACTTTTTTACCCTCTGTAGCAGTTACAGTTAGAAGATTACATGATATAGGAAAAAGTGGTTTTTGGTACTTTATTTCTTTTGTACCCTATATTGGTTCTTTTGTTTTATTAATTCTAACATGTATGGATAGTCAGCCTAGACCAAATCAATGGGGAGAAAATCCTAAAGGAATTGGTAACGATCGATTAATAGATCAAATAGGAAGAGAGTAATCTACTCTATAGGTTTCCATTTCCCATAATAAAAGATAGACGTTCTATGACTACTATTAACATCTAATTTTGCACTTCTATTAGAAAATAGTGTTAGCACCATTTTTAAACTTTCACCCTCTGTTCTAACATCAAATACAAGCTCTTGCTTTTGTTTTTTCTTATTAAATTTTGAAGTAGTTTTTTTAGGAATTCCTTCAAACTGAATACCTGAATTACTTGAATTATATCCAATAGAAAGTTGTTGTTCACCAAAATAAGGCAGACTTATATATAAAGAATCATTTCTAACTCTTAGATAGTTAGGGTTATTTACTAAGTTTATACTTGCTGTATTACTACCTGGAGGTAATAAATTTTCAATTCCCCTAACATTTGCAAAAGCAACAGGATTAGCAGAATTAGCTTCGAACATAAAATATCCTTTATCTAATGTACTATTTAAATCTGACAGTTCTTTCTCTGTAGCCAATTTAGTTGAAGAACAGCTATATAAAAGTACAATAACGAAAATGTATAAAATCTGCTTCATATGTCTTAGTTTTACTTAAAAACTCATCAAATTTAGTACCAAACCTAAATATTGAAATTATATTTGTTTATAATTTAAGTAAAATTAATGAGTTTAGAAATTATTTTTGAGGATGAATACATTCTTTGTGTAAATAAACCTAATAATGTAGTAGTACATCATGCACATTTATCTAGAAATGTGGCTGATGAAGATTCTTTATTACAATTGATAGAAGCCCAAAAAGCACTTAAAGTTTATCCAATACATAGATTAGACAGAAAAACATCTGGTATTATTTTATTGGCAAAACATAAAGAATATGTTGCAGATTTTCAGTCATTATTTACCAATAATACCATTCAAAAAACGTATTATGGAGTAGTTCGTGGTTTTTCTCCTGAATCAAAAATAATTGATTCTCCTGTAAAAGGTAGAGATGCAAAAGTACATAAAGATGCACTTACAGAATTAAAGACATTAGCAAAAATAACTTTAAACATCCCAGTAAAACCCTATGAATCATCAAGGTACAGCTTAGTTGAATTATTACCAAAAACAGGGAGAATGCACCAATTAAGAGTGCATATGAATAAAATTAGCCATCCATTAATTGGAGATGCAAAATATGGTGACAAAAACCACGATTTGATGTATGAGCATCAATTTGGTTTTAACAATTTATTCTTACATGCAGGTCAATTAGAATTTACACATCCTTTTACTAATAAAAAAAAGGTTTTAAAAGCTACTTTTTCAAAAGACTGGCTATCTTTATTTGAAAAATTTGATTGGAGTAATCCTTTATCATAAAAAAAATCCTGCATTTGCAGGATTTTTATTTATTGTTCTATAGATTGTGCAGTAAAACTGACCAATTCATTATTCTCAAAACTAGGTGAAACTTCTATAGGATTGCAACAAACTTCACAATCTTCTATATAAGTTTGATGATATACACTAGTATCTAACAACATCGAAATTTCTTCCCAACAATAAGGACATTGAAAAAAATGCTCCACTACTCTTCTATTACTTTTAAAACTAGCTTACCTTTTTTCTCACCAGTAAATAAACGATTATACGTTTCATGAAAGTTTTCTATACCTTCGTAAATATCTTCTTTAGATTTTAATTTACCTTCTTGCATCCAAATACCCATTTGTTGAGCTGCTTCTCCGAATTTTTTAGTGTAATCCATAACCACCATTCCTTGCATTGTAGAACGTGTAACTAATAACGATAAATAATTACTTGGACCATCAATTTTTGATTTTTGATTGTATTGAGAAATTGCACCACAAATAACCACTCTAGCATGCATTCTTAACTTACTTAAAGCAGCATCTAAAATTTTACCTCCAACATTATCAAAGTACACATCAACACCCTTAGGACATTTCTTTTTTAAAGCTGTATAAATGTTCTCTGATTTGTAATCTATGGCATCATCAAACCCTAATTCGTTAATGATATAATCACATTTTTCTTGACCACCAGCAATACCAATAACTGTACATCCTTTTATTTTAGCTATTTGCCCAACAACACTTCCAACAGCACCTGCTGCTCCTGAAACCAAGACAATATCACCTTCTTTAATTTTACCTACTTCAGTAATTCCAAAATAAGCAGTCATACCTGGCATACCCAAAATACCAATATATTTTGGCATTGGCGCTAAACGAGTATCTACTTTATACCAGCCATCTCCATTTGTAATGGCATATTGCTGAACACCTCCCCAACTTGTCACTACATCTCCAATTTCGAATTTTGGGTTTCCATTATTTTTAATCACTTTACCTATAGAACCAGCTCTCATAACATCATCTATAGCAACAGGTGGAATATATGATTTGGTATCATTCATCCAACCACGCATTGCAGGATCTAATGAAATGTAATGATGTTCTACCAAAATTTCACCTTCCTCTAATTCTGGAACAGGATTGGTTTCTAATTGCCAAGTATCTGCATCTGGCACTCCAACAGGCCTCTTTTTAAATATAATTTGTTTATTGTGCATTTATCGTTTTAATTTTTTATAAAGATAATTAATAATTAAGTAAATCTTTAATAGCATTGGTTACTTTTGATTTTGCTAAATACTGCATTTCTAATTCTGTTTGAAACGGAATTGGTGTTTCTAAACTTGCCAATCTTTTAACAGGAGCATCTAAAAATTGAAAACAATTTTCCGTTATTAAAGCAGATAAATCACTTGCTATTCCTCCAAATAAAGAGTCTTCTTGCACCACTAAAACCTTACCTGTTTTTTTAACTGAATGATAAATAGTTTCAGTATCTAAAGGTTGTAACGATCTTAGATCGATTATATCTGCACTAAGGTTTGATAGATTTTCAAATGCGTCTAAAATCCAATGAACTGTAGCTCCATAACCAATAATAGTTATTTCATTTCCTTTTTTAAGAAGATTAGCTTTACCAATTTCACAAGTAAATTCACCTTCTGAAACATCCTGATAAACAGACCTATATAGTGCTTTATGTTCAAAAAATAAAACAGGGTTTGGGTCATTAATCGATTCAATTAATAAGCCTTTTGCATCTTGAGGAAAAGCAGGATAAACCACTTTTAGCCCAGGCGTTTTTGTAAACCATGCTTCATTTGTCTGACTATGAAAAGGGCCTGCTCCAACTCCTGCACCACAAGGCATTCTAACAACAACATCTGCATTTTGTGACCATCTATAATGAGATTTTGCCAACAAATTAACAATTGGGTTAAACCCAGAGGAAACAAAATCTGCAAATTGCATTTCTACAACTGCTTTCATACCATTTACAGATAAACCATAAGCAGCAGATACTATGGCTGATTCACAAATAGGTGTATTTCTAACACGATCTTTACCAAATTTTTCTATAAAACCATCTGTTATCTTAAATACACCCCCATATTCAGCAACATCTTGCCCCATAATAACTAAATCATTATGCTTATGCATAGACAATTCTAATGCCTCAGAAATAGCATCTACAAAACGTATGTTCTTTTTTGTTGATGACGCTTTAATTTCCTGATAATCGTAAGCTTTATAAACATCGGTTAATTCAGTTTCTAAATCTGGTATTATTTTTTCTTCGTCAAAAGCTATTTGAAGATGCTTATTGATTTCTTCAGTGATTTCTTCTTTATATTCAGTTTCAATTGATGAATTTAGTATGTTTTCTGACTTTAGATAAGCCACAAAATTGTCTATTGGATCTTTTAAAGCCCAATCATTCATTAAATCTTCAGGCACATATTTTGTTCCACTAGCTTCTTCATGACCACGCATTCTAAAGGTTTTAAACTCTAATAAAACTGGCCTAGGATTTTTGCGTATACTTTTTGCTAATTCATCTACTTTAGAATAAACTTCTAATATATTATTACCATCAATCACATAACTTTCCATTCCATAACCAATACCTCTATCAGCTAAATCTTTACAATTAAATTGCTCTGATGTGGGTGTAGATAATCCATATCCATTATTTTCAATACAAAACAGTACAGGTAAACTCCAAACAGAAGCTACATTTAAAGCTTCATGAAAATCTCCTTCACTAGTACCTCCTTCACCTGTAAAAACAGCGCAAACCTTATTATTTTGCTTCAATTTATTAGCCAAAGCAATACCATCTGCTATGCCTAATTGTGGTCCTAAATGAGAAATCATACCCACTAAATGATATTCTTGCGTTCCAAAATGAAAACTACGATCTCTACCTTTTGTAAAACCATTCATTTTTCCTTGCCATTGAGAAAATAAACGATACAAAGGAATTTCTCTTGTGGTAAATACGCCTAAATTTCTATGCATGGGTAAAATGTATTCATCATTTTCTAGAGCCATTGTAACTCCCACTGCAATTGCCTCTTGCCCAATACCTGAAAACCACTTAGATATTTTACCTTGTCTTAATAAGACCAACATCTTCTCCTCAATTAAACGAGGCTTTAACATGTTTTTATATAAATGTAATAATGTTGCTTTATCTATAGAATACTTTGAGGTATATTCAATATTTGTAGACATAAATTAAAAATTTCTCAATTTAAAACAAACATAAAGAAATTTATTGCATAAAAAAATCCTTATCTTTTATTGATAAGGATTTTTATTAAAATATTTTAATAAATACTATAATTCAGCAAATATAGCATGCATCATTCTCTTTTTATCATTGATGCTTTCTTCTAAAGCAATCATTGTTTCTGTTCTGTTAACTCCTGGTATATCATCTATTTTATAGATAATATCTTTAGCGTCGTTAGTTCCTTTAGCTCTTACCTTACAGAAAATATTGTATTTACCAGCAGTTACATAAGCTACAGTAACATTTGGAATTTTTCTTAAATTCTCAATAACACTTTGTGTCATAGATGTCTTTTCTAAAAATACACCTACATGAGCAATAAAAGAATATCCCATTTTTTCATAATTCAACGTTAATGTTGAACCTTGAATAATACCTTCATCTTCCATTTTCTTAACACGAACATGAATTGTTCCTGCAGAAACCAATAATTGTTTTGCAATATCTGTAAAAGGCGTTCTAGCATTTTCGATTAAGATATCTAAAATTTGGTGATCTATTTCGTCTAATATAAATTTCTTCATTTTGTATATTATTCAATTTATATTGCAAATTTATGAATTAAATTTAATATAAACCAAGTTAAAATGAGAAAAATCTAATTTTTTGGCCTTTCGAAAACGATTTCGTGATGTCCAATTTTACCATTTAAGATTTCTTCTTCTACTTTTTCTAATTTTGAAACAAGTTTATCTTCGATAATTAGATCTTTATATTGAAAAGCTTCATCATTATCTGAGTTTGGATATCTATGAATTATATCGTAGAATATTTTATCATTATTTGGGATGTTAAAATAACCCTCTTCATTAGAAAAATCAATTTCTGTAGTAATATGATATAAACCTTGTAAAATACTATAAAACGTATACTCTCTAGAAACCTCTCTATTATAATCATTGGGGTAATGACCAGATTCTATTAAAATGGTATTGTAACCCAATTTCTGAAAATTATCTCCTGTAGCTGTTGGATAAAATTCATCTGAATACCTACCTATATGATTAGGAATCATGGTTTGTAATGAAGAATTCATAGCTACAATTACATTCATAGTTTCTTTTCTGCCTTTTGTGATAGCTCTTGACACTTCTTCTGAAGGAGCTAAGAAAGAAATTGTTGCTGGGTTTTTAGTACCCTCTACTCCAAATATGGTTCTTTGATCGTGTAAATTAAAACAGAATTGAGGTTTAAAATCATCTAAAACAGTTCTTAAAATCTTACTTTCTTTTGCTTTTCTATCAACTGCATCTCTATTTAAATCTATACTATGTGCATTAACTCTTGTGTAAGCTTTTGCTCCATCTGGATTTAACATTGGGATAAAAATTAAAGTACATTCATCTAAAATCGAATTTACTTTATCATTCACATTATTAGAAAAACAATTAAATAAGTCAAAAAGTGCTTTTGTCCCTGTACTTTCATTTCCATGCATTTGAGACCAAAGCAAAATTTTCTTTTTACCTGAACCTATTTTAAACTGATAAATTGGATTGTTATTTTCTGATTCACCAATTTTTGAAATCTCAAATTTTTCTTGATGTTTTTCAAATAATTTTTGGATATCTGCAAACACAATCCATTTGCCAAAAAGATTATTTTCTTTTTGACTATTGTAAATACTTTTTATTATCTCTGATTTTAAAATTCCCAAAATTCAGTTTGATTTTAATAAAACAAATTTACAGTATTGATTTTCTACTTGCAATGAAATTGTTACAAATGTAAAACTAGACAATTTTACATTTGTAAATAGATGAAATGACTCTAAAGTTTATTTATGTAAACAATGAATTTTTGCTATTTACAAAAGTCACATTATAAATTACGAAAAATTAAAATAAAATAATAAAACCAAATTAAATAACTAATATTCATATTATTATACATTTTAATTAAACCTTTTAATTAACTAAAAAAACTATTATTTAAACTCTTTTCAAAAAAAATAAGGAAGTTTAAAAAAGAAGATTTACTTTTGTGATATAGTTATAATTTACAATGATAAACAGCTTAGAATTTACTTCAAGAATAAAAAAAGTAATGGATTTTCATGGTTTTTCTGCATCTTCATTTGCAGATAAAATCGGTGTTCAACGCTCAAGTATTTCTCACATATTATCTGGTAGAAATAAGCCAAGTTTAGATTTTATTTTAAAAGTAACTAGCGTTTTTAAAGATGTAGATATACATTGGTTATTAAATGGAAAAGGTACTTTTCCTAAAAACATAGTTAATCAATCTACTACTTCTACTCCAACTGAGTTAATCGAATCTGATTCAAATATTACAAAACAAATTCAAAGAATTGTTGTCTTTTATAATGACGGAACATTTGATGAGTTTAAGAAATAAAAAAACCAGCTTAAAGCTGGTTTTCTTATTTTTATCTAAAATCTATTTTTCGCATTCTTAAACTTGCAGGAGTCACTTCTAAGTACTCATCATCTCTAATATACTCCATACATTCTTCTAAAGAAAAATCAATTTTTGGAGCAATCTTAACACCATCATCAGAACCAGAAGCACGAACGTTTGTTAATTTTTTACCTTTTATTAAGTTTACAGCCATATCTGTATCCTTACTATTTTCACCAACAACTTGTCCCTTGTAGATTTCTTGATTAGGATCTATAAAGAAACGCCCTCTATCTTGTAATCTATCTATAGCATAAGCAGTAGCTTTACCAGTTTCTGAAGAAACAATAGCTCCTTTAGTATCTTCTGAAAAATCTCCTTTGTAAGGCCCATATTCAGAAAAACGGTGATTTATGATTGCTTGACCTGCAGTTGCTGTTAATATTTTATTACGTAAACCAATTAATCCTCTAGAAGGAATTGTAAATTCTAAGTGCTGTAAATCTCCTTTTGGTTCCATTACTAATAAATCACCTTTACGTAAAGAAACTAAATTAATTGCTTTAGATGCTACATCTTCTGGTACATCTATAGATAACGTTTCATAAGGCTCAGATTTTACACCATCTATTTCTTTAACAATTACTTGAGGTCTACCCACTTGTAATTCATAACCTTCTCTACGCATAGTTTCTATTAATACTGACAAGTGTAAAACTCCACGTCCAAAAACGTTGAATTTATCTTCTGTATCTGTTTCATCTACACGTAAAGCTAAGTTCTTTTCCATTTCTTTGAAAAGTCTATCACGTAAATGACGAGATGTAACAAATTTACCTTCTTTACCAAAGAAAGGTGAGTTGTTAATTGTAAATAACATACTCATTGTTGGTTGATCTACCTCAATTCTAGGTAAGGCATCTGGGTTTTCTAGATCTGCAATAGTATCACCAATTTCAAAATCTTCTATACCTGTAATTGCACAAATATCTCCAGAACGAACTTTAGATACTTTTGCTTTACCCATTCCTTCAAAAACATGTAGTTCTTTGATTCTAACTTTTTTGGTAGAACCATCTGCTTTACACAACATGTAATCTTTGTTTTCTTCTAAGTCTCCTCTATATACTCTACCAATAGCGATTCTACCTGTAAATGCAGAAAAGTCTAAAGATGTAATTTGCATTTGTGGAGTTCCTTCTCTATAAGGTGCTTCTGGAATAGATTCTATTACTGCATCTAATAAAGAGATAATGTTATCTGTTGGTTCTTGCCAATCTGTACTCATCCATCCATTTTTAGCAGAACCATAAATAGTAGTAAAATCTAATTGATCTTCTGTAGCATCTAAAGCAAACATTAAATCAAAAACCTTTTCATGAACTAAATCTGGTGTACAGTTTTCTTTATCTACTTTATTAACTACAACTATTGGAGTTAAACCTAACTCAATTGCTTTACCTAATACAAAACGAGTTTGTGGCATTGGACCTTCGAAAGCATCAACCAATAATAATACTCCATCAGCCATTTTTAATACACGCTCTACTTCTCCTCCAAAATCTGCGTGACCAGGTGTATCAATTACATTGATTTTAACATCTTTATAATTTACAGATACGTTTTTAGAAAGAATAGTAATTCCTCTTTCACGCTCTAAATCATTATTATCTAATAATAAATCTGTACGTTCTTTTCTATCATCTAAAATTTTTGCTTGATCTATAATTTTATCAACCAAAGTAGTTTTACCATGATCTACGTGTGCTATAATAGCTATGTTTCTAATGGATTGCATAATGCCTTCTTAAATTTCGTGCAAAAGTAGTTTATTATACACGAAATAAAGAGATTAAATTAAAGTTTTTTAAGTAGCTTTATTTTGCTAAAGGATTTTCATCATCTCTAAATGCAGATGGTAATATATCTGGAATTAATTTTATTAGTAATGGTAACAATAACGCACCACCAGGTAATAAGAAAACAGCAAGTGCAGGTATAGATTTGCAGATATCTATTAATTGTATTTTTATCTTTTCTTTTTCTTCTGGTGTTAATTTTGCATGAGTAGACTTTCGAATTAAATGCATTGCCTCTTTACTTTGAGATAATTCTTGATATAATCTCAACTTATTTCTATGCAATAATTCTTTTATTTCTTCTACGGTTTGCATTATAGCTTTCTGCGTTTACGCTCTGTTTTAAGTAGATTTAATTCTCTACTTGTTTGTCCTGCAACAGAGGTGTTTTCTTCTGCTCTTCTAATTAAATAAGGCATTACATCTCTTACAGGTCCAAAAGGCAAATATTTTGCAACATTATATCCTTCGTTTGCTAAATTGTAACTAATATGATCGCTCATACCAAATAATTGACCAAACCAAAGGCGTTTGTCATCATTTTTAATACCATATTGTTTTGCTAATTCCATTAACAAATAAGAGCTTTCCTCATTATGAGTACCTGCAAATAAAGCCATGTTTTTATGCTCCATCATATACTTGATAGCATTATCATAATTTTCGTCTGTTGCTAATTTGTTCTCACAAATTGGAGAAGGGTAACCTTTTTCTTTAGCTCTCTCTCGCTCTTTTTCCATGTAAGCACCTCTAACTACTTTCATTCCAATATGAAAACCTTCTTGATGTGCTTTTTGATGCAACTGTTTTAAATACTCCATTCTATCATGTCTGTACATTTGAAGCGTATTAAAAACTATAGCTTTCTCTTTATTGTAAGTTGCCATTAATTCTTCTATTAAATCATCAGCAGCCTTTTGCATCCAACTTTCTTCTGCATCAATTAAAAGAGGAACATCTTTTTCTAAAGCAGATTTACATACTTTATGAAAACGAGCTTCTACTCTACTCCATTCTTGTTTTTCTGATTCAGATAACTCTTTTCCTTCAGAAATTTTCTGATATAAGGCAAAACGTCCAAATCCTGTTGGTTTAAATACAGCATAAGGAATTGATTTTTTCTCTTCACAAAAGTTTAAAATTTTTAAAATCTTTTCTAATGCACCATCAAAACTTGATTCTTCGTCTTTACCTTCTACAGAATAATCTAAAACACTATGTACATTACCATTATTATACATATTATCTATAATTGGCAAACAATCTTCTTCTGTTACACCACCACAAAAGTGATCGAATACAGTAGAACGAATTAAACCTTCTATAGGTAAATGAGCTTTTAAAGCAAAGTTGGTAACAGCACTACCAATTCTAACCATTGGTTCGTTTTGAATCATTCGAAACAAAAAATAAGCGCGTTCTAATTGTGAGTCAGATTTTAAAGCAAATGCTACTTCTGTATTATCAAATAGTTTCATGTATAGAAAATTACTACAACAAAGATAGTTTTTGAGCGTAAATAATTCAATTATTTCTGTTTAATTTGTAGTCTAAATATTTTTTTTGATGAAAACCATACAAGCAGTTTCTTATCCAGTTCATTTTCAAGAAGAAAGTTATGCTGCTCTTACTAATTTAATAGCTAAAAATGATTACTCTACCATTTTTGTTTTGGTCGATGAAAATACATTTGAAGCTTGTTATCCGAGATTTTTAGATAAATTAAATACTAACAGAGATTTTAAATTAATAGAAATTGTATCTGGTGAAATAAATAAAAACCTAAACACTTGTATTAAAGTCTGGAATGCAATTACAGATTTAGGAGGTGATAGAAAAAGTTTACTTATCACTTTAGGAGGAGGTGTAATTACAGATTTAGGTGGTTTTGTTTCCTCTTGTTTTAAAAGAGGTATAGATTTTGTAAACATACCAACTACACTTCTTTCTATGGTTGATGCATCTGTAGGAGGAAAAACTGGGATTGATTTAGGAGTATTAAAAAATCAAATTGGATTATTTGCTAATCCACAAATGGTTATTGTTGATGATGTTTATTTAAATACACTAGATGAACGTGAAATACAATCTGGAACTGCAGAAATTATTAAATATGGTTTAACTTACGATTATAGCCTTTTTGAACAAATAAAGAAAGATAAATACAAAAATATCAACAAATTAATATTTAGATCTGTTGAAATTAAAAATGAAGTTGTTTTAGAAGATCCAAGAGAAAAATATTTACGAAAAATTCTAAATTTCGGACATACATTAGGGCACGCAATAGAATCTTTTTACCTAGAATCTGAAGACAAAGAGAATCTTACACACGGAGAAGCGATTGCTATTGGAATGGTTTGTGAAAGTTATATGTCTTCTAAACTGTTAGGTTTTCCATCAGAAAAAGTTGATGAAGTTAAAGAAGTGGTTTTATCCATTTATAACAGAACAATTTTACTAAAAGAAGATTTTTCTAATATTATGGATTTATTAAAACACGATAAGAAAAACGTAAACGGTCAAGTAAATTTTGTTTTACTAAACGATTACGAGGATTTTAAAATTGATTGTAAAGTTCCTGAAGACTTGATTGTTGAGAGTATGGAATTTTATAATGCTTAAGGTTTTAGAAATTAGATAAAAGAATTAAGACTAAAATTCATAAAAAAATCCTTCAAGTTATAAACTTGAAGGTTTTTTTATTGTTGTTATATTTAGTTAAAATTCCCTTTTCCCAAATTCACTATCAATAAATTTCGATTTGTTTTTAGCCGCATTAAATGTATAGGATAAGTTTAAGGTAATCATATCTACTTCATATACATAGTTGGTAGTGGTATAAAACTGATTTGGTCTTGAAGTTGTAATTCTTTGCTCATTAGTTTTAAACAAGCCCATATCTATATTTTGCCACTGTAAGGTTGCAGTTAGTCTATCTTCCATAAATCTTTTCCTAAATGTAAGATTTGGCGAGTAAAAACGAGCATCTTCTCCCATTGCAGTAACTCTATCTGACAAGTAATTAAACGTGAATTGCACAGAAGCGTTTTGCCAAAAATTATAAGTTGAGTTTAAGTTAATAGAATAAATAGTAGAATTGGTATCGATATCATAATTCCTCTCAATTCCGTCTCTATGTCTAAAATTTAAAACACCATCAATAGCATAATTATACACATTTACACCAATAAAGTTTGTCCAGTTTTTAGTTGGCTTTAAGGTAGCACCAATTTCTAAACCAATAGCATTACTTTTTCCAACATTAGAATACACTCTGTTTATAATACTATCTATTACAGCACCATTGGATTGATACGCTAATGTATTTACACGATTAATTAAATTGTCTACATGCCTAAAATAAGCGGTTGCATATACAGAATTTCCTCCTTTTAACTTTTTAGTGATACCTAACTCTACCAAATCGATAAATTCTGGTTGTAAAGTATTATCTCCTTGTTCAAAAACCTCAGAATGTTCGCGTTCTGCAAAACTGTTCATCTTAAAAGTTGTAGTTCTTTCTACTCTTTTACTGTAGGCTGCTTTTACGTTGGTTTTATCATCAACTTTATATTGTAATGATGCTGACGGGAACAACTTTACAAAATCTAAATTGTATACATTTTCCTTACCATCACTTCTTAAAGTCTCTTTATACTCTCTATCCATAGATTCTAAACGAACCCCAGCATTGTAATTCCATTTGTTTTTTGAACCAGAAACCTGAGCATAACCAGAATGAATGATTCTTTTTAAGCTTACATCACTTGAAAATTCGGGAACTAAAACTCCATCTCTTTCATATACAAATTTACCAGTATGGTCTAAGTTTCTAAACTGATAACCAGTTTCTAAAGTTCCGAATGAAAACGGTTTCCATAGATAATCTATGTTAAAACGTGTTCCGTACAGAGGATTATCATTGGTATTAAATTCACGCTGATAGACAATATTTCTATTAGGTTCTCCTAAATTATCATTTTCTGTAGGCCCTCCTAAAAAGGTATATTCATATAAAATTGAGGTTGATAATTTTGATTCATCATTAAATTTATGACTATAATCAAAACTTCCTAAGGCAAAATCTCCTTTTCTAACTCTTAAGTTGTGGTTGAAATACGTAAAGTCGTATAAACGATTATTGCTTCCTATCGGTGAAACTGCAGAATTAGTATACACAATGTCTGCTAATCTCTCTTTAGTACGTTTTCCAGCAAAAAATCCAACAGAAAAACTATTCATATCATCTGGAGTATAATCTACATTAAAACGACCATTATATGTGATTTCATCAAAACTACGCTCACCATCAGAAGGTAAAAAAGTAGTTTTATTATCAGGAGTATTTATGATAAACATGTCTCCTTCTCTTCTACCCGTTTTATCATTTCTTTGGTAACTTGCACCTACAGAGAAGTTCCATTTTCCAGTTCTTTTGTTCATAGTTGCATCAATACCAAAACGTTTTGCAGCTACTTGTGTATCATAATCCTCAATAGAAGGAAATCCTCCACGTAAGTTTATTTGTGCAAAAGTACCATCAATGGCACCTTTTTTAGTGATGATATTTAGAATACCACCTTTTCCTTCAGGGTCGTATTTCGCTGATGGAGCTGTAATTAACTCAATGCTTTCTAAAGCATTTGCAGGCAGTTGTGCTAGAATTGTACTTGCATCACCTTGTGTAGGTTTTCCGTTAATTAAAACTGTAAAACCTTTACTTCCTCTAACGCTAATTTCTCCTAAACCATCTATAGTTACTGATGGTAAATTACGAACAACATCAACAGCATTTCCGCCAACTGTACTTTGATATTTTTTAGTATCAAAAACTTGCCTATCAATTTTATGTAAAACAGTATTTTTTTCGGTTCTTACAACAACTTCATTTAGCTGATTTCCAGAACCTAATGATAATTTAATAACTCCTAAATCTTTTTTTTCACCTTTTTTATAAACTACAATTGCATCAACTTTGCTTGATTTATATCCAATAAATGAAGCTTCTAAATAATAAGTTCCTGGTTTAATATTATTTATCCTAAATTTTCCTTTTTTATCGGTTACAACACCAGCAATTAATTTATTATTTAAGGTTTGATACAAAGCTACAGAAGCATATTCAAGAGGATTATTTTCATCTGCTTCAATTATTGTTCCTGTAACTTGAGCTGTAATAAATTGACTTAAAGCTAAAAAAGAGATAGCTAAAAAATACTTTTTAAGTTTCATTAGATGCTGTTTATTTTGGGTTTGTTTTGGTTTGCAAAAATACTTTAATATTTGTTTTTTATGTAAGATTGGACTAAATAAAATAGTAAAGTTCAAAAACAAAAATATTTTATAGATATCAAAAAAAAATCCTTCTAAAAAGAAGGATTTTATAATTTTTAATATCGAAGAGATTAAATCTTTTTAACTTTAACAGCGTTCATTCCTCTCATACCTTTTTCAAGCTCAAAAGAAACTTTATCATTTTCTGCAATTTGATCGATTAAACCACTTACATGTGTAAAATATTTTTCACCATTATCTACATCTATAATAAACCCAAAACCTTTAGATGAATCAAAAAAGTTTACTTTTCCTTTTCTTACAGGATCTTCTTCGGGTAAATCTTCTTTTTTAGTTGTAGAAATTTGAATGTCTTCTATTTCATATTCTACTTTTAAAGTTGGATCTGGTGGAGTATCTACCAAATTTCCATTATGATCTACATAAGCAAACTGTATTCCAGAAGCACCATTAGCTTCTTTGTCTGCTTTTCTTACCTCCATTTTTTTACGTTTATCTTCTCTCTTTTTTAAACGTTTTTTTTCTTTTTCACTTTTACTAAATGTCTGTTGCGATTTTGCCATTAAATATTATATAGAATTTTAAATTAATAAATTAAGCTGTAAACAGCAAACAAAAAGGATAACAAGGATATGCTTACTTAAATGGAAGTGTTTTAACTCAATGCTACAAAGATAATAATAAATATATAAATTGTTTAGTAGAATGCTATATGTTAAAAAAAATATAAATTAATAGTGTTTGTCATTTAAAATAATAGTATTACTATTATATTTGCAAACAAACAATTTTATATGAAGAATTTATTATCTGTTTTAAAGATTACTGTTCCTGATAAAATTTATATTAAAGATCCTGAAACTTCAGATTTAGGAAAGAGAATTATAGAGAATAGTATTATTCTTATCAATGAAATAGGTTTTGAAAGTTTTACTTTTAAAAAATTAGGAAAAAAAATTGGTTCTAACGAAAGCTCTATTTACAGATATTTCGAAAGTAAACATAAACTTTTATTGTATTTATCTTCTTGGTATTGGGCATGGCTAGAATACCAATTAGTACTTGAAACTTTTAGTATTTCTGATAAGAAAGAGAAATTAGAAAAAGCAATAACCATAACTACAAGAACCGTAGAAGAAGATTCTAATTTTTCTCATATAAATGAAACATTATTATACAGAATTATCGTGAATGAAAGTTCTAAATCTTTTTTAACAAAAGAAGTAGATAAAGATAATAAAGAAGGTTATTTTGAAATTTACAAAAGATTAATCACTAGGCTTGAAGCCATGATTATTGATGTGAATCCTTCTTATGAATTCCCATTAAGTTTAGCAAGTACAATTGTAGAAGGGGGTCTTCATCAACATTTTTTAAATGAACACTTTCCAACAATAACAAATTGTAAAAATGGACAAACACCCACAAACTTTTATCAACAACTAGTTAAAACTACATTAAGTTAATACTATGGAAAATATTAAACTAACTCCTTGGCAACGTTTTGTTAGGCTGTTAAAATTGGAGAAAAAAGATATATTTCAAATATTTTATTACGCCATATTTGGAGGTTTTGTATCACTAACCTTACCTCTTGGTATTCAAGCTATTATAAACTTAATTCAAGGAGCTCAAGTTTCTACCTCTTGGATTGTACTGGTTGTTTTAGTAACTCTAGGTGTTGTATTTTCTGGTGCTCTACAATTAATGCAATTAAGAATAATAGAAACCATTCAGCAAAGAATTTTTACGAGATCTTCTTTTGAATTAAGTTATCGTTTTCCAAAAATTAAAATGAATGAATTACGTAATTATTATCCACCAGAACTAGCTAATCGTTTTTTTGATACATTAACTATTCAAAAAGGATTGTCTAAAATATTAATTGATGTACCTACTGCAGTACTACAAATTTTATTTGCATTAATTCTCTTATCATTTTACCATCCATTCTTTATCATATTTGGTCTTTTGTTACTAGTATTAATTATTATCGTATTTAAATTTACTGCTCAAAGAGGTTTAGAAACAAGTTTACAAGAATCTAAAATAAAATATAAAGTAGCTCATTGGATACAAGAAGTTGCAAGAGCAGTAGTAAGTTTTAAACTATCTGGGAACACTAATTTGGCTTTATCTAAAAATGATGCTTTAGTAACAAAATACCTAGAAGCAAGAGAAAATCACTTTAAAATTTTAATCTTACAATTTTCTCAAATGATTGGTTTTAAGGTTGTTGTAACTGCTAGTTTGTTATTAATTGGTGGTGCTTTAGTATTAAGCCAAGAAATGAATATTGGGCAATTTGTTGCTGCAGAAATCATTATTTTATTAGTAATACAATCTGTAGAAAAATTAATTGTTGGTTTAGAATCTTTTTATGATGTACTAACGTCTATTGAAAAAATTGGTCAAGTTGTAGATAAAGAATTAGAATCTCAAAAAGGAGAAAAACCATTATTTAAAGACGGTTTAAACTTAGAACTAGATGATGTTTTTTATGAAGTAGGAAACAGAAAAAAACCAATTCTTAAAAACATCTCATTAAATATTAGTCCTAAAAGTAGAATTTTAGTAATGGGTGAAAGTGGTGCAGGTAAATCTACATTATTACGTTTGTTAGCAGGTGTTATTGAGCCAACATCAGGTAATATTTATGTAAATAATTTATCTTTAAGTAGCTTAAATTTAAATCATTATAGATCTCAATTAGGATTATCATTATCAGATGAAACTCCTTTTGAAGGTACAATAAGAGAGAATTTAATTTTTGGAAACGAAAGAATAAAAGATGCTACCATTTTTGAAATTATGGAAGTAGTAGGTTTAACTCAATTCTTAAAAGAACAACCAAATGGATTAGACACAGAGATAAATCCAGAAGGAAAACAAATGTCTTATACATTAGCTAAAAAAATAATTTTAGCAAGAGCTATCATTAAGCAACCTAAGATTATGATTTTAGAAGACCCATTAGATCAGTTTAATCTAGAAGAGACCAAACAAATTATATCTTATTTAACTGATACAAAAAGACCTTGGGCATTAATTGTGGTGAGTAGTAAAAAAAGTTGGAGGACAAAATGTTCTACAACAATAACCTTAGATAAAGGAGAAATTAAAAACGTTAACCAATAGCTATGTTAAATATATCTCAGAATCAGATTCATAAAAAAGTAGATATTACAAAGTTTACTTCTGGAGAAAAAATATTTACTAAAGAGTATTATAAAGCCTTAAATAAATTTTTATTAGGTTTTGCTATTATTCTATTAATTATCTTGTTTTTACCTTGGACTCAAAATATAACAGGTAGAGGTTTGGTAACTACCTTAACACCAGATCAAAGACCACAAACAATACAATCTCAAATTCCTGGTAGAATTGAACAGTGGTTTGTAAGAGAAGGAGATTATGTAGAAAAAGGAGATACAATACTTAGAATTTCTGAAGTTAAAAGTGACTATTTTGATGATCGATTAATAGAAAGAACAAATCAGCAAATAAATTCTAAAGTAGCTGCTGTTAATTCTTATAAAGGTAAAGTAGATGCTTTAGAAAGACAAATCAAAGCTTTAAATGAAGAGCTAGATTTAAAACTAGAAATGGCTAGAAACAAGCTTTTACAATCTAAACTAAAAGTACAAAGTGATAGTATTGAATTTGAAGCAGCTAAAACTAACATTAATATTGCTCAAAGACAGTATGAACGTACTCAAACTTTAGAAAAAGAAGGGTTAAAAGCAGTTAAAGATGTTGAAGAGAAAAGGCTTAAATTACAAGAAACACAAGCTAAATTAATTCAAAAAGAAAATAAATTACTAGCAGCAAGAAATGAAGTTCTTAACGCAAAAGTAGAAATTGGAAGAATTAAGGCTCAATATGTAGATAAGATTTCTAAAGCACAAAGCGATCAATTTACTGCTCAATCTAAACAATTTGATACAGAAGTACAAGTATCAAAATTAGAAAACAGCAATAGTAATTACAGAGTTAGAAGTAATTTATTATACATAAAAGCTCCACAAAATGGATTTATAAACAGAGCCATTAAAGGTGGTATTGGAGAAACTTTTAAAGAAGGAGAAGAATTAGTGGGCATTATGCCTTCTAATATAGATTTAGCTGTAGAAACTTATGTAAGACCTATAGATTTACCATTAATTCACGTAGGTGAAAAAGTACGTGTACAATTTGATGGTTGGCCAGCAATTGTATTTAGTGGTTGGCCTAATGTTTCTTATGGTACTTATGGTGCTAAAGTTGTTGCCATAGAAAGATTTATTAGTGAAAACGGAAAATATAGAATTTTATTAGCTCCAGATGAAACAGACCATGAATGGCCTAAAGATATTAGAGCTGGTTCTGGTGCTAAAACAATTGCATTACTAGAAGATGTGCCAATTTGGTTTGAATTATGGAGACAGTTAAACAGCTTCCCTCCTAATTATTATCAACCAGATGGAGATGCAAAAGGTAAATCTTCTGCAAAAAAGAAAAAATAAAATAGTAGTTCATTTTTAAGATTTTTAAATCGATGAAAAAATACTTATTAATATTGTTCTTACTGATGATGAAACAGCTTTCTGCTCAAGAAAAAGTTGAATCTGTAATGACCTTGTCTGAATATTTAGGGTATGTAAAAGCTTATCATCCTATTGTAAAACAAGCTAATTTAGTAATTAACGAAAGTGAAGCTAAATTATTAAAAGCAAGGGGTGCCTTTGATCCAAAAATTGAAGTTGACTTTGACAAAAAACAATTTAAAGAAAAAGAATACTACAATAAACTAAATGGTACTTTTAAAATACCTACCTATTATGGATTAGAGTTTAAAGCTAACTTTGAAAATAATGACGGTTTATTTTTAAACCCAGAAGCAAATGTACCAACAGATGGATTATATGCAGCTGGTGTATCTGCTTCTTTATTAAATGGTTTATTAACTAACAAAAGAATGGCTTCATTAAAAAGAGCAAAATTCTTTGTTAATCAAGCAAAAGAAGATCAGCAAATATTAGTCAATAATATTTTATATGATGCATCATTATCTTACTTTAAATGGTTGATGTACTATAAAGAAAAAGAAGTTTATCAGAACTTTTTACAAAATGCTGAGTTTCGATTTAAAAGTACTAAAAGAGCTTTTATGGAAGGTGATAAACCAGCGATAGATACTTTAGAAGCTGGTATTAATCTAAATAACAGAAAATTAAATTTAGAAAAAGCACGTATAAAATTAGTAAAAGCATCACTAGAATTATCTAATTTTTTATGGCTGAATGATAATACTCCTGTAGAGTTACAAGATAACATTATACCAGATGTAGCAACATTAAATAATGTAGACACTACTTTTAATATTGCTTTATTTAATAATGCAGATTTTGATATCGAAAATCATCCTAAAATAAAATCTTTAGAATTTAAAATTAAAAGTCTTAATATAGATAGAAAGTTAAAAATGAATAACTTACTACCTAAACTAGATGTGCAATATAATTTTTTAACACAGACACCAAGACAAGGCAATTCTTTTAATGTAGATAACTTTAAAGCAGGTATCAATTTTAAATTACCACTATTTTTAAGAAAAGAACGAGGTGATTTAAAACTTGCTAAAATTAAATTACAAGATGCTAAGTTTGAGAATGAAGCAACTAAAGTTACTATTAAAAATAAGGTAAATGCAACTCAGCAAGAAATTGCTTCTTTTCAAATACAAAACAATTACATTACAAGTATTGTTGATGATTATGGTGTGCTTTTAAAAGCAGAAGAGCGTAAGTTTTTTCTAGGAGAAAGCTCTTTATTTCTTGTAAATTATAGAGAAGTTAAACTTATTGAAACCAAAATTAAAGCTATTGAATTAGAAAATAAATTCTTTACTTCTAAAGCAGATTTATTTAAAGCAGCTGTATTTACAATAGCCAATTAAAAAATAGCATTGATAGTTTTGAAAAAAATAATATAATTACAATTAATAGTTTAATCATCTTCATCTAGTGTGAAAAAATCATTTACTGGTATATTAAATATTGCTGATAACTTTAAAGCTAATACTGTTGATGGTACATATCTATTTTTCTCTATAGAATTTATTGTTTGTCTAGACACTCCTATCTTTTTTGCCAAATCATCTTGTGTCAAATCTAAAATTGCACGTTGTACTTTTAGTGTATTTTTCATGATTCTTTAGCTATTAAAACGTTTCATCTGAGTAAAAAACATAATTTGAACTACTAACATAAAAAAGAGTACTTGAAAATAACTAAAATCATAAAACTCTTTAGGTTCTTCATTTAATAAAACATCTACGAAATAATTAATTAAAGGCTGAATTAATGAATAAACAACAGACAAAATAAATGCTAACCTATAAGATTGTGCTCTAAGACTATCTATATATTCATCTTCTATTTTATCTTTAGATATTGAGATAATTAAAAAACCAATCAATAAAAAATTAGATAAAATAGGTTTTACCCATTCTGGTTCGTCCACAAATTTCTTTGCTATCATAAGTGCAAAAGCTACAACAGCAATTACTACTCCTACTTTCTTGTATTTATAAGCGAGTTGAAATTTATTCATTTTTTCAATTCTACTTCTTTCTTTATCACAAATCGATTGTTTTGACATCTTATTTATTTTACAATTAGACAAATATATTTTATATAATGACAAATATACTTTACATTTTTAAATTGAACAAATATTTTTACTACATTTATAAAATCAATTAAAAAACTTTATAATTATGGCTACTACAACAAAACCAAGTACTTCTTTTTGGGTAATAAGTATACTCGCAATCATTTGGAATTTAATAGGTGTTATTGTCTATTTAGGTCAAGCTTACATGACAGATGATATGAAAGCATTGATGACAGAAGAACAATTAGCAATCATAGAAAATTCACCAATTTGGGCTACAGCAGCATTTGCTATAGCAGTATGGTTTGGACTTTTAGGTTCTATCTTGTTAACTCTAAGAAAAAAATTGTCAAAATCTGTTTTGTATATTTCTTTATTAGGAGTTATAGTTCAATTAATTTACAATTTTTTTATGTCAAATGCTTTAGAAGTTTACGGAACACAAGGCATTATACAACCTTTAATAACTTTAGCAATAAGTTTATTTTTAGTTTCATATGCGAAACAAGCTGACAAAAAAGACTTACTCTCTTAACTTAATTTAAATCTTAAAAAAAGCTGCTTTAAATAGCAGCTTTTTTTTACAACTATAAAATTAAAATAATTAATCTCTCTAACTCAATAAACTATGCAACTAAAATTTAAAAAATATTCTTTAGTAAATCTTGGTTTTATTCCAATACTGTGTTTAGTCTTATTTTCTTTAAATACTTTTTCACAAAAAAAGGATTCTTTATCAGGACAAGAAAAATTTAAAGATTTGCCACTAGAAAGTGGTAGAATGATAAAGTTTAATACTACTGAAGGTACTTGGCTTTCTTTAGATATAAATCCAAATGACAAAACAATCATCTTTAGTATGTTAGGTGATTTGTATACCATTCCATTTAATGGTGGCAAAGCAACAAGAATTACAGATGGTTTAGCATTAGATACAAAACCTGCTTATAGTCCAGATGGAAAAAGCATTGCATTTGCTTCAGATAGAAGTGGTAATGACAATATTTGGATTATGAATCTAGAAACCAAAGAAACAAGACAGGTTACTAAAGACAGAAGAGGTTCTGTAGAATCTATAGCTTGGTCTCCAGATGGAGAATATCTAGTGGCTGCTAAAGGAAAAAGAAATTTAAAATTATATTTATATCATAAAGATGCTGGCAGTGGAACTCAATTAATAAAAACTCCTGCAAGCTTAAAAACTGTAGAGCCAGTATTTAGTCCTAATAATAAATACATTTATTATTCAACTAGAAATGGAGGTTGGAATTACAATGCACAATTACCTCAATATCAAATTTCAAGATACGATTTAGAAACAGGAGAATCAACAAGAGTTACTTCTAGATATGGTTCTGCATTTACTCCTACTCTTTCAAGTGATGGAAAATACATGGTTTATGGTTCTAGATATGAAGAAAAAACAGGATTAGTTTTAAGAGATTTACAATCTGGTGACGAAAAATGGTTAGCATATCCTGTTCAAAGAGATGAACAAGAATCTGTTGCGTCTTTAGGAGTATTACCAGCCATGGCATTTACTCCAGATAATCAAGAAATATTAGCTTCTTATGGAGGTAAAATATATAGAATTCCTATTTCTGGTGAATCTGCCATAGAAATTCCTTTTGACGTTAATGTAGAATTAGCTATCGGACCAAAATTAGATTTTAAATATCCTATATCTGATGACCCAAATATGTTTGCAAATCAGATTAGAAATGCTAAACCTTCTCCAGATGGAAAACAAATTGTATTTAATGCATTAAATAAACTTTATGTAATGAAACTTCCAGATGGTAAACCAAAAAGGTTAACTAAAATGGATATTGTAGAAACACAACCTAATTGGTCACCAGATGGAAAAGAAATTGTATATACTACTTGGTCTGATGAAGATGGAGGTCATTTATATAAAGTAAGTTCTAAGGGAGGAAAACCTACAAAATTAACAAATGCTTCTGCTATTTATAATACTCCTGTTTGGGATGCAAAAACCAATAGAATTGTTTTTACTAGAGGAAGTGCCCAAAGTTTTAAAAACGCCTATTTAAGAGGTGCTTTTTCAGGTGAGGAAGATTTAGCTTGGATTTCTAGTGATGGTGGGGCTATAAACTTTATTACGAAAACCAATAGAAGAAGAAATCCACATTTTGTAAAAAATGACAATAGAATTTATTTAAGTAATGGCTCTGGATTAAGCTCAATTCGTTGGGATGGAACAGATGAAAAGAAAATTGTTAGTGTTACAGGTATTATTACTTTTGGAAACTCTCATAAAGATAATGTAGACTTTGGACATGTAGATGATGATATTGTGGAAGAAAGAAATAATGCATCAAGACCTGTAGAAGTTTACATGTCTCCTGAAGGAGATAAAGCTATGGCTTTAATTACAAATGATGTATATGTAGTTACTGTCCCAAAATACGGCCAAACTCCTACAATTTCTGTATCTAATCCAAATTCAGCTGCATTTCCATCTTGGAAACTAACCACTTTTGGTGGTGAATTCCCTACTTGGTCTAATGATGGTAAAACAGTGCATTGGTCTTTAGGAAAAGCTTTTTTTAGTTATAATTTAGGAGATGCTAAAAAATTAGAAAAAGAAATAGAAGACAAAAAGAAAGCAAGAAAAGAAGAACTTGCTAAAATGCCAGATGATAAAAGAAAAGATGAAGAAAAGAAAGATAAAGAAGCAGCTAAAAAAAATAAAGATGCAGAAACGTATTTACCTATAGAGTTAGATATAAACGTTGCTATTAAAAGAGATATTCCAGAAGGTACAGCTTTGTTAAAAGGAGCTAGAATTATTACAATGAATGGTGACAAAGTTATAGAAAATGGTGACATCTTAGTTGTAAATAATAGAATAAAAGCCATTGGTAAATCAGGTAGTATAGAAGTACCTAAAAAAGCTGAAGTAATAGATGTTAATGGAAAAACAATTATTCCTGGTTTTATAGATACACATTCACATTTAAGAACATTTGCTGGCATACATAAAAAACAAGTTTTTTCTTATGCTGCAAATTTAGCTTATGGTGTTACTGCTTCTAGAGATCCACAAACAGGTACAACAGATGTTTTAACTTATTTTGATTTAGTAAAAACAGGTGAAATGTTAGGACCTAGAGCTTACTCAACAGGTCCTGGATTAGGTTATTGGGCTTATAATTTAAAAAGTTTAGAAGACACTAAAGAAGCTATTAAAAAGTATAGTAAGTACTACAATACGAATACTATAAAAATGTACATTGTTGGTAATCGACAACATAGACAGTGGGTAATTCAAGCTTCTAAAGAGCAAAAATTAATGCCAACAACAGAAGGTGCATTAGATTTTAAATTAAACATCACAGAAATTTTAGATGGTTATCCTGGTCATGAACATTCTTATCCAATAACTCCTTTGTATAAAGATATAATTAAATCTGTTGCAGAATCACAAATAGCTTATACTCCTACTCTATTAGTTTCTTATGGAGGTCCTTGGGCAGAGAATTATTTCTATTCTAGAGAAAACCCTTATCATGACAAAAAGTTACAATACTTTACTCCATATACAGATTTAGCAAGTAAATCTAGAAGAAGACCAGGTTGGTTTATGGATGAAGAACATGTTTTTACAAAACATGCAGAATTTGTAGAAGATTTAATTAATGCTGGTGGTTTAACTGGTGTAGGAAGTCATGGACAATTACAAGGCTTAGGATATCATTGGGAATTATGGGCAACTGCATCTGGAACGAGTGAAATGAACGCTTTAAAAGCTGCAACAATTTTAGGAGCAAAATCACTTGGTTTAGATGGAGATATTGGTTCTTTAGAAGTTGGTAAACTTGCAGATTTTATAATTCTTGATAAAAATCCTTTAGATAATATTAGAAACACGAATACCATTTTACATGTCATGAAAAACGGACGTTTGTATGATGCTAATAATTTAGATGAAGTATATCCAAGAAAAAAGAAAGCTAGTAAGTTTTGGTGGCATCAAGAAAAGCCAAATGGTTTGCCAGGTATTAAAAAATAAAAGCAAAAACTCTCATTTTTATGAGAGTTTTTTTTTACTTAAAAAATTATTCAAATAATGCTGCTAAAAATTCTGCGACACATGCAGGTTTTTCTTGTCTTTTAATCTCTATAGTACAAGAAAATGTAATCTTAATTCCGTTATTATTAATATCTTCTATATCTTTTACAGAAGTATGCATTCTTAACTCACTGTTTACAGGAACAGGACTTGGAAATCTAACTTTATTTAATCCATAATTTAATCCCATTTTTACACTTTTAACAATAAACATTTCTTCTAACATTCTAGAAATCATTGCAACAGACATAAAACCATGAGCAACAGTACTTTTAAAAGGACTCTCTTTTGCTGCTCTTTCTTCATCAACATGAATCCATTGTTTGTCTAAAGTAGCATTTGCAAAATCATTTATCATTTGTTGTGTAACTGTATACCATTCTCCAGTTGGTAAATCCTTACCTTTTATAGATCTAAACTCTTCTAAATTTTTAAAAACTAACATATTTATATTTTACTGTGTTTATATTTTTTATAGATAATTGCTAAAGTTAATTTAGCAAATGTGTAAATTAGAAAAAAATTTAAACAATGAAACAATTTACCTTACTCTTAACATTGATTTGTTTGTCAATGTATGGCCAAGAAAATCCTAATTGGATGAGACATTCATCAATTTCACCTGATGGATCTCAAATTGCTTTTACCTATAAAGGCGATATTTATAAAGTAAATGCAAATGGAGGAAAAGCTCAGCAATTAACTTTTCATAGTGCTCATGATTACAAGGCTGTATGGAGTAATGATGGAAGTAAAATTGCTTTTGCTTCTAATAGATATGGTAATTTTGATATTTATGTAATGAATGCTGAAGGTGGTAAAGCTACAAGACTAACTTTTCATTCTAATGACGAAAACCCATACACATTTACAAAAAATGACAAAGAAGTTGTTTTTGGAGCTTTAAGACAAGATGATGTAAACCACAGGCAATACCCACATAGATCACAATCAGAATTATATAGTGTTCCTGCAAATGCTGGAAGAGTACAGCAAATTTTTACGGTTCCTGCAGAATATGTACAATATTCTAAAGATGGAAAAACTATGTTGTATCATGATGTGAAAGGTGGTGAAAATGAGTGGAGAAAACACCATAATTCTGCAATTACAAGAGATATTTGGATGTACAATACAAAAACTAATGAACATAAAATGATTACTACTCATACTGCTGAAGACAGACAACCTGTTTTTTCATCAGATGAGAAAAGTGCTTACTTTTTAAGTGAAAGAAGTGGCACATTTAATGTTCATAAAATGGATATAAATAATCCTAATAATGTTGAACAGGTTACTTCTTTTAAATTACATCCTGTTCGTTTTTTAAGCATTGGTAATGGTGTACTTTCTTTTGGTTTTGATGGTGAATTATACACAATGAAAGAAGGAGAAAAACAAAAAAAAGTTAAGGTAACAATAGTTACGCAAGATAAAGACAATACAGATAAATTTATCTCTGTTAATGGTGGCATAAATGAAATGTCTATATCACCTAATGGAAAAGAAATTGCATTTATTGCTAGAGGTGAAGTTTTTGTAACTTCTGTAGATAAATCATTTACAAAAAGATTGACTAATACTCCAGAAAACGAACGTTTTGTTTCTTGGGGTCCAAAAGGAGAATCTGTAATATATAGCAGTGAAAGAAATGGAAAATGGTCTGTTTATAAAACTGAAAAAGTTAGAAAAGAAGAACCTTTTTTCTACGCATCAACATTAATAAAAGAAGAACCTTTAATAGAAAATAAATTAGATAATTATTTAGCTCAATATTCACCTGATGGAAAAAAAATAGCTTTTATTGAAGGAAGAAGAACGTTAAAAATTAAAGATATCGACTCTAAAAAAGAAGTTACTTTACTAACACCAAAAGATTTATTTCATATGAGAGATGGAGATAAATACTTTACTTGGAGTCCAGATAGCAAATGGTTATTGGTAGATTGGAGCAAAACCTTAAGTAATAGCGAAGTATTACTAATGGCTGCAGATGGTTCAAAAAGAATTAATTTAAATGAGAGTGGATATTATGATTATTCTCCAAAATGGGTAAATGGAGGTAAGCAAATGTTATGGTTTAGTAACAGAAATGGTTTAAAATCGTATGCAACAAGTGGTCGTTCTCAAAGTGACGTTTATAGTATGTTTTTTACTCAAGATGCTTGGGATGAATTTAATTTAAGTGATGAAGACTACAAATTAATGCAAGCCATTAAAGAAGAAGAAAAAAAGAAAAAAGCGAAAGAAAAGAAAGACGACAAGAAAAAGTCTGATAAAAAAACTGATGCTAAAAAGAAGGATTCTGTAAAAACAGAAAAATTACTCACTTTCGATTGGGATAATATGAAAGATAGAACCAAAAGATTGACTATTCATTCTTCTAGTTTGGGTGATGCTGTACTTTCTAAAAAAGGAGATTATCTTTATTACCTATCAAGTTTCGAAGGTCGTTCTAATCTATGGAGTACTAACTTAAGAACTCGCGAAACTAAAATGCTAATGAAATTAAATGTTGGTGGTGGAAGTTTAGAATGGGATAAAGAAATGAAAAACTTATACCTTTTAAGTGGTGGTAGAATTTCTAAATTAAATCCTGAAGCTAAAAAAAGAGAATCTGTTAATATTAAAGGTGAAATTCTTTTTGATGAAGTATCAGAAAGAGAAGCTATGTTTAACCATGTTTGGATTCGTACAAATGCAATTTTTTACGAACCAACTTTTCATGGAATTGATTGGAATAAAATGAAAAAAGAGTATAGCAAATACTTACCACATATTGGTAATGCATATGAATTTTCAGAAATGCTTTCAGAAATGTTAGGCGAACTTAATGTTTCTCATTCAGGTGCAGGATTTAGAGGAGGTTCTGTGTCTAATCCAGATGCAACAGCTTCTTTAGGAATTTTTATGAATTATAATCATAAAGATGATGGTATTTTAATAGATGAAATTATAAAAGGAGGTCCTTTAGATAAAGCCAAGTTTACAATTTCTGCAGGAATCATTATCAAAAAAATTGATGGTGTTACAGTTGATAAAAATCAGGATATCGCAAAATATTTAAATAGAAAAGTGGGCGACTTTACTTTGTTAGAAATTTATGATCCAAAATCAAAAAACACTAATACTATTACTGTTAAGCCAATTTCTCTTGGAGCAGAAAATAGATTATTGTATGATAGGTGGGTTAAAATAAATGAGAAAGAAGTTGAAAAACAAAGTAATGGTCAATTAGGGTATGTACATATCCCTGGTATGAGTGATGGTCCTTATAGAAGCATCTATCAAGATATGATGGGTAAATATTTTGACAAAAAAGGTGTTATTGTAGATACACGCTTTAACAGTGGTGGAGATTTAGTCGCAGATTTAGCTATGTTTTTTACAGGTGAACCTTTTATAACCTATGCAACTGCTGCAAAAGTTGTTGGTGGAGAACCAACTTCTAGATGGACAAAACCAACTTTAACAATGTTTAATGAAAGTAATTATTCTGATGGTCATTGTTATGCACAAGGATATACAGATTTAAAAATTGGTAAAACAGTTGGAATGCCAGTACCTGGAACTTGTAGTTTTGCAGGTTGGGAAGGTTTACCTAATGGAGGTTATTGGGGTGTTGTTCCTGTAAGTGCTAAAAACAAAGCAGGTGAATGGATGGAAAACAACCAAACAGAACCAACTATTAAAGTAAAAAATATGCCAGGTAAAATTGATAATGGTATAGATCAGCAATTATTACGTTCAATCAGAGAATTACTCAAAGACGTGAATTAATAGCTATAGAATAGCAAACTAAAAGGAGAAGTTTATCACTTCTCCTTTTTTTATTTTCCAAATATATCGTCTTTAACTTTAGGTAATTCTAAATTAAACTTTACAGCTATTAATCGAATTGTAATAATTACAGAAGCAGAAACAATAAAATTTAAATTATCTGTTATTGGTGTTTTTTTCAGTAATAAATAAGTAATACCCCCTGCTAAACATGCAGAAGCATAAATTTCTTTTTCAAAAATTAAAGGAATCTTATTCGTTAAAACATCTCTTAAAACTCCACCAAATACAGCTGAAATCATTCCCATAATTAAAGCGATTAATGGATGCAAATCAAAATTTAAACCTTTTTGTAAACCTAACAAAGTAAATACAGAAATACCAACAGTGTCAAATAAAAACAACGTTTTACTTAAGGGCAAAATTTTACTTTTAAAAAGAAAGGTTAGAAAAACTGCTATAAAAATTACGTATAAATAGTTTAAATCACCAATCCAATTAATTGGGTGAGCATTAATTAAAACATCACGTAACATACCACCACCAACAGCTGTTACAAAAGCAATAATAATAACCCCAAATAAATCTAATTTTTGGTCAGAAGCTACTAAAGCACCACTTATAGCAAATGCTAAAGTTCCTAAAATATCTAAAATATAAACTAATTCCACTAGACTGTAACTTCTGTAAATTTAATTTGTAACTCTTTTTGTATTTGATGAATTTTCTCAATTTCACTAGGCAAAATAAAGGCTAAAGAAGTACCAGATTTTCCTGCTCTTGCAGTTCTACCACTTCTATGGGTATAATACTCTAATTGCTCTGGTAATTGATGATGAACTACAAACTCTAACTCTTTTACATCTATTCCTCTTGCAGAAACATCTGTAGAAATTAAATATTGTAAACTTTCATTTTTAAAAGCACGCATTACTTTATCTCTTTCTTTTTGTTGCATATCTCCTTCTAAAGCAGCT
>Ga0209652_1000234_pt1 | contig 47584 bp, 41 predicted proteins | sample SaaInl74LU_5_DNA_FD_184641 | JGI IMG/M metagenome (GOLD analysis project Ga0209652, IMG submission 184641) | Marine microbial communities from expanding oxygen minimum zones in the Saanich Inlet - ESP_74LU_5_DNA (SPAdes) (version 2) | ecosystem: Environmental > Aquatic > Marine > Intertidal zone...
ACAACAATCTCTTCAGTAACGGCCTTCCAAATAGCCTGGGCTACCCTATGAATCTGCGCAAGATTGCTCTTGTGAATGGATCCCTAACCGGCAATAAAACATACAAAAACCCCTATAGCACATTAAGTACTGAATACTCCGGGCAACTCACTTCAGATCAATTCGGTATTGCCGGTGGGCAGAGTCTGAAGCTCAAAGGGATTGCCAATGATATCGGACAACTTCTAGGCATGGAAACCTATTTTGCGCCTGAACCCCAGGAAACACATAAGATTGCCTTTTTTAAGAAGAAATCCCTGTGGTGGTCCTATTACGAGCGCTACCTCACCAACAACAATAGCCGCGGCATATTGGATATCAGTCCTGGAGGATGGTTTCCGACCCAGACCATTTTGGCCAAGGACCTCACCGAAAGCACACCATGCGAGTGGTTCATTGGTCAAATATGCATCAATGACTGGATCATTAATTCTCTAGACCATGTGAATTCATTTATTCCAAGCGTCAGTGCTCTAGGACTGTTGCATCCAGATATTGTCTGGGACACCCCATTGGACAAAAATCTATTGTGCCAAGACGCCATCCCTTTTGATAATTATTTTGGACCAAAAGACAATGAATTACATACCTCATTTACAACAGAGAGCATCGCATGGCTCTTGGATGAACTCAATGAAAGTCCCACGCCACCAAGTGTTTATTTAGAGCCTCATGACTTAACAGGGCCCAATGCCGTCTGTTATGACACCCCTGCAAGTTTTTCGTTCGACACCTGCGTCGCGCCTGAGGTCATTCAATGGCAAACCTCTCCCAATTTGACTGTGGTCACCTCCGACACCCACAACATAACCATAGAACCCAATACAACGTCTAGCACCACAGGTTATATTGAGGCACATTTCACTAGTCAAGTCATCAGAAAATCAGTGTGGATTGGATCGCCCCTAACACCAGAATCCATAGAAGGCCCCACAGAGGTCGCCACAGGCTCTGTCGTCACCTATAATGGTGGCGTCGCTCAAGGAGCCGCGTCGTATGAGTGGTGGCTCCCCTATCCGTTTGATGTGCAAGCGCCCTTCGATCCTGAAAGTGATCGTTGGCAGCTGCCACCTGGAGCAGGCAGAACAACAACGGTTTTCACGGGCAATGGACAAAACAACGGACTCGTTCAATTGATGGGCAAAAACAACTGCGGGCTTGGTGATGCGGCTATTTTATCTGTAATTCATGATCCCTCTGGATCGGGACAACAACAACTACCCATATACCCATACCCCAACACATCAGACAACGGGTTTCGTTTGGATTTTAGATCACTCCCGCCAGGGGTTTATCATATGTCCATTTACGACCCTTACGGCAATATAGTCTATCAAGGGCAAAGTGGTAATATTGAGAAAACCATTGATACCATAGGCATGTCCAACGGGACTTATTTCCTCCATATTGAAGTAAATCAAGAAATGCTTTATTTTCAGTTGATTATCCAGCATAACTAGACGGAACCTCATGCAATGTTCCTTATGCCATCTTGACATCTTTTAACCACAAAGTATGACACTAAAGAGCATGGCATAGTTTCTGAAATGAATAAACAAAATCAATTAGTTTAACTTAAAATGAAAATCATATGGCTTTAAAAATTCAACCACTATCAGATCGCGTGGTCGTCGCGCCCCAAGCGGCCGAAACAAAAACGGCCTCAGGACTTTATATTCCAGATTCTGCGAAAGAGAAACCACAACAAGGCAAAGTCGTCGCAGTTGGTAAGGGCAAAAAAGATCATGAAATGACGGTTTGTGTTGGCGATACGGTTTTGTATGGCAAATACGCTGGAAATGAATTAAAGTTGGACGGACAAGATTACCTCATCATGCGTGAGGATGATATCTTGGCCATCATTTAATAAATCTAATACATAAAACATAACATTATGGCAAAAGACATAAAATTTGATATTGAAGCTCGTGATGCGATTAAACGAGGCGTTGACAAATTGGCCAATGCAGTAAAAGTAACCTTAGGCCCAAAAGGTCGGAACGTGATCATCAGCAAATCATATGGTGGACCACAAGTAACCAAAGATGGTGTTACGGTAGCCAAAGAAATTGAACTGTCAGATCCATTAGAAAATATGGGTGCACAGATGGTCAAAGAGGTTGCCTCTAAAACCAACGACTTGGCAGGTGATGGAACAACAACTGCAACTGTACTAGCACAAGCCATCGTCAAAGAAGGGCTAAAGAACGTCGCCGCTGGAGCTAATCCAATGGACCTCAAACGCGGGATTGACAAAGCCGTAGCGGCTATTGTTAAGGACCTCGAAAGACAATCTACTAAAGTGGGGAATTCTTCTGAAATGGTTAAGCAAATCGCTTCGATCTCTGCCAACAATGACGAAACTATTGGAAGCCTGATTGCCCTAGCATTTGAAAAGGTAGGCAAAGAAGGAGTCATCACAGTGGAGGAAGCAAAAGGCACAGAGACCTATGTCGACGTTGTAGAAGGAATGCAGTTTGATCGCGGTTATTTATCACCCTATTTCGTGACCAACAGCGAAAAAATGAATACCGAACTAGAGAACCCAATGATCTTGCTTTTCGACAAAAAGATCAGCAATATGAAAGACCTTCTCCCCATATTGGAGCCGGTCGCTCAGCAAGGAAAATCCCTATTGATCATTGCCGAAGATGTTGAGGGGGAGGCTTTGGCAACATTAGTGGTCAACAAACTCCGCGGTTCACTAAAAATTGCCGCAGTTAAGGCGCCTGGATTTGGTGATCGAAGAAAAGCCATGCTCGAAGATATAGCCATTCTCACCGGTGGTACCGTTATCGCAGAGGAACGCGGATTTACTTTAGAAAATGCCACAATCGATATGCTCGGTACGGCTGAAACCGTCACGATTGATAAAGACAATACAACCATTGTTAATGGTGCGGGCAAGAAAGTGGACATTAATGCTAGAATCGGCCAAATAAAATCTCAAATAGAAACCACTACAAGTGATTACGACAAAGAAAAGTTACAAGAACGTTTGGCTAAATTAGCCGGTGGTGTTGCTGTGCTATATGTCGGTGCTGCAAGTGAAGTGGAAATGAAAGAGAAAAAAGACCGTGTAGACGACGCCTTACATGCCACGCGTGCAGCCGTTGAAGAAGGTATTGTTGCCGGTGGAGGTGTTGCTCTTGTACGCGCCAAAGCAGTTCTGTCAAAGATCACAAGTGATTCACTGGACGAAACTACAGGTATTCAAATTGTCGCTCGTGCGATTGAAGCTCCTCTTAGAACAATTGTAGAGAACGCCGGAGGCGAAGGATCTGTGGTCATTAACAAGGTAATGGAAGGCGCCAAAGCGTTTGGTTATGACGCAAAAAACGACTGTTACGTAGATATGCTCAAAGCAGGGATTATTGATCCCAAGAAGGTGACCCGAGTGGCCTTAGAAAATGCAGCCTCAGTCGCCGGAATGATTTTAACGACCGAATGTGCGTTGGTCGACATCAAAGAAGACACCCCAGTAATGCCCCCAATGGGCGGTGGTGGTATGCCCGGGATGATGTAATTAATAAGCAAAAAAAAACCTCGCCAAATGGCGAGGTTTTTTTTTGCTTATTGATGCGCTTTGATCACCTCATCATCTCGGTATTTACAACAAGGGCTGACCTTGTCGTACGCCTGGTCTGGCGCGGTAAATTCGGGGCTATCATGTCCCACATCTGCTACTTTCTTTGCAATTGAATCCAAGCTTGTTTTGTTTTCATCAAAAATTAAAGCCAATTCGTGTGTAGCAACGCTCCATTGAGCCGACTTCACACCTGGAACTTTAATTGCTGCCTTTTCAATACGGGCCTTACACATACCACAAACGCCATCAACTTCAATAGAGGCTTTTGCACTTTTACTTTGGGCCATTAGCGCACCTGACGCTAAAATAGTGGCCATAATTAATAGTTTTTTCATCGTTTTAGATTTTATACCTTACTCCAGTGTAAACCATACGTCCAAAAATTGGACCATAAACCATCGTGGTGTCAAAATTCGATCCAAATGGTTCGGTTGCATTAAGCACCGGATTCGGCTGTTGCACATTTGTTATATTCTCTACACCAACATACCAATCGATTTTTGGCGTGAAGACTTTTGTGATCTGGGTATTAACGGTTACCAAACTCGGTGTTTGTGTCGTTCCGAACAAATCAGACCCTGAATCAAATTTTGGATAACGCTGCTGGCCTAACCAGTTTAAGGTCGCGTCAAATTTCCATTGCTGACCTTTAGATTTTTCTTGTGTCTGGTAAGCTACATTGGCAAACACACGATGCTTGGGGGTCAAGGGCGGGCGATCGTCTCCGCTATCATATGCTGTGTTAATGTCAAAATACTTATAAGCAAAGCGAAGATCAAATCGCTCCATAGGACTGTAAGAGGCTTCAAGTTGATAACTCTGTGTCCAACTTTCGTTTCTTTTATTGTAAAAACGAATCATCTGTGGCACTTCCCAATCCACAACAACGTGGTTGACAAAATCGGTGCGATAGACATCAAAGCTCAATTCCAAAGGTCGATTGGCTAAGCGGAATTTTTGGACTATAGAAAGTCCATAGTTCCAAGCGATTTCTGGATCTAAACCATAAAAGTCTCCACCCGCATCGGTAATTTCGATGGCACGTGATGAGGCAAACAAATTGAGGTTTTCAGAAAATATATTTGGAATTCGCTTGCCTCTTCCTGCCGAAAAACGCAATGTGGTTTGCTCCCAAGGGAGATACTTGACATGCAAACGTGGCGTGACAAAAACACCCATAAGGTTATGGACATCCGTGCGCAATCCAAAGGTCAGGCTCAGTTGGTCCAAATTGTCGTAAGCATACTCAAAAAATACACCAGCAGCGCGCTCCTGACGGTCATAAACATCGGCAACGACCAACTCCTGGTATCGGTCGTAGGTGACGTTAACGCCTGTTTTAATTTTATGTCTGGTGTCAGAGATGATCGAGTTATAAAGCACGTTGAGGTAGGCGCTTTGGTGTTTTATATTGTAGGTTCTGAGGCCAAAAATTGAACGTTGGTCATGATAACTATAGGCGCTCTGAACCCCCAAGCTTTGGTAAGTTAACTCTGGATTGACATGGCCCAATTTAGAAGAGAAATCAATCCGATCGGTGTCGATGATACTCCCCCACGGATTGGCTGCAGTGATCTCCTGATCTCGCTCAAAAGAAGTTTCTCCAGCGACTTTTCGATCGCGTAATACGCGGGCATTAATGAAACTGATCCAACCGTTAGTGGGGTCACTATATTGCCAGCGATTCATGACATTAATTTGATTGCCTTTGGGTGTGTCTAAAAAGCCGTCATCATTGCGGTCTACAGTCTTGGTGCGCTGATTTCCGTGGACATAAAGACCGGTGCTCCAGCGGTCTGTGACCCGACTATTCAGGTGTACATTCATTTCTTGACGGCCATTAGCCGCAGTAAACAAATTCAAGAACACAGGAGCGTCTGTTGCTGGTTTCTGCAATTCGGCATTGATCTGACCCGCGATACTCTCATAACCATTGATGACACTACCGGCCCCTTTGGTCATCTGGATGCTCTCTACCCAAGTACCTGGAACATAGCTGAGTCCAAGACTTTGGGCGGCGCCGCGCACCACAGGAATATTTTCGGCAGTAATCAATATATAAGGACTGGTTAATCCCAACATCTTAATTTGTTTCGTTCCGGTGATGGCATCCGAAAAATTAACATCGATCGACGGATTGGTTTCAAAACTCTCCGAAAGATTACAACAAGCAGCCTTGAGTAATTCGTCGCTACTGATTTGAATCACGTTTTGAGTCGAAAAAGAAGAACGAAATTGAGAGGTCCTTTTTTTGACCAAAGTAACCTGGTCTAGGGTACTGGCAGAGCGCAATACATGACGAATCTCTTTATTAGAAGAAACTGTAATAGTATCTGTGGCATAACCCACAAAACTGAACACCAGATCAGCCGGAAGCGTTCTCGTGAGCAATCTAAAATTGCCTTCAAAATCTGTTATGGTACCGTCTTTTCCATCCACCCAATACACATTAGCCCCTGGCAAACCAGTATTACTTTCGGAGTTACCCTCCAGCACTACACCAGAAATACTGCCTTGGCCAAAGCCCGCTGTAGCCCAAAGTAAAACACTAAATAAAAGAAGCCGTTTCATATCAGGAGTATAAGGTAAAAGACGCCATGCCGAGCATGATCAAGTTTTCGATAAGGGTGGCTTCGGTCATCGGCAAGTTGAGCGTTGTTCCCAAACAGGCACATTCTATGGTTTGTTTGGTCCGCAACTTCGCAATAACCCCAATAGTGGTGATGCCCAAAACAATTGTCGTAATGATCAGTGCAATGGCTACATTGAAACGCAGCAGCAAAACAACCGCGAGTAATAATTCGATAAATGGATAAATCCAAGCATAAAAAGCCAAACGCTTAGCTAATGGATCATAATTTCTGAAGGCCTGTACAAAACCAGGCACGTCCAATAATTTGAAAAAGCTAAAAATCAAAAAGAAACCCGCCATCGCATCAAGCATTGCTTCCGCACTATTCCATTGACTTGCATGGATCAAAAACACAGTGCCAAAAAGAAAGGCAAAAATGAGAAACAAAGGCCTAAGCTGTCTCCATTTGTTAGGTGGCATGGTCTGCGCATCATGAGCCAAAACAGGGTAGTCAGCAGGTACAACTTCTTTGATTTGTGATAAACTCATTGGCGTATTTGAGGCAAAGGAAAGACGCCCACTGGCAAGATCTATCACGACTGTGCTGACGCCTTCGATAGATTCAACAGCTTTTTTGACTTTATTCAGACAACCGTTGCAGGTCATTCCTTGTACCATAAATCGTTGGGTCATAGCAGTCTCATGTTTGATTCATTTGTTGTTCTGCAAGAGTATAAAATTAATCAAAATAATTAAGGTATTAGGTCTATTTAACAAAACCTATATTAAAACTCAGCCAGTACGGCTTTTCCTTGATCAATGGCTGAGATCATTTGGACTTTGAGTTCCTGCGCAGACAATTCAAACTGGGCTACCTGCGTTTTCATTTCGCTAGGAATAGTGGATTGACCCATAATTTGATCGCCCGTAAAGACCTCACTAAGATCGATCATCCATGTCGTCATACGCTCGTTGGCCGCTATTAAATCGCCAATAACAGCAAGGTGTGCGGTCTGAGCAGAATCCCCCTGGTATTGATCCTCAAGCTGGCCAATCAATTGGCCAATGGTGCCCATCACAGGCATTAATTCATCGTGTACCGCAACGATTTGCGCCATCTGTGCGGCCAAGGCTTCCTGTGTAGGTTCAGTCTTGTTTTGACAGGCCAATAAAAGTCCTATGGCACTCAGGATTAAAATTGATTTTTTCATTTTTCTGGCATTTGGTCTTTATACATTGTTATTGAACTACTTAGGCTTGTAAAAATAAAATCCAGGGATCAGAATCAATAATATGATCGGATGGATCAAGAAGCGACGGACATAAAAAAGTTGATGGTAATAACCCGCTTGATACATAGCCATTAATCCAAACAAAGCTAAGGAAAGAAAGGCAAAAAACATAAGGTACAGAACCCATGAAAAGCGAATTGTCTGAGGATCTATAAAAAGCCCTTTAAGCAGCATGAGGCCAAAAATAAGGTTGAGTAAAAATCTAAAAATCAAAGAAGGCCAAAAAAACAAAGGGTCGATAAGAGGTAGTTCGCGCGTCAAATAATCGCCTTGAAAAAAAAGATCCAAGGGATCATAAAACAAATTCGTTTCAAAATAGCGCACCAAGACCAGGCCCATAACGCCGATTACGACCATCAAATAGCGCGCTAGTCTAGGCATGATCCTGACGTTTTATCATCCAAATCCAAAAAAGCCAAAGCAGCAATACAAAACCATAAATCAGGCCAGGAAATATAATATCATGGAGCAAAACTCTATAGGTATCAAAGTGTGCCAAGGCAATACTAATGAACGCAACACGCAAAATATTAACTGAATAAATTAAGACCATCCCCGCCAGGATATACCCTATGGTTTGCTGTAATCCTCTGGCAAAAGCCAATATAAAGGCGCAAAATAAGATCATCACACTCATGGCATTACACCCTTCTACCAAACGGGCGACTCCTATTCCATCGACCCATATACCGAGGGTTGCCTCCCCCGAAATCATGGCCACATCTCCGCCAAATCCAAAAGCCCGAATGACCGATTGTGTTTGCTGCCCAACAAGCCGTGTGATACCATCGGGCTCCACCGGCGGACCAACAAAAAAGGATAAATACCAAAAATAAAGCATGCTTAAAACCGTATAGCTCCCCAAGAACAGGAAGATAAATCGGAGCACTGGACGATACTGTCGAAATAAGGCTAACATGAGGTCAAAGTTAACCCAATTATTTTTTTTGAATTTTGATTTTTGAAATACCTTTAGAAAAAAATACTGCAAATGAATTTCGAGGCCCTCAAACCACAAATTGACGCCATTATCCATGGCAATGCCTCTTCGCGTGAAGAGCGACTCAACCAGATTTGTGCCCTGCTGCAAAACGCAATTCCCTACTATAACTGGGTCGGTTTTTATTTTGCAGATTTTGAGACCAAGACTTTGCACTTAAAAGCTTTTGCTGGCGCACCTACAGACCACACAGTCATACCCTTTGGCAAAGGTATTTGTGGCCAAGTAGCCGAGAGTAATGCCAACTTTGTCGTGCCTGACGTACAAGCACAGGACAATTATATTGCCTGCAGCATCACCGTAAAATCGGAGATCGTCGTCCCTTTATTTGTTCGGGATAAAAACATTGGGCAAATCGATGTTGACTCGCACTCGATAGATCCATTTGACCAAAAAGACGAGCGTTTTTTAGAATGGGTCAACGCACAAGTCGCTGTTTTGTTCTAACCCATTGATGACCTTAGAGCCCATTGAGCCATAACCGGATTGGCGATCTTCAGGTTTCACAGCGCACTACTGGACGCTCACAAAGCATAAAATTGGGATTATAGACATTCCTCATCCTTATTTTTTTGGCTAACTTTGACATGCTATCAGGCCATGGCGCACTGGTCTGTTTATCATCATCATTTATGTCCGAATCTCTAATTGATCTCACAAATCCAAACGAATTACTGAGCGGTGTGATGCTCAATGCCTATCCCGATAGCATGGGTGCCAATGTGAAGGATCTGGTTTCCATATTAGAGGGATCATCAATGGCTCATGCCTTTTCACAGCTTTATTTACTGCCAACTTTTTTCAATAGCGATCTCGACCGCGGTTTCTCTATTATCGATTATGACCTCAACCAAGATCTTGTTAACCGCAGAGACCTTGACCAATTAAAACAGGCAGGGATCACCCTTAAACTCGATATCGTCCTCAATCATTTATCGGTGGCTTCACCTCAATTTAAGGACTTATTGCGTCACGGAGCAAAATCTAAATTCAAGGACTTTTTTATCGACTGGAATGTATTTTGGGAAGGTAAAGGCAGCAAAGATCACCGGGGTGTAATCGTTCCTGAACAACGCTATCTGGATCATCTTTTTATGCGCAAACCAGGGCTTCCTGTTCTGAAAGTGCCTTTTGACCAAGGCGATGACCGTTATTACTGGAATACCTTTTATCAGCAAGTGAGCCTTAGTCCATCTATCATAGACGACTTAAAGCACCGCAGAGCGGCCAACCATGATCTATGCACCCGTCTATTTAATGACTTAACACAAGCCGTATTAGGCCATGAAGACCTGACAAAAATTGATTTGACTGGCTATGCCATAAATCATGACGCGCTGGTGTCCTTGGTGAGAAAACATGTCTCTTTTTTGGGGCAAATGGATGTGAATGCACAATCACCAGAGGTGTGGGTATTTTACCAAGACACCCTGAACAAACTCCAGGAGTACGGCTGTAAAATTTTGCGCTTAGATGCCTTTGCTTATTTGCACAAAGAAATGGGCCAAACCAATTTTTTTAATAAACCGGGTACTTGGCATTATTTGGATCGCCTCAAGACAATGGCACAGCAAAACAACCTCTGGGTTCTGCCGGAAATTCATGCCGAATACGGGCAGCATCTTCATGACCAGGTCGCTGCGCAAGGCTACGGTATTTACGATTTTTTCTTGCCTGGGCTGGTGATACACACCATTGAAAACGCTGACCATACGCCACTTTTAAAATGGGCCACAGAAATTATTGACAAAAAATTTAAGGTCGTCAATATGTTGGGCTGCCATGACGGGATACCGGTATTGGATCTAAAAGGGAAAGAAATCGATGGACACTTTCACAAAGGTTTGTTAAGCGACCCGCAAATAGACCGTTTGGTGGATTTAATCTTGACACGTGGCGGACGCATCAAGAACTTATTTGGCCCAGATGGCTCAAAGATTTCTTATTACCAAGTCAACGCAACCTATTACAGTGCCTTAGGGGCCGACGATCAAAAATTACTCTTGGCCCGGGCCATTCAATTATTTATGCCCGGTCTTCCCCAAATATGGTATTTGGATTTATTTGCTGGCGAAAACGACCATCAAGCGGCCGATCGTGCCGGAAAAGAGGGGCACAAGGAGATCAACCGAACAAATCTTTCCGTGGCCGAAATCAATAAACGCCTTGAGACGGAAGTGGTTCAAAAACAACTCAAAATGATCCGTTTCAGAAACACGGCAAACGCATTCAAAGGAGTACTAGAGCTCCCGTCTACGTATCAAAATACCCTACACATGATTTGGCGTAACGGTGATGAATGTGCTGAATTTAAGGCTGATTTACTGACCCATGCCTTCACGATAAAGTCTAGCGAAAATGGCCGTTTTCAAGATATTGTTTGATTCTTAAGATTTATATCCCTGTGCGGATCGCTTCAACCGGGTCTAATTTGGATGCCTTTATCGCAGGAAGAATTCCGCTAATTAATCCAATTAATGCGGCTATTGTCGTTCCAATCAACATATTGACTCCTGACAACACAAACTCAAAATCGCCGGAGAACTGTGAAGCAATTACCGAAACAATAAAAACCAAAATAATACCAAAGAGTCCGCCAATCAAGGCCAAGATCATGGCTTCAAAAAGGAATTGATATAGTATAAATCGACGTTTTGCACCTAATGATTTTTGAATACCAATCAAGTTAGTGCGCTCTTTGACACTCACAAACATGATGTTGGCAATGCCAAAGCCTCCGACCAGCAGTGAAAACCCACTAATGATGATCCCGATAATATTCATGGTACCGGTAATATTGTTGATGGCATCAGTGAATCCTTGTAATTGATTGACAAAGAAATCATCCTCCTGATCCGGGCTGAGCCCATGCTTCATCCTCATCTTTTGTTTCAATTCGGCAATGAAGGCATCATTGTCTACCCCTTCTTTTGGCTTAAGTATCACAAAGGGAAAGAGGCTACGGTTATTTGCGCCAAAGATATTCCGGACCACATTGACCGGTAAAAAAATAATCGTGTCCTTCGAATCACTGAACGCAGAACCCTGCTTCTTCAGAACCCCTATAACGGTGAATTTCTTACCATAGAGTCTCACTTTTTTGCCGATGGCTTGTTCTGGACTACCGAAAAGCGCATTGCCAATCTCATGCCCTAAAACCAATACTTGAGCGCCATTATTAGACTCCAGAGCATTATAAAAACGACCGGCTTCCAACTTTAACGATTCAATGTCATAATACTCATGTGAATACGCACCAATGTTGGCATTTTCAACTGATTTATCTTCGTATTTAATGGTCTCATTTCGGACGTTCAAATTAAAGGCCACCGCCACAGCCGAAGGCATGGTTCGCTTGAGGTATTGATAATCGTCATAGGAAGCTACAGGCCATTGTTTCCATTTCCAACGGGGTATTTCTGTGGGGCCAAAAGAAAAATTCCCCAAATAAATGGTGCTGTTATCTAAACCATCCAGACTGTCTGTAATTTCGGATTTTAAAGAGTCTACAGCAGCCAAGACGGCAATGATCGAAAAGATCCCTATAGTCACTCCAAGTAAGGACAAAAATGTCCGTAACTTATTGTTTACCAATGCACTGATGGCAAAAATAATGCTTTCTTTAAGGACACGTAAATAGATGATCATAGGCAAGGTTTGAATCACTAATCGACCCCCTAAAGATAGCTCTTTTTATACCAATTTAAGTCGTCCATTTCAGCCATATTTATGTATTTTTGTAGCTTCACAATATCAATTTATTCCAATGATGCAATCGATAAAAATCAAATCGGCTCTTATTTCTGTTTTCCACAAAGAAGGACTTGCACCAATTGTTCAAAAACTGAACGCACTAGGCGTTACTATTTACTCCACTGGAGGCACCGAAAAATTCATCAAAGACTTAGGGATTTCAGTGATTCCCGCAGAGGAAGTTACCCAATATCCTTCGATTTTGGGTGGTCGTGTCAAAACACTTCATCCTAAGATTTTTGGCGGTATTTTGAACCGACAAAACCACCCGGGTGATGCAAAAGAAATGGAAGAATTTGATATTCCACAATTGGATTTGGTCATTGTCGATCTCTACCCTTTTGAACAAACGGTTGCCTCTGACGCAGATGCGCAAGCCATTATTGAAAAAATTGATATCGGTGGCATTTCACTGATTCGTGCTGGGGCGAAGAATTTTGCTGACACCCTATGTATTTCATCCGTGAACGATTATGCCGGTCTTTTAGAAATCCTGACAAGCCAAGAAGGGCAAAGTAGCTTAGCGCAACGAAAATTTTACGCCACACGAAGCTTTCAGGTTTCTTCGCATTACGACACGGCTATTTTCAATTATTTCAATGATCAGGGCAGTGTCCCCGGGCTGAAAATTAGCCAACCCAATGGACAGTCCCTGCGTTATGGTGAAAACCCGCATCAAAAAGGGTCCTTTTATGGCGATTTCGATGCGATATTTAAAAAATTACACGGCAAAGAATTGAGCTACAACAACTTACTTGATGTCGATGCTGCAGTATCCTTGATGAGTGAATTTCAAGGCGCAGACGAGCCCCCAACATTTGCCATTTTAAAGCACAATAATGCTTGCGGTGTGGCACAATGCAGCACCTTGTCGTCGGCTTACACCAAAGCCTTGGCGGGTGACCCCGTATCGGCTTTTGGCGGTGTTCTTATTGCCAATAAAACTATAGATACCGCTACTGCCGAAAAAATTCACGAGCTGTTTTGCGAGGTAGTCATTGCCCCCGGCTTCAGTCCAGAGGCACATGAGATTCTGGTACAAAAGAAAAACCGAATTCTTATGGTACAGCAAATTTTTTCTTTGCCTGACAACACAGTACGAACTTGTCTTAATGGATTCTTGACTCAAGAGCGAGACAACATTACCGACGCCCTAGAGCATTTAGCCACTGCCACAAAAAAAGAACCTACCGACAAACAGATTAACGATTTATTGTTCGCGTCCAAGATATGCAAGCATACCAAATCCAACACCATTGTTTTGGTCAAAGACAATCAATTGTGCGCCAGTGGAACCGGACAGACTTCCCGGGTTGATGCCCTGAGACAGGCCATCAATAAAGCACAATCATTTGGATTTGACTTACAAGGTTCGGTTATGGCAAGTGATGCATTTTTTCCTTTTCCCGATTGCGTAGAGATTGCCGATAAAGCTGGAATAAGCGCGGTAATTCAACCTGGAGGATCGATAAAAGATCAGCTCAGTATTGACTATTGTAATGCCCATAATTTGTCAATGGTATTTACCGGAATTCGTCATTTTAAGCATTAATTTTTTGTTACATTTGTAAGAAGCACTTCTATTCATCATTTCAACCAAAAGCGCCATGGGATTTTTTGATTTCCTTACAGAAGAAATAGCCATTGATCTTGGTACGGCCAATACACTAATCATTCATAATGGCAAGGTGGTGGTCGATGCGCCAAGCATCGTCGCTCGTGATCGCATCACCAACAAAATCATTGCTGTGGGCCGCGAGGCTGCACTTATGCAAGGAAAGACCCACGAAAACATCAAAACCATTCGCCCACTAAAGGATGGTGTAATCGCTGACTTTGACGCCAGTGAGAAAATGATCAATATGTTCATCAAGGACATTCCTGCCCTCAAAAAGAAATGGTTCGCGCCATCATTACGTATGGTCATTTGCATCCCAAGTGGCATTACTGAAGTTGAAATGCGTGCGGTTAAAGAAAGTGCCGAGCGGGTTAACGGCAAAGAAGTATACCTGATCCACGAACCCATGGCCGCAGCCATAGGTATTGGTATCGACATCATGCAGCCCAAGGGTAATATGATCATAGATATAGGCGGAGGGACAACCGAAATTGCAGTTTTAGCCTTAGGCGGTATTGTATGTGACAAATCTGTGAAGATTGCCGGCGACGTCTTTACCAACGATATTGTTTATTATATGCGCACCCAACACAACTTGTATGTTGGTGAGCGCACTGCCGAAAAAATAAAAATACAAATTGGTGCAGCGACAGAAGACTTAGAAGTGCCCCCAGAGGAAATGCCCGTTCAAGGACGCGACCTTCTGACAGGAAAACCCAAACAAGTCCTTACCTCTTACCGAGAAATTGCCAAGGCCTTAGACAAATCGATCTTACGCATTGAAGATGCGGTTATGGAGACACTCTCACAAACCCCACCAGAACTCGCTGCAGATATCTATAACACTGGGATTTATCTTGCTGGCGGAGGATCTATGTTGCGCGGCTTAGACAAGCGCTTGTCTCAAAAAACTGATTTACCTGTATATATCGCCGAAGATCCATTAAGAGCAGTAGTGCGCGGAACAGGAATCTGTCTCAAAAACTTGGCTAAATACAAAAGCGTCTTGATCAAATAAAGAGAAACCTCGAGCTACGATGCAGCAGATTATTGATTTTTTTATTCGGAATAAAAATTTCTTGCTTTTCGCTCTACTCTTTGTCATCGCCCTTCAGCGTACCAGAAGCGCTCACAGCTTTCACCAAACCCGATATTTCGGATCAACTCATGCCATAAGTGGTGCTTTCTTGAACTGGAAAGCTTCGCTAACCAATTATTTGGACCTCATGGAGCAAAATGAGCTCCTTGCCCAAGAGAATAAAACCTTACGGGCACAATTACTCAACCCAATAAACACTTTGGGCAAGGGATCCGTTTCAGAGCCTTATCATTTTGATCACGTGGCCCTGCACAGCGCCAAGGTGATCAATAACAACTTCCACAAAACAAAAAACCAATTGACCTTAGACCAAGGCCGCTTGGACGGCATTACTTTAGACATGGGTGTTTTATCACCTCAAGGGGTCATCGGCATTGTGACCCATGTTTCAGACCACTATGCTTTAGTTCAGTCTATCCTTAATACGCAAAGTAGGATTGTAGCCAAATTTCAGAAATCTCAGCATTTCGGTACACTGGTCTGGGAAGGCCGTGACCCCGGTGCTATGCAGCTTTTAGAAATTCCTAAAATTGCCCCTATCGCTATTGGCGACACCTTAGTGACTGACGGCAGGTCTACTATATTCCCCGAAGGCCTACCCATTGGCCGTGTGGTGGCCTTAACCCAGGAAACCTCTAACGACTATTATACCATTACCGTAGCTCCATTTACTGACATGACCAGCATCAAACATGTCTATACCGTGCAGCGCAATGATGCATTGGAGATATTAACCCTCGAACAAACAGGCGAAGATGGGACAAACTAATTGGCTGAGCGAGTTGGGTCGTTTCTTTCTGGTGTTACTGCTTCAAGTTCTGCTGCTTAACCATATCCGTCTATTTGGCTATATCAACCCTTATTTTTACATCTATTTTATTATACTATATCCTTTGACCGGCAACAGAACCCTTTTGATTTTGCTGTCATTTTTACTGGGTTTTGGCGTCGATTTATTCAGCGATACGGGAGGAGTTCATGCTGCTGCGGCAGTTTTCATTGGCTGGGCCCGCCCGCTTTTTTTAAAGTTTTCTTTTGGGGTAAGTTATCAATACAACACCATAAAAGTGCCTTCAGCACCACTGCAACAGCAATTGATTTATGTCGTTTCGATAGTCTTTACCCATCACCTTTTACTCTTTTCGTTGGAGGCCTTTGCCAGCAGACATTGGGCCCTGATCTTAAGTAATACATTGTCTTCTAGCCTTTTCACATCAGTACTGATCATGGGGGCCTTTTATTTGTTTAGCACCAAAAACAAATGAGAAAAAACCTGCTTTTCCTGGTTGTCATTGGTATTGGTTTGTTGTTTATCGGTCGCCTCTTTTATTTACAGATTTACGAATCAAGTTATGCAACATTATCGGACAACAATGCGATAAGAGTGATCTATGACTTTCCGCAAAGAGGATATATCTACGATCGTAACGGGATTCTTCTGGTGGCCAACCAGCCGTCTTATGATGTGATGGTGGTCCCAAAAGACACCAAAAAACTAGACACCATAGAATTTTGTCAACTACTCAGTATCACACATATTGATTTCAAAAAAGCCATGGGTCGTGCCCGCCGCTATTCTCCTCAACTCCCCTCTGTGGTGGTTGCACAGCTCACCAAAAGTGAATTTGCAGGGCTTTCGGAGAAGCTGCATAAATATCCTGGTTTTTATATTCAAAAACGATCTCTGAGAGATTATCAAGTGCATCACTCAGCCAATGTCTTAGGCTATATCTCGGAAGTTAATGATTATACCATCAAAGAAAATCCCGAATATGAAATGGGCGAACTTATCGGAACTGCTGGAATTGAAAAACAATATGAGCAAATTCTCAGAGGAACCAAAGGGACCAAATACATTCAGAAAGACAACTACAATAGAGATATTGGCCCTTACAAAGACGGTGAGTTTGATGTCTTGCCCCAACGAGGAAAAGACATCACCTTGACCATTGATGCGATCTTGCAAGCCTATGGAGAAGCCCTGATGGTCAATAAACGTGGTGGTATTGTAGCCCTCGAGCCCAAAACTGGAGAAATTCTTTCGTTGGTCGCCGCACCTAATTACGATCCTGCGCTTTTGGTTGGTCGGCAGCGCTCTAAAAACTTTACAAAGCTCTATTACGACACCATTGCCAAACCACTGTTTGACCGAGTGCTGCAAGGAGAATACCCTCCGGGATCACCTTTTAAGACCCTTACTGCCTTGATCGGGCTAGAAGAGGGGGTGATTGATACCAATGAATCCATCAGTTGTTACGGGGGCTATAATTATGGGGGATCCAAACCAATGGGCTGTCACGACCATAAGACACCACTGTCCATGATCGGAGGCATCGCATACTCTTGCAATTCTTATTTCGCCACGGTTTACCGCAGAACTATTGACAAATACAATACACCACAGGAAGGAATTGAACGCTGGCGACAGCATCTCAGAAGTTTTGGGCTTGGGGATTACCTGGGCTATGATTTGCCGGCGGGCAACAAAGGGCTGATTCCAGATGCTGAATTCTATAACCGTTATTACCATTACCCCAAATATAAATGGTACACACCGGCAACAATTTCGAATGCGATTGGTCAAGGGGAGGTCTTGCTTACCCCGATGCAAATGGTTCATTTTACTAGTGTGATTGCTAATCGTGGTTATTTTTATAAACCGCACATCATTAAGTCTATTGCTGATCCCGATACCATCCCAGAGCAATACACAACGCGATACGACACAACGATTGATTCGACCCATTTTGAACCCGTGATTCAAGGCATGGCCGATGTCTATAAATATGGTACCGCATCCGCTCCAGATATTGGCATCAAAGGCATCGAGATATGCGGTAAAACAGGGACCGCCGAAAACTATATGCGCATTGATGGCCAGCGGGTACAACTGACAGACCACTCCGTCTTTATTGCTTTTGCACCCAAAGACGATCCAAAAATTGCGATTGCAGTTTTTGTAGAGAACGGCTACTGGGGGTCTCGATGGGCGGGACGCATTGCCGGACTAATGATTGAAAAATATTTGACAGGAACCATCACAAGAACCGATATGGAGTCTTATGTGCTGAACGGTAATTTAATGCCCGAATACGAAAAACCATATTCGGGCAAACCATTTAAGATCAACCAATAATGGGCTACGCAGGAAGCAGAATGAAAATTGATTGGTGGACCATACTCCTGTATGGCTTACTGGTCGGTTTTGGTTGGCTCAATATCTATTCGGCATCGCTAAGGGAACCCGCAGAAGGGCTTTTCAATATGACCCAAATCTATGGCAAACAATTGCTCTTTATCATGCTTAGTTTTGGCCTGATTATTTTTGTGCTGGCACTGGATACCAAATTTTATGAGCGTTTTTCTAGTTTGATTTATATTGCAGCGTTAATGAGCCTTCTGGGCCTTTTTGTTTTTGGCCAAACCATAAACGGGGCCAATTCTTGGTATCACTTCGGCACCTTCAGTTTGCAACCGAGTGAATTCGCTAAAACTGCTACAGCATTGGCATTGGGCAAGTATATGGGAGACATCCAAACCAATATGCGTGAACTAAAACACCAATGGCGTGCTCTTTTAATTATTCTAATACCGGCAATGATCATTATACCCCAGCCTGATCCAGGCAGTGCCTTGGTTTATGCTGCCTTTATTTTCCCCTTATACAGAGAGGGACTCAACTACCTGTTTTTAATTTTAGCCTTAAGTGTTGCTGCCTTATTTATTGGCACACTTTTGATCGGTCCAGAAGGCATGATTGTCGTGATTGTCCTGCTCGCATTAGCCTTGTTCTTGTGGCAAAAAAGAAACCGACAGCGCATCGTTTGGCCACGCTATATAATGGGTATATTACTCACTATAGGTCTTACATTTTGCGTGAATTATGTCTTTAACTCTGTTTTTGAACAACGCCACAGAGATCGATTCAATTTGGTTTTAGGCAAAACTGTTGACCATGTTTCTATTGGTTACAACACCCATCAAAGTGAAATTGCTATTGGCAGCGGTCGGTGGTTTGGCAAAGGATGGCTTCAAGGTACCCAGACCAAAGGAAACTTTGTTCCCGAGCAACATACCGATTATATCTTCAGTACCATCGGAGAAGAGTGGGGTTTTGTAGGTTCTGTGTTTTTGGTGATCGTGTTCATGAGCTTGGTGCTGAGAATATTATTTTTGGCAGAACGTCAAAAATCTGTATTCGGTCGGGTTTATGGATATAGCGTGGCCTCTATTATTTTCTTTCACTTTATGGTCAATATCGGAATGGTCGTTGGGCTTTTTCCAACCGTGGGGATTCCCTTGCCGTTTTTGAGTTATGGCGGTTCAGGTTTATGGGGCTTTACCCTACTGCTGTTTATTTTTATCAAAATGGATAGTGTCAACTATATCAATCGATAGGCTGCCCAAGTCATGAATCATTTTTATTTAACGTCCAAGACATCGCGCAAGGCATTGCCCAACAACATAAACGCCATGACTACCGCCATAATGGCGAAGCCTGGGATTAGGGCCAAATAAGGTTTCCCCATTATGATATAGGCATAATGATCCTTAATGATACTACCCCAACTTGGCGTAGGCGGTTGTGCGCCAATACCTAAGAAACTCAACCCGCTTTCTATTAAGATCGCCGAAGCAAAATTTGCCGCCGATATAATAATGACCGGAGCAAGACTGTTCGGCAAAACATGACGGGTTATGATACGCCAGTGACTATAACCCAAAGCCTTGGCGGCGGTGACAAACTGAAGTTGCTTGACCCCCATCACCTGCCCTCGAACGACACGAGCCACTTCGACCCACATGGTTAGGCCAACGGCAATAAATACTTGCCAAAATCCTTTACCCAATGCCAAGGTAATAGCAATGACCAGCAAAAGGGTCGGGATAGACCAGGTAACATTAATAAGCCACATAATGACCGTGTCCCAGCGTCCACCAAAATAACCAGCAACGGCGCCTAAGGTGACACCAATTAATAATGAAATAAACACGGCAATAAAGCCTATGGCTAAGGAAACTCTGAGGCCAATGAGCATTCTACTCAATAAATCACGCCCGTATTTATCGGTGCCCAGCCAAAACGTATGCTCTTGAATGGTCTGATCCAAGACAAAAGTACCGTCAGCATCAGTCAATGCATTTAAAGGCCATTTTTTTAATAAACCAGCGATGTCATCGCCTTGGTAGGTTGTCACCCTTAGCGTGTCTTGTCCGACGGCATATTGACTAATGGGAAGTGTTGTTCCTTGTGAGACCTTGCCCATCCAAAAAGCCGTCCAATTGTTCTTCACGGGGTTATCCGAAGGAATGTGAATCATTGATATTTTAAACCCTGGAGGTTTCGATCCAATTGCCAAATGCATTTGATTGGCATTTTTCGTGTCATCGGGCGCTAAAGCGTAAGCAAATAAAGCCATTAGAATCAGCACCAAAAGAAAGCCCATACTGACCATCCCCAAAATATTTCGGCGGAATTTTTCTTGCCAGCTTAGGGAACGCAACATGGATTTTTCTTTTTTTTACTTAATGATTCAATTTGGCCACTTTACGTGGCTTGATATTATTACGTTTAAGATCAGCCAAAATATTGACTGCTTCTTCTAAATAAACATCCTTGGCCAAGCTTTCGTGCCAGCGCTTCCGCTTTTCTCGTAGCGTGGTGTCTTGCGCCATTTTCGTAAGATCCGTATCTAAGGAGCGGTAATTAAGGTGATTGTCGTACGACTTGATCTGGTCAAATTTTTTGCTTTCCAGCAGACGCTCGGCCATCTCTCTTTGGTAGGCCTCAATATTTAAGGTCACCTGCGTTTGGTCTTGGCTCTGCTTGATCCATTGAGCATTCTGATCGATCAGGGCTACTTGTGTATTCTGATTCATGCGCTGCTTGCTTTGTTCTATGGTGGTCTCGTAATCAATGTAGCCCGACCAAAGTTCAAATTCCGCGGCAGAGATCTTGTCGTAAGGCAACGGATTGTCGTAATCGCGCTCCCCTATTTCGATATAACTATAACGGTCTGGCATCACGACATCGCTCTTGACTCCTTCTAACTGGGTTGAGCCTCCTGTGACGCGATAAAACTTTTGAGTGGTCAACTTAAGAGCGCCCATATCCCCCATATCGTTATTCCTCAGCCATTGATTCAAATCTACCATATTCTGAACCGTACCCTTACCATAAGATTGTGTGCTGCCCAAAATAATAGCCCGCTTGTAGTCTTGCATGGCTGCTGCGAGTATTTCAGAGGCAGAGGCCGATAATTCATTCATTAAGATCACCAGAGGCCCATCCCATTCTATAACTTCATCACGATCCTTGAGCACTTCCTTTTTGGCCCCATTGGACGCTACTTGAACGACGGGGCCTTCTTTGATAAAAAGTCCTGCGATGTCCACAGCGGTACGCAAAGATCCACCACCATTACCGCGCAAATCCAAAACCAAGCCTTCGATATTGGCCTGTTTGAGCGCCTGAATTTCAAGCGCAACATCAGTTGCGGCATTGCGCTCTTCGTAGTTCTTCATATCAAAATAAAAAGCCGGTAAATGTATCATGCCAAAACGCTTTCCATCACGTTCGATGATGGTGGATTTGGCATAGGTCTCTTCTAATTCTACCACGTCGCGTTCTATGGTCTCTTGATCGATAGATCCATCAACACGCTTTACAGTCAAGGTCACCTTGGTGCCCTTAGGCCCCTTGATGAGCTTTACCGCATCGTCGACGCGCATCCCTACCACACTCACCGCTTCGGCTTCATCCTCTTGCTGTACTTTTAAAATAGCGTCACCCACCTCAAGGTGCTCTCCACGCCATACAGGACCACCGCTAATGACCTCAACAATGGTAATGTAATCACTTTTCTTTTGTAAACGTGCGCCAATACCTTCGAGTTTACCACTCATCCGGAGATCAAAACGATCCCGGTCTGGAGGTGCAAAATAATTCGTGTGTGGATCAAACTCACCGACAATGGCGTTAAGGAACAGAGCAAAATAATCCTTACGCTCCAAATCATCCGTAAACTCATAACTTTCATCCAACATGGTTTTGGTCGCTAAGCGCGCATTGGCCTCCATGTCTTGATCGGTCATGGACAGTGTTTCAATCAAAAGCTCCTTATTGGTTGCGGCAGTATCTAGTAATTTTTCTTGTGCCTTGTCCTTATCTTGGATTAAATCGTAGTAGTTCGAAAGGGTGCTGTACTTGAGTTGTTTGCGCCATCGTTCCTTGAGTTCAGTGTCATTATTGGGATAGACCGCAGTTTCATAATCGGTAGAAATTGTCTCTGTTTGCGCAAAATCAAAAGGGTCTTCAAGCAACTGGCCATAAAATAACCGAACCCCTTCGGATCGTTCGATAAAACGGGTATAAACCAAGTCAAAAAAGGTAAAGTCTTTGGCTTTAATCTGATCATCTATTAATAATTCATAAGCACGAAACTCTTCAAGATCCGTAGCCAAAAAATAACGTTTTATAGGGTCTAAGGATTCGATAAAATTTTGAAAGACATTTTTTGAAAAGTCGTCATTCATGTCCTTTGGATCGTAATGTCCTTTTTCTAAAACATAATTAATGAGATCTAACAATAACTTATCCTTGTTGGGATCATTAAATTCTTTACTGGTGAAACCACAGGATGCTACAGCAATGAAGACCCCGAGCAGAAACACCTTCCAATTCTTTTTCACAAATCGCATTCTCTATGTTTTAGCCTTCTAAAATAGGTAAAAAAACAAGGGAACATGGGCTGTGACGCTGCTAATTTTATGTTAAATCGATTTACAGAAAATTTGAATTGAAAATTGAATTTTCCGTAGATATAACCTTATTTTTATAAAAATTATAGTCCGGTACTATGGCCACGAAACGTCCTTTAATATTAATCACCAACGATGATGGCATCACAGCGCCCGGCATCAGGGCTTTAATCAACGCCATGCTGCCTATTGGCGAGGTGGTTGTGGTCGCTCCTGACGCTCCACAAAGCGGTATGGGGCATGCCATTACCGTCAATGACACCCTATATTGTGATCAGATTACTGTAGATGCCGACTTGACCATTCAAGAATTTAGTTGCAGTGGGACACCTGCCGATTGTATTAAAATAGCCGTTAACGAAGTTTTGGACCGACGCCCTGACCTTGTGGTCAGTGGTATCAACCATGGGAGTAACGCATCGATCAATGTGATTTATAGCGGAACGATGAGCGCTGCAGTAGAAGCAGGTACGATGGGTATTCCAGCGATTGGTTTTTCACTGTTAGACTTCGGGTACAATGCCGATTTTTCGCATGTGATAGAGCCGATACAAAAACTGACGCGGCAATGCCTCGAGCAAGGTTTGCCAAAAGGCGTTGTCCTGAATGTGAATTTTCCAAAAATTGACAAAACCCCCTTAAAGGGAATCAAGGTTTGTCGCCAGGCGAATGCGCACTGGGTCGAAAAATTTGATAAAAGAACCAGCCCGATGGGACGCTCTTATTATTGGCTTTCTGGAGAATTTGTTAATTTAGATAAAGGCGAAGATACCGATCAATGGGCTTTAGATCATGGCTATATTTCTGTGGTCCCCGTACAATATGATCTGACGGCTCACCATGCCATCTCCCTGATTAATCAATGGCCCTTATAATATGAGAAAAAAGATATTTATGGGTTTTGTTGTCGCCCTGATCAGTAATGCCATCGGCGTATTGCTGTGCATGAGCCTTATTGCCCTGGCCAAAAACACCTCAATTGAGGACACTTGGTTCCGATTTGCCCAGACAGATGGTTTATGGATGCTGCTTACATTAGGGGCGTTACCCAACCTCCCTGTATTTTTTGAATTCCTGCGCCGCAGACAAGAATATCAAGCACGCGGGGTACTGATGGGAACCATTTTAACGGCACTTGCGGCTTATATTTTGTATTTTATTTAAATGAAGTATTACATCATTTCCGGAGAAGCTTCTGGTGACTTGCACGGGTCTAACCTCATCAATGCCCTCAAAACAGAAGACAACGATGCCGCATTTAGAGGCTGGGGTGGTGAACTGATGCAGGCACAAGGCATGACGCTGGTCAAACATTACCGCGACTTAGCCTTTATGGGTTTTATTGAGGTTCTGTTTCATTTAAGGACTATCTTGAGCAATATCTCGTTTTGTCAAAAAGATATAGAAGCATATCAGCCGGATGCCCTTATCCTAATTGATTATCCCGGATTTAATCTCCGTATTGCCAAATGGGCACGCAAAAAAGGTATCCCGGTACATTATTATATTTCACCGCAAATATGGGCGTGGAAAGAAAACCGCATCAAGGCTATCAATCGCGATGTTGATGCGCTTTATGTCATTTTACCATTTGAATCCGAATTCTATGCCCGCCACAAGCGCGCCGTACATTTCGTCGGCCACCCCTTACTTGATGCTTTGAGCAAAAGACCACAGGTCGACCCCAAGGATTTCATCAAAAAACATGATCTCAACGAATTACCGATCATTGCCCTATTGCCTGGCAGCAGAACACAAGAAATAAAAGCAATGCTCAAGGTGATGCTTCAAATGGTAAATCGATTCCCAGATCACCAGTTCATTATCGCAGGAGCCCCCAGTATTGACCCCAGCACCTATGCCCCCTTTATAGGCAATAAACGTGTAGACATCTGCTTCGGGCAGACTTATGACTTATTGGATGTTGCTGAAGCTGCCCTGGTGACTTCAGGCACAGCTACTCTGGAAACCGCTTTACTAAACGTTCCTCAAGTCGTATGTTATCGCGGTAATTGGCTGTCTTATCAAATTGCCAAACGCATCGTTAATTTAAAATACATCTCCTTAGTGAATCTTATTTTGGATCGTGCCGCTGTCAAAGAATTGATTCAAGGCGAGCTCAATCCAAAATCATTAGAGATATCCTTAAGTCAAATCTTGAGCCCGGAGGGACGTAAAAAAGTGTTTGTCGATTATTCAGAACTGATAAATCGCTTAGGTGGTCCGGGGGCCAGCAGAAATACAGCACAATTGATTTACAAACACCTCCAAAAATAAGCCGTATGGCCCAGACAAACCGCGCGAACTATCTGGCATGGCTTTTCTTCGCCCTTTTGCTATCGAGTTGTGGCACATCCAAAATGCAGGTGAAACAAAAAGTTAAACCGCCCAATACTATTGCTGTAGAAGACCTTATTGATCACGCCCAAAGTTTTCTTGGCACCCCTTATAAATGGGGCGGCCAATCAAAAAAAGGCATAGATTGTTCGGGACTCATCTACAGCTGCTTTGATGCTATTAACCTTCCCGTGCCCAGAGTCACTACCGAATTGGTCAAAACGGGCAGTAAGGTGGCGCCCAGGGACCTTGTTCCAGGAGATTTGGTTTTTTTCAAAACGGGTAAATCTAGAAAAAAGGTCAATCATGTTGGTCTGGTCATTGGCCAAAAAGATCGAGGGGCTTTGTTCATACATGCGTCAACATCAAAAGGAGTGATGATTTCTAAATTAGATGAACCCTATTGGCATTCGACTTTCATTACGGCCCGACGCCTGATTAAATAAATTATCTTTCCGAGACTCCCCTGAGACATGACACCGCCACATGGTCAACTCAAGTGGAACCCCTGTTAATATTCGCCTTGTTGAATTTGCCACATGCCTTACCATTGGATGTCTTTTAGCGCAGCAGCAAATCACAACTCTTGGAGAAATCTATGTTGGGCTAGGGATTTTTGCAGGACTTATTTTGAGCAACACCCTAAGCAAGAGATCCCTTTATCCGAACCGGTTTTTTGGGCCCATCAGCTGGCTTTTTATGATATGGTTTGGCTTGAGCAATTTCCAAAATAATCGGCCTATAAGTCAGGAGCAGGCACAAAAACTAATAACCGAAAATAGCCTGCAGCGGCCCTATCCCATCATCCTGCAGCGCCAATTAAATAGCCCAGAGCATCAGCAGCGCTTTCAAGGACTGGTCTTTGACAAAAAACATCAAAAACAAGCTCGCGTTTTGGTGACATACACTCCCGACGCTCTAAACCATTCTCTTAACAACGACCAAGTCATATGGACAAGTACCCCTTTAGCGTTAATCCCTGGGCCAAGAAACCCTGGTAGTTTTGATTATCAGCGTTACCAATACCACCAAGGAATCATCTTGCAAACGAGCATCACAAACCCATCACAAATCTTGCATCAAGAACAAAGCAAAAGAACCTTCATCGGTGTGGCGCAACAAATCAACAAAGCCCTTGGCGAACAATTGAATCACCCCTTATTAGCGCCCAGACAAAGAGCAATTATTAAGGCTTTATTGCTCGGGGACAAAACAGAATTGACGCCGGAGATAAAAGATCATTTTTCTGCTTCTGGCGCCATGCATATTTTGGCCCTATCCGGGCTACATGTTGGAATCATTTTGTGGCTACTTAATCTGCTGACCTGGCCCTTACGGCGTTTTGTCTGGGGTCAGCACCTCGCTACCTTGGCCATATTGATCGTCCTTTGGATTTATGCACTGATTTCGGGTCTATCACCCTCAATGGTGCGTGCCGTAACCATGGTGACATTTTGGGCCGTTGGTGTATTTTTGCATCGGCCTCTGGGCGCCATAAATGCGGTGATGCTGACCTATGTAGTCCTGCTGATCTCCAATCCCATGTGGCTTTTTAGTGTAGGCTTTCAACTGAGCTTTTTGGCCATCTTGGCCATTCTTACACTCACACCAAAAATGGCGTTGCTTTGGAAGCCTAAGAATAGAATACTGGGTTACTTCTGGTCAATGACTCAATTGAGCTTTGCTGCTCAATTTGGTGTGGCGCCAATTTCCATCTATTATTTTCATCAATTTCCTGGACTATTTTGGCTATCCAATTTGATACTCCTACCAATTTTGGCGCCTATTATAGGCCTAGGTGCCCTTATTATAATGGGTGAGGCTCTCATTGAAGTTCCCGACACCATCTATCTATTTTTTGACAATTTTCTTGCCCTTGTCAACCATATTATTGATTGGATTGCCTTGCAAGAAAATTTTATTTTCAAGTCGCTTTATATCAGTGGGGCTCATGTCTTGGGGATCTATATTGGGCTGACCCTCTTGCTCTTCAAGAAGGTGGTACATCTGAAATCCATCGCTTTGACCATCCTGAAGTCCCTTAGCTTGACCCTTATGTTCAAGATGTTTTTCATGACCAAACCCGTCAGTGACCTCACCCTATTCCATCTATCCAAGACGACACTCATGGCACTGAACACCAAACAAGGCATCCAATTATTCAGCTCGGAGTGGCCATTGGAAGATAGGGCAGATAAAGTCCAAAAAGCATTCGAAAATCATTACCAGGTGAGCACCTTGAACATACAATATCTTCCGCCAATGCTCCATTATAATAACCAGCCAATCCTAGTGATCGACCAATCCGGGCAATACCCCAAATTAGACCAACCCATCGTTATTCTGACCCAGAATCCCCCAATACATCTTGGGCGGCTCATCGAGGAATTGGCGCCCTGTTTGATCTTGGCTGACGGTTCGAATTACCGAAGTCAGGTCGCATTTTGGCGGGCATACTGCGCCCAAAGAAATATTGCCTTTAGTGATACTTATCAAGGCGGTGCCATCGAAAAGATGCTACACCGAACTAGAATTTCCCTTTAAAATTATTCCGGTAAGTTTCCCAAGCTTTCTCTGTGGTGAGCGCTTTAAAGTCGTCGGTTGCGATCATCTTTAAGAATATTTCTAAATCTTGAGGTGATTTATATCCAGGAAGGGCCTGAATGACGCCCCCTGTCTCGTTAAAAAAGACCAGACTTGGATAGGCGGTGATTTTTAGAGCATCGGCAAAAAAATGCTGGGCATTACGGCCTTTGCGCTCGGGCTGATAATTGGGATTGGTATAAGTAAAATTATTATAGGTCACAGACTCCGTCCCCTCGCCATTGAACTTTACGGCATAATAATGCTGATTGATATAGCGGATGACTTTCTTGTTGCTAAAGGTCTTCTTATCCAATAATTTACAGGGACCACACCAATCAGTATAGACATCCATAAAAATTTTCTTAGGCTCCAGCTTTTGGGCTGCGAGCGCCTGATCCATGGTCATCCAATCTATTTGAGCATGGCTCATGTTAGATACCAATACCACAAAAACCAGTGCTATAACCTGTACTACTTTCATTCGCTAAACATGGGTTTGAAATTATCGATATAAGCCTGATACTCTTCTTGAGTCCTGATGGTTTGCCACAAATCCGTTCCAAAAAACTTTAAAAACACCTCGAGCTGCTGTGGTTTTCGGTATCCACGAACACGCTTAATCAGTTCGGCCTGTTCGTCCAAGAAAAGGACCGTAGGATATGCAGAAATGTCAAATAATCGGCTTAATTCATGGACTGAATTACGTTTTTTGGCTTTTTTTGGATCATAACCTACATTGCGGTAAAGGCGATTTTTATAAATAATTTCTGCGTCACCCTCTGCATTAAATTTTACTGGATAGAAGTTTGCATTGATAAAAGCCGCGACATCTTTATTGGCAAATGTATTGCGGTCATATAATTTACACGGACCACACCACACGGTATACATATCGACAAATATCTTTTTGGGCGCCTTTTTTTGGGCCTCAAGAGCCTGATTAAAGGTCATCCAATTGACCTCTTGTGCGCTAAGCACAAAGGAAAAAAATAAGGCCGCAAAGATAAAGATCTGTTTCATGGATTGTCTTTCTGTTATTAAGGCAAAGAACGTTCCAAAAGAGCAACGTTCTTTGCTTTAATCAAACCTGGTTTAATGCACCCCATGCATCAGGCGCTTAATGACAGGAGATAACGCCATAGCCAAAACTGAGAAGCCTACGGCAACAGCCGTCAAAATCCAGAAAAAACTACTAAGTCCCGCCGTCTGAGAAATTTGCTCAGATGCTTCTCCGAATACCCCAGCTAATTTCATTCCGATGGCGACTGCCAAATACCAAATACCAAACATCATGGCAATCATGCGTCCCGGCACCAACTTACTGACGTAAGAAAGCGCTACTGGCGAAATACACAACTCGCCCATAGTATGGAAGAAATAGACTAAAATCAGCCAAATAATACTTACTGAGGCGGTCTTCGCTCCAATAGGAATGTCCGAAGCCCCGACGGCTACACAAGCCATACCGATACCCAACAAGAGCATCCCAATGGCGTATTTCATGTTGGCGCTTGGATTGTACTTACTTTCCCACCACTTAGAAAATAGTGGTGCAAAGGTGATAATATAGAGTGAATTTAAAATCCCAAACCACGAGGCATCAATTTCGGCGACATCCTGATTAAATTTATCATAAAGGCGGAAAAGAGCAATCGCCCATATAATGACAAAGCTCAAGGCCAAAATTAAATTAGACGCGGTATATTTTGTAAAGGTTTTTCCAAATAGCTTCAATAACACATAAGTAATCACCAACAGGGGTACAATCGTGACTAAAGCATCTACAACTTTAAATATAATGGCCGCATTGCCCTCCAAAATACGGTCGGTATAATCCCGTGCAAAGATGGTTAAAGAGCTTGGTGCCTGCTCAAATATCGCCCAAAAGAAAATGGTGATGAGCGCAAAAAAGATGACGGCAATCATGCGGTGCATCGTGATCTTATCGTAGCGAGGCAAACGAATCCCCAACAAAAGTAAAAACAAGCCCAATGCGGTAATGATCATTAGGGTTGATCCATCGATACCCATCAAGGTGAAATCAAATAAATTATAAACGCCTTCTGAAATTTTAGACACTGGATCATTCAGTATCCAGGCCAAACCTATGCCAGCAGAAAGAAAAATAAGGGCCATCTGAAAAGAGGTGAAGGGATTGAGTTTTGGCTCGTTAGGATCCATCGTGGCTGTGGTATCGTCCTTTTTCTTAGGCTTTAGTCCAATCGATCCAAAGATATCTTTGGCCCACCAAAACTGGAGTAATCCAAAGAGCATAAAAATTCCAGCCAAACCAAAGCCCCATGACCAACCGACGCGCTCGCCTAGATAGCCACAAAGAAGAATTCCCAAAAAGGCTCCAGCATTGACCCCCATATAAAAAATAGTGTAAGCACCATCCTTTTTTTCTGGTCGTTGGGCATACATTTCAGAAATAATTGAGGTCATGTTCGGTTTAAAAAAACCACTACCAAAGACCAAGAAAACCAAACCTGAATAAATAAAAAATGGTGATTCTAGCGCCATACATGCATGTCCGATCGTCATCAATAAAGCCCCTATAAGAACCGCATAACGATAGCCAATTTTCTTGTCGGCCATATAGCCCCCCACAAGGGTAGATAAATAAACTAAAGAGGTGTAAGTCCCAAAAATAGCAAAGGCATGTTCTCTGGGCCATCCCCAGCCATTATCCAATAACGAAGCCGTAAAGAACATCACCAACAAGGCACGCATTCCGTAATAAGAGAAACGCTCCCACATTTCGGTAAAGAACAAAACAAACAAACCGGCAGGATGCCCAAGCACTTTATCCTTGAACAATAATTCTACGTCTGAATTCATAATCGATTATTTAATAGGTTAGTTATATGATTTATTGTTCTTGATCTTCAGCTCCATGAGTCAAGTTTTCAAGTTTTTTGCGGAATAACAAAACGACAAATCCAAAGACCACACAGAAAATAGCAATACCGGTAAATATAGTGAGTTCGCCATAAGACGAGGCTGATTCTCCCAGAAGGCCCGCCACTTTATTACCAAATCCTGTCATGGCAAAATAGACCCCCATCATCAAGGATCCGTATTTCAATGGCGCTAATTTTGTAATGTAAGACAAGGCTACTGGAGAGATACAGAGCTCTCCGACAGTATGAAATAAATACGCCAAGACTAACCAGTACATCGCAGAAGAACCTGTTGACTCAAACTGAGTTGCCGCTGCGGACATAAAGAAAAACCCGGTACCCATAATGATCAAACCGATGATCATTTTGAAGAGTGCTGTAGAGAGTAATCCTTTTAACTTACGTTTAGCCCAGTAGCCTGCAACCGCTGTACCTAAGAAAATAATGAACATCGCATTGAGCGACTGAAACCATGAAGCCGGTATCTCGTAACCCATCAACATGCGGTTGGTATTTTCTTTGGCATAGATATTCATTAATCCCCCAGCCTGTTCGAAGGCACCCCAAAACACAATCACCAAAATAAAAGAAAGGAATAAGACTACAACACGGTCTTTTTCGACTTTGTTCAAAGGCCGATTGATGGCTTCTTTTTCTTCTGCATTTTGAGAGTTTCCTAAGAAATTGCCCACGTTAGCCAAATACTTTTGACCCAAAAGATACTGAACAAGACCTAATGTCATACCAATACCGGCGAGACCGAAGCCATAATGCCAGCCGTGTACCTCACCGACATAACCGACAATGATACTGGCCAAAAATGCCCCTAAATTAATGCCGATATAAAACACCGTAAATCCTTTATCACGGCGGATATCTCCCATTTTATAGAGTCCGCCAACCATAGATGAAATATTAGGCTTGAGCATGCCAACTCCTGCGATAATTAATGAAAGACCCGTGTAAAAAGCCCACATCTGTTCAATGGCGAGGATACTGTGGCCAAAAACCAATAAGATTCCTCCATAAAGAACGGACTTTTTCTGACCCAAAAATTTATCGGCAATCCATCCTCCAGGTATAGAAGCTACATAAACCAACATGGTGTACCATCCATAAAGAGCCAGCGCGCTTTCGTTGGTCCAACCCAAACCAGCATTCTCTGGATCGGTCGTCTGAGCTACTAAATAAAGGACCAAAATGGCGCGCATCCCATAATAGGAAAATCGCTCCCACATCTCGGTAAAAAAGAGGACAAATAGACCTTTAGGGTGGCCGAATATTTCTTCATTGGTTGTTGCTGTCATAAGAGTGTCTTAAAAATTAAACTATTGATTATTTGATTGTTTGTTTGCATTAAGTAAGGTTGCGGACACAAAATCCGTCATGGCTCGGTATAGATTCAAACTCGTCTTACCGCCACGAATCCCATGGTTTTTATCGGGGTAAATACGCCATTGAAAATCCTTACCGGACTCAATGAGTGCTTCGGTAAGGCGCATGGTGTTTTGTACATGTACATTATCGTCGGCACTTCCATGAATCAAAAGGAAGTCTCCTTCCATCTGGTCCACATGAGACAAAGGCGAATTATCGTCATAACCTGATGGATTATCTTGAGGCAAGCCCATATAACGCTCCGTATAAATGGTGTCATAATAACGCCATGAAGTTACAGGAGCCACCGAAATGGCCATAGAAAAAATGCCCGCGCCTTGGAACAGCGCATTGGCGGACATAAAACCACCATAACTCCATCCCCATATACCGATACGATCCGCAGCGATATAAGGCAATTTTGACAATTCCAGAGCAACCGAAATTTGGTCTTGAACTTCATATTTTCCGAGCTGGTATTGCGTCATTTTTTTAAAATCGCGGCCCTTGTAACCGGTTCCACGGCCATCGACACAGACGACGATAACCCCTTTTTGGACCAAAATCTGGTGCCAATAATCGCGTTGCCCCATCCAATTATCTGCCACACTTTGTGATCCCGGTCCACTGTATTGGAATAACATAACTGGATAAGTTTGTGAGGGATCAAAATCTGTTGGCTTGATCATATACATATTGAGCAACTCCTGGTTGATCTCAATAACGGAAAATTCTTTTGGCGCAATGTCATAAGCCTTCAATCTATTTTTCAAGTCTTGGTTGGTCACTAAAGTGCGCAAAACTTCGCCGTCTAAGGCACGGTGTAATGTATAAAGATTGGGCTGGGCACTGCTGCTATGGGTCTGGATAAAATAGTGATGGGTTTTACTGAAAGCAGCGCTGTTGGTTCCGAAGTCTTGAGATAATCTGACTTTGTTTTTTCCAGAAACACTGACTGAATAGAGGTCACGGTATATACTGCCGCGTTCCGTACTTTGAAAATAAAGACGTCCTGTCAGGGGATCAAAACCATAAAATGCCGTGACTTCCCATGGGCCTTTGGTAATCTGTCTGATCAATTCGCCATCACGCGCATAATGAAATAAGTGCCGCCAACCGTCCATTTCGCTGGACCAAATAAAACTGTTGTCCTTCAGAAAAGTAAGGTCGTCTCTCACCGAGACATAAGCCAAATCATCCTCGGTATGGACTAAATTTGCCGCCTTATTCTGCGCGTTGACAAATATCAAATCTAGTTTGTTTTGTGCTCTATTCGACAATTGTATGCTCCACACATCTGGATCCTTGGTCCATTTCAGGCGTGGAATATAAGCATATTCAAATGCCGATAGATCGATTTGACTATTGGCAGAAGCTGTAACGTCATAGAGATATAAATCTACAATAGCATTGGGAGTGCCCGCTTTGGGATATTTAAAAACCTCTTGTGTAGGATAAAGTGCATCTCCATAGACATCCATGGAAAACTCCATTACTGCTGACTCATCAAATTTGAGGTAGGCGATATATTTTCCATCAAGGGACCATTCAAAAGCACGGACAAAGGCAAATTCCTCTTCGTAGACCCAATCAGTAAGTCCATTGATTATTTTGTTTTTTTGGCCATCATGGGTCACACGAACCGTTTGATTGCTTTGGAGGTCCTGGTAATAAATATCATTATCCTTGACAAAAGCCACCTTTGTACCATCCGGACTGAAAGTCGGTTCTTGAACCCATTGCGCACTCAGCAAAGTCAATGTGCCTAGGGAACGGTTAAATATATAATAGCGCCCCAATGCTGAGTGGCGGTAAACCGGCTTAAGTTCGGCCGCGATCAAAATATGCGCTTCATCATGACTGAATTCGTAGCCCGAAATACTCGTTAATTCAGGGAAATCACTGCAATGCATCAAAGCCCCAATCTTATTGCCCGTCGCATAATCGTATTGGGTCAGAGCCGTATTATAGCCCGAAGCATCCGATTCAAGCAAAGTGAAATAGCCGCCATCAGCCATAGAACGTATCTCCTGCATACCGTCGGGATAGAATGTCCCACTCATGAGCTCCTCTAGGGTAAGTTCCTTGTTTTGAGCACTGATAAGGGAAGTCCCGAATATAAAGATCCCTAAAAATAAGCGCATCCAAAAGGAGGTTGTTGGCATTCGAATGATTTTGATGTTAAAATAGATATGAAATATAAGCTTTTTATCACAATTTTATAGCGGTCAAGGCAGGGAAACATGGACATATGCCTGCCAAATACATTATATTTGTCTGATAAGGAATTGTAATTATGTCTTCAAAAACTATTTCGGGTTTTTCAAAAAAATCAAAATCAGAAAAAATCGATTGGCTCGTGGCCCAGTATCTGGGCAACGCCCCTGAGGCCAAAGATCTTTTAACAACCTATTGGCATCCAGACCATGATCGCCAGCAAAAGCACGACGAGTTTATTGAGAACACCTTGTCTAACTTTTACATGCCCTATGCCGTTGCCCCAAATTTCATGATTAATGGTGCTGTTTTGGCTTTACCCATGGTCATTGAAGAAAGCTCAGTCGTTGCGGCAGCGAGCTACGCGGCAAAATTTTGGATGCAGCGTGGTGGTTTTTCTGCAGCGGTCATCTCTACCACCAAATCAGGGCAGATTCACCTGATCTATAGCGGCGCAGCAAAAGATCTAATGGCTTATTTTGAGCGCATTCGCCCGGCTTTGATAGACAGCATAGAACCGCTCTCGAAAAGCATGAAAGCCCGCGGAGGAGGACTAAAAGACCTTGTGTTTGAATCCCGCACCAAAGACTTAGATCACTATTATCTGATTGAGGCTACCTTCGATACTAAAGACGCCATGGGCGCAAATTTCATCAATAGCTGTCTGGAGCAAATGGCCGCCACTTTTACGGCTGGCACCCAGGGCGCTGCAGAATTTTTGGAAGCTCAAGTGGTCCCCGAAGTGGTCATGAGTATCCTATCCAATTACGTCCCTGAATGTTTGGTGCGCGCTCAAGTATCTTGCCCGGTTACAGCGCTTGCGCAAGAGGGCCTTACTGGTCAGGAATTTGCTGAAAAATTCGTTCAAGCCATACGTATTGCCGAAACCGAGCCCAGACGCGCAGTCACGCATAATAAAGGTATTATGAATGGTGTAGATGCACTCGTTTTGGCCACGGGCAACGATTTTAGAGCTGTTGAAGCCGGAGTTCACGCCTATGCCGCCCACCGCGGACATTACCAAAGTTTGAGCCATGCTTCTATCCAAGACGGTCAATTTACCTTTTGGCTAGAGCTCCCATTGGCCCTTGGAACCGTCGGCGGACTGACCAAATTACACCCCTTAGTTCAAGTCTCTATGGCTTTACTGGGGCATCCAGACGCCCCGCAGCTCATGCGCATTGTCGCTGTTGCTGGATTGGCGCAAAATTTTGCAGCCATTCGGTCCTTGGTGACCACAGGCATTCAAAAAGGTCATATGAAAATGCATTTATTGAATTTACTCAATCAAGCAGAAGCGACCGATTCAGAAAAAGAAAGCGCCACGGCCCATTTCAAAGACCATGAAATTTCCAATAGGACCGTAGTAGACTATATAGATTCCCTCAGAAAATAAATGGATCAGTACTACAGCCACGGAAAACTATTACTCGCCGGTGAATATGCTGTGCTAGATGGCGTATTAGCCCTTGCCATACCAACAACCTTTGGTCAATCCTTAAACATCATGGATCATGACAAACCCGGTCAATTGCATTGGGAAAGTTACCTTCCAGATGGTAATCTTTGGTTTTCTGGGCAATTTGAGACGGCCTCATTGATCCTACAACAATGTTCGGATCAACCCATAGGTGAAAACTTACAAAAGCTCCTAAGTAGTGCACGATCGCTTAACCCAGAGTTCTTGACAAACGCCCTTGGTCAAAAGGCCATCAGCCGTTTAGAATTTCCAAGCGACTGGGGCTTGGGCAGTTCCTCAACCTTGATCAATAATGTGGCTCAATGGGCCCATATCAATCCTTTTACGCTCTCTGAATTGAGCTTTGGCGGTAGCGGATATGATATTGCTGCAGCACAAAGTACAGCCGTATTTACCTATCAAAGATTGGGGACCACCCAAAAGGTGCATCCCATAAAATTGCCATGGACTTTTACCCAAAACATTTACTTTGTGTACCTCAACAAGAAACAAGACAGCAGAAAAGCTATTGAGCGTTACCGAAGCACCGTTGTTAGCCCTATGTGGCATGAACAAATGCAAAGTTGTGTTGAGGCCATGTTACAAGTCCGCAGCATGGAGGAAATTATCCCGCTCATTGAACATCACGAAAGGCTCATAGGAAAAGCCATTGGTATGACGCCAGTTAAAAAACGCTTGTTTTCCGCATACGAAGGGGTCGTTAAAAGTTTAGGGGGCTGGGGTGGCGACTTTGTTATGGCAATCGGCCCAGACACGACACCAGATTACTTCAAGAATTTAGGTTACCACACCGTCATCTCATTTGACGACATGACGCAAAAAAAATAGGGACACACTTATGTGCATCCCTATCTGATCTATCCTGAAATTATTTTGCTTAATAAAATTCAGCGCGATTATCTTCTATATCTGCTGCATTCTTCAAAGCATTAAACAGACGCGTATTCACACTCGATTTACTGAGTGTCGCTTTGATTTGATTTACATAAGAGGCATAGTTATCTAAAACTGGTGCAGGCGACTCTGCCAATACACGTACTTTAAAGACACCTGTTTCTCCATCGATCAGTCCCGTTGTGTTAAAAGCTCCGACACCAAAAGCTTGCCCTACAACCACAGCTTCGGTTCCTGCTCCGGCAATGGTAGGTGTTGCACGTGTTAAGGCACTCGCCGTCTTCACGGTAACGTTTTGGCTTGTGGCTACTTCTTGAAGGGTCGTTCCGCTGATGCCTTGACGGATCATTTTGGCTTTTTTCTCTTTACGAAGAATAGGCATGACCAGTGACGAAGCTTCCGCAACGCTCATTAATGATTTTTCACTGCTTTTACGGGTAACTTGAGCCACAACATAAGTCTCATTCAAATTAAATCGCTTGACATCACCAACGCCAACCTCTTCTCCAAAGGACCAATTAATGATACTTCTGTTATTGCCGATACCAGGAATACTTGCGTCAAGGGCACCAATTCGGTTGACTGGCCTTGGCGTTAAACCTTTTTCGGTAGCCGCTGCTGCAAAACCATCAGCGCGTGATGCTTCTTCAAATTTGGCTGACTCAGAAAAAACCAATGACAAGGTTGCCTCTGAAGGCTCAATTTCTTTAGAGACTGTTGCTATATTGTAAGCTGTTGATTTATTTTTTTGACCTTCTATTTCAATGATATGGTAACCAAATTGAGATTCAACCACACCAATATCCCCTTTATTTCCTTCGAAACAAAAATCTCTAAAAGAAGGCACCATGGTATTGTAACCAAACCAATCATAATGACCTCCATTTGCAACACTACCCGCATCACTTGAGTAAGCACTCACGAATGATTTGAATTTTCCTTTGTTGTTTTTCAAAACAGTATAAAGGCTATCGGCAAAAGCGCGTGCCTCAGAAGGATTACGTGTGATACTATCGGCACGACTGAGCCCTAAAGGGATCAAGATATGGCGAGCTTCTACCGAGTCAGGCAACTGTATTGTGCCCACCACTTTAGAAATCTTAAAGCTATTAGCGTCCTTATAAGGTCCATAAACAGACCCTTGAGGCATCGTGATTAAGGAATCTTGGAGCACTTGGCTTAAGGCTGATTTTACTGTCCAGTTCGCTACAAAATTCTCGTCAGAATGATCGTTAACGAAAAAGGCAAAATCGGCCTCATCGGTAAATCCTGGTATTAGGTCAGCCATATCTTCCTTAGCTGCAGCGATATCTTCGTTCGATGCCGATTCTTCAAAAACCACATATTCTAAGTCAACCATCGGATCAACTTCAAAGCGCTTTGGATTACTGCGCACATAAGCCGCAATTTCCTCATCGCTTACCGCAACATCTTCATCGGCAATACTTGAATAAGGCACTTGAACATATTCGATATCAATTTTATCGTTTTCAAAACGGTATAAGTCTTCTCCATCAGCCATGGTCACTTCTAAACCTCCCAACACCAAATTGGTATAGGCGTTTTGAACGAGACTCTCACGGATCCCTTCGATATAATCATCCCATTGCTGCTTGGCACGGGCGTTGTTTTGGATGGCAGACACGTACTCGATGAGTCGCGCTTCACTGTACATCCCGGTTTCATCCTGGAAGGTTGGGTTGTTGGCCAAGGCCAAGCGCAATTGATCATTCAACTCCTCTTCAGAAATCGTGATGCTCAGGTTTTGACCCTGTTGCTTGAAGAGTAAAGCCTTCAATTCGCGATCCCATATCAGATTGATGGCCTGAGATTCTGGGGTATTGGGGCCCAAACTTCTCTGGTAATCATCGACCTGGGACATGAACTCCTCGCGCAGGATATCAACGCCGTTTACAGTAGCTACCACGTTTTGAACGCTGGAGGCACTGCTGCCGTTGCCGATAACATCACTAAGAATGAATGAAAACAAGGCAAGTGCAATGATTATAATCAAAAACACGCCTCTTTTACGGATACTATTTAAAACTGCCATTTGCTGTAAAATTAATAGGGGGCGAAAATACCATTTAATAACGATTTATAAAAAATCTAATCGAAAAAAATGCCGCCATTATTCAAAATCAGTCCTCAGCGTTTTTCTTGAGGGCCACTAATTCTATTTTTGTGTTGGTCACCTCCAAAATTGTTATAGTAAAATCCTCTATATCAACTACTTCTCCTTTTTCAGGGATTTCTTCAGTGACATGGACGATCAAACCACCTAATGTTTCATATTGATCATTTTCAGGTAAATTCAATTTGAAGGTTTCGTTGAGATAATCGACCTCTAATCGTGCTGAAAAACGATAATGGTTTTCACCTATTTCTTCTTCAATAAGTTCTAGAGAATCATGCTCATCTTCTATTTCACCGAATAACTCTTCGATAATGTCTTCAACGGTAATAATCCCTGCGGTACCGCCATATTCGTCCACAACGACCGCAATACTTTTGCGTTTATGGGTCAAGATCTGCAATATATCTTTGGCCAACATCGTTTCGGGCACAAACACAACGGGCATGATCACCTGTTTGATGTCTGAGGGCTTTTTGAAGAGCTCAAAGGAATGTACATACCCCACGATATCATCCATGTTTTCGCGGTAAACCAGAACCTTTGACAATCCTGTTTCGGTAAAACGTTTCCCTAGTTCTTTTGGGCTAATATCATCTTCCACGCCAATCACTTCAGTTCTTGGAACCATGACTTCACGCGCTTTGACTTCCGAAAACTCTAAAGCATTCTGAAAGATTTGAATTTCACTGTCTATAGCATCTTCTTGTTCTACACTTTCCATCTGCTGATTAATGTAATGACCGAGTTCAACTTTACTAAAGGTCAACTGAACCGCATCACCTTGGGTCCGAAACACATACTTTAGGATAAAATCTGATATCCATATCACGAATTCCGAAACCACCGAAAACAGCAAATAAAACAGATAGGCGGGCAAGGCCAAGACCGTAACAAGTTGATTGGCGTAAATCCGAAAAAATACTTTGGGCAAAAATTCGGCAGTAAGCAAAATCACTAAAGTAGACACCAGAGTCTGCACAAGGAGCCCCGAAAGACCCGCCAAAGGGATTATAGTCATCAGCAAATCGCCCATAAACAATCCATAAACCACTAGAGCGATATTATTACCCACCAACATGGTGGCGATAAATTTTGAAGGTCTTTTGGTAATGCGTTTTAAAATCGATGAGAAAAAGTTATTTTTCATCTTCTCGATTTCGAGATGGATCTTGTTCGCTGAAACATAGGCGATCTCCATTCCTGAGAAAAAAGCAGAACAAAGCAGAGATAAAACAATAATGAGTATGGAATAGTCTTGGATCACTTCGATCTATTTTCGACGCCTTTACGGAACCAACGCTTAAAGAAAAACATGCCGGTAGCTACCACGGCAAAAATGATAAACATATAAGATCGTTCTCGATTCAGATCCCAATTGGTCACGACCAGATAGAGCGAAAACAAGGCCATCAATATATAGGCGTATTCAAAAATTTTATAAAGACTGTTTCTCATTTTTATTGGGTTGATGATTCGGGGCTAATGCGCTGCATGCCCTGATTGTTACGTGACAGAAAGATAGTGAAATCCTCATTAGCATCAAATCGACCACCATCATTATAGGATCCATCGCCAAAGGTGATGCGGTAAGGTAAATCCGTAAATACCCATTTTTGACGTTGGTCCCAATACAATTGCTGAGCCTCTAAAACATTGCCGTCGGCAGTGGTCAAAACCACATCTTCTCGCAGATCAACCAGCTGGGTTTTACTGTATCGTATGGCATACTTTGCCGTAATGGTGCTTTCTTTTTCTTTGTCAAAAAAATGAATTTCTAAACCCTCAGGAAATTCCTGATAAGGAAATTCAAAATTTGAATAATCCAGTAGTCTAGGGGTCAATAGGTTGGTGACCAGTTGGCCAGAATCTGTATATTTCAAATTGACCTGGAGGCCCTCTGCTAATGGCATATCATCTTGGAGATTCAATTTTTGAACCTTATCATAGGTGCCTTCACACGAAAAAAGCGTGAGGACCAAGAACAAGGTCATCACGCTTTTCGAAATCAATTGATTTGTTTTCATTTAGAGGTTGGGCACTTTGACACTGCCGCCAATCCAGCAATTAATGGGGATGGTTTTTCCGGCCATTCCCTCTGAAAAAATATCCGCCTTACTCGGCGCTCTTTGTCTGTAACTGTCTGCAGATGCTCGTGCATTGCTGGCTATAGTAGCATCGACTCGCGCTGCTTTTTCGGCCATCTCAGCTGCCTTCCAGTTAATGGCTCTCTTTTCAAATACATTATTCCCACAATCGTCAGAGCTTTTTGAATACATCTCAGCGATCCGCAGGTAGCAAATTCCCTTGGCAGGCTTTTGCTCTAAAACGCGCAAATAATTAGTACGGGCGCTACTATAAATTCCACGCTTTCGGTAATTCTCTGCAATGACAAATAAGTAATCAGCACTCTTGTTAAGATTTGATTCCAACTCCACCGCCTGATTGTAATAATTGATGGCATCTGTATTGTTGGCGGCGCGGTCAGCCAATCGCCCTAAGTAAAATGCTGAGGCAGCAGAAGGCTGAAGCGTATGTAATTGCTGTACCAATTGATAAAACAATGGCGTCTCACAATCCTTGGCATTGAGGCGCCCTGCAGCACTCTTGAGCCAGTTAATGTCTTCTTTCTTATCTTCGAAGTTCTTTTCGTAAAGTGGAATTAAATTCTCACAATCTGCAATGGATCCTAATTTTGTGTCTACGCTTCCTTTGATTTTTCCGTAGTAGCCCAAATACCTCTCATAACCCTCTAATTGCTTTAATTCCTTGGATGAAAGTTTCTGACCAACATCTTGCTTGTTGCCCAGGATATTAATCCGCGTGGCATAATTACCTTCTTCCTTCTCAATTTTTTCAGTAATTGTATCGTATAAGTCAAAAACCTCTTGGATATCCTTCTGGCCTTCCAGATACAAATCCATCGCTAATGAAAAATAGGTGTAGATGCTCTTTGGACTCTTGAAGTTAGGCTCATCGATCTTGTAAGCCTTATCAAAAGCATTGAATTGACCTTGCTTATCGCCAATTCCATTGTCGTATCTAATTTGAGCAATATCGGCCAATATCTCTCCATTTTTGGATTTTTCAGGGAAATACTTCAAGCGCATTTGGTAGGCATTTTCCAATTCAGTGATCTTGGATTTGTCTCCATTTTCGATATAATACTCAAACATTTTTACGGCATACTGATATACCGCAATGCTGTATTTTGGACAATCTGTAACGACCTTCTCATAGTGGGTCAAGGCCACATCGTAATTCTTGATTTTAGCAGGTTCCGAAAATAACGACACCGCTATCGTACAGGCATCTTGTGCGATAACCTGACCAGAAAACATAAGCGTCAAAAACGCAATAAAAAAAGCAACTTTACTATTCATAACCCCGTATTTATTGAATTTAATCATATAATCTCTTTTCGAACCATTTGTCATTAAGGGAGAGTCCCATAAAAATATTAACGAATGATTCTTCTACCAATCCATTATTTTTTGTTCCCCGTTTGCCTAACTCGACGCCTAGGTTTAAATTCGAAAATGAACGCCCCAGGTTAAAGCCTAATCCAAAAGATATGCCAAACTCCTTAATACTGTTGCCGTTGATATTGATACCCGTTTCCTCAAAACGGAATCCACCACGATAAACCACACGATTCAAAACATTATTGAACGAGTTGTAGTCTGGAATAAAAAAGCCGCCAACACGATATTTGGTAGCGTCTTCAAAAAAGACATTGTCCAAAGTCACCGTTCTATTCGATAGATTACTGGTCTTTTGAGTTGTGATCTCTCCACTCAAAAACCAAGAACGTTCCTTACCAAGACCCGCTCCAACGGTAAGCTGCGATGGATAAGTAAAATCGGTATTGGCCAATGTAATGTCACGCGAATCTACCGGAGAGGTATTACCGTTGGGCAATAGCAAGACCGTCGCTATGGTCCGCTGATTCTCAGAAACAAAGTTCGTTTCTGGCGTATAATGCAACCCAAGGGTTCCTTTAAGTTTGTTAGCGAAGAAATATTGGTACTGTGCCCCTAAATTGAGACTAAAGCCCAATAGATCACTTTGATTCATCTCTTGGGTACCCAGCTGAATCTCCTCTTGAAAAGAAACTGCATTGTTTTCTATTTTTCCAAAGTTATAATTGGCATCGAAACCAATACTTAAATTTTTATTTACCTCATAGCCTAAGCCCAAAAATACTTTGTTCATACCACCACTCCCTGTATATTGAGTCGTGCTGATGCCATCAACATTTTCTAGCTTATAGCCCGATGTAGTCAAAGGCAAAAGACCAAAAGCACCGCCAAATTTACCCATAGGTATTCCGATAGCCAAGTAGTCTAGTGTTGTGGTTGTAGCTCTTTGACTCTCTTGGGTTGTGGTAAGGGTATTAAATTTATGACTCCCCGCAATGGAATAATTGACAAGTTTTAGCTGCGCCAAACCCGCCGGGTTTTGGAGATTTAAGTGTATACTATCCGAATACGTGCTCATACCTCCCATGGAACGATTTTCTATGGTCCCTCTGAAGTTCAGGGTGCCGATCCCAAAAAAGGAATAAGGCGATGTAGTCCCCTGAGCAAAACCCGATTGGGTGAGTGCTAAAGCGAGGAGGATGAGGATTTTCCTGAGCATGAATCTAAATTAAGGTCTAAAATAAAATTGAGTCCTTCTAATAAAAAATTAGAATGGGCAAAGATGTCATTTTTTATGCGAACTCGCAAAAATTCAGCATCGCCACCTGTTAAAATTACCGTTAATTCACGGTATTGAGCCCGATATGATTCTATAAAACCGTCTAGTTCGCTCGCCAAACCAATTACGGCACCGATATGCATGGCGTTTTGCGTTCCAGTTCCGGTGAGGGTATCAGGATCAATCGGTGTTAATTGAGGTAAGTTTGCTGTGAATTCATGCATGGCCCTATAGCGCATCGATAAACCGGGACTGATGACACCGCCCAGATGCGTTTTTTGACTATCCATAATATCGTAGGTCACACAAGTCCCTGCATCGATTACCAAAACAGGATGTTTGTCATTTTTTACCGCAGCGGCCATAAGACCAATTCGGTCAAGCCCTAATGAGGTAAATGGGGTGCATACCGATCCAAAAGGCAGGCGCGAAGTATGTGATAGCCTGTGGGTCGGCATGATGGCCTGCAATTCTGTTAATACTAAATAATCTCCTGCTCCTACTTGGCAATAAAGTGCGTGTGTTACATTATATGATTTCTTTAAGAGCGAAACTCTAGAAATGATTTCTTGAGATGGAAAAGCGTCAAAATGAATCAGCCTTTCAGCATCGAAGATACCAACCTTAGTACGCGTATTGCCGATATCGAGAATCAGTTTCATGAGTCAAAAATACAATTTGATTTTGCTTTTAGCGGGAAATAAACACGATTTAATTAAGTTGTTAAACCGTTTTATTAAACACAAGACACTAAAAATCAGTGTCATATATTTGTTTAAGTAATTTAACAAAACATTAGACAAAAAATTATTTATATTGAGTTTCTTTGTCGTGATAAATTAAACCTTAATTATTAAACATGATGAATTACATTTCAAAACTAAGTCTTTTAGCCCTTTTTTCGGGAATTTTACTCACGAGCTGCGGAAGCGATGATGACAACACCCCAGTGTTGGAAGTCACTCCATCGATAGTAGAGACAGCACAAGCAACTCCAGACCTCAGCATTTTGGTCGAAGCACTTCAGGCTGCTGACGGTAACCTTATTGATGTCATTAATGCAGGAGAATACACAGTGCTCGCGCCAACAAATGAAGCATTCGCTGCATTCTTAACAGCTAATGGCTTTAACAGTCTTGCCGACGTACCAACCGATGTTTTGTCGAATATTCTACTCAATCATGTGATCACAGGCACAATCACGTCGACGGATTTGATGACTGCAGGTGCAGGATACACGAAAACGAATGCGACAAATGCAGATGGTGATCTTTTGGATGCGTATTTCAGCACAAGTAATGGCGTTACCTTTAATGGAGTTTCTTCCGTCGCTACAGCAGACGTCGAAGCCAGTAATGGCGTAGTACATATCGTAGATGCGGTAATTGGTTTGCCAACTGTCGTGACTTTCGCAGTTGCAGATCCAACATTCGAAACTTTGGTTGCGGCGCTAACACGTGCTGACCACACGACAGATTACGTCGGGACGCTTTCAACAGGAACACAGCCTTCACCGTTCACTGTTTTTGCGCCAACAAATGATGCTTTTGGTGCCTTGTTAATCGAAACAGGAATCCCAACACTTGGAGACATTCCATTAGAATTACTTGAAAACACACTGAATACGCACGTCATTGGATTTTTGAACGCACGTGCTGAAGACCTTGTGCAAGATCAAGTTTTAGCAACTTTAGGGAGCACCTTAACGGTCTCCTTAACTGATGGCCCGCAACTTACCGATGAGAACGGTCGTGTAGCCAATATCATTGTAACAAATGTGCAGGCTTATAATGGTGTTGTTCATGTCATCGACAAAGTACTTTTACCGCTTTTATAAGCTTTTTTTGATTACGTTATTATTAAAAAAAAAAGGCTAACCTTCTGGTTAGCCTTTTATTTTGCTTTAGTTAAACGTGAAAGTTAAGCTATTTCCAATTATGTCCTTTTAAAGCAAGAACAGCTTTTAGGATATCTTTCTGGCTAATTTGTCCTACCAATTTACCATTTTCAACTATTGGGAATCGCCTGTATTTAGATTGTAAAAATTGATTGGCCGCATCAAAAATATTCATGTTTCCATCAATAGTTTCAACATTTTTAACCATATGTTTTTCAACGGTGCTGCCATCCAAAGGCATATTATAGTAGCGGCTTTCGCTTATTTGCTTAATGCAGTCACCTTCAGAAATAACACCAATTAATTCATGTTTATCATTAATTACAGGAGCTCCGGATATTCTATACTTTATTAAAGCGTCTATAACCTTCTCCATTTTTTCGTCGGCCCGAAAGGTGATTAATTTTCGAGTCATATAATCACTAACCTTAAAGGGTATATCATCTCCAGCTTTTTGCTGCTTTTTTCTCGAGGCCAAAAAACTTTTAATTCCCATGATTTCTAATTTTTAGCTAAAACTGAAAATACTTATTTTAAATGAATATGCCTAAAATTAAATCTTAAGAAAATAATAAATATTTAACCCTGAACAAAATAATAGCTTTCATTTTAGAGATTTGAATTTTTTATTTTGCAGACTAAAATATAAATGATGAAAAAGTTAATTGGATTAAGGATTTAGATAATGGTTATACAATGAGAGAGATTATGGATATGAGAAGATGTTCACCTTCAATGACTCAAAAAGTAAAAAGATTAAGAAATGAAGTACACGAAATTAAACAAGTCTGTTAGGAAAAAACTAAGGTTAGAATACGAACGATTAGAGGGGTTGAAGTATGTGAAAGAGATAAACACATATCAAGACCCTTCTTGGTTTGACTGGGTTAGTTATATGAGGAAATAGGGAGAAGATTGGAGAAGAAATAGAGGATTGATAATGATAGAGGTATCCACACATTCAAAATACATCACGGAAAAGGATTTATTAGAGTGGGATAATAGTCTTAAGGGGGATAATAAAGTTAAGAGGTTAATTAATAAAAGTGTATCAGAATGAAGGAATAAGAAGATTTGATAGACTCTCCTAAATAAGGATTATTTAACTACTCTATCAGTATTTCAAAGATGAGGTTTCTTGTAACTGAGAAAATACTTTTCCTCTAAACCCTAATCGGAGTAGTTTTTATATCGGAGTTAGTTTTTTCTCCTCATAGGAAAATTAATTGGTTCAAGTCCGATAGGGGGAGCAAAAAAGGTTTACAGAAATGTAAACCTTTTTTTAATATAATTTAAAAAATAATGTTTTTAGTTTTTACTCTCCTTTAAGTAATTTTTTAAATGCCTCTAAATCAAACTCATTCCCGTAAAACAGTGTACTCATCTTCATAATATCTGCTGCTATAAGAACTGCCGTTTTTATTTCATCTTCTGAAGCTCCTAACCTTTTAAGCTCAGCTATGTGATAAGGGATACAGTATTGACATTTTACCGCTGCCGATGTTCCAAGAGCTACTAAATGAGCTTCTTTTTCAGCTATAGCTCCTTCTTTATATAAGCCCATTTGAGCTTTAAAATAAGTTGCCGAACTTTTAAGTATTGATTCAGGATAAACATTGTTGAATGGACTTTCAGCTAAAATCTGCTTTTTTTCATCATTTGTTAGTTTTGAATCTTGAGAAAAACAGATTGAATTGACTCCTAAGAATAACATAATAAGTAGTAATTTTTTCATCTTGTAAATCATTTAGTTTGTAGTTTAATCAAAAATAATAACTATTTTTAATACTTGCAAAAAAAAACTAATTTTAATAATTTGAGGAAACTTAACTTCCAACAACATGCTTAGCAGACGAAATTTTTGAAAAAAATTGGTTAGAGTTTTTAAAAACAATTAATCATGAAAAAAATTATACTATTACTTTTTACAATCTTTCTGAGTTGTAATCAAACTCCAACTGGCGATCTAAGTGGTGTTTTAAATGACAGTAGTTCTGAAGTTCAAATGACTAAACAATTAATGCAAAAATATTCTGAAGGTAATTTTCGTGAGATCGCAGATATGATTTCAGACGATTCTGGTGAATATTACTTTAATAATGTCAAAGTAGATAAAGAGGGATGGCTATCAGCAGCCGAAGGACATCACGATTTATTTGAAAATATTCAAAACGATACTGAAGGTATAAATCTTACATCCGCTAAGTACAATAATGGAACGACTTGGTCAATGGCATGGTTTCAATGGACAGGTAAAGGAAAATACACGGGTGATGATGTGAAAATAATGGTTCATCATGGCTTCCGCTTTGAAAATGAAAAAATAGTTGCTGCA
>Ga0209652_1000235_pt1 | contig 47471 bp, 39 predicted proteins | sample SaaInl74LU_5_DNA_FD_184641 | JGI IMG/M metagenome (GOLD analysis project Ga0209652, IMG submission 184641) | Marine microbial communities from expanding oxygen minimum zones in the Saanich Inlet - ESP_74LU_5_DNA (SPAdes) (version 2) | ecosystem: Environmental > Aquatic > Marine > Intertidal zone...
GGATTTAACTGTTGAGCGATCGATTTTTGACCTGTTCTCCCAGAGTTTAATGAACGTGTCTTGAGCAAGATCTTCAGCAAGGTCTTGGTCTCCACACTTAAAATAGATGTAACCACGGATGTTATTATAGAACTGATCAAAAACCTCTTGGTACTCTTTTGGAGTCAGTTCAGTATAATTCCCCCCGGATTTAAAAATACTCAGGATCACAATTACAGGTTTGTTGCAATTTTTGAAATTTCCGCTTAGAAATCACCAAAGCCACAAAAGACTTTTACACATTAATCGTATTCCTTCCATTTATCACGATTCAATTCCACTCATCAGATTTCTGTTCTCTTGTAGTGAACTTGGGGCTATATTCGTTAAAAACTTCGATGATGCGAGTTCTATATGTATTTCTACTTCTTTTCTTTTTCGCGAAGGTACAGCAAGCACAGGAGTCACAATTACCAGAAAATTTAAGTGGCAACTGGTTTGGGGTGCTTGATTTATCGGGCACACCGATTCGATTAGAGTTTACTTTCAACACAGATGGAACTGGTGTAATGCGAAGTCCAGATCAGCAAGGGGGAGAAACAGCTTTATCTTATCTTGAACTAGATCAGAATACACTTAAGTTTGGAATTGAAAGGATTGATTTTGGGCTCGAAGCGACGATTATTAGCACTGAACTGCTGACGGGGATGATAAGCCAATACGGCATGAAATACAATATAGAACTCACTAGAACTCCACAAGAAGTATTTGTAAAGAGCTTTCCACAAACACCAAAAGCGCCTTTTCCCTATTCGAGCACAGCGCTAAGCATTAAGAACTCACAAGCAAATGTGAGCTTAGCTGGAACACTGACTTTCGGACTTAAAGACAATAAGAACACGCCCATTGTGATTATGATCACCGGTAGTGGTCCGCAAAACCGAAATGAAGAAATCATGGGGCATCAAGCCTTTTGGGTAATCGCGGATCATCTAGCTCGTCAGAACATCGCTTCTTTTCGTTTTGATGATCGTGGTGTTGGTGAGAGCAGCGGAAATTTCTCGATCGCCACAAGCGAAGATTTTGCCTCGGACGTAAAATCGATCGTGGCTTATTTCAAGAATAGTGAAGCATACGCAGACCGTCCCATAGGATTGCTTGGCCACAGTGAAGGTGGTTTGGTAGCTGCCATGGTAGCAGCGGGGAATCCTGAAATTGACTTCGTTGTTTCTTTAGCCGGACCTGGCATAGATGGCATGAAGATTTTGGAAAAGCAGAACAAAGCCATGATGATTGCAGAGGGGATGAGTGAAGAAAGTGCTCAAAAGCAAGCTGACTTTGTGATGAGCATGGCCAAGATTGTTGTTCAAGAAAAAGACAGCATTGCAGCTCGCAATGCCTTAAAAACCTATCTGGAATTGCATGCCGAGCCTGGTGTAATTATGAATTTAGGTGGCATAGACCAAGCAGTGAACACCTACAACTCAGCCTTGAACAGCTCATGGATGCGCTTTTTCTTGAGTCACGACCCGGCAGAAGATTGGAAAAAAGTAACTTGTCCGGTACTCGCATTAAACGGAACCGTAGATACTCAAGTAGAGGCAGCAGCGAACCTTAACGCTATTGAGTTTGCATTGCGTAGAGCGGGAAATAAGCAGTACAAAGTTGTAGCTTTAAAACAGCACAATCACCTTTTTCAACCCTCATTAACTGGGGCTTTGAGTGAGTATGGCAAAATTGAAATCACCATATCTGACCTTAGCTTAGAAAGCATTAGCACTTGGATCAATCAGCTTTAAATACAGCCTCCAACAATACGCAACTTGAGAGAGAAGAAGAAAACAAGCGTTTTTGGATAGCTCAACTTATTGGCTGGGCAGGTTTTTTCACCTTAGCGCTCTTGTTCAACATTCTTCGTGGTGCTCCAATTTTTGTATCTGTAGTTACAGCTATTTTTGCTTTCCTTTCTGGTTTTTCACTCAGTTCTGCCTACCGTAATTTCATCAAGTTTAAAAAATGGATTGAGCTGCCTCCATTTAAAATATTCTTTCCTGCTGTTCTAGGAAGTTTATCTGTTAGCGTTGTCTGGACCGCCTCTTTCTTGAGTTTTTATTATGCCGTACTGTTTATTCTCGACACTCCAGAATCCTTTACTTGGAGTAATGCTTTGGCTCAATGGATAAATACTTTTGTAGTGATGTTTCTATGGAACATCTTGTACTTCAGTTACCACTTCATTCAAATTGGTCAGCGCTCAAGAGTTGAAAAATACAAGCTTGAAGTGGAGGCAAAAACTGCACAATTAAACTTACTGAAGGCACAGATCAATCCACACTTCATGTTCAATGCTTTGAACAATATTAGAGCGCTTACTTTAGAAGATGTGCCGCGATCTCGAGAGATGATTACCCACTTGTCTGATATTCTTCGCTACTCGATGAACTACATGAAAACACCAGAAATTGAATTGAAGCAGGAGTTGGCCATTGTTGAACAATTTTTGGAATTGTGCGACATTCAGTTTGAAGAGCGTTTGAGGTATAAAATCACCGCCAGTGAAGCGTGTTTGACAATGCTCGTGCCTCCAATGACTTTACAAATACTAGCTGAAAACAGCGTAAAACATGGTATTGCTCATTTGCCTCAAGGTGGTGATGTACTAATCAATGCTAGCTTAGAAGATCAAGCACTAAAATTAGAAGTGCGCAATAGCGGTGTGTTACAGCCAGCAAAAAAAACCAAAGACAACAACGGCATCGGAGTAGAGAATATTTATCGCCGCCTTAAACTAATTCACGGAGACAAGGCCTCATTTTCCCTTAGCCAAGATGGTGATTGGGTTCTTGCTTCTATCATCATTAAACAAAAAACATGAAAGCACTCATTGTTGAAGATTCGCGTCTAGCTCGCTTAGAATTGAAAGAATTACTTAGCGTTCATCAGGAGATTGAAGTGGTTGGTGAAGCTGAAAATGCAGAAGTTGCTGAGCGTCTCATAGAAGAACTCGATCCTGATTTGTTGTTCTTAGACATCAACATGCCGGGGAAAAATGGCTTTGAATTGCTTGAAAGCTTAGATGCAGCTCCTCAAGTCATTTTCACTACTGCTTACGACGAATTTGCCATTAAGAGTTTTGAATACAATGCACTGGACTACCTTTTGAAACCAATCAAAGAAGATCGCTTGGCCAAAGCACTCGGGAAACTCGATCTTCGTTCTCAAGAAAACAAGTTACCAACAGGCGACTATTTAGGTCCGGAGCAGCAGGTATTTGTTAAAGATGGCGAGAAATGTTGGTTGGTGAAGATTGAAGACATCCGATTATTTGAAGTCTGTGGAAATTATTCTAGGGTTTATTTCGACCAGCACAAGCCCTTGATTTTGCGATCACTCAATCAATTAGAGGAGCGATTAGACCCTGAACACTTTTTTAGAGCGAACCGCCAAGAAATCATTAACCTGAAAAAAATCAGTAAGATAGAGCCTTGGTTCAATGGTCGCTTAAAAGTTTGGATGGATGACCAACAAGAAGTGGAGGTTTCAAGAAGACAAGCTGTTCGATTCAAAGAGTTGCTAAGTCTGTGATCAAGATGTACCTTTGGTTCGCTTAATGATAGCTATGGAGAAGGACAAAATGTTAGTGATCGGTGCCTCAGGGCAGATTGGAATTGAGCTGGTGATGCAACTGCGTGCTCGCTTTGGGGTAGATCAAGTAGTGGCAGCAGATATTCGACCTGCAGCAGACCCCATCTTAACTGAAGGTCCTTATGAGATCTTGAACGTCCTCAACAATCAGCTCCTTGGGGAAATCATCAAGAAATATAATATCAAGGTGGTTTATCATTTAGCAGCCATGCTGAGTGCTACTGGTGAGCAAAAACCTGAAATGGCCTGGGACTTAAACATGAACAGCCTATTTCACGTTCTAGAATATGCTAAAAAAGGATGGATTGACCGTATCTTTTGGCCAAGCAGCATTGCCGTTTTTGGTCCAACTACTCCACAAACAGACACTCCACAATTTACCATTTGTGAGCCCACTACCGTTTACGGGATTTCCAAACTGGCTGGTGAGCGTTGGTGCGAATACTATCACAAGCGTTGGGGAGTAGACGTTCGAAGCCTGCGTTACCCCGGCTTAATTGGTCACCGCTCTGCTCCTGGTGGTGGAACTACTGATTATGCCGTAGATATCTTTTACAAGGCTATTGAAGACGGTAAATTCGAGTCCTTCTTAAGCAAAGACAGCCGCTTGCCAATGATGTACATGGAAGACGCCATTAAAGCAACCATAGACATTACAGAAGCACCTTCGGAGCAAATTAAGATTAGATCAGCCTATAATCTCGCTGGAATCTCTTTCACCCCAGAAGAAATAGCAGCTAAAATTAAAGAACACCTCCCCCATTTCGAGATCAGCTATGCTCCAGATTTTCGACAAGCCATTGCCGACAGTTGGCCGGGAAGCATCAATGATGAACATGCCCAGAACGATTGGGGCTGGAAAGCCAAGTATGACCTAGACAGTATGGTGAAGGATATGCTTTTAGAGATTTCAAAAAAAAAAGATTTAACTGAAACCATTTCGTAGGACACGACGTACAAGAAAGGAACTTAGCTTAATCAATTCCTATGTTAGTACGTCAAACACAACTCAAACAATACATCCTTTTCACTTGGATATTCTTGCTCTCTAGCGTGGTCGTTATGGCCAATGGAGATGAAGGATACAACCATGTGGATGAGAACGGACAAAAGCAAGGCTATTGGATGATCAAAGGGTACATGGTGCCTGATGGTGGATTTCAGCCCGACGCAACTCTGGAGGAAGGACTCTATCGAGACAATAAAAAAGAGGGTGTTTGGAAGAAATTCTACCCTTCTGGAGTGCTGCGAAGTGAAATCACTTACGAGGCCAATAAACCTTTTGGAGCGTATGCCATTTATTACGAAAATGCCCAACTTGAAGAAAAAGGAACATGGCATCGAAATAAAAACGTGGGCAACTTTGAGAGATACTACGAAAATGGGCACCTTCACCAACGTTTCTTTTTTGCCGATAGTGGAAAACGCAATGGCAAACAATACTATTATCACGATAATGGCCAAGTTGAATTGGAAGTTGAAGTGATTAATGGCAAGGAAGAAGGTGTAATGAAACGCTACTACCCAGATGGTAGAATTAAGGAAGAAAAAACATTGAGCGATGGCGTATTAAAAGCGGGTTCCATCAAAACCTATGGCAGCGCACCAACACGCACAGAATCAAGCAAGCCTGCTCCTGCGAAAAAAGAAGACCTTGCAGAAGATAGCGATGAAGTTCAAACCAACGAGGCCTTGAGCTTCAGGCCGAATGGTTTCAATACCATGTACAATTCAGACATGCAGGTGACTCAAGTTGGAGAATTTAAAAATGGCCGACTTTGGAACGGAAAATGGAACAGATACAATACCGATGGATTGCTCATCAGAATTGAAGTTTATAAAAACGGTAAATACATCGGTACTGGCGTCATTACAGCAGAATAACAAACAACTAACACTAAACGAACTCCTGTTTCCTTTTTGAGGCAGGAGTTTTTTTTTGCTTCATGATGAGCGAATTTTGTCTTTTTGCTCACACTATACCCACGAAATTTGATTTTCTTTGTAACATGGACAAGGCAAAACACCTTCAGCAAGAACTGAGTATCTACAACAGTTTGTCGCGCAAAAAAGAAGTTTTTAAACCGCTCAACGCGCCTTATGTAGGATTGTATGTATGCGGACCAACAGTATATAGCAACGTTCACCTCGGAAACGTTCGTACCTTTTTGACATTTGACATCGTTTACCGATACCTCACGTTCCTTGATTACAAAGTACGTTATGTGAGAAACATTACAGATGTTGGTCACCTCACTGGAGACAGTGATGATGGGGAAGACAAGATTGGAAAAAAAGCCCGTTTAGAAAACCTTGAGCCAATGGAAGTAGTTCAACGCTACACCAATGACTTTAGAGATGTGATGCGCGTTTTCAACATTTTGCCTCCTTCGATAGAGCCTACTGCAACTGGGCACATTGTTGAGCAAATCGAGATGATCAAAGAGATCATGGCTAATGGCTTTGCCTACGAATCAAACGGTTCGGTTTATTTCGATGTACCTAAGTTCAATGATCGTCACGATTACGGAGCCCTTTCTGGACGAAAAATCGAAGACCTCATTAGCAATACTCGTGCTTTGGACGGACAAGACGAGAAAAAGAGTCCGCTCGACTTTGCCTTGTGGAAAAAAGCTGATGAATCTCACCTCATGCAATGGCCTTCACCGTGGAGCAATGGATTTCCTGGATGGCACTTGGAGTGCTCTGTTATGAGCACGAAATACCTCGGAAAGTCTTTTGACATTCACGGTGGTGGAATGGATTTGAAATTCCCACACCACGAATGTGAAATTGCACAAAATTGTGGGGCAAATGGAGAAAGTGAATCTGTGAGATACTGGATGCACGGAAATATGCTTACGGTAAATGGCAGAAAAATGGCCAAGTCTGAAGGTAATGGATTTACCCCTGAAGAGTTAATCACCGGAAACCACAAACTGCTCGAAAAAGGATACAGTCCTATGACCGTTCGTTTTTTCATGCTTCAAGGCCACTACGCGAGTACTTTAGATTTCTCGAACCAAGCGCTGCAAGCCGGAGAAAAAGGATATCAAAGGATGTGTGCGGCAATTGATGTTTTGGAAACATTAAGTGCGGCGAATGAAAGCACTGCGGATGTGGCGGCGCTCACTCAGCGTTGTTTTGATGCCATGAACGACGACTTCAACACGCCTATTCTTATAGCGGTGCTGTTTGATGCAGTGAAGGTCATCAACTCTGCAAAAGATGGAAAAATTTCGCTCACACAAGCAGACATCGATGCTTTGAAGTTCTTGTTTACAGGCTTTATGGAAGATGTATTGGGCTTAGTGCGCGAAGGCAATAATGCACAAGAAGGCAATGATTTGTCTGAGACCTTGATGCAATTGTTCATCGATATGAGAAAAGAAGCCAAGCAGAACAAAGACTTCACTGCCGCCGATGCCATTCGCGATCGTTTGAAAGCAATTCACGTAGAAATTAAAGACTCGAGAGAGGGAACCAGCTGGACTTATGAAGGATAAACTCGTTCTCCTCGGACTATTTTTTGGGCTGTTCTTTGTGGCTTGTGACGATGTGGAAGAAGACCCCAATCCACCAAGCCCAGTTGTACCAAAAACGACAGTCATCACTCCAGACTTTGACGCACAGATGGCCTACGACTTTATTCAGAAGCAAGTAGATTTTGGTCCGCGTGTGCCTGGAAGCCAAGCCCACCGCGATTGCGGCAATTGGTTGGTAGAGCAGCTCAAAGCTTATGGTGCTGAGGTGCTCACTCAAGAAGCTCAAGTGATGGCCTTTGATGGCACCTATTTGCCAATGAAAAACATCATCGCTCAATATCAACCCGATAATAAACGACGCATTTTACTTTATGCTCACTGGGACACGAGACCATTTGCAGACAAGGATTCTGTTCGCACCAAAGAGCCCATTGATGGCGCAAATGATGGCGGTTCTGGTGTTGGCGTTTTGTTAGAAGTAGCTCGTCAAATTCAACAAAAGCAACCCGATTACGGCATTGACATCATCTTCTTCGACACCGAAGATTATGGAAGACCAGAGTGGCTCCCAGCCGATGGAGACCCAAGCGATTGGTGCTTGGGATCGCAGTATTGGGCTAGAAACCGACATAAACCGAACTACCGGGCTAAATTTGGTGTTTTACTCGATATGGTTGGTGCAAAAGACGCCGTTTTCAATCGTGAAGGAACATCTGTGGCGCTTGCTCCCGGAGTGGTAGATAAAGTTTGGAAAACAGCGCAAACATTAGGTTATGACACCCTATTTGTGGATGAAGTAACCGGACAAACCATAGATGATAACTACTTCGTAAACATGGGTGCTGGAATACCCTCTGCGAATATAGTTCACTATCATGTGAGCGGACCACGACCAATGGGTTATGGCTTCTTTCATCACACCCATGCAGACAACATGTCGATTATTGATACAACAGTATTAAAGGCTGTTGGTCAGACCGTCATGGAAGTGATTTATCAGGAGTAGATTACTTTTCCACGACCCATTGCTCATACATAGGACAAGTTCCTACTCGTAAAGCCGTGCTTTCTTGTAATTTGCGAAGAAACACCCTTTAGATGAGTCTGAACATTACCCTACTCAAAGAAATTTGCGAAACCCCTGGTGCGCCTGGTTTTGAAGAGCCTATTCGAAAATTAGTACTTCGAGAACTTCAAGGCCTTGTTGATCATATCGAAATTGACAACATGGGAAACGTGATTGCCTTGAAGAAAGGAAAGTCGGAAAAAAAGGTAATGATAGGCGCTCACATGGATGAGATTGGCTTCATTATCACGCATATCGACGACAAGGGTTTTGCCCGATTCCACACCTTGGGAGGTTTCGACCCGAAAACACTCACCGCTCAAAGAGTGATTGTACACGGTAAAAAAGATTTGATTGGCGTGATGGGAAGCAAGCCCATCCACATCATGAGTCCGGAAGAGCGAAATAAAGCTCCAAAAATCAGCGATTACTTCATCGACTTCGGCATGGATAAAGAAGAAGTTGAAAAATACATCCAAGTAGGTGATGCTATCACTCGAGAGCGAGGTTTAATTGAAATGGGCGATTGCGTGAATTGCAAATCAATTGACAATCGGATTTCAGTTTATATTTTGATTGAAACCTTGAGGAACTTAAAAGAAGTGCCTTACGATACCTATGCCGTTTTCACTGTACAAGAAGAAGTTGGCGTACGTGGCGCAAATGTGAGCAGCTTGAAGATTCAACCTGATTTTGGATTCGGTTTAGATACCACTATTGCTTTTGATACACCAGGCGCCGCAAACCACGAACAGGTTACTGCGCTAGGTGAAGGAACAGCCATTAAAATAATGGACGCTAGAACCATTTGTGACACGCGTATGGTGCGCTTTATGAAAGAAAGAGCCGCCAAGCATAAAATCAAATGGCAAGCTGAAATACTAACCGCAGGAGGAACAGATACTGCAGGAATACAACAAATGACGCCTGGTGGTAGTATTGCCGGAGCTGTTAGCATACCAACAAGGCATATACACAGCGTAATTGAGATGGCGAATAAACAGGACATTAGTGCCAGTATTCAGTTACTCAGCGCTTGTTTAGAAGAACTCGATGAGTTCAATTATGCTTGGTAGTGGATTACAAAACTTACTGAAACAATTAAACTAGTCTTCTCAACTTTATGTGTAACAACTGCCTATTACACATCTTCTTTATTGCCCTGATTGGCTTCATACCCAACAGGTCTGTAGCCAATACTTCAGAAGCATTGGACGGGAGTGGTATAGCCGATTGGTTGCAAAAAAGTCGGGATGCTAGTTCCCAAGGCAAACATCAACGCAGCTTGTTGTTCGCCGATTCTGCCTTTCAGTTTATAGATCAATTATCACTAGAGGACCAAGTTGAACTTCACTTTATCCGAGGCAAATCCTTGCGTTACACAGGGCAGAACATCAAGTCCATTCAACAATTCAGTCTTGGACTTGGCAAAGCGAAGGTGCAAGAAGACCAGGCCATTGCGCATTTCGAATTGGGCGAACTCTACTTTGAAGAAAAAAGTTTGGACATCGCCTTAGCCCACTATGAGCAGGCGCTTCGCTTATTTGCCAAAAGCGATCACCTCAAACAAGTTCGAAAAACCCAGTTCAAAGCGGGAATTGTGCATGCTCAGCTGGATCATCCAAAAGCTGCAATTAGTTTATTTGAAACCGTTTTGGCCAATGGTAAGGATGATTTGGTGCAGCAAGCCCTTTGTCATGATGAGCTCGCACAAATTTATTATGTAGAAGCTAGTTTTGATTCCGCTATTACCCATCTGACAGCTTCAAATAAGGTCTACCGTCAATTGAATTTCAGCAGTAGTTTAGCAGGAAACTTAAGCCAATTAGCACTCATTGAGAACATGCGTGGCATGCATGAAACAGCCATTTCATACCTCAACGAAGCAGCTGAACTCAATCTAAAAAATGAAGATAAACTAGGTGCTGCCGTGGCTTATGAGAGTTTAGCCAAAGCATATGAAGATTTGAAAGAGTGGAGAAACGCAGTGCGTATGCAACGAAAAGCTATCGAACTCCTTCCATCACATCAAACCGAAAGCTTAGCCAATATGAGAATTGAACTGGCTAAAATGCTCGATCGAGCAGGAGAGTCGGGCGAAGCTGAGCTCGCGTTTTACGATGCCTATGTCTTTGCTGAAAAGCATCAGCTAAACAAGCTCATGGAGAAAACCCTGCGTTATAAAGTGAGCTTCTTAGAGCGGAAGTCTGATATTCCAGCTGCACTTATTGCACTTAAGATGGCAGACAGCTTGTCTCAAATAAACCGACAATCAGAAATCGCAAGTTTGAAACGCGCTTTGAATCAGCAAAAAATAAGTACCGAAACTTATCTCAAAGAGAGTAATGATATGCGGACAAGTACCGAAAACCGCAGCGATCAACATTACTGGAACATCATTATCATTGGAATTGTCTGTTTTGTGCTCATCATCGCCTTGTTGTTTCGAGAGTTTTCGCAAAAAAGAAAACTGAGTAAAGTGCTTGAATGGAAGGTATACAAGAGAACTCGAGAGCTCAGAAAGGCAAATAAAGAACTCAACACCTACATCTACAAGTCTTCTCACGATCTAAGAACGCCCTTAACAAGCATTAAATCCTTGCTGAGGTTACTTGATAAAGAAGAACACAATGCAGCGAGCAAGAAATACCTGGGGCTCATCGATTCTTGCTCTGAACAGATGGACGGGATCCTCGTTAACCTATCGAGGGCGGTAGATTACAAAAAAGTTGACATCAAAGTTGAGCACATTGACTTCAACAAGTTAAAATTCGATCTTGAACAAAAAGAACTTGTTGGCAGCAGAGAGCTTAAAATGATTTGGGAAATTCAGGATTTAGCACCTTTCTATAGCGACTTCAAACTGCTTAAAGTTATTTTAAACCGAACCATTACTAATGCCATTGATTATCGAAAAGGGAGCGAAGATGATTTCTGTAGAGTAAGTATTTTCACCGATGAACAAGGTGCAACACTTAAAGTAGAAGATAACGGCTTGGGCATCTCTGAAAAGGTACGCGATAAAGTTTTTGACATGTTTGTGAAGGGCACCAACAAATCTAAAGGAGCCGGTTTAGGGCTTTACTTGGTAAAAATAGCAAGCGAAAAGCTACATGGGAAAATCAACCTTGAAAGCAATCAATATCAAGGTGCCACACTAACTTTTCGCTTACCAAATTTGCAGCAAAACGAGCTTTAAAATGCGCTACTAAACTGCTTCAAAAAACGAGCATCATTCTCAAAGAAGTGGCGTAAATCACCAATTTGGTGGCGCAACATCGCAATACGCTCTATTCCCATTCCAAAAGCGTAACCAGAATAAATTTCTGGATCAATCCCTGAAGCTTTCAACACATTTGGATCAACCATACCGCAACCCAGGATTTCCAACCATCCAGTTCCTTTGGTAATGCGGTAGTCCACCTCGGTTTTCAAACCCCAGTAAACATCAACTTCGGCGCTTGGCTCTGTGAAAGGGAAATAGCTCGGACGGAGTCGGATCTTAGCATCTTCACCAAAAAACTCTTTCGCAAAATAGAGCAAGGTTTGTTTAAGATCGGCAAAAGAAACTCCTTTATCAATGTACAATCCTTCGATTTGATGGAAAATACAATGCGCTCTTGCCGAAATGGCTTCGTTTCTGAAAACGCGACCAGGCATCACGATTCTAAGCGGAGGCTCTTGTGTTTCCATTGCCCTCACTTGAACTGAAGAAGTATGTGTTCTTAGCATCAAATCAGGGTTTTTCTCCACGAAAAAGGTGTCTTGCATATCGCGAGCGGGGTGTTCTGGAGGAAAATTCAATCCTGAAAACACATGCCAATCGTCTTCGATTTCAGGACCTTCAGCCACTGTAAAACCTATTCGATTGAAGATGTCCAGAATATCGCGTCTAACCACTGAAATTGGATGGCGAGACCCAAGAGGAACCCCACCATGTGGACGAGTGAGGTCCATTCCTTCACCTTGCGTTTCTTCGTTCTCTTCGAGCACTTCTTTGGCTGTTGCCAGTTTATTTTCGATGCTTGCCTTGAGCTCATTCAGAGCCATACCAACTTCGCGCTTTTCAGGACCAGGAACAGTTTTAAACTCCTCCCTCAAGTCTTTCAAGATCCCTTGGCGACCTAAAAACTCAATTCTCAAGGCTTCAAGTTCCTCTGCGGAATTGATGCTTTTCTTTTCAATGTTGGCAATTAAACCAGCAATTTTATCAATCATCTTTGCTTCAGTCAATAAGGGTAATGGTCATCTTAATATCTTCCAATGGACGGTCTCTTTGCGTTCTAACAACAGCAATTGCATCAATAACATCAAGTCCTTCAATTACTTCACCAAAAACAGTATAATCACCATCCAAGAAAGGTGCGCCACCAATAGTAGAATAAGCCTCCAATTGGGCTGGTGTATAGTGAAAATGGTCAATACTGTCTTTACCAATATTTCTCTTAGCCTCCATTTGAAGTAGTTGGTTAACCGGGAAGGTTCTACCGTGAACAATATAATATTGACTTCCTGAGGATTCTTTCTTTGGGTTCACTTGATCGCCTTGTCTGGCTGCAGCAAGTGCTCCTTTTTTGTGAATCAAAGAATCTACAAATTCCGCCGGAATTGTATATCCTGGTCCGCCACCACCGAGCATTTGACCTGGAGTAGCCGTTTTTGACTCTGGGTCACCTCCTTGAATCATAAAGTTGTTCATCACTCGGTGAAAGAGTAGGCCGTCGTAAAAACCTTCTTTTGCCAGCTTGATGAAATTATCGCGGTGTTTTGGTGTTTGATCATAGAGTAAGACAATGATCTCACCCAAATCTGTCGAAATTTTCACTTTCTGACCAATGGCTTCGATAGCTACTTCCTCCATTTCTTCACTATTTTGAGCAGGTGTTTCTAGAGAAATTATTTGCTCCTCTGCAACCTCTGCTGCACTTTCAGTGTCATTATTGCAAGCACTTGCGCTGCCGAGGACGGTAAAACTTACTAAACCGGCAATAAAAAGAAGGTATTTATTCATAGTTATTTTTTTTGTTCCTTTGTAGTTACCCATTAACTTGGGACTACGAAATTAAGAAATTCGGTACACCATGAAAAGAAAAGGAGTAAAGCTTGGTTTAGCATTGTCAATGGCGGTTTTAATGCTTGCTGGATTAAATTCATGCAAGAAAGAAGAAGATACCATTGCAACTGTTTTGGTGTTGAACTCATTTGGAGCTCCCGTTCCTGGTGCTACGGTGCGTTTGAAGGGTGAAGGCACGACAGACGGTGACTTTGTTCCTGAGCCGCGGTTTGATACAACTCAGGTAACCAACGGTAGTGGTAAAGTATCTTTTAATTTCAGCGATTTCTATCAACAAGGTCAAGCTGGCTTTGTTGTTCTTGACATTACTGCCACCAAAGGCAATTTAGAAGGTTTTGGAATCATTAAAGTGGAAGAAGAAACCACCAACGAAGAATCCGTTACTATAGAGTAAGCAGGCTTACTTACATTTCTAGAAAGCGCCAGCTACGTAGTTAATCACCGCTTTCCTCATCATGATATCCTGTTCACTAGGTGGAAGGCTCGGAAGTTCCTTTACCCTTTTGAAATGCGGCCAATCGTCTTCATCTCTCCCGATGAACTCGTAATAACCATAATCTTGAAGCAGCGTGCAAATAGCGATGTGCAAGAGTTCTACCTTTTCATCTTTTTTGAAATTCCGGTATCCCTGCCCCAACTCTTGAACACCGATTAAAAATAAAACGGCTTGAAGGTCTAAACCACCTCCAAAAACCTGTTCAACTTTTTTTAGCGCTTGCTGCCACTCCTGTTCAAATTCGAAATCCATTTCTTACTCTACATTAAGCTGTTAATAACTGCTAGAGTCTCCCTGCCAAAGGTCGATTTGAAGCATTATTTTCGCTTAGATGACCTTGGCTTCAGTTGCCTTTAACTATCCTATCTTGAAAAAATCGGTATATCTATTCACGCTTTTAGGCCTGCCCTTATTGACTTATTCTCAAACTCAACGGGAATTACTTAGTGCGTCTCTCGATACCACCTCACTCGTTGGTCAGGCACAATACTACCGTCAAAGTGCTGCTCTAGATAATGGCAAATATAAGGCGGAAGTCTTCTTTCTTTCAGGTAAAACGAAAATGATTGGTGAGTATCTCGACCAAGAACTTCAAATTGAAGATGGTTTTTTCCAGTTTTTTTATTGGAACGGAAACTTAGAATCTGAAGGAAGCTTTAAAGCAGGAAGGAAAGTAGGCATTTGGAAGCGCTTTGAATCAGACGGAACACCGAAGCCAGACCGAATCTATCCTCAAGAAACACTTCAAACCTCGAGGGAAGGTCACATCCCAGCAAGTTTCCCTGGTGGTTATAGTGCTTTGATTGACTTTATTGGAGACAACACCGATTACCCTGTACCAGCGAAGATTAAAGAAATTGAGGGCACAGTAAAAATTGCCTTTAACATCAATGCTGAGGGTGAGATTCTAGACATCTCTTTAATGGAAAGTGCCCATTTTTTCCTCGATCAAGAATCAATCAAAGTGGTGCAAAGCATGCCTTTGTGGGAACCCGCTTTGTTAGGAGAAAAGGCGGTGAGTTCAACCTTTATCCTTCCCATCACATTCCAAATTTACGAGGGAAAACCTATCATTACTGTTGGAATGGGCTTTCAATAAGCCATAGGAATCAAGCGCTGGTTTCGAGAGAGTCGATAAGTACATTCACTTCATCCTTTTTCAAAGGCTTCGCAATAAAACTGCTCACCAAAGGATGTGCTTTTGCCCGATTATGATCATCAGGGTTAGCTGATGTTGAGATCAAAACAATCCTCATTTGTCGAATTCTAGGGTCATTCAATGCAATCAAAGCATCCAAGAGCTCCCAACCACTCAACTTCGGCATGTTCAAATCAAGTAAGAGTGCATCTGGAAGATCATCATCAACTAAGAGTTCTTTTATTTTATTTAAGGCAGAAAAGCCGTCCATCTCAGAACTTACCTCAATGGCAGCCGGGTGCCTTTGAAGAAAGAAGCGATGAAGGTATAGTGTCGCTTCATCGTCGTCAACTAAAAGAATTCGGAAAGGTTGTTCCATGTTGAATGCGTCGATAGATGGTTCGTCTAAAAGTACGAATTCTGTTAGATAAAAAAAGCACTTCCAAAACTGAAAGTGCTTTTTAAAGAATATTATGTTTCGTCGGGATGAGAAGATTCGAACTTCCGGCCCCACGCCCCCCAGACGTGTACTCTAACCTGGCTGAGCTACATCCCGATGGGCGCAAATATAATCACTGTCTTTGATTCTACCAACGGTGCTGTGCCTCAATAATAACGGGCTTAGTCTGGGAAAATCGCTCCTCTAGATTGCTCCTCCTCTGGAATCTTCATGGTAATTAGTGGTAACTCGGTGTGGTTCACTACATCTTCTGCCAAACTCTGACGAAAGAAATGGGCCAACCCTCTTCTACCGTGAGTTTCCATCGCCAGTAAATCTGCATTCCTCGAGTTGGCAAATTCATGGATCCCCCTTTCCACAGATACTTCGTTATACACGTTCATGGTGTAGTTCTCCAAATTATGGTGCTCAATGAAGGTCTTCATCAATTTTTCACTGTGATCTGTTGACTCAAAATTGGCCGGTGTAATCACTTTCAAGAGGTGAATTCTCGGCTTGAATAAATCAATTAAGGTCTTCATCTCAGTAAAAGCTTCTACCGTTTCCCCGTAAAAGCTCGAAGCATAAACCAACTCTTTCGGGGCAAAGTGTTCTAAACGCTTTTTAACTGTAATCACAGGGCAAGATGCCGTTCGTACAATCTTCTCTGCGTTCGAACCTACAAAAAACTCTTTAGCACCCTTAGCTCCATGAGAACCCATCACTATCAAATCAATCTCGTGTTCTTTTGATTGTTTGGTAATGGTATCATAAACGTTTTCCCATTGAACCACCTCGGCCACATTCACCCCATCGAAAAAAGGCTGCGAAATCAATTTCTCATATTCTTTCTTCACTAATTTCATCATAAAAATACCCTCAGCAGTATTGCTCATCGTAGGGTAAGGCTCATTACTCGAATACTGAGGAACCTCCAAAGCATGCAATAAGAACACACGAGCACCTGTCTTCTTAGCAATTTGAGCTGCTACCTCCGCGGCATAGTATGAACAATCTGAAAAATCTGTTGGAACCAATATTCGTTTCATAAAGCTGTATTTTAAATGTTTGTACTTCAAAATCAGACCATCACGGTCTAGACCTAAGGTCGGTCTTCCTTCTCACAAACAAACTGATATGCATCAGTTCTTTAGCTAACAAAACACAAAAAACACTGCTCAAAGCATTATTCATGGAGCCCACATGTAATGGTGAAATTCAATCTCTTTTGCATTAATTAAAATGCCTCAAAATTGCTACCTTTAGCTGCTTAAATTTGCACCGATGAAAATCTCTTATTCGTGGTTAAAACAGTGGATAGACACCCCGCTAACAGCAGAAGAAATTTCACCAATTCTTACAGACACCGGTTTGGAAGTTGAGGGCCTTGAGGAAGTAGAAAAGGTCAAAGGTGGTTTTAAAGGTCTTGTTGTGGGTGAGGTCTTGACTTGTGTTCAGCACGAAAATGCAGATCGTCTAAGAGTAACCACGGTTAACATTGGAGAAGCAGAAGCTCTTCAAATTGTTTGCGGAGCGCCAAATGTAGCTGCCGGACAAAAAGTCATTGTAGCCACCGTAGGTACTGAACTTTTCCCAAGTGAAGGTGAGCCTTTCGTTATTAAGAAAGGAAAAATTCGGGGTGAGGTTTCATTGGGGATGATTTGTGCAGAAGACGAAATTGGACTAGGAAAAGGGCATGACGGAATTATGGTACTCGACCAAAACGCTGTTCCTGGGACACCCGCAGCCGAATTCTTCAACCTCGCTTCAGACACCTGTATTGAAATAGGCCTCACACCAAACAGAACAGACGCCATGTCGCATTTCGGAGTTGCTAGAGACCTTCATGCAGCATTACTTCACAGTAAAAAAGCGCCAAGCACCCTTCACCCTATTCACGCCAATGTAAAATTAGGAACGGCTCATTCCCCTATTCAAGTTACTGTAGATGAATCAGCCAACTGTCCGAAATACTTGGGCTTGTACATCAGCGATGTTGAGGTGAAAGCCAGTCCAGATTGGTTGAAACATGCCCTTACCAGCATCGGCCTAAAACCAATCAACGTCCTTGTAGACATTACGAACTATGTGATGCACGATATAGGACAAGCACTGCATGCCTTCGATGCTGATGTTTTAAAAGGAAACATTCGGGTTGGTAGCTTGGTTGATGGCACAAAATTCCAAACACTCGACGAGCTAGAGCGCGAATTATCAAGCGAAGACCTCATGATTTGTGATGATGCAGGTGGTCTTTGTTTGGCCGGTGTATTTGGCGGACTGAATTCTGGCGTAACTGAAAACACCAAGAACATTTTTCTCGAAAGCGCTTACTTCAATCCAGTGAAGGTGAGAAAAACAGCGAGAAGACACGGTTTGAATACCGATTCTTCTTTCCGTTTCGAACGAGGCGTTGATCCAGAACTAGCTGAAAAGGCTTTGTTACGGGCCGCAAACTTAATGGTTGAATTGGCCGGGGCGAAGCTGAACCACGCTATGATTAGTGTAATTGATGAAGATACCTTACCTGGAAAGACCATAATAGAAGTCAACAAAAAACGCATGGACCAGCTCATTGGAATGGAAATTCCCATGGACACCGTTGCCGCTATTTTGAGCTCTTTAGACATGCCGATTATTGAAAAAAATGACCCCCTTTTCAAACTCGAAGCACCCGCATACAGAGGAGATGTAACAAGAGAGGCAGACGTGGTAGAAGAAGTATTGCGCATTTATGGCTTTAATGAAGTACCATTACCAGAGCGCCTCACCTCTACCCTCTCCTACGAGAGCAAACCGAACAGGGAAAAATACAAAGAGCGTTTGTCTCAAATCCTGAGCTCTCGTGGAGCAATGGAAATGATGTCCAACTCTTTGAGTTCATCGGCATACGTCGCTTTAATGCCCGATGCTGAAAAAGCTGCCGCATCAGTGGTTAAAATGTTAAACCCTTTGAGCTCCGAGCTTGAGGTGATGCGTCAAAGTCTTTTCTTTCAAGGAATGGAGGCCATTCAACGCAATCAAAACCACCAAAATCCAAACATTTTTGCTTACGAATTTGGTAAGGTGTACAACAAGTTTGAATCGGGCTACGACGAACAAGAGCACTTATCTGTGTTTATGTCGGGCAAACAGGCTCCCCTCAATTGGAACAATCATCAAGACACTACCGGTTTTGATCAACTGAAGGCGCAAGCAGCAGTGATTTTCGAAGTCTTGGGCTGGAATGATCAGTTGAAAGAAAAACCTGGTGAGGTGAGTTTTTGCAGTGATGGTTTACAATTTCAATTCAGAAAGAAAACCATTGGTACTTTCGGACGAGTGAACAGCAAGATGCGCAAGCACTTTGGAATCCAAAATGAAGTTTGGTGGCTGAATTTAAACTGGGAGTTGATGTTTTCTATGATTGGCAACAAACACTTAAAGTCGAGCGATTTGCAAAAATTCCCAGCCGTTCGTCGCGACCTTTCTTTCCTTCTCGACCAGAACGTTAGCTTTGCCGAGCTTCAAAACACGGCCTTCCAAGCAGAGCGTAAACTCTTGAAAAAAGTTGGCTTGTTTGATGTTTACGAAGGCGATAAACTAGAGGCGGGTAAGAAGTCTTACGCTATTAGTTTGAGTCTTCAAGACGAAGAAAAAACACTTAACGACGCATTGATCGACAAGAGCGTTGAACGCATACGCACAGCAATTGAAAAAGAACACGGAGCTGTTTTGAGATCTTAATAAATGAAGGTAAAAGCCACATCGGTTTTGTATAGCGTCCTTTTCCCTTTTGTTTGGTTAACGGCAAAGCTGTTTTATCGAAAATACAAAGTGGAAGGGCTTCACAATTTCCCTGAACGAGGAACACCTTGCATTGTGGTTAGTAATCACCAGAATGGTTTGATGGATCCTTTGATGTGCTGTTTAAGTGCGCCGCGGCAATTACATTTCCTTACCCGTGCAGATGTTTTCAAACCTGGATTAGCTTTTCGATTTGTCAGTGCTTTGAACATGCTACCAGTATATCGCATGCACGACAGGGTAAGCGACATGACGGCAAAGAATAACGAAGTCTTTGACATCTGTGTTAAGCGCCTCAAGATAGGGGCTGTTGTGGCCCTATTTCCTGAGGGTAATCATGGCAATAGTAAAACGCTTCGACCACTAAAAAAAGGACTCGCTCGACTGGTTTACAAAGCGATAGAACAAGACCCAAGCATGGAGAACATTCACATTGTTCCAATGGGTGTTCATTACGATAGTTACGAAGATTTTAGAGCTAGGTGCATCGTTCGAATTGGAGAAGCCATCCCATTGAAAAAGTGGCTTGCCGAGCACCCCAACACGCCAGCCAATCAAAGTGCGCTTATGGGTGAAGTAAAAAAAGGACTCCAAGAGGTGATTTTGGACCTTCAACCGAAAACAGCCTACCCTGCACTTAATGCTTACACCAGATTCATGGAGTCTCAAGGCGCTAGCTTAGATCAAGTCTTGAGCTTTGAAGCAAATTGGACCAGAGCTGGAAAGCCTTCACTAATTGAAGAATTTGAACCGCTTGCAGCAGATTTTCAAAATCAAAGCATCGATATTGAGACTTTCAACTGGTCAAAGAAACTTGGTTTTGTGAACTATATAGCATTGTTTCTCATGTTTCCTTTAGCAATCTTGGGGTACTTTATACATGCGCTACCTGCGCTGGTGAGCTCTCAAATTGTAAAAGGGAAAATCAAAGACCCGCATTTTACAAGTACGTTTAAGATGAGCTTCGGGATAATTTTAATCCCTCTTTTCACTTCAGTAATTGCCTTAGTAATTGGAATTATTGCTTCTTGGAAATGGACCCTTTTGTTTTTGTTCGCTTCAATCGTCTTAGGTATTATTGCAGTATTGTTTTATGACCAGTTCAGTGCATTGCGTAGGAGGAACACCGAGAAAAAATTGAGATCGCTTTATCCAGTACTTTTTAAGAGATGGGATGATTGGCAATCTAAAATGAGATTAATCAAAGGATAAATGAGTACGACTTCCGCTAGAATAAATGGAATACAGCACATTGGTATCGCTGTTAACGATATGGATGCTTCTCTGAAGTATTTTAGAACCTTTTTTGGATTAGATATTCCCTTCTTTGATGCTGTAGCTCCAGCAGACTTGATGATCAAACACACGAATGGAAATGTGATCACCAAAAGAGCTTCCATGATCATGAACTTACAAGGAGGTTGTGCCGTTGAAGTCATTCGCCCAACAACTTTTGAGCCTGTTGGTCCGAAATTCGATCTTGCCCTCGGTGATTTAGGTATTTATATCTCCTTAGTGAAATGCAAAAACCCAGAAGCAATGAGACAGTATTGCATTGATAAGGGGGCCAAAGCAGTAAGTGAATTGAAGCAACGTCCAAATGGAGAACAAACCTTCATGATTCAAGACCTTGATGGAAATCACTACCAATATGTTCAGGGAGAGCAGTGGTTCAGTGATAACGGTCATCCATCGGGCGGAATGGCAGGCTGTAGCATTGGCGTTAGTGACATTGAAAAAGCAAAATCCCTTTATTCAGACATTCTTGGTTACGATGAAGTGATCTATGATGAAACTTCCGTTTTTGAAGACTGGTCGCATTTACCTGGCGGAGATAGCTCCTGCAGAAGGGTCTTGCTAAGCCAATCACAGCAGCCGGGTGGCGGTTTTGCAAGAGTAACGGGGAAATCATATATCGAGTTGATTGAGCGAAAAGATTATCAAGCTACATACATTTTTAAAGACCGTATTTGGGCTGATAATGGTTTTGTTCACCTCGGTTTGGACGTGCGAGGTATGAAAGCACTGGGCGAACAGCTAGCAAACAAAGGCTTTGGATTTACTTGTGATAGCAACGATGCTTTGGACATGGGCAATACAAAAGTACATTGCACCTACATTGATGATCCAGACAAAGCGTGGATAGAGTTGATTGAAGTCTATAAAGTGCCCATTATTGAAAAGTGGGGTGTGTTTTTAAATGTAGAAAAGCGCGATCCAAACAAACCATTACCGAACTTCATGCTCAAGGCGCTTCGTTTTTCTCGCATTAAAGATTAGTCTATACACCCTGTTTTTATTGACCTTCTGTTCTTTGGCATAGCCTTTGAATCTATGGAAGTATAAATCAATTAAAAACAGGCTTATGAAAACGAATTTCAAGAAAAGTGAGCAAAGCCTCACTAAGTTCATTGGCAGCATCACATTTGTTGCCCTCCTTGTACTTCTTTCGGGATCTACCGTTTTCGCTGGAAGCGCTGTTCTTCAACTCACAACACCTCGTCATCAAAAGGTGATTGTGGAATTAGACCAACGAACTTACTTCAGCGATTGCGAAATCACACTGCGTTCTTTGAACCCAGGACAGCGCCGATTGAAAGTATATACAGAAGAAGCATGCGGACCAAATGGTGGGCGTGGAACAATTCTTTTCAATGGTTTTATCACCCTTGAAAATCGCGCTAAAACCATTGCTAGTGTTCACAACAATGGCGGTTTATGCATTGATGATGTGTTGCCTTTGGGTCGCACCATGACAACAAATCAATTTAGTGATCGTAGCCAGTCTTCTCGCAACAATCGTTACAACAGCTATGATAATACTCCTGCGGTATGCTCTAGTTCAGCTTACACTGGAAATTCATCTACTCGTCTTCAGCCAATGTCTCATGGGGAGTTTCAACAATTAATCCATAGAATTAAACGAGAAACATGGAGCGACGACCGGATGGAAATTGCAAAAGATGCTGTTCACCGCAAACAACTGAGCTCTCATCAAGTTAGAGACATTATGGGCTGTTTTAGTTATGGTGCACATCAGTTAGAATTTGCAAAGTTTGCTTATCCCTTTGTTTTAGATCCGCATCGTTTTGAAATTGTGGTTGATGAATTAGAGTGGAGCAGCCACCGACGAGAATTAAGAAGTTTCATTGCTCAGTAGCATTTCACAGTTATAAAAAGGCCAGTAGTCCCGTTCTACTGGCCTTTTCATTTAGAATTTAGGATAAAAAGTGAAGCTTCTTCATGAAATCGTGTCTCTTGTTAAGAAACACTTAACTTTGGCTTAAAGTGATGCAGGTAGCTTTGCATCACAACAGAACACAACCATGAGCGCGCAAAAAATCCTATTGGTCGACGATGAACAAGACATCTTAGACCTCGTAAAGTACAATTTAGAGAAGGAAGACTTTGAAGTTCAAACTTGCAATAACGGCAAGGAAGCCATTGACCTAGCTTTGAAATTTCAACCAGACCTTATTCTGTTAGATGTCATGATGCCCCGCATGGATGGTATGGAAACCTGCATGCAGATTAGAGAGAATAAACAACTAGAAAACGTGTTGATTGCCTTTCTTACTGCTCGTGGAGAAGACTACAGTCAGATTGCAGGCTTCGATGCTGGTGCAGACGACTACATCACCAAACCGATTAAACCTAGAGTGCTTATTAGCAGAGTAAAAGCACTACTTCGAAGAAAAGAAGCCGGAGAAAACATTGGGAGTCCGAAAGCGCTAAAAGGAATTTCAATAGACAAAGAACGGTATGTTGTTTTGAAGGACGGTGAGGAGATGACTTTGCCGAAAAAAGAATTTGAATTACTATCTTTATTAACATCGCAGCCCGGACGTGTATTTACTCGAGAATCAATTTTGAGTAATGTTTGGGGCAATGATGTAATTGTGGGCGATCGTACCATCGATGTTCACATTCGTAAACTACGTGAAAAATTGGGCGACAGCTTTTTCAAAACCGTTAAAGGGGTCGGCTATAAATTTGAAGAATAATATGGCAGTAAAGACACCGAGGGACGTTGCATTGCAGACCTCTGTGATCATTACTATCATGGTTGGATTGGGTAGCATCATTTTCATGCTTTTTGACAAACACCCAATCAACTTTTTAGGACTTGTACTCCTCTTGGCTGGAACCTTTGCTTCGGCCTACCTCACCATCTATTGGTCTGTTGAGAAGTTCATCTATCAAAAAGTAAAGATCATCTACAAAACCATTCACCGTTTTAAGAGTACGAAAGACTCTCGGCGGGACATCAAAATGAATGAAGATGTGGTGGAAAAAGTCAACCGTGATGTACTTGATTGGGCAGAGAGTAAAATTTCAGAAATCACCGCTTTAAAGCAAACCGACTCATTTCGTCGCGACTTCATTGGCAATCTTGCTCATGAGCTGAAGACCCCTATTTTCAATATTCAGGGTTACATTCTTACACTTTTGGAAGGAGCTCTTGAAGACCCTCAGAACAACCGTAAGTTTTTGATGAAGGCAGCCAAGAGTGTTGATCGTATTACCACCTTGATTGAAGATCTTGATGCGATCACCAAAATTGAAGATGGAAAGTATGATCTTGTTCACGCCCGTTTTGATATTGTAGAACTAGCTCTAGAGGTTATTGATTCTTTAGAGCAAAGAGCAAAAACGGCAAACATTCGATTGATCCTCAAAAACCCTAATGAGAAGTCGATTTACGTGCTAGGCGACCGTTCTAAGATTGAGCAAGTCTTAACCAACCTACTCGTTAACTCCATCAACTACGGTAAGCCCGAGGGGAGATCGATCTTCAGTTTTTACGATATGGACGACACCATTCTTGTTGAGGTGGCCGATACTGGAATTGGGATTAGTGAAGAAGATCTTCCGCGAATTTTCGAACGTTTTTATCGGGTTGATAAATCGCGTGCCCGCCATATTGGAGGTAGTGGTTTAGGATTGGCCATTGTGAAGCACATCATTGATGCGCACGGACAAACCATTAATGTTAGAAGTACTTCTGGCGTGGGCTCAACCTTTGCTTTTACTTTGGAAAAGGCCTGAGTTAAATTCATTCACAAAAGGATTGCTTTTCATTTCAGAACCAATCGTGGTTTCGTCTCCGTGTCCTGAAAACACTTCCACATCTTTTGGTAAGCTCTTGTATAAACTTTCAATACTCTCTTTCAAAACTTGTTCGTCTCCACCAGGAAGGTCTGTTCTGCCCACACTTCCTTGAAACAAAACATCTCCCGAGAACAAACATTGTTCTTTTTCAAAATAGAAAGCCACATGACCCGGGGCATGTCCTGGCACAAAAAGCACTGAGGCTTCATGTTTACCAATTTGCAAAACCTCTTTTTCCGCAAGCGTGTAGGCTACTTTTGGTGGTGAAGTAAAATTAAGCTGATACATCTGTGCAGCTCTAGCCGCCATTTCCATCGTTATTTCATCTTTTGGATGACATAGCGGCACCAAACGCGCTTTTTGGAAGAGGTAATCGCAACCAAAAACATGGTCTAAATGGGCGTGTGTTAACCAGATTGCTTGGCTATTAGAGCCGAATTTTTGAAGCCATTCCCAGACGGCTGATCCTTCTTCCGCATTGTACATTCCGGGGTCGATGATTACCGCATTCCCCTCGTCGTCTGCAATCCCATATGTATTCTCAGAGAAGGGATTTAAGCTCCATTTTTGTATTGTTAACATCGCGCTTTGTTTGTTACTTGAACAAAGGTGCTATTTTAAAGCTTGTTTTGGCAAGTTAAACCGCACTTTTCCACAAAAAATGCCGTTGTTTTATTTATCTTTCAGATCCCACTTTTGATTGCATGAAAAGAGTCATCATCCTTTTATTTATCTTACTCCTGCAGGCCATTCCGTCTGCTGTAAGTGCACAGTTTTATACTGGCGCGCAACAAGAGTTCGGTAAAAACAGGGTGCAGTACCGCGATTTCAATTGGTTATACTACCCCTACAAGCAATTTGAAGTCTACTATTACCAAGGCGGAAAAGACCTTGCGATCTATACCGTTCAAGCTGCCGATCAGCAATTAAGCGAACTTCAGGAGCTTTTCGATTACAAACTCGATGATCAAATCGAGATTGTTGTTTACAACAAAATGAGTGAGTTTCGTCAGAGCAATGTGGGCATTACCTCAGAAATTGAATCAAATATTGGCGGATCAACGAGGATTGTTGGTTCAAAGGTTTTCTTGTATTTCTCGGGCGATTACCAAAGTTATCAGCAACAACTTCGAGCAGCACTTAGTGAAGTTTTAATAAGTCAAATGATGTTTGGCGGAAATTGGCGTCAAGTCATCAAAAACAATGCTTTGCTTCAATTACCAGATTGGTACATAAAGGGCTTGATTAAATACGCTGAAGGCGAAGAAAGTCCGGAAACAGCAGCTCGTGTTCAAGACGGAGTGCTCAATGGTGCTTTTGAAAACTTCAACCGTTTGGAAGGAGACGAGGCAGCTTATGCAGGATATGCTTTATGGAAATATGTAGCTGATGTTTATGGCGAAAATGTTTTGCCCAACATCCTCTACATGACCAAAATTAGCCGGAACATTGAAAGCGGATTCCTCTTTGTTCTCGGAACCAGTTTGATGAGCCTCAATAGCGACTTTCTGAATTACTATGATCGCTATTATACATCAAGTGCTTCAGTTAAGCAGTTTCCGGAACTTCTTCCCCTAACTCCATCGCGAAGCAAAGAAAAAAAACAAAAGAAACAGCTTGGAGAAATCGCGGTAAAGGCTAAAAAAGACCTCGAATACGACCAATTCAAACTCAGTCCAGATCAAGAGTATGTGGCCTATACCACCAACGAACTCGGTCAGGTGAAGGTTTGGCTCTACCATATTCCAAGTGGAAAGAAGAAGCGCATTTTCAAACACGGATACCCTCTTGAAAGACTGAACGACAAAAGCTACCCTGTTTTAGCATGGCATCCTTCAAGTCTAATTTTAAGCTTTGTTTACGAAAAACAAGGGCGGGCTTTTATGGTGAATTACAACCTAGAAGAGCGAAAGAAAATTGAAAAAGAACTTTTCCGTATCGACAAGGTCATTCACATGGCCTATGCTCCAGATGGAAGGAAAATTGTTTTTTCAGGCGTGAAGGAAGGTCAGTCAGATTTGTACATGTATCAAACCATTGGAAACAATCAGACACAATTGACCAATGATATTTACGACGACCTCCAGCCTCAGTTTATTCGCAATGGAAACGCCTTGATTTTTGCTTCAAACCGTTTAGACGACACCTTGAGAACTGATGTTTCACAAGCACCATTCCCTTTGAACAAAGACATTTTTATCATGTCTTTGTCTCCCGAAAACGATGTACTGGAACGCGTCACTTCTACTGCTGATATCGACGAATACTCCCCTTTTGACTATGATGAGGAGCATTATACCTACCTCGCCTCGAAGGAAGGTTTCTCGAACCGCTATCTTGCCAAAATTGATAGCGCGATTTCAAGAATTGACACCACCATTCACTATCGCTTTTTCACGGTCAGCAATCAAATTAGCGACTTACAGAAAAACCCAATTGCCTATGAGTACCACCCCCGCTCGGCTAGTTATTCTTTGGTGTTTTACGAAAATGGTCACCCAACTTTCTACCTTGAAGAAAAGCAGAGCAAGCCGAGTATTAATGGAAAAGGCGGTGATGGCGAAGGAATGGACAACTCACTTCCTGAGGGCATTGATGTTTTGACACTTCCTCCGAGTAAAATCGAAGATGGTCAGATCGACATTGACGACTACGTTTTCGAGGATGACAGCCGAGACTATACCTACGAAAAACAAAGAATCAGTTTAGGTGATATTGAAACGCCTGCTGCACAAGATACCGTTAAAGCTCAAGCCTTCGAACTGCCTAAACCTAGAAATTACCGACTCAATTTTGCAACAGACTACGTCCTTAGTCAGGTAGACAACCGCTTCAACAGCCAGTTCTACCAGAGAAATACCGGTCCTACAGCTACCTTCCCTGGCATATCTGGTTTGGTACAATTGGGGATATCAGACTTGTTTGAAGATTATAAGATTGTTGGTGGTTTCAGGATTTCGGCCTCGCTCAACAACTCAGATATTGGTTTGAGTTATGAGGATTTATCGAAGCGCATTGACCGTCGTTTCACCATTCAACGCCAAGGAAATAGAATGGTTACTGATGATGGTTTTGGGATTACAGAAATGCAGACCTACAGTGCCGAATATCAATACAAGTATCCGTTTACAGAGTTGGCCAGCTTGAGGATTTCTGGTACTTACCGCCTCGACCGCTCGGTGGCCTTAGCTACTGATATTTTCACCCTTGCCCAAGCAAATCAGCTCGATCATAATGTTGGGGTGAAGGTTCAATATGTTTATGACAACACCATCGGTAAAGGACTCAACCTGTATAATGGAACCCGTTACAAGATTTGGGGAGAGTACCTTCGAGATCCTTTCAACAGAGGCAGAGATGTGAAAGTTGTTGGTTTGGATTTCCGCCATTATGAGAAAATTCACCGAAGCATGATTTTGGCGCTTCGTTTGGCCGGACACACTTCTTTTGGACACCGAAACATCATTAGCTATCTCGGTGGAGTGGATAATTGGTTATTTCAGCGAATAGATAACGAAACACCTATTCCTACTGGAGAAGACTACTTCTTTCAAGCCTTGGGTAGCCCTGTTAGAGGCTTCTTTGTGAATGCGCGAAATGGAAACAGTTTTGGTGTTGCCAATGCTGAAGTGCGTTGGCCTATTTTCGATTACTTCTTGAATGCGCCCATCAAGTCAGACTTCGTTCAAAACTTTCAGGTTCTTGGATTTGCTGATGTTGGCACGGCTTGGACCGGCAGTAATCCATATGACGAAGAAAATCAATTTAACCAGGTGATTATAGAACAAAATCCCATTACCATCACCATAGACAACAACAGGGAACCAATTATTTGGGGTTATGGATTTGGACTACGCTCTCGGGTATTGGGTTATTTTGTACGGGCCGATTGGGCATGGGGTGTTGACGACAATCGCGTGATGCCTCGGGTATTCCACCTTTCTCTGACTACCGACTTCTAGTTGGATTAAATTACCTTTGAAAAAAAACACATGGAAATTGGTACAGTAATGATTCTTGTTGCCATCGGTCTTATGGCCGGAATGGTCAGTGGATTTATTGGTATTGGTGGAGGAGTAATTGTGGTTCCAGCTTTGGTATATTTTCTTGGAATGACCCAGTTTGAAGCTCAAGGAACCAGCCTTGCAATGATGATTCCCCCAATTGGTATTTTGGGTGTGATGAACTATTACAAAGGAGGCCACATCAATGTGAATTTTGCCATTGTGATTGCCATTACCTTCGTCATTGGAGGGTATTTAGGTTCAAAACTCGCATTAAAACTGCCTCCTGTTAAGGTGAAATTTATTTTCGGATTGATCATGTTGTATGTGTCGGTTCGACTTCTTTGGACATCGGGAATCAAACTATTTGCTGGAAATGGATCTTAAAGAACGCGTTAAGCAACTCGCCCAAGAACACTTTGCTCAAACAAAGGCTTGGCGGCAACATTTGCATGCTCATCCTGAATTGAGTTTTGAAGAGGAGAAAACAGCGCAGTTTATTGCTGAACAGCTTGGGTTGATGGGTATACCGTTCAAAGCTGGTATTGCAGGAACAGGCATCGTGGCCTTGATTGAAGGGAATGATCCAAGTTCATCCATGACCGCTTTGCGCGCTGATATTGATGCTTTGCCCATCCAAGAGTTGAATGAGGTGGCTTACAAATCTACCGTAGACGGTCGCATGCATGCTTGTGGCCACGATGTACACACCTCCAGTTTACTTGGTGCCGCTAAGATTTTGAACGATTTAAAATCTGAAATCAAGGGGAGTATTCGTTTAATTTTTCAACCGGGCGAAGAAAAATTACCCGGAGGTGCTTCGCTCTTGATCAAAGAAGGTGTACTCAAAAACCCCGTTCCGAAGAAAATTTTAGGTCAGCACGTTTTTCCAGAATTACCTGCAGGCAAGGTGGGTTTCAAATCGGGGATCTACATGGCGAGTGCTGACGAAATTTACATCACCATAAAAGGAAAAGGAGGGCATGCCGCCATGCCTCATAAAAATATCGACCCCATTCTAACAGCAGCGCGGGTGATTTGTGGTTTACAAGAACTTGTAAGTAGGAAAAGCAATCCTGCTATGCCTACGGTGCTCAGTTTTGGAGCGATTAACGGTGGTTTTGCTACTAATGTCACCCCAGAAGAAGTTCAACTGCTTGGAACTTTCAGAACCTTTGATGAAACATGGCGTTTTGAGGCCCATGAGTTCATTAAAAACTTTGTTGAAGCCACGTGTGCCGCCGTTGGCGCATCAGCCCTTGTAGACATCCGTGTGGGTTATCCTTGCCTGTATAACCATGAAGAAACCACTGAGCTAAAGAAAGCACAAGCCATTGAATTCTTGGGTGAGGAGAATGTGATTGATTTGGACATTCGAATGACCGCTGAAGACTTCGCTTATTACACCCACGAAGTACCCGGTTGTTTTTACCGACTTGGAACAGCCGCTCCTGATGGAAGCAAATCCGCTCCTGTTCACAATCCACATTTCGACATTGATGAGCGCGCCTTAGAAACCAGTATTGGTCTTATGGCATGGCTGGCGCTCAAAGCTTAGTTTTAAATTAAGCCTTTGGTTTTCTGAATCCATAAACCAATTGGGCGAGGAATCCGCTTGGCATATTTTCCACGCCAGGATACCCTAGGCGAATGTGTGCATCGTCTTTTGGAATTGAAGCTGTACCGAAGATATAGTCCCAAAGGCTCAAAGAAATGCCGTAGTTCAAACCGTATTTGATTCCTTCAGGCAATTCGTAAACGTGGTGCCAAAGGTGCATAACAGGGTTATTGAAAATGTACTTAAATGGACCCCAAGTAATGTGCACGTTCGCATGGTTGAGGTGACCAATGGTGATGGCGATAAAGTGCACAACAAAGGCTTGTTCTGGCTCAAAACCACCAAGTAACATGATCCCAATTGTTTTGAGTGGCTTGTAGAGGATGTTCTCCATCCAGTGGTAGCGAAGGTGAGCCGCAAAGCCCATCTCTTCAACAGAGTGATGCACTTGATGGAATCTCCAAAAGAATTCAAAGCGGTGCAATGCCACGTGAGTGAGCCATTGAACGAAATCCAAAAGAATAAAGAAAACAATCAATTGAAGTGGTACACTCCAAGCGCTGATGTTAAAAAGTGCAATGGATTCAACAGTAATTCCATAGTTGCCTAAGCCCATTTCAATAAGTTTATAAAAACCCGAAATGGCGGCTGAGAAGAGGAAAAAGTTAAAGAACATGTAGAAGCCATCTAGGAAGAAGTCTTTTCTAAAAACACGTTGTTCCTTTCTCCAAGGAAAGATCATTTCAAGTGCCCATACAAAGAGGGAAATGATAATTAAACCCCAGAAATAGTTTTGGAACCATGGCACATCGAAGAGAATCATTTTCCCCGTCCAATTCAAACCATCCAAAAAAGATTGCCATATCAAATTCATACCAAAAGTGTTAGAAATACGAAGTTATGCAAGGAAGAAGAGTACTTAAGTAACAAAGGTCACAAAGCCCCTTTTTTTGCCCTTAATTGCCTACTTCGCTGATGAATTTCAAACGCATCAATCTGAGCTCTTCTTCGGTAAAATCGCCGTCAAATTCTTCAACAGCGTCTTCAATACTATCTGATTCAGCCTCCATGAAGTAGCCGTAGATATCTTCTTGAGAGTCTTCATCGAGAATGTCATCGATATAATAGTCGATATTGATTTTTGTACCTGAGGCAACAATGGTTTCGATTTGTTCGATGATGTCTTCCGTCTTTTTACCAAGTGCTTCAGCAATATCTTCAAGAGGGAGTTTTCTATCGATATTTTGGATGATGCTTACTTTGCTGCCCGACTTATTGACCATGGATTTCACCAACATGTCTTGAGCACGTTCGATGTTATTTTCGTCGACATACTTCTTAATCACCGCAATAAATTCAGCACCAAATTTCATGGCTTTTCCTCTACCTACTCCGCCAATCATGGTGAGCTCATCTATTGTAATGGGATAGTTCACCGCCATTTCTTCTAGTGAAGGGTCTTGGAAAATAACAAAGGGAGGTAATGACCTTTCGTTGGCTACTTTTTTTCTCAAGTCTTTAAGCACAGAAAAGAGCACCGGATCAGCCGCTCCACCGCTAGGTGTTTTATTTACTGATACTGCATCATCTGTATCGATGTCAAAGTCAACTTCTTTAATGAGCTGAAACGAGGTTGGTGTTTCAATGAACTGCTTTCCTTCAGGAGTGATTTTCAAAAGGCCATAAGATTCAACATCTTTTCTTAGCAGGCCATGAACAACGCACTGCCTAACAACAGCATGCCAAAACTTTTCTCCGTGTTCACCGCCTTGATCCCAGAAGTGGCTTTTTTCGCCTTTGTAGGTATCAACTTCGGCACTAGAAATTCCACAAAGCACATTCACGATGTACTTGGCTTTATGCATTTCTTTTTGTTCTTTGACTAATTTAAGAAGGCGATGGACTTCTTCTTTTCCTTCGAAACGTTCTTTGGGATGTCGGGTATTATCATCCATTTCAGCTCCTGGTCCGTTTACCTCATCAAACTCTTCACCGAAGTAATGGAGGATAAACTTTCTTCGCGACATTGATGTTTCTGCGTAGGCCATCACCTCTTGCAGGAGTTGCATTCCTACTTCTTGTTCTGCTATTGGTTTTCCTTGGAGGAATTTCTCCAACTTCTCAATGTCTTTATAGCTGTAGAAAGTGATGCAATGCCCTTCTCCTCCATCTCTTCCTGCTCTTCCTGTTTCTTGGTAGTAGCTTTCGAGTGATTTTGGCATATCGTAGTGAATAACGAAGCGCACATCTGGCTTATCGATTCCCATTCCGAAGGCAATTGTAGCCACAATCACATCAACATCTTGCATTAGAAATTGATCTTGAATTCTTGAGCGCACATTTCCATCCATGCCTGCGTGGTAGGCCAGGGCTTTGATTCCGTTCACTTGCAATGAACCCGCTAATTCTTCAACTCGCTTTCTGCTCAAGCAGTAAATAATTCCAGATTTCCCTTCGTTCTTCTTAATGTGTTGAACGATTTGTCTGAGGACATCTTTCTTTGGACGTACTTCGTAATAGAGGTTTGGACGGTTGAATGAAGATTTAAAGAGCTTTGCATTAGACATCCCGAGGTTTTTCTGGATGTCTTGTTGCACTTTTGGAGTTGCCGTAGCTGTTAGTGCAATGATGGGTACATCAGCAATTTCGTCAACAATGCTTTTTATTCTTCGGTATTCTGGTCTGAAATCATGCCCCCATTCAGAAATACAATGCGCTTCATCGATGGCTACAAAAGAGATGGTCACCGCGCGGAGGAATTCAACATTTTCTGTTTTGGTAAGCGACTCCGGAGCAACGTACAAAAGTTTAGTCACGCCTGATTTCACATCGCTCAGCACCTTTTGAGTTTCTCCTTTATTCAAAGAAGAATTCAAGAAATGCGCTACTCCGTCATCTTCACTAAAACCTCGAATTGCATCCACTTGATTTTTCATCAGGGCGATGAGGGGAGACACCACAATGGCCACACCTTCACTCATCAATGCAGGTAATTGATAACACATAGATTTACCACCACCTGTAGGCATGATCACAAAGGTGTCATTGCCTTCCAATAAACTTTTGATGACTTCTTCTTGTTCACCTTTAAAGCTATCGAATCCGAAGTACTTCTTCAATGCCTCTTTCGGCATGAGCTCGGTTGTCGTCATATAGAAATTGCTACTTTTGCAGAATAAATATAACTCTTTTTTCTCCGCCAAAAACGGAAGCCGAAAGGAGTTTTCATCTTTTTTTCCCTGTGGAAGTGCAAAGCAAAATTCAATCCTTAGCAATTAAAACACTCAAACTTGAGGCTGAAAGTGTGCTTCAACTGACTGAGTTTATTGATAACCAATTTGAAAGCATTGTTGATCTCATTCATCAATCTAATGGTCGTTTAGTGGTTACTGGCATTGGAAAAAGCGCCAACATTGCACAGAAAATGGTGGCCACATTTAACTCTACTGGCACCCCTTCTATGTTTATGCATGCCGCAGACGCTATCCATGGTGATTTGGGGATTGTACAGAAAGACGACATCGTTATTTGCATCTCAAAAAGCGGAAATTCTCCTGAGATAAAAGTACTTGCGCCATTAGTTAAGAGCATGGGAAACGTTCTGATTGGTATGGTTGGAAATCTGGGGTCTGACCTCGCGGCAAAGTCGGATTTCATACTCAATACTACCGTCAGAAAAGAAGCTTGTCCGAACAACCTTGCCCCTACCTCATCTACCACAGCTCAGCTTGCGATGGGCGATGCTTTGGCCGTTTGTCTGATGGAAAAACGGGGGTTTTCTGACAGGGACTTTGCTCGATATCACCCAGGAGGAGCACTTGGAAAACGCTTGTTTGTTAAAATGAGTGACCTTCTTCCAGCAGAAAAGGCGCCGGCAGTTGATGTTTCTGCAAGCATCCAGGAAGCCATTGTTGAAATTTCAGCAAAAAGACAAGGTGCTACCGCGGTGATTGAATCGGGAAATCTGCTTGGAATTGTTACCGATGGAGATTTGCGACGAATGCTGCACGCGGGTAAAAACATGAGTGAATTGAGCCTTGTTGAGATCATGACGCGCTCCCCGAAGAGCATTTCGGGCGATGAACTTGCGGTAGTGGGCTTTGAATTAATGGAAAAGCACAGCATTACTCAACTTATTGTTACTGATGAGCAAGGCAAGTACTCCGGAATCGTACATTTACATGACATTCTAAGAGAAGGTATTTTTTAATGAGCGAAGAGAAAGACATGGGATTCCTCGACCATTTGGAGGAGTTGAGAATGAGAATCATCCGTTCGATGATTGCTGTTTTTGTTGTGGCGATGGCTGTTTTTAGTGCCAAAGAAATTGTTTTTGACAAAATCATCTTTGGTCCGCATAAAACATCTTTCCTCACTTTTAGAGCCCTGTGTAAGCTTTCAGACTTGCTTGGTTTGAACGACAAACTCTGTGTTACTGAAATCAATTACGAGATCATCAACACCACCATGGTTGGGAATTTCACTGCTCACATCATTGTGAGTTTGATTGGTGGATTTATTGTTGCCTTTCCCTTCCTGTACTATCAAGCTTGGGCATTTGTAAAGCCGGGCTTGAAGCAAAAGGAAGTACAAAATGTACGTGGTGTTGTGTTTTGGGCTTCGTTCTTGTTTTTTTCTGGAGTGCTTTTCGGCTACTTCATCATTTCGCCCCTTTCTTTACAATTCCTAGGGAACTATACGCTTGGTGAGGTATTGACGAAAACCACGGTGATGTCGTACATGAAAACGGTAGCCAGCATTACCTTGGCTGCAGGACTTATCTTTCAGTTGCCCGTTTTGGTTTACTTTCTTACCAAGATTGGCATCGTAACGCCTGATCTTTTGAAGAAATTCAGAAAACATGCACTTGTTGGGGTTTTAATTCTTTCAGCCATCATCACACCTCCTGATGTTGCGAGCCAAGTGCTTGTAGCTGTTCCTGTTCTCTTTTTATATGAAATCAGCATTGTGATTTCGAGAAGAGTGCTTCGCCGAAAAACAGCTTTAGCAAAGGTATAATCACACAAAGATTGTGGATAAATGACTTGATTATAAGGCATAAAACCAACCAATCTTGCCGTTCTTCGTAAATTGTCATAGGATCAACACATGCCAAGGCTTCATTCCATAACCCGTTTTCTCCTTCTTACGAGCATTTTGCTTGCGGGCTTAAATGCGCTAGGTCAGAAAACCAAGGTAAGTGGTAAGGTAACAGATGCAAGCACTGGAGAAGCGCTTCCTTTTGTGAACATCCTTTTTGTAGGGACCAAATCCGGCACCATTACCGACCTTGATGGAAATTACAGCATAGAAACCTATTACGCCTCAGACAGCCTAAGAGCCTCTTTTATTGGTTATAAAAGCCAAGCCTTAAAGGTGAGAAGAGATCAAGAACAGGTGTTGAACTTCAAATTAGAGATGTCTTCAATCCAGCTTGAGGTGGCTGAAATTAGACCCGACGAGGCAGAAAACCCCGCTTTCGCAATTGTTCGCGGCATTCTGAATAACAAGGACATCAACAACAGAGAAAAACTCGAAGCTTACGAATACGAAGTGTACAACAAGGTGGAGTTTGACCTCAATAACCTCACGGAAGAATTCATGGAGCGGAAGATTTTCAAACCCTTCCAGTTTGCTTTCGACAACCTTGATAGCTCCGAGGAAAAGGTGTATCTGCCTATTTTCATGACGGAAAACCTCTCTAACTTCTATTACAGAAAGAATCCAAAAACGAGCAAAGAAGTCATCAATGCAGCCCAAGTTTCGGGTATTGAAAATAATTCGGTGAATCAGTTTTTGGGTGATATGTACCAAAACGTTAACATTTACGAGAATAACATTATTGTTTTTGGAAAGAGCTTTGTTAGTCCGGTTTCCAACTCCGGATTTGCCTTTTACGATTACTACCTTTTAGACAGCACCTTCATCGACAACAAGTGGTGCTATCAGATTAAATTTCAGCCAAAAAGAAAACAAGAGCTCACATTTAACGGCGACTTTTGGGTGAACGACACCACTTACGCCATTAAGCAAGTGGACGCGCGCATTGCGGATGACGCCAACATCAACTGGATCTATGGTTTACAGGTGAAGCAGAGCTACGACGAAGTTGAAGAAGAAGTTTGGATGCTCACCAAAGACCAACTGGTGGTTGATTTTAATGTGGCCGATAAGACCATGGGCTTCTATGGCCGAAAGACCACAACGTATAAGAACTTCGTCATCAACAAACCCAAAAGCGAGGAGTTTTACAAAGGGATTTCAGACATCATTGTCAGTGATGGCGCTGGAGATAAGGATGATGAATTTTGGGAGAGTCACCGGCACATCAACCTAAGTGAAAATGAAAAATCCGTCTATCAATTGGTAGACAGTATTCAGAACATCCCTCAGTTTAGGACCATTGCCGACATCATCACCCTTTTTGTTTCTGGTTATAAACAAGTGGGCAAGTTTGAAATTGGTCCGTACTACACCTTGTATAGTTTCAACCCAGTTGAGGGCCATCGTTTTCGTTTAGGAGGAAGAACTTCCAATTCGTTTAGCAAGCGCGTAATGCTTGAGGGTTATACGGCTTACGGCTTACGAGATCAACGATTCAAATATGGAGCAGGTGTTTGGTTGATGCTCTCAAAGCAACCCAGGATGCTCCTTCGTTTAGAAGGCAAGAAAGACGTAGAACAATTGGGGGCATCATCTGGTGCATTCAGGGAAGACAATGTTCTGAGCTCGGTTTTTAGACGAAACCCTGCCAATAAGCTCACCAATGTTTTGGAAGGTAAAGTTACTTTTGAGCGCGAGTGGTTTTATGGTTTGAGCAATCAAATCATCTTCAATCACCGTGTACTTCGCCCATTGGGCGCTTTGAATTACGAGCGTTTTGACGACTCTAATAAAACACTTGTACTTCCCGTAGGAAGGCTCACCACAAGTGAAATCACCTTATACACGCGATTTGCTTACAAAGAGAAATACGTTTCGGGAGAATTCGAGCGCGTTAGCTTGGGAACCAAATACCCAACCATAGAATTGGCTTTGAGTAGTGGATTACAAGGGGTGTTAGGCGCCGATTATGACTACCGAAAAATTGTTTTCCGTGTTCGCGACAAACTGCGCTTTGGTCCGTTTGGTTATGCTAAACTAGGCGTTGAAGCGGGTAAATTCTTTGGCCAATTGCCTTATCCATTGCTACAACTTCATCAAGGAAATGAAACCTTCTTTTACGATGAAACCGCATTCAACACCATGAACTTCTTTGAATTTGTAAGTGATGAGTGGGTGAGCGCTAGCATTTCATATCACTTGGAGGGCCTTGTTTTAAACAAAATACCATTGTTCAGAAAACTCAAATGGAGGGAAGTTGTTAGCGCCAAGGGAGTTATTGGCCGATTCGACGAGCGTAATTTGGACGAGCTGCTGCTACCTGAAACCACTTATACTTTCAGCGGGAATAAGCCGTTTATGGAGGGAGCTATCGGTATCGAAAACATCTTCAAAGTACTTCGAATTGATGGTTTATGGCGTTTGTCTTACCTCGACAATCCAGACATTGTAAAATTCGGTATTCGTGCCAAACTACAAATCGACTTTTAATGCAGTTACGAGCAGAGAACATAGTTAAGAAATACGGGAAGAGAACGGTGGTAAAAGGAGTTTCTTACCATGTCAATCGCGGAGAAATTGTGGGATTACTTGGTCCAAACGGCGCCGGTAAAACCACCTCTTTTTACATGACTGTTGGTTTGGTAACACCCAATGAGGGGCATGTTTTTTTGGATGATCGCGAGATTACGCAGGAACCGATGTACCGCAGGGCTCAACTTGGTTTGGGTTATTTACCTCAGGAGCCGAGTGTGTTTAGAAAGTTGAGCGTAGAAGAGAACATCTTAGCGGTGCTTCAGATGACCAAATTAAGCAAGAAGGAACAGCGCGAGAAGCTCGAAACCCTGATTGATGAGTTCAGCTTGGGTCATGTTCGCAAGAATAAAGGAGATTCCTTGAGTGGTGGTGAACGAAGAAGAACAGAAATTGCTCGTGCCTTGGCCACAGACCCCAACTTCATCCTTTTGGACGAACCATTTGCAGGTGTTGACCCAATTGCAGTTGAAGACATTCAAGGCATTGTAGCCCGCTTAAAGGACCGCAACATTGGCATCCTCATTACCGACCATAATGTTCAGGAAACCTTGAGCATTACGGACAGGGCCTATTTGCTTTTTGAAGGGAATATTTTGCGTGAAGGCAGCGCCGAAGAACTTGCTGCCGATGAGCAAGTTCGTCGGGTTTACCTTGGTCAGAACTTTGAATTGCGCAGAAAAACCTTCTGATTAATCGCGCAGTTCGAGTAGTTTCTTTACGTATTTGCCTACGATATCAAACTCAATATTTGCTGTACTTCCCGGCTGAAAAGCATGAAAGTTGGTTTCTTCCCAAGTATAAGGGATGATGGCCACACTGAAACCGTTTTTATGCGAATCAACAACCGTTAAACTAACGCCATTCACAGTGATTGACCCTTTTTCTACTGTTACTTGATTCACGCCTTCAGCGTATTCGAAGTGCACTTTCCAGCTGCCTTCTTCGTTTTCGATTTTCACCACTTTTGCGGTTGAATCTACGTGGCCTTGAACGATGTGTCCGTCTAAGCGCCCGTTCATTTGTGTGCAACGCTCCACATTCACTTTATCGCCTACCTTCCATTCGCCTAAGTTGGTTCTCACCATGGTTTCTTTGATGGCTGTTACCACATATTCATCCCCTTGAATACCTACAACAGTTAGGCAGCAACCGTTATGAGCAACACTTTGGTCGATCTTAAGCTCGTGGGTAAGCGATGATTTGATAGTGAAATGAACGTTCTCTTGGTCTTTTTCAATGGCTTTAACCTCGCCAAGCGTTTCTATAATTCCTGTAAACATCTTCTAGTTTGTGCTTTGATTGGACCCTCCTAACACTTGAATGTGTCCGCTTGTTTCCTCGGGTTCAATTCCACTTAACCTAATCGTGTTAATTTTGATGGTGTAATAGTACACACCGTCGTTCACTACCTCGCCAGATTCATTGTCTTTCCCGTCCCATAATATCTCAGGATCGGTGGTTTCAAAAACAAGTCCTCCCCAGCGATTAAAAATCTTCAAATCGATGCTTTCAACAAATTTGAAAGGGAAAGGCTGAAAGAGATCATTTTGTCCATCGTTATTTGGGGTGAAAACGTTTGGCAGCACGTAGAACGGACAATTATCTGCACACTGTACATTTGAGAATGCACTTTCATTTTGGTTCAGGATACCATCAATATCTGGAAGCAATGAATCAAGTGCTGTGATGGCAAAACAACCTGCAATACTCCCTTCTAAACCTTCTGCATTGAAGGTAAATGACGTGTCGTTTGGACTAAAATACGAAGCTAAAAGTTCGAGTTCGTTTTCTGGCGTTGGGGCGTAATAAATGTTGTAGCCCGTTACATCGTCTGCACAAGTATTATTAGGATTGTTCCAGGTGAGCTCCGTTGTTTCTGCCGAGCAGTCGGCATTGATTTCCAGTACAGGCGCACAAGGAGGTGTAAGATCAATCGGTTTACCACATGCTTCTTGAGAATTGTTCAAGAGGGGATCGATAATGGATGGGTCTCCGTATGTTCCTGTTGACTGAACGTAATAGCAGTAGACCACGTTGTTTACTAATCCTGTGTCGGTATAGAAAGGTTCCGTTGAGTTCCCTATCAATTCAAAATCATTTAAATCATTATTGAACCTAAACACGTCGTACTGCATGTTCATCCAAGGCACCGCAAGATTAATAGCAATCGTTAACTCGTTATCGTCTGGAATGAGTTCAAGGAACATGCTTGAAGCCGTTGAGCTCGATTGTACAAGTTCTTCGTCACTCCACATTTCAACTCGGTAGGCATGTGCTGTAGATGCAGTATTGATGTTAAGGTGGGTGAAAATGGTATCGGGATTGAGTACTTCGAGTTGCGGTAAGGTTTCTAAAATAAGGTTTTGAGGATTACCGAATCCTTCGCTGTGGTATAGTAAGTAGCGGTATGGCCCGGGAAACACTTCTGTATCCAGTTCCCCTGGTGGCGACCAAGCGATGTAAATTTCACCATTTGAGAGGTCAGTTGCCTCTACAGACACATTAGTAATCACAGGTGCTTCTTTGTTCAAGAAACCACAGAACTCTTCACTTGCTAAGGAAATGGCACCATTTGGGAAACAAGTTACCACCATGTAGCAATACTGTCCGCCAAAGAACACTTCATTGTCAACAAAAGCTGTTGAATTCAAGCCATTCACTTCACCTATCAATGAATAGCCCGTGTATTCTGGCACACCTATTTCGCAGTTTTCAGGCTCAAATCCATACTCTCCTACTCTTCTGTATATTTTATAACTCCCTTGGTTGATTTCACTTTGCGTGAAGATGTCTAGACATGGAGTTGAATCCCAAGAAAGTTCAAATGAATTTCCTGAGGGAGTAGCTAAAGGGTTTTCTACTGGAGGACCAACAACCGTGATGTTCCATGTTTCGAGATCTGTTAATGGCACTTGGTTTCCGGTATCTTCTGCTCTAAACAACACTTGGTATGGACCTGGTCTTACCTCTTCGCAACGCGGCAACCAGGTGAAGGTACCGTTATTGTTTCCGTTGAATGAAAAAGAGGCTACATGCACAGTTTCCGTCATTGGTCCGCCCACCGCTGAAAGTAGTACTGGATCGTTATCAGGGTCTGAGGCATTCACATCGATACTCACAACATTTCCTGCTTCAACACAGACATCGTTTAATGCTTCAATTTCTGGCGGATTGTTATCGCAAAGTTCCACCGTGATTTGCATATCGCGCACAACGTCACCCACCTTAATCAACACCCCATTAACCAAGCGCCATTCTTCAATCAGGATACCAATGTTATATTCACCAATTTGGAGGGGAAATTCCCAAACCACATCACCTGTATTTGGATCAATGGTAAAGCTGTCGTTTCCGGGGTTGACTTCATCTGGGTAGGTAAATCCGAAAACAGGTTCATAATCTTGACCCAAGCAAGGCACCAAACTATAGCTCAGGATGTCTCCATCGGGGTCATAGGCTCCTGGATTGTGAATCCAGCGTTTATTCAAACAGGCCCTTTCAATTGCCGGGTTGAGCAAGGCCACACTGCTGTTGTGGCCGGTTTGTGGATTGATGATTAGTGTGCTTTCAATCGTGAAAGGAACTTGCACAGAACCCGGGATGTTTAAAACGTTTTCGTTTCTGTTTGGGTCAAGCACTGAAATACTATAGATTCCCGGGCCACCATAGGTATGCACTCCTTTGTAGGTATTGATTTGCACATCGTTTTGAAGAAACTGAATGGGCAGTTGTCTTGGTAGGCTGTCAAGCTCTGCTCCCACAGGAATGTCTCCCCAATTGATCTCTAGCCAAGGACGGTCTGCAATAACAGAGGTTTTGGTGTAGGTTGTAATGGTGATTTCATAGGTAAATCCCGAAACGTGCTCATAAGTAATTTCTCCCGCTCTGTTGTGGGTTGCCGATGCTTCATTAAAGGCGAAAATGCCCAGCAAAAACAGGAATATGCGGGTAAGAAACTTCATAACTAACAATATACATTTTTTGAAGGGGCTACCCTCAAAGAAGAAAACAAAAATGCGTTAAAAATATTATCCCAAGGGTTGAATTTGTTTCGGTTGTCACAATTAGACTAATTTTAACCCAAAATGTTTACCCATGGGAGTAATTTTTAAGAAAGTTAAGGAGTCGAAAGCAGGATTTGATTTGTATTTATTGAGTGCCAAAAGCGCTTGGAAAAGCGTATTGTCAGAATACAAAGCAAGTATTGAGGCGGGAATAGAGAAGAAAAGACAGGTGTTAACGCTCGCTAAGGGAGACCGTTTGATTTATGTTGGCATTGTTAGCGAGGAGCTCAAAAGCGCAGAAGACAGTGAAGCCATCAGAAACTTGGCTCATAGCGTTTTTAACATGGCCAAAGCAGAAGAAAGCAAAAGGGTGAACCTACATAACTTGTGCAAATCGAATGAAATCAGCGCTTTATTTGCTGAAGGTTTTGGCTTGAGTACTTATGAGTTTCTTCATCACAGAAAGGACCAAGAGAAAGTGGCTCATCAGCTTGAAGAACTGTGTTTTGTGGATGACGCTATCAGTGCGAAAAAAATAAAAGAACTCAATGCACAGCTCGACGCCACGATGTGGGCAAGAGATTTAGTGAATGAACCCCTATCGCACATGACCGCGATGGATTTAGCCAAAGCCTTTGAAGCAAAAGGCAAGCAAAGTGGTTTCAGCGTGGATGTGTTGAGTAAGAAAAAAATTCAATCGCTCAAGATGGGCGGATTGCTTGCTGTAAACAAAGGCAGTATTGATCCTCCGACCTTCAGTATTCTTGAGTGGAAACCGAAAAAAGCTCGAAACAAGAAACCCGTTGTGCTTGTTGGAAAGGGAGTGGTTTATGATACTGGTGGATTGAGTTTGAAACCGACACCAAACAGCATGGACCTGATGAAAAGCGACATGGCTGGTGCAGCGATGATGGCCGGTGTAATTTCTGCAGTTGCTCAGGCTGATTTGGACGTTCATGTGATTGCTTTGATCCCTGCTTCTGACAACCGTCCAAGCGGTAATGCTTATGTGCCTGGCGACATCATCACCATGTTTGATGGCACTACCGTTGAAGTACTGAACACTGATGCAGAAGGCCGATTGTTATTGGCTGATGCTTTGAGTTATGCGAAGAAATACGACCCTCAGTTGGTTTTCGACGCCGCCACCTTAACAGGCGCAGCCGTGAGAGCTGTTGGAACTTTTGCCAGTGCAATTATGGGTACTGCAGACAAAAAAGTAATTGAACAGCTTCAGGAAAGTGGTGAACGAACCTATGAGCGCGTGGTACCTTTCCCGCTTTGGGCAGACTATGGCAAGGAAATGAAAAGTGCCATTGCCGATTTGAACAACTTGGGCAGCGGTTTGGCCGGACAAATAACCGCAGGAAAATTCTTGGAACATTTTACCGATTACCCCTGGGTGCATATTGACATTGCTGGTCCAAGCTTTTTACCAAGTGCCAACACTTATCGCCCAAAGGGGGCAAGTGGTGTAGGTGTTCGTTTGTTGTTTGACTTTTTGAAAAACATGAAATAATGAATTCAGAGCAAGATAAAGTGAGAATAGGCATTACCATTGGCGACCCTGCTGGTATTGGGATTGAGACCATTATTAAAGTGCTGACCGACCCAAGAATGTTAGAAATGTGTTGCCCAATTATTTATGGGAATGCCGAACTCATCAAACAGCACCGCAGGACAAATGATTTGCCCGAATTTAAGTATCAGACCATTAAATCTGCTGAGGAAGCCGGAATGAAAACCGTGAATGTGCTCAACGTTTGGGAGTCGAAGGGTGAGGTTGAATTGGGTGTTGCCAACAAAGAAAACGGAAAACTTGCCTTCGAGTCCTTAAAGGCTGCCGTTACCGATCTTGCTTCGAACAAAATTGACGCTTTGGTTACTGCTCCAATCAACAAAGATGTGATTCAGAGCGAGGACTTTGATTTCCCGGGGCACACTGAATATCTCGCATCGATGAGTAATGTTGAAGATTGTTTGATGTTCTTGGTGAGCGAGCGCATGCGCATTGGCGTAGCAACTGGACATGTGCCAATAAAAGATGTTGCAGGACAGTTGAGCACTGAAGGGATATTGAAAAAATTGGATTTGATGCACGAAAGCTTGAGCAAGGACTTTGGCGTGCCCAGCCCAAGAATTGCCGTTCTTGGTTTAAATCCACATGCGGGAGACAACGGACTGTTGGGTGATGAGGAGAAGACCATTATTCAGCCCGCCATCAAAATCGCTCAAGAAGCTGGAAAGCTCGTGTTTGGTCCGTATGGCGCCGATGGTTTCTTTGGCACCAATCAATACAAGAACTTTGATGCTACCTTAGCCATGTATCACGATCAGGGTTTAGCTCCTTTTAAGGCCTTGGCTTTTGAAGATGGGGTTAACTTCACTGCAGGCTTACCCATTGTGAGAACAAGTCCTGACCATGGCACCGCCTATGACTTGGCTGGTAAAGGCAATGCAGACCCTTCGAGCATGCGCCATGCCATCTACATGGCTTGTGATATTTACAAGAACCGCAAGGAATATCGCGAGCTTGCAGCGAACCCATTACAAAAACAACAGCGCGAAAGAAAAAAGGACTACTAGAACTTTTTGATATTCAGGGATTAGTTCTATCTTTGCGCTCCTATTTTTAAAACATGGATCCATTTAAACAATATAAAATTCCGTTTGTGGGGTTGAGTGTTGGGAAACATGAATATGAGTTTGATCTCACGGAAGCGTTCTTTTCTTTATTCGAGTTTGGCGAAATTCAAGTTTCGGAGATTCATGTGGACATGACCTTAGAAAAAGGTTCAAACATGATGACTTTAGACTTTGATATTTACGGTACAGCAGAGCAGGCATGTGATCGTTGTGGTGACCCCATAACAGTTGATATTGACGGTGAGCACCGCTTGATTGTAAAGTTTGGGGACATAACTGACAGGAACAACGACGAGATTCTCGTTTTAGGGACTGCCGAGTACGAATTGGATTTGAGTCAATACTTATATGAATATGCACAGTTAAGTTTACCTGTAAAGCGGGTACATGAAGACAGTGCTGATTGCAACGAGGAGATGATCAATTTAATTGATGATTACTCGATAGATGAAGAAAAGTCCGACCCACGCTGGGACGCATTAAAAGGTTTGAAGTAAAACAATAGAGATGGCACATCCTAAGAGAAGACAGTCGAAAACACGTACAGCTAAGCGCCGTACTCATTACAAAGCTGAAACAGCAAGTGTTTCTATTTGCCAAACTACTGGTCAGCCGCACTTGCGTCACCAGGCACACTGGTACGACGGGAAGTTGTACTATAAGGGCAAAGTAGTGATGGAAAAAGAGATGAGTGCCTAAGTGCATCATTGATTGTATTTAAGACATTTCCTGAAGGGAGCTCAAGGCTCCCTTTTTTCGTTGAGTCTTATGAGATCAATTTCAAAACCGTACATTTGCTTCTTATCCAATTATTGCAAGGAAAAATAACGCTGAACAATGTCTAAAATCACAGCAGCCATTACCGCAGTTGGCGGTTACGTACCTGAAGATATTCTCACAAATAAGGATCTTGAAACCATGGTGGATACCACCGATGAGTGGATCAAGACACGAACAGGCATCGAAGAACGTCATATCTTAAGAGCGCCTGGCTCAGGCACTTCTGATCTGGGAGTTGGCGCTGTTGAGGACCTTTTGAGAAAAAGAGGAATTAGTGCAGAAGAAATCGATTTATTGATTTGCTGCACGGTTACTCCAGACATGGCATTTCCCGCAACCGCTAATATTATTTGCGACAAGGTTGGAGCAAAAAACGCCTGGGGTTTTGACCTTGGTGCTGCTTGTTCAGGTTTCTTGTATGGTTTAACTACAGCAACAAAATTTATTGAAACCGGCACGCATAAAAAAGTACTGGTTGTAGGTGCAGACAAGATGTCGTCTATCGTTGATTACACAGACAGAACAACCTGTGTGATTTTTGGTGATGGGGCTGGTGCTGTGCTCTTAGAGCCTACCGAGGAAGAAGTTGGTATATTGGATTCAAAAATGTACAGCGACGGTTCTGGTAGAGTTTACTTGCACCAAAAAGCGGGAGGTTCTTTACGCCCAGCGAGTCATGAAACTGTTGACGCTAAAGAGCACTATATTTTTCAAGATGGTAGGCCAGTATTCAAGGCCGCTGTTACGAATATGGCAGATGTTTCTGCAGAAATCATGGAGCGCAATAACTTAAGTTCTGATGACGTGGCTTACTTGGTTCCGCACCAAGCGAATTTGCGCATTATTGATGCCACTGCGCGGCGCATGGGAGTTAGTGATGAAAAGGTAATGATCAACATTCAGAAATATGGAAACACCACTTCTGGAACCATCCCATTGTGCTTAAATGATTGGGAGAAAAAGTTGAAAAAAGGAGATAATATTGTCCTTGCCGCATTTGGTGGAGGATTCACATGGGGTGCCGTTTACGTAAAATGGGCCTATAATTCTTAAGGGTTAACCTGTCAAAAAATGGTTAACTTTCGCACACCTTAAAAACCGATTATGAACTTAAATGAGATTCAGGATTTGATCAAGTTTGTATCCAAGTCCGGTGTTACAGAGGTTGAGATTGAAAAGAAAGATTTCAAGATTACTATAAAGTCTGAGACCAACCCGAAACGCAGAAGAGGAGTGAACGAGGTAGATTCCTTAGTTCAACAAATGCCAATGGCAATGCCTCAAATGCAAGCCATGGCCATGCCACAAATGCAAGCCCCTGCAGCTCCAGCTCCAGTAGCGGCTCCAGCGGCAGAAGCTCCAGCGGCAGAAGAAAAAAGCAGCAATCATATCGAGATTAAATCGCCAATGATTGGTACTTTCTATCGTAAACCTTCACCAGACAAACCTGCATTTATTGAAGTTGGCGACATGGTGCAAAAGGGCGATGTTGTGTGCATTATTGAAGCAATGAAGCTCTTTAATGAAATCGAAGCTGAAGTTAGCGGTAAGGTTGTAAAGGTATTGGTAGACGAAAACTCACCGGTAGAATACGATCAAGCACTCTTCATTATTGATCCATCGTAAGCGAGAGCTTTCTAAACCGATCCAATATGTTTAAGAAAATCCTCATTGCCAATCGAGGCGAGATTGCCCTGCGTGTTATTCGTACTTGCAAAGAAATGGGTATTCGCACTGTTGCGGTATACTCGAAAGCAGATGCTGAGAGTTTGCACGTTCGTTTTGCAGATGAAGCCGTTTGTATTGGTCCAGCACCTAGTTCTGAATCGTATCTTCGCATTCCTAATATCATTGCAGCCGCAGAGATTACGAATGCAGATGCCATTCACCCTGGATATGGTTTCCTTTCTGAAAACGCTCAGTTCTCCCGAGTTTGCGCTGAAAACAACATTAAATTCATTGGTGCGAGTCCAGAAATGATTGATGCTATGGGCGACAAAGCTTCGGCAAAATCAACCATGAAAGCAGCTGGTGTTCCAACGATCCCTGGTTCTGAAGGGATTCTTCAAAGTTATGAAGAAGCCAAACGCATCGCGCATGAAATCAAGTACCCCATCATGCTTAAAGCTACTGCCGGTGGTGGTGGTAAGGGCATGAAAGTATGTCATAACGACGCCGATCTTGAACACGGTTGGGAGACCACTCGTAGAGAGGCTGGTGCCGCTTTTGGAAATGACGGCATGTACATGGAGAAGTTCATTGAAGAGCCCCGCCACATCGAAATCCAAATTGCCAGCGACAAAAACGGTAAAGCATGTCACCTTTCAGAAAGAGACTGTTCTATCCAACGTCGTCATCAAAAATTGGTAGAAGAAACGCCATCGCCTTTTATGACAGACGAGCTTCGTGAGACCATGGGGCAGGCAGCAATTAGAGCAGCTGAAGCAGTGAAGTATGAAGGAGTTGGAACTGTTGAGTTTTTGGTTGACAAAAACCGCGACTTCTACTTTATGGAAATGAATACGCGTATTCAAGTTGAGCATACCATTACTGAAGAAGTAGTGAATTATGACCTCATCAAAGAGCAAATCAAATTAGCAGCGGGCAAACCGATTTCTGGA